>Ga0075421_100006554_pt1 | contig 14226 bp, 11 predicted proteins | sample SoiMetdeltSBSDD5_FD_75292 | JGI IMG/M metagenome (GOLD analysis project Ga0075421, IMG submission 75292) | Bulk soil microbial communities from a Populus tree surrounding site in Tennessee, USA - Soil MetaG P. deltoides SBSDD5 | ecosystem: Environmental > Terrestrial > Soil > Tree plantation...
GCGAGAGCGCCGCCGACCTGATCGAACCAACCGAAGAGAGTGACCTCCACCACCTCGGCGGCCACCTTGCCGATGACCTGGGCCACCAGCAGGCTCACGCCCACGATGGTGAGGAACACGAGGGTCGGCGTAATGCGCCAATGTGCCGCCGGACCAGCATAATCCTGCACCAGACCCCCGGTCAGGTAGAGGGCCAGGAACACACCGCCGACGAGCCCCGCCAGCTCCACTGCCTGGCGCAGCAGACCGCGGCGGAAGCCGAAGATGGCCGCCAGCAAGAGGCCAGCCAGGATCGCGTAATCCACCCAGACCACACCGCACCTCCTCACTCGCGCCCCGGGCTCAGGCACCCAGGAGTTCGCGCACCAGCGCTTGCACCGCGGCGCCGTCGGCGCGGCCACGCACGCGCTGCATGACCGCGCCCATCACCTTGCCGAGATCCCGCGCCGTGCTCGCCCCGGTCTCGGCGATGACCTCCTGCACCACCGCGCGCAGCGCCGCCGTCTCCATGGGCTGGGGCAGATAGCCGAGCACGATCTCCCGCTCCCGCGTTTCCTTCGCCGCCAGATCGGCCCGTCCCGCCTGGGCGAAAGCTTCGGCGGCTTCGCGCCGCTGCTTGGCGAAGGCGGCGAACACTTGCTCCACCTGCGCTTCGGTCAAGGTGCTGCGCACATCTCCCTCGACCTGCTTCTCCTTGACGCGCGCCAGCAACATGCGGAGCACACTGGTGCGCTCCGCATCCCGGGCACGCATCGCTGCTTTGAGATCGGTATCGAGTCGTTCGAGAAGACCGGCCAAGATGTCCTCCGCGGCGGACCCCTGCAGCCCATGGAACCCTAGGGGCGCTTGCGGAGGGCGTCAAGCGCAGCCACAGAGCGCGCGCAACCCCGCACTGCATCGAGTCTGGAAGGCTCTCGCGTCATCGCGCCCCGGCGCCGCCGTGCGTCTCGGCGCGGCGGCGTCACGAGCGCGTAGCGAGGGCAGGAGGCCCGAGCCGCGCTCGTGTCGAGCGACGAGCGCGCCGGAGCGCGCGCGAGGAGCGTCCGCCCGGCGCCGCCGTGCGTCTCGGCGAGGCGGCGTCACGAGCGCGTAGCGAGGGCAGGAGGCCCGAGCCGCGCTCGTGTCGAGCGACGAGCGCGCAGGAGCGCGCGCGAGGAGCGTCCGCCGAGCCGAGACGCACGGCGGCGCCGAGCGCGCCAGCCGCGTCAGCCCTCGACGCCGTAGTGGCCTTTGCGCGGCGGTGGGAGGGTGGAGTTCGGCAGTTCTTGGAGCTGCTCCAGGAGCCGGCGCTCTTCTTTGGAAGCCTTCTCCGGCGTGTGCACGATGACGCGCACCAGCTGATCGCCGCGCCCGCTCCCGTGCAGGTGCCCGATGCCCTTGTCGCGCAGGCGGAAGATCCGGTGCGACTGGGTTCCGGGCGGGATGGTGAGGACCGCCTTGGCGTCCAGCGTCGGCACCTCGATCTTGGCGCCGAGCACGGCCTGGGGATAGGAGACGAAGACATCGGTGATGATGTCGTCGCCGACGCGCTGGAAGATCGGATCTTCCTTCTCGTCGATGACGACGTAGACGTCCCCCGCCGGGCCACCGTTCGGACCGCCGTCACCCTGGCCGCGGAGAGGGATGTAGTTTCCCGTGGCGACGCCGGCGGGTACGCGCACCGAGAAGGTCTCCTCGGTGCTCTCCAGGCCCTCGCCGCTGCACTGCGGACACGGGTCCGTGATGGTCTGCCCGCTGCCGCCGCAAGCGGAGCACTCGGTCACAGTCATCATGTTGCCGAGGAAGGAGCGGGTGACGCGCTGCACCTGGCCGCGGCCGCCACACTGCCGGCAGGTGCTCGGCGCCGAGCCGGCCCGGGCCCCGGAGCCGCCGCAGGCGGTGCAGTGCACCCGGTGGCGGATGCGCAGCTTCTTCGTCGTCCCTGTGGCGATCTCCTGCAGGGTGAGCTGGACGTGGGCCTGCAGGTTGCGACCCTGGCGCACGCCGCGCCGCACCTGGCTGCCGCCGCCGAATTCGAAGAGATCGTCGAAGACGGTGCCGAAGCCGCCGAAGTTACGCATGAAATCGCGCAGCGCCTCGTTGACGTCGGTGTACCCGTGCTGCCCCTTGACGCCGGCCTCGCCGAAGCGATCGTAGCTCGAGCGCTTCTCCGCATCCGAGAGCACCTGGTAGGCCTCGGTGGCCGCCTTGAATTGCGCCTCCGCCGCGGCGTCCCCTGGATTCCGATCCGGGTGGTACTGCAACGCCTGGCGGCGGTAGGCCTTCTTGATGTCCTCGGCCGAGGCGTCCCGCGACACCCCCAGCTGCTCGTAGTAGTCCGGTTTCGTCATCGATCCTTACGACTTGTCCTTGTCGTCATCGACCACTTCGTAGTCCGCTTCCACCGTACCGCCATCGGTGTCCGGCTTGGCGCCGCCAGCGCTGCCGCCACCGGGAGTGGCTCCCGGCGCCGCACCCGTCCCGCTGGCTTTGTAGACTTCCTCGCCGAGCTTGGCCGCCTTCTGCATCAGCTTCTCCACGGCGCTCTTGATGGCGGCCGCATCCTCGCCGCCGCGGACGCGCTTCACGTCCTCCATGGCCGTCTCGATCTCCCGCCGGGTTTCGGCAGAGACCTTGTCGCCGTGCTCGAGCAGAGACTTCTCCAGCTCGTGGAGGCGCCCCTCTGCTTCGTTCCGCGCTTCCACCACCGTGCGCCGGCGCTGGTCGGCTTCCTTGTGCGCCTCGGCGTCCTTCACCATGCGCTGGATCTCCGCTTCGCTGAGACTGCCGGGGTTCTGGATGAGGATGCGCTGCTCCTTGCCCGTGCCCAGATCCTTGGCGGAGACGTGGACGATGCCGTTGGCGTCGATGTCGAAGGTGACCTCGATGCGCGGGATGCCGCGGGGCGCCGGCGGAATGTCGGAGAGATCGAAGCGCCCGAGGGTGCGGTTGTCCCCGGACATGGGGCGTTCCCCCTGCAACACGTGCACCGTCACCGCCGGCTGGTTGTCGGCGGCGGTGGAGAAGATCTCGCTCTTCCGCGTCGGGATCGTGGTGTTGCGCTGGATGAGCGGCGTCATCACCCCACCCAGGGTCTCGATCCCGAGCGACAGCGGGGTGACGTCGAGGAGCAGGACCTCCTTCGTCTCCCCGGTGAGCACGGCGGCCTGGATGGCGGCGCCCACCGCCACCACCTCGTCGGGGTTGACACCCCTGTGGGGCTCCTTGCCGAAGAGCCGGCGCACCGCCTCCTGCACCGAGGGCATGCGGGTGGCACCGCCCACCAGGATGACCTCGTGGATGTCCTTGGTTTCCTTCTTGGCGTCCGCCAGCGCCTGCCGGCACGGCCGGATGGTGCGTTCCACCAGGTCCGCGGTGAGCTGTTCGAGCTTGGCCCGGGTGAGCGTCATGTCCAGGTGCTTGGCGCCGCTCGCATCGGCGCTGATGAAGGGCAGATTGATGTTGGTCTCCAGCACGCCGGACAGGTCCATCTTGGCCTTTTCCGCCGCTTCCTTCAGGCGTTGCAGCGCCATCTTGTCCTGGCGCAGGTCGATGCCGTGCTGCTTGCGGAAGTCCTCGGCGATGTACTCCATGAGCCGTTGGTCGAAATCGTCGCCCCCGAGCAGGGTGTCGCCGTTGGTGGATTTCACCTCGAAGACGCCCTCTCCCAGCTCCAGGATGGAGATGTCGAAGGTGCCGCCGCCGAGGTCGTACACCGCGACGGTCTCCTCCTTCTTCTTGTCCAGGCCATAGGCCAGGGCCGCGGCGGTGGGCTCGTTGACGATGCGCTTCACCTCGAGGCCGGCGATGCGACCGGCGTCGCGCGTGGCCTGGCGCTGCTGGTCGTTGAAGTACGCCGGCACGGTGATCACCGCCTCGGTGACCTTCTCGCCCAGGTAGGCCTCGGCCGCTTCGCGCATGGTCTGGAGGATGAAAGCGGAGATCTGCTGGGGCGTGTAGGTTTGCCCGCGAATCTCGATCGCCGCGTTGCCGCCCTCACCGGCGACGAGCTTGAAGGGCAGGCGCTGGCGCAGGTCGGCGGGCAACTCCTCCAGGCGCCGCCCCATGAGACGCTTCACCGAGAACACCGTGTTCTCCGGATTGGTGATCGCCTGGCGCTTGGCCACCAGGCCGACCAGGCGCTCGCCGCTCTTGGTGAAGCCCACCACCGAAGGCGTGGTGCGCATCCCTTCGGGATTGGGAATGACGACGGGCTGGCCGCCCTCCATGACGGCGACGCAGGAATTCGTCGTGCCGAGATCGATACCGATGACACGTCCCATGTGCTTGCCTCCTTACGCGGCGGGTCGTCCCCGCAGCGAGTGTTCTTCTCCGCCTCCGGCGCCGCTCAGCGCGACACGGTGACGCGCGCCGGACGCAAAATCTCGCCGTGCAAAGTGTAGCCCTGCTGCACCACGTCCACGACGTGCTGGCTCTCCACGCCCTCCGACTCCACGAGCAGGACCGCTTCGTGCCGGGCCGGATCGAAGGGCAACCCTTTGGCCTCGATGCAGGCGATGCCGAAGCGCTGCAACAACGCCTGCAGCTGCTGCCGAATGAGCTCGACTCCGCCCCGCAATCCCTGCGCGTCCGCCGCCGGCGCTTGCAGAGCGCGCTCCAGATTGTCGGCGATCTCGAGCACCGCGCGCAGCACCTCCGCCGCCGCACGCTGGCGCTGCTCTTGCCATTCCCGCGCATTGCGCTTGCGGAAGTTGTCGAACTCCGCCGCCAGGCGGAGGTAGCGGTCGTGGAGCGCTTGGCGCTCCTGGACGACTTCCTCGTGCTGCCGTTGCAGCGCTTCGAGCGCCGCGCGGAGCGCGGTCGCCTCGTCCACCGGCGGCAGATCCTCGGCCTGCTCCGAAGCGTCCCGGAGTTCTTCCGCCGCCGGGGTGGACGGCGCCGGCTCAGGCTCTCTCACGCGGACCTCCCTCGGGTCGCGGTTCGACGCCGCTCAGCGTCTCCACCACGCTCTGGACCAGAGCGAGGGCGAGAGCGTAGCGCATGCGCATGGGCCCGAGGATGCCCACCTGACCTTCCCAGCCGCCGAGCTGCATGGCGGCGGAGACTATGCTGAACGGCAGCTCCTCGACGTCGGTGGCGACACCGATGGTGATCGTCGTGCCCGCTCCCGGCAGTCCCTGTCCCAAGCGCTCGGGATGATCGAGAACCTTGACCAGGAGGCGTAGGTTCTCGGGATCCTGGAACTCCGGTTGCCCGATGATCTGCGTCGCCCCCTCGAGACGCACGGTGGGGACGGCGCGTTCCTCGAAGAGCTTCTCCTTCTCCCGCGCCACCACTCGGGCGATGGTGCCGGCGTCCCCGGTGTGCTGGGCGAGCGCCACGTCCAGCCTTCGCCGCGCCTCCCCGGGCGTGCAACCGCGGACGATGTCGTGAAGCAGGTGCTCGGCGAGCGCCAAGGTGAGATCGGGATAGCGGCGCTCGAGGGGCGCGAGACAGGTGCGCACCATGCCGTCGTCCAGGGTGACGAGGACGAGGAGACGGGCGTGCTCCAGCTGCACCATCTCGATGCGCTGCACTCGGGCGCTATGATGATCCTCCACCGCGACGCCGAAGCCGACGTTGCTCGACAGCGCCGCCAGGAGCTGAGACACCTTGGCGAGCACTTCCTGCACCGGCGGCTGCGCCCCGGCCGGCAGCAGCTCCTCGTGGATGCGGCGCACCCAGGTGGCGGGCAGGCGAGCCGGGCGGCAGAAACTCTCCACGTACACCCGATAGCCGTCGCGCGTGGGGACGCGGCCCGCCGAGGTGTGCGGCTGGTGCAGGAGACCCTTCTCCTCCAGCCGCTGCAGGACGTTGCGGATCGTGGCGCTCGAGACCCCGAGGCCGATGATCTCTTGCAGGTGCCCCGAGCTCACCGGACCGGCGTCGCGGACGAAGAGTTCCACCAGCGCCGCGAGCACGGTGCGTTCTCGTTCCGTGAGCTGCATCTCCACCCCTCGTTAGCACTCTCAGGTGTCGACTGCTAGGTCGAATGTAGCGGCGCCGGCGGCGGCTTGTCAACCCGGGGAGCCACCCCTTCCATGTACGTAAGTAGCTGTGAAACAATCGAATCCGATACCATCCAGCCTCTCGTGGTGAGGCGGAAACGGGGACCCTCGAAGCGCCCCAGGCCCTCTCGAACCAGGTCCTGGAGGAAGTCTCGCGCCGCCTCCAGACCGTCGACCGCCCAAGCCACCCCCTCCCGCCGCCGGAGACCGAGGAGGACTTCTTCCCGCCGCACCGCGGCGGGAGTGAGGACTTCCCGCGCGGCAGGGGGCAACCCGCCCTGCTCCAGCGCCTCGAGGTAGGCGTTCAGATCGGGCCTGTTCGCCTGCCGCACGCTGGCCGCGAAAGAGTGCGCTCCAGGTCCGAGGCCCACGTAGTCCAGCCTCTCCCAGTAGGCCCCATTGTGTCGCGCCCTCTCTCCGGGTCGCGCCGCGCTGGAGATCTCGTAGTGCTCGTAGCCTCGTTGCTCGAGCCAGGCGGAGACGAACTCGTAGGTCCTCGCCAGGCGTTCCTCCCCCCACGGGGTGCCGAGCGCGCCGGCGCGCGAGGCCGGCAGCTCGAGACAATAAAAGGAGAGGTGCGGCGCCCCGGCCTGCTGCAGAACGGTGAGGCTGTGACGGAGTCGCGCCCGACTCGAGCCGGGGATTCCGAGGATGAGGTCGGCGCTCCAGCGCTGGAAGCGCGCGGCGACGGCGTCGATCGAGGCGAGCACCTGCTCGACCTCCGCCGCCCGGCCGAGGCGGCGCAGGTCGTCGGGGTGCAAAGCCTGCACGCCCAGGCTGATCCGGTCCACGCCCTGGGCGCGGAGACGCGCCAGCGTCTCTGCAGTCACCGACTCCGGATTGCACTCCACCGTGGTCTCTTCGAGCTCGCCGAGGCCGCCAGGAAGCTCGGCGACGAGGGCGGCGAGGAAGTCGGCGAGGAGATCCGGCGGGACGTCGCTCGGCGTCCCGCCGCCGAGATAGAGAGTGCGCAGGCGGTCGCCGCTTTGGAGACGGGGACCGACGCGGAGCGACCACTCACGCCGGACGCCGGCGAGGAAACGGGCGAAGACCTCGCGCCTCTCCGGCCGCGGCACGGTGAAGAAGGTGCAGTAGGGACACTGCACGCGGCAGAACGGGAGGTGCACGTAGACGCCGAAGTGGACGTCCTTCGCCGTGGCGGCCCGCATGGCGCTTCAGCGGATGAGATCGCCGAAGCGGGTGAAGCGCAGATGGGGGGGCACGAAGCCCCGAGCGGTGTCGATGGAGAAGTAGATGAACATCGCCTTGCCGCGCACCCGCCCCACCGGGAGGGGTCCCCAGAAGCGGCTGTCGTGGGAGTTGTCCCGGTTGTCACCGAGCATGAAGATGTGACCGGGCGGAATGACGAGCGGCCCCATCCAGTCCCGCGGCGCCTGCGACGCCAGCAGCATGCCGCGATCGGTGTGCTGCGTGAACGGTTCGTCCCGCCTCTTGCCGTTCACCCACAGCACCTTGCCGCGCATCTCCACGGTGTCGCCGGCCACGGCCACGCAACGCTTGATGAAATCCCGCCCATCGGTCGGCGACTTGAAGACGATGATGTCCCCAGTGCGGGGCTGGCGGATGGCGGGCAGGCGCCAGCTGGTGAAAGGGATCTGCGCTCCGTAGAGGAACTTGTTCACGAAGAGGAAATCCCCCACCAGAAGAGTGCTCTCCATGGAGCTCGAGGGAATGCGGAAGGCCTGGACGACGAACTGACGAAAGAAGAGCGCCAGCGCCACGGCGACGACGATGGCTTCGGCGTATTCCCGGAACTTGGAACGGCTGCGCGCCGTGCGGCCCGCCGCCTTGGCCTCCAGCCCGCGTGCCGGCCGGTCCGCTTCCATCGCCCGCATCGTCTTTTCCTCCCTCGGCATGAGCGCTCCTTGATCCAGGCGCGGCCGTGCCCTCCAGGTTACCGCACCCGCAGCACCGCCAGGAAGGCTTCTTGTGGGACCTCGACGTTGCCCACCCGCTTCATCCGCCGCTTGCCCTCCCGCTGCTTCTCCAGCAGCTTGCGCTTGCGGGTGATGTCGCCGCCGTAGCACTTGGCGGTGACGTTCTTCCTGAGCGCCGAGATCGTGGTCCGGGCGATGACGCGGGAGCCGATGCACGCCTGGACCTGGACTTCGAAGAGCTGGCGGGGGATGAGCTCCTTCAGCTTCTCCGCCATCTCCCGTCCCCAGGTGTAGGCCTTGTCGCGGTGCAGGATGACCGAAAGGGCGTCCACGCGGTCGCCGTTGAGCGCGATGTCCAGCTTGACCAGGTCCGCCGGGCGGTGTTCCAGATAGTCGTAGTCGAAGCTGGCATAACCGCGGCTCAAGGACTTCAACTTGTCGTAGAAGTCGAAGAGGATCTCCGCCAGCGGCAGCTCGTAGACCAGCTCCACCCGCTCTCGGTCCAGGTAGTGCATACCCCGGTGCAGCCCCCGGCGTTCCTGCGCCAGCTGCAGCACCGGCCCCAGAAACTCCGCCGGCAGCAGGATCTCCGCCCGGACAAAGGGCTCCTCGATGCGCTCGATCTCCTGGACCGGGGGCAGGCGGGCGGGATTGTCCACCTGCAGGCGCTCCCCCTTCCCGGTGACGACCTCGTACTCCACGTTGGGGGTGGTGCAGAGCAAGCGCATGCCGTACTCCCGTTCCAGGCGCTCCTGCACGATCTCCATGTGCAGCAGCCCCAGGAAACCGCAGCGGAAACCGAATCCCAGAGCCACGGAGGTTTCGGGCTCGAAGTGCAACGCCGCATCGTTCAGCTTCAGCTTCTCCAGCGATTCCCGCAGCTCCGTGGTGTTCTCCGAGTCCATCGGATAAAGACCGCTGTAGACCATGGGTTTGACGGCCCGGTAGCCCGGGAGTGCCGCCGCCGCCGGCCGCGCCACCGTGGTGATGGTGTCGCCGACGCGGGTGTCGGCGACGTTCTTGGCCCCCGGGACCACGTAGCCCACCTCGCCGGCGCCGAGGGCTTCACGCGGAAGGCGCTCCAGCCGCAGGTGCCCCACCTCCAGGGCTTCGAACTCGAGGCCGGAGGACATGAAGCGGATGCGCTCGCCGCGGCGCAGCACCCCCTGCCGCACCCGGACGTAGGCGATGGCGCCGACGAACTGATCGAAGAGGGAGTCGAAAATGAGGGCTTGCAGCGGCGCCTCGTTCTCTCCTGCCGGCGGCGGCACCCGGGCCACCACCGCTTCGAGCAGCGCCTCGACCCCGAGGCCGCTCTTGGCGGAGACGCGCAGCACTTCCTCGGGGCGGCAGCCCAGCACTTCCACGACTTGCTGCACCACCTCGTCAGCGCGGGCTCCGGGTAAGTCGATCTTGTTCACCACCGGCAAGAGCACGAGCCCCTGCTCCAAGGCGAGATAGAGGTTGGCGAGGGTCTGGGCTTCGACCCCTTGCGAGGCGTCGACGAGGAGGATGGCGCCTTCGCAAGCCGCCAGGCTGCGGGACACTTCGTAGGTGAAGTCCACGTGTCCCGGCGTGTCGATCAGGTGCAGCACGTAGTCCTGGCCGTCCTGTCCGCGGTACTGCATGCGCACGGCGTGGCTCTTGATGGTGATGCCGCGCTCGCGCTCCAGATCCATGGAGTCCAGCACCTGCGCCTGCATCTGTTTCGCTGACAGCGTCCCGGTGCTTTCCAGGAGCCGATCCGCCAAGGTGGACTTGCCATGATCCACATGGGCGATGATGCAGAAGTTGCGGATGTTCTGTGCTTTCATGCGCGCGGTGTCGTCTCCCCGAGCGATGGGTCCTAGAAGCGCAGGCGCAGGGCCCCACCCTGCACGGCGCCGAAGCTCGGCACGAACTGCAGCGACGCGCCGGCGTCGAAATCGAACAGATGGGCATCCACGTAGCACTGCAGGCCGCTGAGCAGCAAGGTGAGGCCGAGCAGCCACGTGCTCTGGATGCGGTTGTCACGGTAGAGGAGGAAGAGGACCTCCGCTTCCTGCTGCGCCTGCACCGAGGCCGGGTCGTTCGGGTCCACCGGCAGGTTCTTCAAGGTCCGATAGCGGTTGGCCAGGCGCTGTTCCACGATGATGTCCCCGAGGAAGTAGAAGTGCACTCCTGCCGCGACGACGGACCAGAACTCGCGTTCGTTGTACAGCTGCCCGAGGCCGGGCACGAGGAAAGAGCTCACCATGGCCACGGTAGGATTCTTCTGTCGCTGCCACGTCCGCCCCACGGGTTCCGTGGCCGGACGCCCGAACCAGTCGCGCAGGCCGAGCTGCAGTCCCGGGGACGTCCACGCCGCCTTCCCGCTCGGCCCGCTCCCCGGCGTCGTCGCCCCTCCCACGCTGGCGCTTCCCACCGAGGCGCTCGCCCTGCGGTCGCTTGCGGCGGCCGCTTGCCCCACCGACGCGCTCTCCACCGCCGCCGGTGTGGAAAGCGCCGCCACGGGCCCCACCGGCAGGAGTCCAAGCAGGAGCACCACCCCCTGTCGCCTCACCCCACCCACAGGCATCGCTCCGGAGATGGCGGGAATGTGTGGGAATCGAACCCACCTCGGATGGGATTAGCACCCGACAAAGGGTTTGAAGCCCTCGAGGCCCACCAGGACCCATCCACTCCCGGCGCCCGCGCCGCAGGCCCGCGGCAGGCGTCCGCGTATGGTAGGGAATGCGTGAGGAGCGGGGCAAGGAGCAGGGCTCACGCGCCGCGCACCAGGGCTTCGATCTCGACGCGCGCCCCGGCCGGGAGCGCCAGGACCGCGACGGTGCTGCGCGCTGGCGGTTGCTCCGGGAAGAACTCGGCGTAGACGCGGTTCATGGCGGCGAAATCGTCCATCGTGGTCAGGAACACCGTCGTCTTCACCACGTCCTCGAGACGGGCGCCGGCGGCCTCGACGATGGCACGGAGGTTCTGCAGCGCCCGCCGCGTCTCCGTCTCGATGCCGCCGCCCACGAGCTTGCCCGTGGCGGGATCGAGGCCGATCTGGCCGGCGGTGTGCAGGAACGAACCCACCGCCACACCCTGACTGTAAGGGCCGATCGCCGCCGGCGCTTGCGGAGTTTGGATCACCCGTCGCATCCCTACTCCACCGTGACCGACTTGGCCAGGTTGCGCGGCCGGTCCACGTCGCAGCCGCGCATCACGGCGATGTGGTAGGCCAGGAGCTGCAAGGGCACCACCGACAGGATCGGGGTGAGCAGGCTCAGCGTTTCCGGCACGATGAGAGTGTGGTCGGCCTTCTTGACGATGTCGGTGTCGCCCTCGGTCACCACCGCGATGATGCGCCCCTTGCGCGCCTTCACCTCTTCGACGTTGCCGACGATCTTGCGGTAACCGCTGTCGCGGGTGGCGATGACCACGACGGGCATGTTCTCGTCGATGAGAGCGATGGGACCGTGCTTCATCTCCGCCGCCGGATAGCCTTCGGCGTGGACGTAGGAGATCTCCTTGAGTTTGAGCGCTCCCTCCAGGGCCACCGGGAAGTTCGGGCCGCGCCCGAGATAGAGGAAGTTGTCGTGATGCTGGTAGACCCGGGCGATTTCCTCGATGGCGGCGTCCTGGGCGAGGATCTGCTCGATCTGCCCGGGCAGCTCCTCCAGCGCCGCGATCAGGCGCCGGCCCTCCTGGCGCGACATGTTGCGCAAGCGACCGAGGAGCAGCGTGATGATGGCGAGCACCGTGGCCTGGGAAGTGAAGGCCTTGGTGGAGGCGACGCCGATCTCCGGACCGGCATGGATGTAGACGCCGCCGTCGGACTCGCGGGCGATGGTGGAGCCGACGACGTTGACGATGCCGAGGGTGCGGGCGCCCTTGCGCTTCGCTTCGCGCATCGCTGCCAGGGTGTCGATGGTCTCGCCGGACTGGGAGATCACGAAGGTGATCGTGCCCTCCTCGACGATGGGATTGCGGTAGCGGAACTCGCTGGCGTACTCCACCTCGACGCCGATGCGCGCCACCTCCTCGATCATGTACTCGCCGAGCAGCGCCGCGTGCCAGGAGGTGCCGCAGCCGATGAGGACGACGCGCTTCACCTCCCGCAGCTCTTCCCGCGTCATGTTGAGGCCGCCCAGCTTGGCGTCGCCTTCTTCCACCAGGAGACGGCCGCGGAAGGCGTTGCGGATCGTCGACGGCTGCTCGAAGATCTCTTTGAGCATGAAGTGCGAGTAGCCGCCCTTCTCGATCATCGCCAGGTCCCACTCGATCTCCGTGGCCTCCTTGGCGATCTCCTCGGCGCCGTCCTCGACGCTGGTGAACAGCGGCGCTTCGTCTCCGAGCGCCACCATCTCCTGGTCCTCGAGATAGATGACCTGGCGGGTGTGGCGGAGGATGGCGCTGGCATCGCTGGCCAGGAAGTACTCGCCGTCGCCGATGCCCACGATGAGCGGGCTGCCGTTGCGCGCCCCGACGATGCGGCGGGGCTCGTCGGCGTGCAGCACGGCGATGCCGAAGGTGCCCTCCACCCGTCCCAGGGCGGCGCGCACCGCCTCGTCCAGCCGGCCGTCGTAGAACTCCTCGATCAGGTGGGCCAGCACCTCGGTGTCGGTCTCGCTCTTGAAGGTGTGACCGCGATGCAACAGGTTGCGCTTCAGGGACTCGAAGTTCTCGATGATGCCGTTGTGGATGACCGCGAGCTTGCCGGTGCAGTCGGTGTGCGGGTGGGCGTTGATGGTGGTGGGCTCGCCGTGTGTCGCCCAGCGGGTGTGGGCCATGCCGAGGCTGCCCGGGAGCACCAGCGGCGCGACGTGCTCTTCCAGCTGGGCGATGCGACCGACGCACTTCTCGATGCGCAGCTTGCCGTCGACGAGGGCCACCCCCGCCGAGTCGTAGCCGCGATACTCCAGGCGCTTCAGACCCTCCATGAGGATCGGCAGCGCTGGTTTGTCTCCGATATAGGCAATGATTCCGCACATGGCCGGCATCCCTTTGCGTGCGAGGGTCAGGCGCCTCGCAGGTGTGCGTGCTGACCGAGCTGGCGCAGCGCCCGCTGCACCAGCGTCTCCGCCTGGTCCGCGTCCTCGCTCTCGGCGATGGCGCGGACGATGGGTTCGGTGTTCGAGCGGCGCAGGTGCAGCCAGCCCTCGGGGAGCTGCACCTTGACCCCGTCTCGCGTGTCCAAGGCGCCGCCGAACTCCCGGCGCGCCAGCTCGACGATGTCCCCATCCTGGAGCGGGCGGGCAAGCTCCAGGCTGCGCTTCACCATGTGATAGTGCGGCAAGGCCGCGTGCAGTTCCTGCAGCGAGCTCCCGGTCTCCGCCAGGGACTGCAGGATCAACGCCATCCCCACCAGCGCGTCGCGACCGGGGTGCAGCTCCGGCAGGATGACGCCGCCGTTGCCTTCGCCGCCGATGACGGCGCCGACGCGGCGCATCTGGGCCACCACGTTGGCTTCGCCCACCGGCGTGCGGTGCAAGGGCACGCCATGCCGGGCACAGAGGTCGTCCATGGCACGGGTCGTACTGAGATTCACCACCACGGGGCCGCGGCGGTGTCGCAGGTAATGGTCCGCGGCCAGCACCAGAGTATACTCCTCGAGGAGCGCAACGCCGGCGTGGGTCACGACGCTAAGCCGGTCGGCGTCGGGATCGGTGGCGAAGCCGAGGTCGGCCTCTTCGGCGCGCACTCTCTCCCCCAGCTCCTGCAGGTGCGCCGGCGTCGGTTCGGGACGCCGGCCGAAACGTCCCGTGGGCTCGCAGTAGAGCTCGGTGACGCGGGCGCCGAGACGGCGCAGCAGCTCCGGAGCCACGACGCCGCCGGCGCCATTGCAGCAGTCGATGACGACGTGGAGTTCCCGCGCCCCGATGCGGGCGCGATCCAACCAAGGCATTTCCAGGATGGAGCGGATGTGCACTTCCGCAGCGGCGCCATCCTCGCGCAGCGCCCCCATCTCTTCCCAGGTCCGGTGCCGGGCCTTTCCCGTCCGCGCCAGCTCGAGCACCGTGGACCCGGCCTCGGCGCTCAGGAAGAGTCCTTCCCGATCGAGCAGCTTGAGCGCGTTCCACGGTTCCGGATTGTGGCTGGCGGTGAGAATGATGCCGCCCGCCGCCCCGTGGGTGGTGACCATGATCTCCGTCGTCGGCGTGGTGGCGACGCCGAGATCGATGACGTCGTGCCCGGTGGAGAGGAGCCCGGCGGCCACCGCATGCAGCAGCATCGGGCCGGTGAGGCGCGAGTCGCGACCGACCACCACGGCTCCAGACGGCGCCCAGGTGCCGAAAGCGGCCGCCATGCGGCAGGCCACTTCGGCGTCGAGGCCGGCCCCGACGATCCCCCGGATGCCGGAAACGCTGGTCATCAGG
>Ga0075421_100006556_pt1 | contig 14224 bp, 14 predicted proteins | sample SoiMetdeltSBSDD5_FD_75292 | JGI IMG/M metagenome (GOLD analysis project Ga0075421, IMG submission 75292) | Bulk soil microbial communities from a Populus tree surrounding site in Tennessee, USA - Soil MetaG P. deltoides SBSDD5 | ecosystem: Environmental > Terrestrial > Soil > Tree plantation...
GGCGCGCGCCGAGGCGCCGGGTATCTCGACAACCTCCATCTTCAGCTGACGCTGGACCTGCAACGCCTCGTGGGATGGGCGGGGGCCACGGTGTTTCTCTACGGGCGCGGCATCCACGGCGGACAGCCGAGCGAGTTTGCAGGAGACGCCCAGGGCGTGAGCAGCATCGCGGCGCCGCGCGCGTGGACGCTGTACGAGGCGTGGTTCGAGCAGAATCTCTTCGGCGATCGCTTCTCGGTCCTGGCCGGGCGCTACGATCTCAACAGCGAGTTCTACCGCGCCCACGCTGCCGATCTCTTCTTGAACTCCTCCTTCGGCATCGGACCGGAATTCTCGGCGAGCGGGAAAGGCGGGCCGTCCGTGTTCCCCAATACGGCGGTGGGCGGGCGCCTCGAACTCAAGCCGATGCAAGGGGTGGTGATCCGCGGCGCGATACTGGACGGCGTCCCCGTCGAGCGCGACAGCGGTTCGGACGTCTTCGCCAAGGGCGACGGCCTGCTGTTCGTCGGTGAGGCGGCGTTCATCTACCGCCCGTCTCGGGCCGGCGACGTACGCGGGCATCGCTTTCGCCTCGGTCGAGAAGCGCAGTTGCCGCCGTATGACGCCAAGCTCGCGGTTGGCGTGTGGCACTACACGGCGACGTTCCCGGACCTGAGCACGATGCGCGCGGACGGAACGCCGGTGACCCACAACGGCAGCACCGGGGGATACCTGGTCGGTGACGCCACGGTCTACAAAGATGAGGCGGGCCGTCAGCTCCGGCTGTTCGCGCAGGTCGGTTTCGGCGACCCGCGCGTGAACCGCTTCGGCCTCTACACCGGCGGCGGCGTCACGCTCGCCGGCGTGATCCCCGGCCGCGCGAACGACGAGATCGGCTTCGGGGTGGCCGCCGCCCACAATGGAGGCCACTTCATCGACCAGCAGCGGAAAGCCGGACTACGCGTCGATCGCGTGGAGACGACGCTCGAGCTCACGTATCTGGCTCCACTCACGAGTTGGCTCAGCATCCAGCCCGACCTCCAGTACGTCGTCAATCCGAACACCGATCCGCGTGTGCCGAACGCGTTCGTCGGCCTCATCCGAATCGAGCTGGCGTTCTGAGACTCGATGTGGTCAGCGTAGACCGCGGAGCTCTCACGGCGCGGGTTGCTCGTGCTGCACACCTCGCCTATGCTCGGGCGCGCGACGACACCGAACGCGGGGAGGGTGCGATGAGGTTCACGTGGTTCAACCTGATGCCGTGGCCGTATCTGCCCGACGATTTCCGCGAGAAGCACCGCTCGGTGTGGGTCGATATCCCCAACCGCCTCTACGATCCCGAGCGCGGGCACCACGTCTACCACGAGTACATGGATCAGCTCGAGTATGCGGACGCGCTCGGCTTCGACGGCATCGGCGTCAACGAGCATCACCAGAACGGCTACGGCCTCATGCCGTCACCGAACCTCATCGCCGCGTCGCTCGCCCGCCGTACCTCGCGGGCGGCCATCTGCGTCATCGGAAACTCGATCGCCTGCTACAACCCGCCCATCCGGGTGGCGGAAGAATTCGCCATGCTGGACGTGATCTCGGGCGGCCGCCTCGTCGCCGGCTTCCCCGTGGGCACGCCGATGGACACGAACTTCTGCTACGGCCAGATCCCCGCCCTCACGCGCGACAAGTACCGGGAGGCGCACGAGCTGATCATGCGGGCGTGGCGCGAGGAGGAGCCGTTCGCGTTCGACGGCAAGTACACGCAGCTTCGCTGGGTCAACTGCTGGCCCAAGCCCGTGCAGAAGCCGCACCCACCGATGTACATTCCCGGTGGCGGCTCCATCGAGACGTGGGACTTCTGTCTCGACCACGACTACAACTACTCGTACCTGTCCTTCTTCGGCTACCTGCGCGCGAAGTCGCTCATGGACGGCTACTGGGACCAGGTCGCCAAGCGCGGCAAGGACGCGTCTCCGCACCGGGCCGCCTTCGCGCAGATCATCTGCGTGGCGGAGACCGATGCCGACGCCGAGCGCCTCTACGCCGAGCACTGCCTCTACTTCTTCAACCGCTGCCTCCACATCTATCCGGGCTTCGCCGATCCGCCCGGCTACCGCACGGTCAACACGATCAAGTTCGGCGCGCTCTCCGCGTTCGTGCAGAACCGGCAGCAGATCCTCCAGAACCTCACGTGGAAGCAGCTGCTCGACGAGCGCTTCGTGATCGCGGGCGGTCCCGACACGGTGCGCCAGCAGCTCGAGGAATGCATCAAGGGCCTCCGCGTCGGGCATCTCTTCTGTCTCTTCCACAACGGCAACATGCCGGACTGGAAGACGCGCCTGTCCTCCCGGCTCTTCGCGGAGAACGTCATGCCGAAGCTCCGCGATGTCTGGCCGGAGTGGCAACACGACGACCGCTGGTGGGTGAAGCCGATGGCGGCGCGACGGCGACCGGAGGAGACGCTCGCGGCCACGGGGGGCGCGCGATGAAAGCGCACTGGATCGAGACGCCGCGCGGCCCGCGGTGTCGCGTGTTCGACGCGGGCAGCGGCGCGCCGCTGCTCTTCCTCCACGGCGCGGGTGGGCTCCTGACGGACAATGCGCCGCTCGAGGCGCTGGCGCGGCACTATCGCGTGCTGGCGCCGGAATTTCCCGGCTTCGGAGAGTCCACGGGCGAGGAGCACCTCGAGGACATGCTCGATTTCACGCTCCACGCCGGCGATGTCATCCACGCGCTCGGCATCGATCGACCGCACGTCGTCGGCCACTCGATGGGCGGCATGATCGCCGCCGAGCTGGCGTGCCTGGCGCCGCGCGACATCGACAAGCTCGTGCTCGTCGCCGCCGCCGGGCTCTGGCTCGACACCCATCCCATTCCGGATCTGTTCACGCTGCTCCCACACGAGTTCGCGGAGCTCCTGTTCCACGATCCTGTCGCGGGGGCGGCGCTCCTCACGGCCGGGATCGATGCGGGCGATCCACAATCGGTGCAGCAGTTCTACATCGCGCACTCACGGCGGCTCGCGATGGCGGGCAAGATCCTCTTCCCGATCCCGAACCGCGGCGTGGCAAAACGCCTCTACCGCGTGCGCGCGCAGACCCTCGTCCTCTGGGGCGCCGAGGACCGGCTCCTCCCGCCCGTCTACGCGGAGCGGTGGGCCGCGCTCATCGCGGACAGCAAGCTCCACGTCGTGGAGAACGCGGGGCACATGGTGCCGTACGAGCAGCCGAAAGAGTTCGCGCGCGCCGTGCGCGAGTTCCTGGGCTGACGCCATGGACCTCTACGACGTCATGCGCCGGACGTTCGCCGCCCGCGAGTTCACCGCCGATCCCCTGCCCGACGACGTCTTGTTCACGATCCTCGATCACGCGCGCTTCGCGCCCAGCGGCGGCAACCGTCAGGGCTGGCGCGTGATCGTCGTGCGTGATCAGCGCACGAAGGAAACGCTGGCCGCGCTCAGCGGCATCGCCGCCAAGCGCTACGCCGCCCAGGTCCAGCTCGGCGAGAATCCCTGGAACACGATCGTGCCCACCGCCGCCGACGCCACCACCATCGAGCGCACGCTCGCGCCGGCGCGGCTGACGGAGCCGATCGCGCGCGCACCGGTCGTCCTCGTGATCTGCGTCGATCTGCGTGTGGTGGCCTCGATGGACCAGGATCTCGACCGCGTCGGGATCGTGAGCGGCGCCTCGATCTACCCCTTTGCCTGGAACATCCTGCTCGCGGCGCGCCACGAGGGCTTTGCCGGCACCATCACCACGCTCGCGGTGGCGCAGGAGGGCAAGGTTCAGGAGCTGCTCGGTCTCCCCTCGTACGTGGCGGTGTGCTCGGTGATGCCGCTCGGCCGTCCCGTGCGCGATCTCACGCGGCTGCGCCGCACGCCGGTCGGCGACTTCGCCGTGCGCGAACGCTGGGGCGGCACGCCGTTCACGGCGCCCGGCGGCTGACACTCCACGCGCGCGAGCGCGACGCCGCCCGCGCCGCCCGGACACCGCCTCACACGCGCAGCTCGATGTGCCGGCGGTAGAGGATCCACATCAGCGCCGACCACACGACCACGTACGCAAGCGCGTAGGCGAGCGAGGCGACGACGGGCGCCGCCCACGGCGCGAAGACGCGCTCGAAGAGCACGGCGTGGAGACTCGTGGCAGGGGTTCCCACGCGGACGGCGGCAAGGAGGCGCGCGACCAGGCTCGAGAAGAAGAAGAGCGCGAGCGCGTTGACGCCGAGCGCCGCGAACGGCGCCACCCCGCGGCGGTAGCCGCATACGTCGATGAGCCAGTAGCAGGCCGCAAGCGCCAGCAGTGCCACCCCCGCCATCAACACCGCGTACGAGCTGGTCCACAGCGTCTTGTTCAACGGAAATACGAAACTCCAGGCGAGGCCGAGCCCGATGCCGGCACTGCCCGCGATCGCGAGCCCGGCGGTCACAGCGCGCGGACCACGGCCGCTGCGCAGCCAGTGCCCGGCGAGCACGCCGATCAACGTGGTGGCGAGGGCGGGGATGGTGCTGAGAACACCCTCCGGATCGTAGCGCGGATCGATCCGCCACACGTGGGCGCCGAGCACGACGCGATCGACGTAGCCAGCGAGATTTCCGGCAGGGCTCAGGTCGCCCGCGTCGTGGCCGGGCGCGGGAATCAGCATCATCACGCCCCAGTAGCCGAGCAACAGCGTCGCGGTCGCCACCAGCTGGCCGCGCCACGTCGTGACGAGAAACAGCAAGGCCGCGAGCAGGTAGCACACCGCGATGCGCTGGAGCACGCCCGGGATCCGCAGCGTCTCCCACTGGAAGCGCGGCACCGCCTCGAGGACGAGACCGAGCGCGAAAATCAACACGGATCGGCGCAGGATCTTGACGATCACCGCCGCGCGGTCGTCGCGCGCGATGCGCGGGCCGATGCCGAGCGGGATGGCGACGCCCACGATGAAGAGGAAGAAGGGAAAGATCGCGTCGGTCGGGGTGGCGCCGTGCCACGCGGCGTGGCGAAGCGGCGGATACACCGCGCGCCAGGTGCCGGGGTTGTTGACGAGCACCATGGCGGCGACGGTGACCCCGCGCAGGACGTCGAGGGAGAGCAGGCGCGTCGGCGACGGCGCAGCGGAGCCCACGTACGCGGGCATTCTACCGTTCACCGCGCCGTCGTCCCTCATTTCGCGGGGCCACAGCGTCGTGGTTGCCGAGACGCGACCCCGCTCCTATAGTCGCCAGGCACGGCAGGTCTTCGGCGACGACGAACGCCGCGGTCGAGATGCGAAAGGAGGCCGGCCATGCGGTGGCAGCGTGTGGTGGGAGCGTTCGCGATGGTCGGTTTCGTCGCCGCCGGCGCCGGCTGCGCGAGCTCCGCCGGCTCCGCGAAGACCCTCGCTACCGCTCCTCAACGTGGCGCGCTCGCTCGATATACGAAGGTGAGTCTGGCGACCTCGGCCGAGGGTGGAGCGGCGGCGATGCCGTCCGCGGATCGTGAACGGATCGCCGCCCTCATCGTCCGCAAGATCAAGGAGCGCGCCCCCACCCGCTTCACCGAGGTCGCCGTGACGACGATCCCGGTCGATCCTGACACGATGTTCGTGACCGTCGCGTTCACCCGTTACGAGGCCGGCAGCGCCGTCGCGCGGGCCATGCTCGCGGGCTTGGGGCAGATTCACGTCGATGCCGACGTCACGATCGAGGACCGGTCGCGTCCCGCCGTCCTCGGAGAGTTCGCGGTGACCAAGACGTTCGCGTGGGGCGGCATCTACGGCGCAGCCACCGGCATCACGGACGTGGAGGAGGGCTTCGCCGACGCCGTGGCCAAAGTCGTGCTCGGAGACAGTTCGTGAAGACGCACGAGCCTGACCCGCGCCAGGAGTCCGCGAACAGCGGGGCACGGCCGGGGCGAGATCGCCCGATCCGCCCGAGTGACGTCTGCGTTTCGGGCAGCGTGCCCGATCGCTGCCCGCGCGTCGCCGCGAATTTCCGCGCTGAACAGCGATTCATATCTGGCATCACGAGTGCACGCCGAGCGCCGCGATATGTTGATCATTCCGCGCCGCTGGCGACGCCGCCCGCCATTCTCGGTCGCCCTCGTGGGCCTCGTGGTCGGACTCACGGCTCTCACCGCCACCACCATGGGCAGCCTCGCCTGGTACGAGCAGCGCACTCGCTCACGCACGATCCTCGATGCGACCATGACGCGTACCGCGCAGCTTGCCGCCTTGCACGCCGACCGTCTGCTTCGCGATGCCGAGGCCATCGCCCGCGTCGGTCCCCAGCTCGTCGCCGAGGGCCAGCTCGACACGGACGATACGGCGGCGCTGGAGCGATTCACGCTCGCCGTTCTCCGCGCTCATCCCGAGCTGAGCTGGGTCAGCTACGGCGGTGCGGATGATCGTTTCGTCGGCGCCTGGCGCGACGGCGCCGGCTCGACCTACATCAACCGGAGCTTCCCGCACGCCGGCCGCATCCGGCTCGAGGAGGATCGCCTTCTTCCCAGCGGTGGGCGCGTGCGCGTGCGGACCTCCGACGACCACGGCTACCATCCGCGCCAGCGCCCGTACTATTCGGCCGCGAGCGCGCGGCGCGACGTCGCGTGGACGGAGCCCTACCAGTTCTACTCGGGTGGCGGCCTCGGCATCACGTGTGCGGCGCCCGTCATCGATGCCAGCGGCCGCGTCCGCGGCGTGTTCACCGTCGATTTCTCGCTGGAGCGGCTCGCGGACGCGCTGGAGCCGCTCGAGGTCTCGCCCCGAGGCCGCGTCTTCATCGCGACCCGGGATGGCTCCCTGCTCGTCGGTCCCCGTGAGGGCAGCGTGGATGCGACGGACGCGAGCCTCGTATCCGCGGTCACGCCGCATCTGCAACATGACCGCGCGTCGTCGTTCGCATTCGAGCACGGGAGCGAGCGATATCTCGGACGCGGGGTACCGCTGACGGCGGGGAGTCTGTCGTGGGTGGTCGAGGTGCTGGTACCGGAGCGCGATTACACCGAGCACGCCGACGCGCAGGCACGGGTCACGATCGTTCTCGGCATCGTCGCCCTCGTTCTCGCCCTCGCCGGCGGCATCGTGGTCGTCCGGTGGATCGCGCAGCCGCTGCGGGCGCTGGCCTGGGAGGCCGGACGCATCCGTCAGGGTCACCTCGACGTCAGGTTGCTGCCGCGCAGCCGCGACGAGCTCGGCGTGCTCACGCGCGCGATGATCGACATGGCCCGCACGCTCCGCGACCGCGACTTCATCCGGGAAACGCTCGGGCGCTACGTCAGTCCGGAGCTCGCGGAGCAGTGTCTGCGTAACCGGGGGGCCGTCCGCCTCGGCGGCGAGCTTCGGCGCGTGACGATCGTGATGTCCGATCTCCGAGATTTCTCGGAGCTCTCCGAGCGCCTCGGCCCGGAAGCGATGATCGACCTCATCAACCGCTATCTCGCGCGCATGACGCCCGTCATTCTCGAGCACGGCGGGGTCATCAACGAGTTCATCGGCGACGCCATCCTGATTCTCTTCGGCGCGCCGTTCGAGCGCGCGGACGATCCCGAGCGCGCCGTCCGCTGCGCGTGGGCGATGCAGCAGGCGATGGCCGATCTCAATCGCGAGAATGGCGCGCTCGGCCTCCCCGAGCTGGCGATGGGCATCGGCGTCCACACGGGCGTGGTGGTAGCGGGCAACATCGGCAGCAAGGACCGCGTGAAGTACGGCGTCGTCGGTCCCGCCGTCAATCTCACCGCCCGTATCCAGGCGCTCGCCGTGGGCGGCCAGGTGCTGATCTCGACGGGGGTGCTCGCGCGCGTACGTGAGATCGTGCGCGTGGCGGCGGCGGCGCGGGTGATGGTGAAGGGCGCCACGGCGCCGGTGAGCGTGCATCCGGTGCTCGAAGTACGCGTCGCCGGCGCGCCCGTTGACGAACAGGCATGGACGACCGCGGCGACCGACGCCGCTGAGGAAAATAATGCCCGGATATCGGCGCGCGTTACCGCAGCTGCGCGATGAGCTGTTCCTCACCGACGGTGGCATCGAAACGACGCTGATCTTCCACCGGGGTCTCGAGCTTCCGGACTTCGCCGCCTTCGACCTCCTGAGGCGCCCGGATGGTGAGGCGGCGCTCCGTCAGTACTTCCGCCCCTATGTCGAGCTGGCGAAGCGCCACGGCACGGGGCTCATTCTGGAGAGCACCACCTGGCGCGCCAGCGCGGACTGGGGCACGCGACTCGGGTACGGCGACACCGCGCTCGCCGATGCGAATCGGCGCGCCATCGGCCTCCTGGAGGACCTTCGCGCCGAATGCGGGGCCGACATCCCGCACGTGGTCATCAGCGGCTGCGTCGGCCCGCGCGGCGACGGCTACGATCCCGCCCACCCGATGTCCCCCGCCGACGCGGAGGCGTATCATCGCTGCCAGATCGAGACGTTCGCGGAGACCGCCGCCGACATGGTCGCCGCGTTCACCATCAATTACGCGGAGGAAGCGGTGGGCATCGCGCACGCGGCGCACAAGGCCGGCATGCCGGTCGCGATCTCGTTCACGCTCGAGACCGACGGACGCCTCCCCACCGGCCAGACGCTGGCGGCCGCGATCACCCAGGTTGACACGGAGACATCGGGATACCCCGCGTACTACATGATCAACTGCGCGCATCCGACCCATTTCGCCGACGTGCTCGCGGACGGCGAACCGTGGTCACGGCGGGTTCGTGGGCTCCGCGCCAACGCATCCCGCAAGAGCCACGCAGAGCTGAACGAGGCCGCCGAGCTCGACACCGGCGATCCCGGCGAATTCGGCGAGCAGCACGCCGATCTCAAGCGACGGCTGCGCCACCTGACCGTCATGGGCGGCTGCTGCGGCACGGACGACCGCCACGTCGCGAGCCTCGCCGTCGCCTGCGCGCCGCTGTTTCCGTCGGCCGGGCTCGCAAGCAATCGCGCTCGCTGAGCCCGGATCGAGTCAGGCCGCTTGAGTCTCGACGAGCGTCCGGCGCGGGAGGCCGAATGCCGCTGCTCAATCTGACCGTCCAGCACGGCCGTACGCTCGAAGACGCGACCCGTGGCCTGGAGACCGCGGTCGATGCCGTGTCGCGACAGTTCCGCTCCCTCGTGCGGCAGGTTCAGTGGAGCGCCGACCGGCATCGCGTGAAACTGGAGGGAGTCGGGTTTTGGCTGGAGATGTGGGTCGATGCCCGTGAGGTCCATGCCACCGGCGACGTTCCCATCATTGGAAGCCTGCTCGGCACTCAGTTGACCGCAGGTCTGAAGCAGATCGTCGAGCAGGCGTTCCAGAAGAAGCTACCGTGAGCGAAGGGCCACTGCAGTAGGATCGAACTGAGGATGACCACGCCAGAGATCGAGCGCGTGCTCGTGGAGCTCCGAGACACCAATCGCCAGCTTGCCGTGTCGATCGGACAGATCGCGCAGTCGCTGAGCAATATCGAGCGGGCGTGGATGACGCAGCTCCAGGCGTTTCGATGGACGAAATGGGCGCTCATGGCGTGGAAGGTCCTCCGCTAGCCGGGTGCCCCCGGTGCGGGGGCGCGCTCGAACACGGCTTCCTGCTCGGGAAACACGGCCGCATCCGGTGGTCATCGTCGCCGGAAGCCCTGACGATCGCCGCCGGCGTCCCGTTGCTCCATCGGAAACCGGGGTTCTGGCGGAGCTGGCGATGGTGGTTCTTCGCGCCGTCGATTGCCGGGAGCCGGTGCCCGCGCTGCCAGCTGGTCGTCTTTCGTTACGACAATCCGGCCGCGGAGCATCCTCGTCGCGACCGCATCGTGTCGCTCATCATCGGCACCTATCTGTTGGTCTGTGGCGTGGCCTTGTCGGTGACCGTGATCTGGATGGCGACGCTGGCCGTGACATCCCCCGCGATGATCGTGGCCCTTGCGCTCCTGGCGCTGGTCGTGCTCGCGCTCCCGATGCCGTTCGTCATCCACGGCCTTCGGCGGCCGCGCTCTCCCGCTTCGGCTCCACGACCTCGAACATCAGGCTGAAGACGTCGAGCAGGCCGAAGAGCTCGGCGACCCGCGCGGCGTCGCCCTCGAGCGCGACGAGACCACGCTCCACTGCCTCTGCGAATGTCACCTCGCGCAGGACGAGCCGGTTCAACACCGACCGTTCCAGCGCTACGGTGGCGTCGGCGTCGGCGCGCTCGCGATCGGCCCGGTAGGTCAGCGCGCAGTTCTCCAGCGTGAGAACGTACGACCGCCCGAGGTCCCGGAACACCCAGTTGATGACGAGCCGGCGTCCCTCCGCCTTCTCTGCGTTCAGGCGCACGCCGAGGTAATCGAAGAAATGATCCAGGCTCATGTTTCGCTGCTCACCCTCGATGATGGTCATGTTCGAGATGTCGAAGCCGCGGATCTGGTAGATCCCCGTAGTGACCTCGAACGGACCGTGCGTCATGTTCAGGCGCGCCTGCCGCCAGAGACTCGGATTGACGGTGGCGGGGGCGTCGGCGTCGGCGAGGAACGCATCGTCGCGCAGGCTCCACACCACGCGGCCCCGGTCGTTCTTGATCTCGACCTCGGGCAGCGTGGCCACGAACCCGCGGCGCGCGTCCTCGAAATCCTGAACGTCGTCGAACGGCAACGTGTCGAGCACGGCGCGGTTCTGCGCGCGGGTGATCGGGGTGGCGTCCCTGGCAGCCGTCATCGCGTCCCCTCCGTGGGCGTGGGTGTCCATCGCGGGCGCTCGCACGATAGTGCGAGGAGCGGGTCGGCGTTCCAAGATGTCGCTGGCCTCCGTTCGAGAGCATAAGACGAACATCCCATGGCGGTCCTGCGCGCGTCGCTTAGGATCGGTCGCGCAATGGCGATTCTTTCGCAAAGGAGCAGCGACATGGTCAGTACGAGGAGCGGTGTCTGGGTGGCCCTGATGATCGCGACCTTGACGCTGTCGTCACTCGGATGCGCCTCGGGCACGTCGAAAGCGATGGGGCCGAACGACATGCCGTTGGTCGCCGGGAAATGGGTCGGGAATGTGACGGTGCCCGGCGGCACGTCGACTCCGGGAACGCTCGATATCTCGCCGACCGGGGACTACGTCGTCCAGGCCGGTGGGTTCGGCGCTCGCGGCAAGGCGGAGATCAAGGACGGCGAGCTGGTGTTCGTCCCGACCTACAGCTCGGGAGCCACCGGCACGCGGATGAGCAGCCGCTCATCGACGGCGAGCGTCTCCGAGCGCCCGGATGGCACCCTGGTCCTCACCGGGTTCGGTCACAGCGACGCGGGGCCGTTCAATTTCATGGCGACCCGGCAGAAGTGAAGGCGGGCTCGGCGATGACGACGTAACGGAGCGGCCCCCGCGGCGTCATCGCCGCAAACGGATAGCACGTGAGCAGGACGAGGCGTTCCTCGTCGGTGCGGATGCGGGCGCTCCGCGCATCGACGACCACCGCCTCGCGGACGCGATAACGCGCGCGCGGCCGGTGCGGACGTTCCACCACGATCTCGTCGCCGGCGCGGAGGCGTTCGAGGAATCGGAAGTGCGTGTCGCGGTGGCCGCTCAGGATGACCGTGCCCGCGGCGCCCGCCGCCGCGCTCTCCCCGGCGTGGCCCGGACCGAAGGCGAGCGTGCGGCCGCTGACGCCAGCGAGGACGATGAGGTCCACGCCGTGGCCGGGGACGCGCAGCCTCGCCACCGGCCACGTGTCCGCCCACGGCCACGGCTTGACGTCGACCTCACCGCCGAGCGTCTGCGCCCACGCCCGCTGCAGCAGATGCTGGGCGAGGCGCGCCTTCAGGTAAATCCACACCGCTTCTCCGAGCTGCCACGCGCCCGCCGCGAGCACGAGCGCCGCGAGCGCGCCGACGAAGGGTCTACGCCGCACGCCTGACGAGCTCCAACCGAAGAAGCACGTACGCGACGCCGCCGAAGACCAGCGCGATGAGGCCAAGCGCGACGTGCAACGGCGCGCCCGTCGCTCCCTGCCCGAGGCCGAAGACCGCGGCGTAGTCCCACCCTTCGGGGAGATTGGTCTCGAGCGCGTGCGTACGTAGATCGGCGCCGTCGGGACGCGCGGGCGTGACGTCGACGGCAACGAGACTCGTATGGGGACTGACGAGGTGGTACTTCAGCGCGACGTCGATCACGGCGAGGCGAACGGCGTCCGGTGAGGCCTGGCGCTGATCCAGCAACGCCGCGATCTTCTTGCGCGCCCAGTGCACCGCGAGCCCGGTGCCCGCCTCCGGTTGCACCGGTACCACGTGCTGCCATTCGGCACCGGCCAGTGTCCCGCGCAACGTGACGTGCGCGGGAAGGCTCGCCGCGCGCCACGCGACCACCACCGGCTCGCCCAGATAAAGGTCGGGGATCGGGTCAGGCAGGATCTCGGCCTCGCCCACGCCGGGAAGCTCCACGCGCAGGTCCGTGAGCGCGGGCGCTTCCAGTTTCCGGAAGAGCGCCTCCATCTTGGCGCCGACCTCGGTCGTGCTGCCGATGTACGTGAAGGTTCCCCGCCCGTAACGCGCGGCCTGCCGCATGAAGTGGCTGTTCGGCGCGGAGCCGATGCCGATCGTGAACAACCGGCTCTGTCCGAGGCGCTCGCGGATGGCGGCGAACAGCTCCGCCTCGTTGCCGACACCGCCGTCGGTGAGGAAGATCACCTGGCGGAGACGGCCCTGGTACTCCTGGCCGTCGAGCGCGCGCGTGAGCGCGGGCAGCATCACGGTGCCGCCGCTGGCGCGAAGGGCGTTCACGTAGCGGAGCGCGACCGCCTGGTTGCCCGGCGTCGCCGCTCGGGGCTCGGCGAACACGGCGTCGGTCACGCTGTTGAATTGGATGACGTTGAAGCGGTCCTCCGGAGTCAGCCGCCCCACCGCGAGCGCCAGCGCGGCCTTCGCCTGCTCGAGTGACGCGCCGTGCATCGAACCGGACGTATCGAGGATGAAGATCACCTCGCGCGCGACCCGCGCCGAGTCGAGGGCGGGACCGTTCGGCGGCAACACCATGAGCCACGCGAAGACGTCACCGCCGGTGGCTTCGGTGAAGAGCGCGGTCGTCGGCGCGGCGGCAGCCGCCGGCTCCCACATCAGCTCGAAATCGCGGTTCGCGGGCACGGTGCCATCGGCCAGCGCAATCTCGTAGCGGCCGTCGCCGAGCCGCGTCGTGTTGATCGCGTGATACGGCGCCTCCAGGCGGCTCAACGGAACGCCCGGCGCGAGCAGCACGCGGATGCTCACCGGATTGATCGCGCCGCGCGCGGGATCCCGGACGGGGGGCGTGATCCGCGCCGCGTCCGGCACCTGATCGGTGCTCGGCCCCCGGCCGCTTGCATCCGGCGGTGTGGGATCCGCTGTGCCCGGAATGAAGCGCGGCCCCACCACCATCGGGAAGCGCAGGCGGAACTGCCCGGCATCGTACGCAAGCGTGTGCTGGTACTCGATCTCGACCACGATCGGTGCGCCGGGTGGGATGTTGGCCACCGACGTCGTGAAGACGTTCGGGCGTTCCTGCTCGACCAGGCTCGCGTGTTTCCCTTGCTGCTTGGCGGCGTCGTAGCTCGCCTTGGCGGCCGCTCGCTCGCGGACGACGCCCTCGATGATCCGTTCACCGACGCGCAGGCGCAGGTGATCGACGGCCGCGGTCTCCGGCAGCGGGAAGACGTACACCCCTTCCGCCCAGTCACGGCTCGGGTTCGAGAATTCCTGATGGACGGTCACGCGCGCGATGAACCCGGTGATCGTGATGGCGACGTCGGTGCGCAGCGTCGGCGCCGGCGCGAGCGTGTCCTGGCCGGCCGTCCGCCACAGCAACGCTCCTTCGCCGACGTCGCGAGGCCGGACGCCCTCGCGCGCGGTCGCCATCCGGGCGGCGCCGGCGGCGTCGCCCGCGCCCGCGGAACTCAGGGCGCCGGCCACGAGCACGGTGATCGCGAACGCCAGCAGACGCATTCGGGAACGGGTGTCGATCGTCATGTCACTCTCCCGGAGTCGGAGACACGGAGAAAAGCGGGCGGCGGGTGTACGACCCCACCGCCCGCGGGGTGCGCGCTACTTCGCTTCCGGCTTCGTGATGGCTTTCACGGGCGTGCCGGGATCGCCGACGAAACGGTCGCCCTCGGTCACCGCCGCCCGCACGGGAGTGGCGAGCGCGAGCTTCCGCATCTCGATGTGGACGCGGCGGTTGAGCTGCTGGCACTCCTTGCCCGGGTCTTCGCAGAGCAAGCCTTCCTGGCCCACCGTGACGAGCTTGATCGTGGTCTCCGGCACACCGAGCTCGACCATGAACTGCTTGACGGCCTCGGCGCGGCGCTGGGCGAGGATCTTGTTGTACTCGGCCGGCCCCT
>Ga0075421_100006557_pt1 | contig 14223 bp, 12 predicted proteins | sample SoiMetdeltSBSDD5_FD_75292 | JGI IMG/M metagenome (GOLD analysis project Ga0075421, IMG submission 75292) | Bulk soil microbial communities from a Populus tree surrounding site in Tennessee, USA - Soil MetaG P. deltoides SBSDD5 | ecosystem: Environmental > Terrestrial > Soil > Tree plantation...
GACCTCGACGCCGGACGGCGCAAGGCGGAACCGTGCGGCGCCTGTCACGGCGCCGCCGGCATCTCGTCCATTCCGACCACGCCGTCCCTGGCCGGCCAGCCGCCGATCTACCTGCACTGGCAGCTCCTGCTCTTCCGCGACGGCCGGCGGAAGGATCCACAGATGACGCCGCTGGCGGCGCCGCTCAGCGACACCGACATGGCGGACCTGGCCGCCTGGTATGCGGCCCAGCGCCCGGTGATGGCGCCGCGCTCACCGCTCACCGCGAGCGAAGCCGAGGCCGGCCGGGCGCTCGCCCAGCAGTTCCACTGCTTTTCGTGTCACGGCGCCACGCTGGAGGGGCGCGAGTACGCCCCGCGCCTCTCGACGCTGCACCTGGACTACCTGACGAGCCAGCTCCGCCGGTTCAAGGCCGGCACCCGCGGCGATCTCGACGGCGCCATGACCCAGGCCGCCCAGCCGCTCAGCGAGGAGGCCATCGTCGCCATCGCGCGCTTCATCGCCGGCATGCCGGCGCCGTGATCGTCAGGGCTTCAGCACGACCTTGAGGCAGTCGTCCTCCTTGTTCAGGAACATGTCGTAGCCGCGCGGCGCCTCGTCGAGCGGCAGGCGATGGGTGATCACGAAGCTCGGATCGATCTCGCCCTTCTCGATGCGCTCCAGCAGCGGCTTCACATAGCGCTGCACGTGGCACTGTCCGGTCTTGAGGGTGAGCGAGCGATTCATCAGCGAGCCCATCGGGAACTTGTCGACGAAGCCGCCGTACACGCCGATCACCGACACGGTGCCGCCGTTGCGGCAGGCCATGATGGCCTGGCGCAGCGCGTACGGGCGGTCGGTCTCGAGGCCGATCGCCTGCTTGGCGCGGTCGTACGCGTAGAGCGGGCCGGGGACGTGGGACTCCAGTCCGACCGCGTCGATGCAGGCATCAGGGCCGCGGCCGGCCGTCATGTCCTTCAGCGCGTCGTAGACGTCGACCTCCTCGTAGTTGATCGTCTCCACGCCCACGCGCTCGCGCGCCATGCGAAGGCGATACGGGAACCGGTCGATCGCGATCACCCGCTCCGCGCCGAGCAGCTGCGCGCTCTTCATCGCGAACTGCCCCACCGGCCCCGCGCCCCACACCGCGATGGTGTCGCCCGGCTGGATGCCGCACATGTCGGCGCCCATGTAGCCGGTCGGGTAGATGTCGGAGAGGAACAGCGCCTTCTCGTCCGGCATGCCCGCGGGGATCTTGATGGGCCCCACGTCGGCAAACGGAACGCGCGCGTACTCCGCCTGCCCGCCCGGGTAGCCGCCCAGCATGTGGGAATAGCCGAAGACTCCGGCCGGCGAATAGCCCCACAGCTTCTCCGCCATCCACGCGTTCGGGTTCGTGTTCTCGCAGGTGGAGAACAGCCCCTTTCGACACAGCGCGCAGGCGCCGCAGGCGATCGGAAACGGAACGACGACGCGATCGCCGACGTTGAGGTTCTTGACCGCGGGGCCGGTCTCGACGATCTCGCCCATGAACTCGTGACCAAGGATGTCGCCCGACTTCATCGTCGGCACGAAGCCATTGTAGAGATGCAGGTCCGAGCCGCAGATGGCCGTCGACGTGATCTTCACGATGGCGTCACGGTCGTTGAGGATCTTCGGGTCGGGAACGTCCTGTACCTCGACCCGGCTCTTGCCCATCCAGCAGTTCGCTTTCATCGCGCACCTCCTCGCGGGCCGGCACCGCTCGGGGCCGCGACGGATACCACGACCTGTCCCGTCTCCATCAGCTGCTTGAACCGTCGCAGGTCCTCCTGCAGCTGCTGCTCGGGCGCCATGCCGATCAGCTTGGCGGCAGCGGCGGTGACGGCGCCGCCAGGCGGCCTGTACTCCATCTCGGCCGTCACCACGGTGCCGCGGCCGCCCGGCGCCGACTCGAAGCGCACGGTGCCGGAATGCTGCACCGGCGAGCCCTCGAGCGAGCGCCACGCGATGAGCTCGTTCGGTCGCTCCTCCGTCATCTCGACGTCCCACTGAAGCGCGATGCCGCCGGGGACCTTGACGCGCCAGTGTGACCGACGCTCACCGAGCGGCTGGACCGACTCGAGGTGCCGCATGAACCGCGGCAGGTTCGAGAAGTCGCGCCAGAAGCGATAGAGGGCCTCCGCCGGCCGGTTGATGGTGATGCGCTTGCGGGCGTGCACGAATCGCCCGTCCGGGCTGCCGGCGGAGACGCGTGTCAGCGCGGTGAGTTGCTGGGCGCAGACGGCGTCGACCGCGGTCACGCCGGCCACCGCCCCCGTCGCCAGCGCCAGCCGGCCGCGGCGGACGCGTCGTCCGGTGAAGCCGGCCGTGAGGAGTGCCAGATCCATCACGTCGCCGACGACGCGCGACCAGACCCAGCGGACCGGGCGCGGCTCGACGAGTATTCCGATGCCCGCCGCGAGCTCACGGACGCCGACCATGCGGGCGGCCACCTGGCTGACGCCGCGCCCCTTCAAGCCGATGGCGCGGGTGAGCTTCGCGGGGGCGAGGACGGCCGCCAAGCCGAGCCCGATGCTGAACCATCCAAGCCCGGCGGCCAGACGCTCGGGGCTCACGCGACTGTCGCCGTTGCGTGAGAAGCGGCCACGGGAGGGGCCGCGGCGCTCCGCGTCCATGTCGATCAGCGAGTTCTCTCGTATTGCCATGCCGACCTCCTGACATCCCTTCAGCGATGAATGCGTCCATCGCGCGGCTCGGACGCACTGCTCGCACGCAGCACGCGGCGCTCGGCGAGTCGATGTAGCTCTTGCCAACGGCACATACCGAGAATGAGTCGGAGTCCACGCGGGTCTTCGGGGCAGCAACCGACATGCCGCTCACGCGGCGGGAAGGCGGAGGCGGTGGCGACGCGGAGCTAGCCGGCCTGCGGCGCCGGGCGGCGCCAGAAGAACACGCGCGACACCGGATGGCGCGCGAGACCACGCTGAGCGGACTCCATCGCCACGTAGAGCACCGGCGTGATGTAGAGGGTCAGGAGCTGCGACACGAGCAGGCCGCCGACGACGGCCACCCCGAGCGGCCGCCGCGCGTCGGCGCCGGCCCCGATGCCGAGCGCGATGGGCAGGGTGCCGAGCAGCGCGGCCATCGTCGTCATCATGATCGGCCGGAAGCGCAGCAGGCAACCCTGGTAGATCGCGTCGTGTGGCGTGGCGCCCGCGCGCTCGGCCTCGAGGGCGAAGTCGATCATCATGATGGCGTTCTTCTTCACGATGCCGACCAGCATGATCATACCGACGAAGCCGTAGACGTTGAGCTCCATGCCGAACAGCATCAGGGCGAGCAGCGCGCCCACGCCGGCCGAGGGCAGGCCGGACAGGATCGTGAGCGGATGGATGAAGCTCTCGTACAGAATGCCGAGGATCAGGTAGATGACCACGATGGTCGCCAGCAGCAGCATGCCCTGGCCGCGCAGCGAGTCCTGGAACGCCTGGGCCGTCCCCTGGAAGGTCGTGGCCAGCGTGGCGGGCGGGCGCAGCTCGCGCATGACGGCTTGCACCTGGGTGACGGCGTCGCTCAGCGCCACGCCCGGTCGCGTGTTGAACGAGATCGTGACCGACGGCAGCTGCCCGAGATGGGTCACCGTCAGCGGGCCCACCGTCGTCCGCATGGTGGCTACCGTGTCGAGCGGAATCAGCTTGCCGCCCGACGAGCGGATGTAGAGCAGCGACAGCGCGGCCGGATCGCGCTGGTGCTGAGGATCGACCTCGAGGATCACCCAGTACTGATTCGCGGGCGTGTAGATCGTCGAGACCTGCTGGGAGCCGTAGGCGTAGCCGAGCGCTTCCTCGATCTGATCCGCGCTCACCCCCAGCGTGGAGGCCTTGGCGCGGTCGATGTCGACGATCACCTGCGGCGTGGCGATCTGCAGGTCGGTGTTGACGTCCTGCAGTCCGGGAAGCTGCCGCAGGCGGTCGAAGATCAGCGGCGCCCAGTGGTAGAGCACGGCCGTGTCGGCGTCCTGCAGGGTGAACTGATATACGGCCTTGGTGAGGTTGCCGCCGATGCGGATCGTGGGCAGATTCTGCGGATACACGCGGATGCCGGGCACCGCGGCCAGCTTGGGCCGGAGGTCCTCGATGACCTTCTCGACCGGCGGACGCTGATCGTGGGGCTTGAGACGGATGAAGAGGCGTCCGGTGTTCGGCACCACGCTCGTGCTGCTGGCGCCGATGGAGGACATGAACTGGTCAACGTACGGCTGCTGGCGCACGATCTCCGCCACCGCCCGCTGATGCGCCACCATGCCCTCGTAGGAAATGTCCTGCGCCGCCTCCGTGAAGGCGAAGATCTGGCCGGTGTCCTCGTTCGGGATGAAGCCCTTCGGTATCACGACGAACAGGTATGCGGTCACCACGAAGGTCAGCACGAGCACGGCCAGCGTGCTGACGCGGTGCCGGAGCACCCACTTGAGCGAGACGTCGTAGAGCCACAGCATGCCGTCGAACACGCGCTCCGAGGTCCGGTAGAAGCGGCCGTGCGACTCCGCGGGAGGCTTCAGGAACCGGCTGCACAGCATGGGCGTCAGCGTCAGCGAGACGAAGCCCGACACGAGCACGGCGGCGCCGATGACCACGGCGAACTCGTGGAGGAGCCGGCCCACCACGCCGCCCATGAAGAGCACGGGGATGAAGACGGCGGCCAGCGAGAGCGTCATCGACATGATCGTGAAGCCGATCTCGCGGGCGCCGATCATGGCCGCTTCCATGCGGCTCTTGCCCGCCTCCATGTGGCGGACGATGTTCTCCAGCATCACCACCGCGTCGTCGACGACGAAGCCCACGCACAGCGTCAGCGCCATGAGGGACAGGATGTCGATCGAGTAGCCGAGCAGGTACATGACGGCGAAGGTCCCGACGATGGAAAGCGGGACCGCCAGGCTCGGGATGATGGTGGCCGAGACGTTGCGCAGGAAGAGGAAGATCACGAGCACGACCAGCGCGATGGTGAGGCCGAGGGTGAACTGCACGTCGTGCACCGATTCGCGGATGGCCGCCGAGCGGTCGTAGAGGACGTTCAGGTTCACGGCGGCCGGCAGCTGCGCGCGGAAGGTGGGCAGCAGCGCCCGGATGGCGTCCACGACCTCGATGGTGTTGGTCCCGGGCTGGCGCTGGATGGCCAGGATGACCGAGCGCTCGTCGTTGTACCAGCTCGCGACCTTGTCGGTCTGGACGCCGTCGATGATCCGCGCGATCTCCTCGAGCCGCACCGGCGAGCCGTTGCGATAGGTCACCACCAGCGGGCGGTAGGCGGCGGCGGTCGTGAGCTGTCCGGTGGCCTGCACGTTGAATGCCTGGCTGGCGCCGTACAGTGTTCCGGTGGGTCGGTTCACGTTCGCTTGGGCAATCGCGCGCTGCACCTCGTTGATGCCGATCCCCCGCGAGGCGAGCGCGCGCGGGTCCACCTGCACGCGGACCGCGTACTTCTGCGAGCCGAACACGATGACCTGGGCCACTCCGCTGATGGTCGAGATGCGCTGGGCCATGGTCGTCTGCGCATACTCGTCGACCGTGTAGAGCGGGAGCGTCGGAGAGCTCAGGGCCAGATAGAGCACGGGCTGATCGGCCGGATTGACTTTCTGGAAGCTCGGCGGCGTGGGCATGCCCGGGGGCAGCAGCGGCGCCGCCTTGGTGATGGCCGACTGCACGTCCTGAGCGGCGGCGTCGATGTTGCGCTCCAGCGTGAACTGGATGGTGATCTGCGACTGCCCGAGCGCGCTGGTCGACGTCATGGAGTCGACGCCGGCGATCGTGGTGAACTGCTTCTCGAGCGGCGTGGCCACCGCGGAAGCCATCGTCTCGGGACTGGCGCCCGGCAGCGCCGCCGACACCTGGATGGTGGGGAAGTCGACGTTCGGCAGGTCGCTCACGGGGAGCAGCCGGTAGGCCATGATTCCGAAGATCAGGATGGCCGCCATCAGCAGCGTCGTCAGCACCGGGCGGCGGATGAACAGCTGGGGATTCATGACTTCTTCGGCCGGATATCCACCTTCGAGCCGGGCACCAGCCGCAGCTGACCGTCGGTCACCACGCGCTCACCCGCGCGAAGCCCGGCGGCGACGATGATGTCCTTGCCCACCCGCCGTCCTGTCTGCACCGGCCGCGGCTCGACCTTCGAGTCCTCCTTCACCACGAACACGAAGGCGCCCTGCTGGCCGGCCTGGACGGCCTCCGCGGGGACGGTCACCGCCTGCTCCGTGGTGAGGGTGAGGACGACGTCGACGTACTGACCCGGCCACAGCGTGTTGTCCTCGTTGGCGAACGTGCCTTTGAGCTGGATGGTGCCCGTCGTGTTGTCCACGACGTTGTTCACGAAGGTCAGGTTGCCGACGGCGGACTTGGGCGCGCCCGGCGGCGTGGCTCGAACGGTGAGCCCTTCCTTGGTCTGGTAGCGCTTGATCCCGGCGAGGTGCTGCTCGGGCACCGCGAACGACACGTAGATGGGATGGACCTCGGCGATGACGACCAGCGGGTTGTCCTCGTTGGACTTCACCACGTTGCCCCCCTGCACGAGCAGGTTGCCGGTGCGGCCGGTCATCGGGGCGCGGATCGTCGTGTAGTTCAGCTGCAGCTTCGCGCTGTCCACCAGGGCCTGATCGGCGCGGATGACCGCGCGGACGTTCTCGACGCCGGCCTGGGCGGCCAGGGCAGACGCCTTGGCGTTCTCGATGGCGGCGCGGTCGGCGTTGACGGTGGCTTCCATCGCGGACAGGTTGGTGCGGAGCTGGTCGTACTGCTCGCGCGCGATGAGCTCCTTCTCGACGAGCTCGCGATAGCGGCGCTCCTGCGTGCGCGCGTTCTCGAGCTGCGCGGTGTCGCGCTCGAAGTTGGCCTGGGCCTGCTGGACCTCCGCCTGCCGCTGCACCTGCGCCGCCTCCGCCTGCCGCAGGGCGGCCATGTCGCGGCCCACGGTGGCCTCCGCCTGGCGCAGGGCGGCCTCGAAGGGGCGCGGATCGATCGTGAAGAGCAGATCGCCCTGCCGCACGTCACGGCCCTCGGTGAAGTGGACCTGCACGATCTGTCCGGCCACCTGCGACTTCACGCCGACCGTGGTGAAGGCCTGCACGCTCCCGATGGCCGTGATGTCGAGCGGGACGGGCCGCTCGGCCGCCTCGGTGGCGGTGACCGGCACCGCCGGCGCCGAGGTCGCCGCCTTGGCCGGCGTTCCCGAGGCGCGGTCGGAGCAGCCGGCGAATGCGAGGGCCGCCATCAGAATCGCCATCGCGCTCCCGCGCGTCACCGCGACGCCTCCACGGCCGCCTCCACCAGCGCCTCGATGCCGCGGACCGCGCGCTCGCGATCGTCCACCGACATCCGCGCCAGCACCCGCTCCAGCGCCTGCATCTGGATCCCGTGCAGCTCCTCGACCAGCGCCTGGCCCGCCCGCGTCAGCTCCAGCACGTACACGCGCCGGTCGCCCGGATGCGCGCCACGCGCCATGAACCGTTTCTCCTCGAGCCGGTCGACGATGTGGGTCACCGCGGGCAGCGTCACCCCGAAGGCCTTCGCCACCTCACCCATCGGACATGTCGGGTGCTCGGCGACGAAGAAGAGGACCTGCGACTGCGCGAACGTGAGGTCGAGCTCGGAAGCGCGCTGCCACAGCAGCTGTCGGAAGGTGGTGCTCCCGAGCGCGTTCAGCAGATCGAGGAGTCGCTGGGCCTGAGCGGGAGTGCGGGTGGAGCGCCGTCCGGGTGGGCGTCGGGTGGCCACGGTAGCCCAATGGTGCGACGGCTTAACAGTTAAGTCAATAAACCATCTGGCGAGCCTTCAGGCGCGGCGGCCCACGGCCACCGCGGTGGCCACCACGCGCTCGAGGGTGTCGAGGTCGAACGGCTTGGGTACGTAGTCGAGCGCCCCCGCGCGCAGCAGCCGCCGCGCCAGCTCCAGGTCGCCGTTGCCGGTCAGCATGACCACGGCCACCGTCGGGTCGAGCGCGCGCAGGCGCGCGAGCACTTCTCCGCCGTCGGGGCCTGGCATCGTGATGTCGAGCAGGACGGCGTCGGGACGGCGGGCGGCCGCCAGCACGAGCGCGTCGGCGCCGTTGTGCGCGACGTCCACCGCGTATCCGCACAGGCGGAAGTGCTCTTCCAGCACGGCGGTGATGTGAGGCTCGTCATCAACTACGAGGAGGAGGCCGTCGGCCATGGATCCTGGACGTCAGTATACCGATAGTACCGTCCGCGGCGTGCCATTCCCGCAGGGGTCGACGCGTCGGGTTCTATAAGGTGGGGAGCTCGCGCGGCCGGCGCCCGCGCGGGAACGCTCGCTCGAGAAGAGCTACCTCGTCCGCGCTCAGCCGGAGTCCGGCGGCGCCCGCATTGTCTTCCACGTGGTCCGCACGGCCCGCTTTGGGGATGGTGAAGACCGCGGGATTCCGCAGAAGGTACGCCAGCGCCACTTGCCGCGCGGTGGCGTCGTGCGCCCTGCCGATGGTCTGCAGCACGCGGCCGCCCTTCGTTCGCGCTCCGGGAAAGGCGCCCGAGCCGAACGGGCTGTAGGCGACCACGGCCACGCCATGCTGCTCGCACCACGGAATGACGGCGTGCTCGATGGCGCGCTCCTGCAGATGGTAGAGGACCTGGTTGCACGCCAGGCGCGCTCCCGCGAGCCTCCAGACCTCCTCGAGCTCCGGCACGTCGAAGTTGCTCACGCCCCAGCTCAGGATCTTGCCGTCCCGCCGCAGCTGCTCGAAGGCCTCGATCGTCTCCGCGACTGGATGGTCGCCGGGCCAATGCAGGAGGTAGCCGTCGAGCCGATCGGTCCGGAGCCGCGCCAGCGAGCGCTCGCACGCGGCGATTGTTCCCTTGCGCGAGGCGTTCTCCGGCAGCACCTTGGAGACGAGGAAGACCTCGTCGCGCCGTCCGGCGATCGCCTCGGCGACCAGACTCTCGGCCTCGCCCGAGCCGTACATCTCCGCCGTATCGATGTGCGTCATGCCGAGGTCGAGGCCGCGCCGCAGCGCCGCGAGCGCGGTGGCCCGAGGGTCCTTCTCGAGGTCCCAGGTGCCCTGCCCGATCACGACGACGTCGGCCGCCGCGTTGCCGAATCGCCGCCGGATCACGACCGCAGTGGCTCGAGCCTGAGGATTCGTCCCCGGGGATTGTCGGTGAGGAGATAGATGAGCCCGTCGGAGCCTTGCCGGACGTTGCGAATCCGCTCGCCGGGCGGGATGACGTGGCGATCTTCCTGAACGACACGTCCGTCTCGCAGCCGCAGGCGGACGAGACGTCCAGGCTGCAGCGAGCCGACCAGCAGGTCGCCGCGCCAGTCCGGGAAGGCGCTGCCCGTATAGAAGACGGCCCCCGACGGCGCGATGACGGGATCCCAGTAATAGACTGGCTGCTCCATCCCCTCGCGCGCGGTGCCATAGCCGATGCGGGCGCCCGAATAGTCGACGCCGTACGTGATGATCGGCCAGCCGTAGTTGCGACCCGGCTGCGGATTGTTCAGCTCATCGCCGCCACGGGCGCCATGCTCCACCGTCCACAGCTGTCCGGCGCCGTCGAGCGTGGCCGCCTGAACGTTACGGTGCCCGTAGGACCAGATCTCCGGACGCGCGCCGCTGCGTCCGACGAAGGGATTGTCGCGTGGTGCGGTGCCGTCGGGATTGATGCGAACGACCTTCCCGAGCGTGGTCGAGAGGTCCTGGGCGGACTCGGCGTAGGCGAAACGGTCGCCGAGCGTGACGAAGAGCGTGCCGTCGGGCCGCCACACGAGCCGCGAGCCCCAGTGATTGTTGCCGCTCACCTTCGGCTGCTGGCGCCAGACGACCTCCGTGCCCTCGAGGCCGCGCTCGCCCAGACGCCCGCGCGCCACCGCCGTTCCCCCGCCGGCGCCGCCGGGCTCGGAGAACGAAAGATAGACGAGGTGGTCCTGGGCGAAGGTGGGGCTCAGTGCGACGTCGAGCAGTCCACCCTGCCCACGCGCGTACACCTCCGGCACACCCGCGAGCGGGGCCGACAGCCCGTCGCGCGAAACGACGCGCAGTCGCCCCGGGCGCTCGGTGACGAGCATGCGCCCGTCAGGAAGGAACGCGAGTCCCCACGGATGCTGAAGCCCGGTGGCGACGTCGGTGAGCCGCGCCGGCAACGGCGTGTCCTTCGGTGTGGGCGAGCGCGGCGCCTCCTGAGCCACCACGGGCAGGACACACAAGGCCAGGGTGAGCGTGAGAAGGTAGGCCGGCCTGGCGAGGCTCAGCAGCAGGTGTGGCACAGCCCTCCCACCATCATGCCGTGCTGGAACCCGCATCGCTCCTCCTCCGTCGGAAGCCGACCCGCTTCATGCTGAGCGGCGCAGCCCGCGAGCACGGAGATCAGAAGCAGCCAGCGGACGACCGTAGACATCGCGCCTCCTCCTCGTGGGCCGCAGCTCGTCGAACGCGATGGAGAAACCGGCGTGACTCCAGAGTTTTTCCGGAGTCACGCCGGAGGTGTCACATTCCCTTGATGTCGCCGCAGAAGACGTACGTCTTGACCTCTTGCGCGGACTTGTGTCCGTTGATGGCGTAACCGCCCTTCTCGAGGTCGTCGAGGGATGCGTTCACGACCGTCTCGGACTTGCCGTTGACGACGGGAGACAAGGGATAGGCGGGCTTGGGATCGAGGTTGGCGCACGTGCCCTTGTGGATGTGGACCGGCTGGGAGCCGGCGCCGCCCTTCACGTCGAGAACGACCTTCGTCTGCTTGTCACCCTGCTTGGTGAGCGTGGCGGTTCCGTTCTCCCCGGAGCTGTTCTGCTGCTCGAGCTTCACGGTGGACGAATCGGCTGCGAACGGGCTCGACGCGGTGCCCCCGACGAGGGCAAGCGTGAGCACGAGAGAAGTGAACATTTTCCAACCCATTGCATCCTCCAGCGATTGAGGGTGGTGTGTGGATACGATCGACCCGACTTTATGGTAAACCCGGTTTGGCGATCGAACGTTCCCGGTGTCGGCGATCAGCGCTTCGTCAGGAGAAAGGCCACCAGATCGTCGAGCTCGGTGGAGCTGAGGGTGCGAGCGACGTCCCGCGGCATGACGCTCTGCCCCTCCGGCGTTCGATAGCTCGGACCGGGCACGATGTAGGCGTTCGGATCGACGATCGACTCGCGGATGTACCCGGCCGCATCGCGTGCCTTCCCACGATAGCTCTTGAGCCGTACGATGCGAGCCGCCTCGGTGGCGATGTTGCCGAGGTTCGGACAGATGTCCCCGCCGGGAAGCGGCTTGGTGATGTCGTGACACGATCCACAGGGCAGCCGAGCATACAGCTCGGCGCCTCGCGTGGCGTTGCCGCCGGTGGCCGCGTCCGGCTCCCGAATCAGCGATCCCGAGCCGACCACGATCAGCGCCATGACCGTCACGATGGTCGCCGCACGCGCCGGACGCGCGGACGCGCGCGACGACGGGTGGTTCGTCGTCACGTGCTGGACGATACCATGCGCCGCGTGAGCCAGGCGCCGACGAGGCAACAGGCAAGGCCGAGCGCGGGCCACGCCGGCGCGCCCGGCACGCGGACCGGGCGGGCGCGAAGATGGATCGCCGTCGCGCGCGCGGGCACCAGGATCCCCGTCAGCGCCCCGTAGACCGGAAAGATCGGAACGACCGTCCGTCGCGCGTCGTCGAGCACGGCCGCGGCCTCGAGGTCCTCGGTGAAATTGAGCGCCAGCGTGAGGGGGCAGGCGGCCGGCGTGGCCACCTCGGTCACGATCTCGAGCGCGCGTCGCCGCGCGTGCACGGCGACCACGCGCGCCTCACGACATCGGTCGTCGAGCGCCGGCGGCAGCGGCGCGCGGGCGGCCAGTGGATCGCGGCCGTCGAGCCAGACGACCTCGTGAAGCCGGGTGGGGAGCGAATCGGCAGCGGCGGTCAGCGCGCGCGCCAGCGACGCCGGATCATCCGCGCGAGCCACGCCGGCGCTGAACCACGCGGGGCCCGCCGTCGGACCAAGCGGAACGACGGCCAGACCGCGCGGCGGCACGAGGGCCACCCGATCCGTGATGTTGTAGAGGTGCCGAAGAACTCCCAGCGCCGGATCGGTCGTCGTGAAGCGGAAGAAGTTCGTGGTCGGCTCGTAGCGATCGCCCCGCAGCGCCGCCACCAGGGCCGAAAAACGCCGGGTCGGCACCGCATAGCCGTCGAGACTCGACAGGCCGGCGGCGAAGGCCGTGCTCGCGGCGAACGGCGGCACCTCCAGCTCCAAGTGCACGCGTGTCAGCGATTCCTCGAGCGCCGGCTTGACCTTCCGGACGGCCGCGCCGATATCGTCCGCGGCGGCGAAGAGCGCGGGTGCGTCGAGGTACGGCGACAACCGCTCCTTGAACGCTCCGACGCTCGCGATGCCGAGCACGAGAAGAACCAGCGCCGCCGGCAGCGGATGCCGACCCCACCACGAAAGCGCAGTCACGCTCACGACGAGCAGGGCGACGCCGATCTCGCGGACGAGGGGCGGCGCGAGAAAGAGCAACGCGCCGAACGGAACGGCGAGCCCGACGATCCAGCGGGGCCGCGTGGCCATCCCTTCGCGGCTCAGGATGGCGGCGGCGGCCAGGATCGGGAGCACCCACAACCACAGCAGCGCCGAGCGCGCGGGAACGCGAAACGCGTTGAGGGGCGGAATGGCGGCGAGCAGTGCACGCGAGAACGGCGCCACGTCCATGCTGAAGACCAGGATCATGACGAGACCCAGCGCCAGCCCGATGCCGAGCGCGCGCGCCCGACGCCACGGGACGAGGGCGAGCAGCAAGACGATGGCGCCCACCGGATAGTTCACCTCGTGAGCGAACGTCGACCGCAGCCCGGCCGGCAGTGCCGGCCGCATCCACGGAATCGACGTCACCCAGTCCGCGGCGCTCGCGGTCACGAAACCGTACGTGATGCTCGGTCCACCGAGGAAGCGCGGACTGTCGGACGAGTATCCCTGGGCCACGATGCCCCACAGCGCCGGCAGCGCGATCAGCAGCGCCCCGACCACGACGAGCCCCGCGCGCGAGAGCCGGCGCCAGTCCGCACCGAGGGTGAGCCAGGCGCCGAGCAGAATCGGCGCGCCGAACACCGCGGCGTAGAGGACGAGCTGCTGGCCGACGTGCAGGAGCCCGAGCGTCACGGCCACCGTGGCCGCCGCCACGAGCGTGAGCGTCGGCGTTCCCGCCGATGGGGCAACGAGCAGGGCCAGCGCGGCGGCGAACGGCAGCAGCCCGACGACCATGTAGGGGTGTCCGACGCCGAACCGCCAGCCGAGCGCCGGCGCGAACGCGCAGAGCCAGATCACGGCCACGCGCTCGAGCACCGTCAGACCGCGGCCGCTCTCCCGCCAGGCGGCCGTGACGTCCGCGACCGTGCGACAGCCGAGAAACCCGAGCAGCGCCTGGACGACAAACGCCGACAGCACGGCCACGCCCGCGAGCGGCAGTCCGAGGCGAGCGAGGAGCTCGTAGAGAGGAAACCGGCCGTTGACGTTGGCCACCTTGACGCCGCCGAGGAGATCGGGCCGGTAGACCAGCGCCGACCAGCCCTCGCCAGTCTCCACCATCTCCCGAATGGCCAGCAATCCGGGCAGCGACACGTCGTCGTAGCCAAACACGGCGTGCGGCCAGGACCAGCCGAGAAGCAGCCACCAGGTCAGCGGGATCAGCGCGAGCGCGATGGCCAGCGTCGCAAGGTCGTCGCGCTCGCCGGCCATCGCACCGACGAGCCTAGCGAGCGGGTCGCAGCGTGGTCAAGTTTTACGCTAGCGCGGCACGCGCGTGATCACGCTGTGGCCGCCGGGGGCGGCGACCTCGACACCCGTCGCGCGCCCGCGCTCGAATACGATGCGTCTCACCGGCGAGCCGAGCCACGTCGTTGGCCGGCCCAGGTCCGGACCGGGACGCAAGTATTGCTCGCTGCTCGAGCCGCGGCCGCGGCGCTGCGTCACGTGCAGGTAGCTCGCACCCTCCGCCACCTCTGAATTGAAGTCATCGGTGCGCCGGATCCCGAGCTCGTCACAGCCGCGCAGGAACGCTTCGGCCAGCGCCGTCGAGTGGCGGGAGGCCGACACGCCGATGGGTCCGCCCGTGCCGTGATGGACGGACTCACCCCCTTCGAAGTCCTCGCTACGCCGGAAGTACGGCAGCAACGCCTCGTAGTTCCAGGCCGGCGTCTCCGCTTGCCCGCCCGTCAGGCGCTGCCATCGGTCGTAGCTCGCGCGGTGGCCGCGGCAATAGATCATCGCGTTGATCGCCGAGC
>Ga0075421_100006560_pt1 | contig 14223 bp, 14 predicted proteins | sample SoiMetdeltSBSDD5_FD_75292 | JGI IMG/M metagenome (GOLD analysis project Ga0075421, IMG submission 75292) | Bulk soil microbial communities from a Populus tree surrounding site in Tennessee, USA - Soil MetaG P. deltoides SBSDD5 | ecosystem: Environmental > Terrestrial > Soil > Tree plantation...
AGCACCTCGGTCGCGTGCAGGCCGCCGTCGATCCAGACGATGGTCTTGCCGTCTCGCGCCAGCTGCCGCGCCTGCTCGTCGGTAATCCCGTCGGCGAGCGCGAGCTTGCGGTTGATCTCCTTGTACTGGGCGAGCTTCTTGTGGTTCTCGGGCGAGGTGACGATGGCGGTGAATTCGGAGCGCCCCTCTTCGGTCTTGCCGATCTCGACGACCGTCATGCGATCCGATTCGCGGTCCAGCTTGTGCAGGTATTCGACGTACTGCGTGTAGTTGGCCAGGTAGTAGTCGTCGCCGATGTCGTGGCCGAAGTGCGCCTTCGGCGGCGTCAGGGTCGCGATCGCGGTCCGCTGTGGCTGCGCCGCGGCGACAGCCATCGTCACCGCCGCGAATACGGCCGCGGCCCCGCTCTTCAGGATTGCCGAACGCCCCGCCGTGCTGTTGCCCATTTCAACCTCGCGGATAAAAACCGATCCGCGGATCGTAGCACGGGCACACAGAGCTCCGAGGTACGTCTACCACTCCTTCCGCGGGGCTTTGGAACTCGGTTTCTCCCACCTGGCGACGGCCGGCTCGCCAGTGAGCCGCGCGGCAATCGTGTGGCGCTGCCAGCGATCGACGCTGAAGGCGCCGCGGCTCTGGGCGAAGAGCTCGCCGGCTGTACGGCTGGCCTTCAGCACGCCGCGCTTGGTGTGCACCTTCGACGCCAGCAGGTAGTGGCCGAGCTCGTGCGCGAGGGCGCGCCCCATCGCGCGCCCGACCAGCTGCTCGCGGCGCATCAGCGGCATCTGCTCGACGATGCCCACTACCGTCCGCGATGCGGCGAGCAGCCAGGCCGCATTCTTGTGCGACAGATAGATCTCCGGCAGCGGCGCGTGCTCGCCCTCGAACACGATCCAGCCAAGCGGCGTGCGGTGGTCGAGCGGCAGGCCCTTGTCGTTGCCGACGATCACCCGCAACCGCGATGGCATGGCGGGTCCACTGTCCGGCGTTCGCGGATCCGGGACGCCGCTGCGCCCGGCCGCGCGCTCCCACAGAAAGGCGACGCCCGCCGCGTGCCAGATGTCCGCGGCTTCGGCGAGCAACTGCGTCACGATCGCGGCCGGCACGCCCGGCGCTTCAACGACCGTGACGATGACTGGCGGGAGGGAAGCCGGCGCGGCTTCGGACGGAAAGACGGATGCGAGCGCGACGGCGAGGCCGGTGGCGACGAGCATCATGCCTGCAATAGACGGACGCGATCGGCAAAAGTTTGATGTCCGGAATCGCCACGAATAGACGCTCCTAAATCTCGAAATCGACCGCTACGATGTGATCGCAGAGGCTGACGCCGTACTGTGCAACCGGCACGTGCCGATCGTTTTTCTGATACGCGTCGAGCGCGGCGCGATCGGGAAACGTGATCGAGAGGCCGGTATCGTAGGAGCGCGGCGAGCGCACGACGTCCTCACCCACTTTCAGGTCGAGGACACCCGGCAGATCTTTCAAGCCGCCGAGTCGGGTGCGGTGGTCGCCGCGCGCGGCGGCGTCGACGTCGCCTTTGTATTTGAAGCACACCAGATGCAAGAGCATGTCGCCTCCTTCAGAGTTCTTCGCCTTCGATGTCGTCGTCGGCCACGTCGACGACGACGCTGTGGACCTCGACGCGGAACCAGGCGCGGAAGGCCTCGAGGTCGCGCGCCAGCGGCCAGCTCGCTTCGTTATCGGTCCACGCCGCGAGCTGAAACTCGAACAGCCAGATGGCGTTCTCCTCGACCCACTCCTGCAGGCTTTCCTCGAGCTCGAATTCCGGCAGCAGGAACGCCGCGCCATAGGCCTTGGCCGGCTGGACGGTGAGGGCCCCCTGGTTGACGTCGGCATCGGTCGCGCGCATCCAGTCGAGGTAGGGCTGCGCGCCGATGATGGTGACTGCCGTCCGGTTGACCACTCGCATACGAGGGGGATTCTATGCCGACCCGACCGCTGTGTTCTTGCAGCGGCGTCATTTCTTCGCGGCGGATGGCTGGCTTGCGGCGCCGCGCGGGGAACAAGAGTTCAGGAGGCTAAGAGGCCAGGAGATTTCTGATCTTCTGATCTTCTGATCTCCTGTTCCTCTCACAGGCGGTCGATCTGCCCGTACGCTGCAGCCGCGCGCCCAGGCGCGTCGCGTTGAGACTGTGGCTGTCGTTGACGAGATCTACACGACGCGGACGATTGGCGGCGCTTCGCTCTCGTCGCGCTCAACACCGGCCAGCGCGCGAGCGAGCACCTGCGCGGCGCGGACGGCATCGCCGGCCGGGCGCGAGGTGTAGCAGATGCGCACGTGGTGGTCGCCGCCCTGATCGACGTAGAACGGCTCGCCGGTGAGGACCATCACCGACTCGCGCAGCGCGCGGTCCTGCACCGCGCGGGCGCGCACGCCCGGCGCCAGCTCACACCACAGATACATGCCGCCTTCGGGAACGCTGTAGCGCAACTGTCCGGCGGGCACGTGCTGCCGCAGCGCATGCACCATCGCGTCGCGCCGTCGGCGATGCTCGGTGCGGAGCGTCGCCAGATGCGCGTCGAGCACACCCTGCTCGACGAGCTCGCAGACGACGAGCTGCCCCAGGTTCTGGGTGTGCGGATCCACCTGCTGCTTGATCAGCGCGAGCTGATCGATGATCGGCTTCACCGCACTGATCCAGCCAAGGCGGAGCCCCGGCGCCAGCATCTTCGCGAAGCTGTTGAGGCGAATGACGACGGTGTGCGCGTCGTCGAGCTTGAAGAGGGAGGGCGGCGGCATCGGCATGCTGTGCAGCGCCAGCTCCCGGTAGGTGTCGTCCTCGACGATCGGAACCCGATAGCGTGCGGCGAGCTCGAGCAGCTCGCGGCGCGTTCGAATCGACAGCGTGATGCCGGTCGGATTGTGGTGCGTCGGGTTGGTGTAAATCAGCTTCGGACGGTATCGGAGCAGCAACTCCTCGAGCTCGTCGGGGTCGGCGCGGCTGATGTCCCAGCCGACCAGGCGCGCACCGGCGTTGCGAAACGTCTGAATGGCGCCGAGATAGCCCGGCCGATCGACAATCACGGCGTCGCCCGGATCGATCAGGCAGCGGGCGAGCAGATCCAGCCCCTGCTGGGCGCCGGCAAGGACGAGGATGTGCTCGGGGCTGCCGCCGAAACGATCCGCGAGCGCGGCGCGAAACTGCGGCATCCCCTCGGTCGGCCCGTGACGCCACGCCGCTTCGCCGGAGGTCGCGATCACGTGGTTGGTCACCCGCTGGAACGCCTCGCGCGGGAAGCAATCGAGCGCGGGGACGCCGGCGGCCAGCGACATCAGCGCCGGATCTGCGGCCGCGCGCACGAGATCGCGGACCGTCGTGTCGGTCGCCTGCAGTGCCGCCGCCGCGATCTTGCCGCGCCACGCGAACGGCGCGCTCGCCGTATCCGGCTTGGCCGACACGAACGTTCCCCGCCCGACATAGCCGCGCACGAGCCCCCGCGCTTCGAGCTCGCGGTAGGCGCTGACGACGGTGGCGCGGCTGATGCGAAGCGACGCGGCAAGCTCGCGCTCGGGCGGCAGGCGCACGCCTGCCGCCATCGTGCCGCGGGCGATGGCGCTCTCGAGCAGCGTCACCAGCCGGCGGTAGAGCGGGCGCGTCCGCGGCAGCGACTTCGCGTCGACGCCGAGGATTCGAAAGAGTCCATTTGCCGATTGGCTTGTTTGACGGCCGAGCTTCTTGGGCATGATTGTTGTCACCATGACGAATGAAACCAGTCCAAGTGTAACGCCGCCGCGCCCCACCGGCGGGCTCGTTTACGTGAGCGGCGCGTATCGGCCCGCCGCCGAGGCGGCGGTCAGCGTCTTCGATCACGGGCTGCTCTACGGCGACGGTGTCTTTGAAGGAATCCGCGCCTACAACGGCCGCGTCTTCAAGCTCGAACGCCATATCGATCGCCTGTTCGATTCGGCGAAAGCGATCCGGCTCGAGATTCCGCACACCCACGCTGAGGTCTGCGCGATCGTCGTCGAGACCTGCCGCCAGAACGAGATTCACGACGGCTACGTCCGCCTCGTCGTCACCCGCGGCCCCGGCGATCTCGGCATCGACCCGCGCAAATGCGCGCGCCCGGAGCTGATCGTGATCGCCCGCCAGCTGACGATGTACGCCGCGGCGTCGAGCGGGATCCGGCTGGTGACGTCGACCTTCAGGCGCAACCCGCCGGACGCGACCAGCCCGTCGATCAAGTCGCTGAACTATCTGAACAACATCCTCGCGCGCATCGAGGCGAACGACTGCGGCGCCGACGAGGCGCTGATGCTCGACGGCCAGGGCTACGTGGCGGAAGCCACGGTCGACAACTTCTTCATCGTCACCGGGCAGGCGCTGCTGACGCCGCCGACGGCGACCAATCTCAAGGGCATCACGCGGGAGGCGCTGCTGTCGCTGGCCGCCAGCCTGAACATCAGGGCGGACGAGAAGCCGTTCACGCTGTTCGACGTCTGGACCGCGAAGGAAGCGTTCATCAGCGGGACCGGCGCGGAGGTGGTGCCGGTGCTGTCGGTGGACGGGCGGACGATCGGGAACGGCGAGATCGGACCGGTGACCTCACGCATCGTCGCCGCGTATCACGAGCTCGTGAGGTCGGAAGGGACGCCGATTCGTGCGGCGGAACCGGCGCGCGAGGTGGTGGCGGGGTATCGGGTCTGATGATCTGGCGCCCTGAAGGGGCGCCCGCCACGACACGGCGCCCCTACGATTTGTAGGGCGGCGCTTCAGCGGCGCCGAAATATTTTCGCAGCGCCTCGAGCGTGCGCACCATCGACTCGCGCGCGACGCGGTTGACGAGCGGACCGGCAATCGGCCTGACGACGAGCGGCACGTTCCGGCTGAGCGTCAGCGACTGTAGTTCCACGAGCACGCCGCCGTTGATCTCCTCGTAGCGCCAGTACGAGTGCAGCCGCCAGAGAAAGCCGTGATCGCCGCCGTCGACCTGCTCGATGCGGGTGGCGACGCTGCGCGCGGTTGCCAGCGTCGGCGCCAGCCGCTTGAACTGCATCTCGTGCTCCGTGTCGTAGCTCACGGTGACGATGGCGCGGCGCACGAGCCGGATGCCGACGCGCAGCGAGTCGTCGCCGCGGGCGATGACGCGCGACGAGACGACATCCTCCTGCGGCGGCGGCGTGCCAGGGTGCTGCAGGCGGTGCAGCAGTTGGTCGAGCGTGAGATTCGGGATGAAGACGGCGCCGGCCCAGTCGCTGATTGTTCCGCCCGGCACCTGGTTGCTTTCGCCGTCCGCTTCGATCGCGTCACCCGCCGGGCGCTTCGGGGCGTGATGCGACGGCGGCCGCAATTTGTTCTCGGTGGCGGTGACGTACTGCTCCCACGCGGCGATGGTCTCCGGTTGATCGCGCGGCCCCAGGCCGGCGGCCTGCACCGGCGCGGCGGACGCCGCGGCGACCCAGCCGGCGACGCAGGCCGCGGCCGCACCGGCCGGCCACGACAGCAACGGCCGGCGATCAGACCGGGGCGCGCGAAACACCCAGCGATCGGCGGCGAAAAAATTGACCAGGCTGGTCACCACCACGGCGATGGTATTCGCGGGCACCGGCTGGAGCCCGAGCACGCCCACCAGCCACGCCATCATCAGCGCGTTGCCGGCAATCGACACGAGGCCGTTCGCGACATGGAAGCGCGCGAGACGGCCGACGCGTCCACGCCGCGCGGCGATGCCCGGAGCGACCGTCCGGTCGACCCACGTCCACCGCTCGTGCCAGAGAAAATTGTGGAGGACAGCCAGTTCGACGGCAGCGATCGTGGCCGGCAGCCACGGCCATTGAACGACCGAGAGCAGCAGCTGGAGAGCCGCGATCTGGACGACAAAACCGAGCACGCCGACCGTGAAGAACGGCGCGAGCCGCCGCGGATCACGAGCCGTCGCACCGCCTTGGTCTGCGACTGCATGCATCGAGGTCACATCGTCTCTCCCTGCAGCGCGGGCGCCGCGGCGTAACGATGGACCTCGGGGCAGGGCGGCTTCGGCGGCAAAGGCTCCTGGAGATACAGCGCGCGCGTGTTCCGGACCGAAGAGATGACGAAGACGCCGGCCAGGCCCGCGGCGGCGATCGCGCCGCCGACGTCGAGCAGCAGGGCGGGGTGGCCGGCGATCGTGGCCCACGGGTTCCGCGCGACGAAGAAGGCGCCGATCGCGAGCAGGATGCGCAATTCGGTCGGACCGACGCCGGCAAACGACAGGCGGAACACGCCGACCGAGTGCGTGGCGAGGAAGGTCTCGGCGGAGACGAGGAAGTAGGCGGCCGCCAGGGCGAGCGCAATGGTCGGCGTCATCAGCCCCGACCCGGCCATGCCACCGATGAGCGCCGCGGTGCCAGCAAGGTCGATGACGTGATCGACGTAGTAGCCGTAGCGCGGACGTGGCTGCTGCCGGACCCGGGCGAGCGTGCCATCGAGGCTGTCGCCAAACCAGTTGAGGGCGAGGGCGAATGCGAACCAGGCGGCGGCCCAGGGCGTCACCGGGATCAGGGCGAAGGCAAGGCCGGCGGCGGGCATCGCGAGGAGACCGAGCAGGGTCAGGTGATCGGAGCTCAGCCACGGCGGCAGCCGTCGCGCGATCGCGATGAGCAGCGATTTTTCGGCGGTAGCGAGCACGCTTCGGTGCTCGCGCACATGGTCCATATATCAGCCTCCAACAGGAAGTGCGAAAAGGACCTGCCGGTCGGCTCGGCCGGGCGTAAGATTCCTGTAAGGGCGAGTCCGAAGGAGGTCCCCGATGGCCGAATCTGCGAAGTGCGCGCACCCGGCGTGCGATTGCATGGTCGAAAAAGGCGGCCCCCATGGCAAATACTGTAGTGAGCACTGCAAGGAGAAAGGACAGACGATCGAGCTGCGCTGTGATTGCAAGCACGCGGCGTGTCGCTGACGACACCCGCCGGCGCGCGGCGGCCCCGTCGCCCACATGGATGCTCCGGAACGCTACGAGCAGCTGATTGCGTTTCTCGACTCGAACCTCCCGTCGCCGGTCGATCGCCAGGAGGCCGCCGACGGTTCGGTGCAGTTCACGGGCGGAGAGCCGGCCGAAGTCGTCGTCTCGCTGACCGAAACCAGCGTGCTCGTGTCAGAGTTCGCCGGCGTCTGGGAATCGGCGTTCAGCCTGGCGGCGCGGCCCCGCCGGGTCGGCGTGCTCAAGTGGCGGCGCCTGCCCGAGACGGCGCTCTTCAACGCGCTCAGCGTCCTGATCAAGGGCGCGCGCGAGGCGCGCATGTCGCGGTTTCGTCCGTGCCGCTACTGCGCGCGCAGCACCGCGCCGGAGTGGATGCGCGGCGACGGCGTCTGCCAGGCGTGCGCCGATCAGCACAGCGGCGCGATTCATTGACTGGAGAGTCGAGAGCCGAACGTCGAACGCCGCAGGTCGCTCTGTCCGGCGTCACCGCCGGCGCGACTCGAGTTCGTCCCACCGCATATACACGGCCATCAGCTCCTGCTGCAGCACTTCGACGCGTGCGAGTGACGCCGTGATCGTCTGCGCCGCTTCCTTGTAGAAATCCGGGCCGGCGATCGTTTCGGCCAGCGCGCGCTGCTCCTCTTCGAGCGCCTCGATCCGCGCCGGCAGCGCCTCGAGCTCGCGCTGCTCCTTGAAAGACAGGCGCGTCCGCCCAGCCTCTGGCTGCGCGGCGGACACTACCGCGTTCGAAGTGCCCCCGGCGCTCGGCGTGCTCCGTCCCTCTGTCCTCTGCGTCCTCTGTCCCCTCTGTGTCCGCGGTGCAGGCGCGGTGGTTTTTTGACCGTACGCCTGGCGCAGCCAGTCCTGATATCCGCCTACGTACTCGCACACGCGACCGTCGCCCTCGAAAGCCAACGTGCTGGTAATGACGTTGTCCAGGAACACGCGATCGTGGCTGACGAGCAGCAGCGTGCCGCTCCATCCGACCAGCTGTTCCTCGAGCAGCTCCAGCGTCTCGATGTCGAGATCGTTGGTCGGCTCGTCCAGGATCAGGACGTTCGCCGGACGCGTGAAGAGCCGCGCCAGCAGCAGGCGGTTGCGTTCGCCGCCGGACAGCGCCTTCACTGGCGAGCGGGCGCGCTCGTCGGAAAACAGGAAATCGCGCAGGTAAGCGTGGACGTGCCGGGTGCGGCCATTGGCGGTCACCGTGTCGTTGCCCTCGCCAATCGTGTCGAAGACGGTACGCTCCGGATCCAGCTGCTCGCGCTGCTGGTCGTAGTAGGCGACCTGGACGTTCGCGCCGCGCCGCGTCTCGCCGGTGTCAGGCGCCAGCTCCCCGAGCAGCAGCCGCAGCATGGTCGTCTTGCCGGCGCCGTTTGGGCCGATGAGGCCAATGCGATCGCCGCGGATGACGCGGGTGGAAAAATCATCCACCACGACCTTGCCGTCGTAGGCCTTCGAGATCCCGCGAGCTTCGAACACCAGCTTCCCTGACTGCTCGGCCTGCTCCGCCTGAATCCGGACGTTGCCGATCCGCTCGCGCCGCTGCCGGCGCTCCTCGCGCATCCCCTCGAGCGCCTTCACGCGCCCCTCGTTCCTCGTCCGCCGCGCCTTGATGCCCTGGCGCAGCCACGCTTCTTCCTCGGCGAGCTTCTTGTCGAACTTTTCCTGCAGCACGGCCTCGTTGGCGAGCGCTTCCTCCTTCCGGCGCTGGTAGGTGGCGTAGTCGCCGGGCCAAGACGTCAGCCGGCCGCGATCGAGCTCGACGATGCGGGTGGCGAGACGCTGGAGGAAGGCGCGATCGTGGGTCACGAAGACGACGGCGCCCTCGTACTCGGCGAGAAAGTCTTCCAGCCAGCTGATCGCCTCGATGTCCAGGTGGTTGGTCGGCTCGTCGAGCAGCAGCAGGTCCGGCTGACCAACGAGCGCGCGGGCGAGCAGGACGCGGCGGCGCCAGCCGCCCGAGAGGGTGTCGACGATCGCATCCGGCGGCAGCTCGAGGCGGGACAGGATGAGGTCGACATGGTGCTCGCGCAGCCACGCCTCATCCTCTTCGAGGTGATGCGTGTGACCCTCGGCGACGATCTCGAAGACCGGACGCGCGGCCGAGAGCGGCACGTCCTGCTCGAGGCGGGCGGTTCGCAGCGCCGGCTGCCGCCACACCATGCCCGAATCGGGCGCGGTGTCACCGCTCAGGATCTTCAACAGCGTCGACTTGCCGGTGCCGTTGCGGCCGATGACCGAGACCCGCTCCCGCGGTTCGATCTGAAGGGCGACGCGGTCGAGCAGCGGGCGGTGCCCGTACGCCATCGACACGTCGTCCAGGGACACCAGGGGCATCCCTTCAACGTACCACGGCGAAATGCAAAAAAATGGGCGGGTGGTGAAATTGGTGATTGTGTCGGTTATCGTACGCGTCCATGCGACCCATGCCGTACGTCATCGCCGCGCTGGCTGTCGTCTGCGCCGCCAGCATCGGCGCGCAGCCGCCTCGCCTGACCTTCGACTACCCGGCAATGGCGAGGCGCCTCGTGCAGCAGCTCGCGCTCAAGCCGGGCGAGCGGGTGATGTCGCTCACGCATCCGGGATTCTTCGACGATCTCGTGCCTTACATCCGCTACGAGGTGATGCGCGGTGGGGGCATCGACCTCGGCGTCGTCGAGGTGCTTCGTGAACCGTGGCCCGAGTCGTTCGAGCCTTCGGTGCTGATCAAAGGTGCCCGCGAGTCGCGCGCGCATTACAAGGCCATGTTCCGCGACGTCGACGCGGCGATCATGATGCCGGGCGCGACGACGACGCATCCCGCGTACCTCGCGATGCAGGACTGGCTGAAAGACGATCTGAGCGAGAAGCGCGGCCGGCGCACCATCCATTTCCACTGGGTCGAAGGCGGCAGCGCCTATCCGCTCGCCGGTCAGCCGCTGCCGAGCCGCACCGCGATGGACGCGAATTACCAGCGCGCGCTGCTCGAGACCGACTACAAGGCGCTCGCGTCGATCGAGCGGCGCTTTGCCGACGCCCTCAAGGCTGGCGAGGTGCGGATTACGTCGGCGGCGGGCACCGACCTGCGCTTTCGCACCGGCGATCGGCCCGCCAACCTGCAGGACGGCGATGCATCGGCGGCGCGCGCGGCGCAGGGAAAGGTGCTGATCGACAAGGAAATCGAGCTTCCCGCCGGGGCGGTTCGCGTCGCGCCGCTCGAGGAGACCGTCGAAGGCGTGGTGGCCTTTCCGCCGTCGCAATGGGATGGGCGCCCGGTCGAGGGGCTGAAGCTCCGTTTCTCGAAGGGGCGCGTCGTCGAGGTGACGGCGGCGAGCGGAAAAGAAGCGGTCGATGCCGAGATGTCGCGGGCCGGCGAGGCCGGCCGCGCGTTCCGGGAAATCGCGCTGGGGTTCAACCCGCTCCTCGCCGTACCCGAACGCGCGCCGTGGATCCCGTATTACGGCTACGGGGCCGGCGTTGTCCGCCTGTCGCTCGGCGACAACTCGGAGCTCGGCGGCGCGGTCAGCGGCGGCTACGTCCGCTGGAATTTCTTCACCGATCTGACGCTGACGGTTGGCGGAACCGAGTGGGTCAAAAACGGTAAGCTTGTGATCTAGCGCGACGGCATCAGTCGCGCGAAGGCTTCGGCCGAGCGAACCCATGACCGACGACAAACCCTTGAAATCCGCCCTCGAGCTCGCGATGGAGCGTCTGGCCAAGAAAGACGCCGATTCCGGCGTCGAGGCACGGCCGCTGAGCGACGCGCAGAAGGCCGCCATCGCCGAAGCGCGCAATTTCTACGAGTCGAAGATCGCGGAGCAGGAGGTCCTGCACCAGTCGAAGATGCGCGCCACGGCCGACCCGACCGCGCGCGAGACCCTGGCCGCGGAGTACCTGCGCGATCGCGAGCGCCTGGTCTCCGAGCGCGACAACAAGATCGAGAAGATCCGCCGCGGCTAGTCGTTTGAGGTCCCGTTCGGTAGGAAGCCGGGCCCGTCAGTTCTCCGGCCCCATGAGTTGCTGCCCAGCGCCGCGACGTCGTCGAAGTCGTGACGAGAGCGCAGAACGCGTCACCGGCCGATCTGGAACATCATCGCCGCCGCCGGCACGATTCAACGGTGTGACATAGGCGAATTCGTTCTTGGCGCGAATCGTCCGGCTGGCGGCGCAGATCATCAATCACGACCGCACCTCGCGTCCGAAGCGGCCGCAGGGGACATAAGATAGACGCGTGAGAAGGTGGCTCGCGTCGGCAGCCGGCGTCGTCGTGGTGGCGATCGCGCTCGGCGCGCAGGGGCGCGAGTTCTTCGACTTCGGCTACGGCCGCAATCCGACGATCCGCAACGTTCCCTACGACGGGCAGTTCACCTTCGTCCGGATCAAATACGAGACCGCGCCCGGCGGCTTCTGGGCCGGCGGCCGGCCGTCATGGGTCCACGGCTACCCGATCGCCGAGCAGAACCTGATGAAGATCATGAACGACATCAGCTTCCTCGGCGCGCGGTCGGACGAGGTCAACGTGCTGACCCTCGACGACCCGGACCTGTACAAGTATCCGATCGCCTACATCATCGAGGTCGGCTGGTGGACGCTGAGCGAGAGCGAGGCCGCGGCGCTGCGCGCCTACATCCAGAAAGGCGGCTTCGTCATCGTCGACGACTTCAAGATGCTCGGGTGGCGCGGCAACGCGACCGGCGGCTGGGAGCCGTTCGCGCAAAACCTGAACCGCGTGCTGCCGGGGGCGCAGATCGTCGACCTCGATACCTCCCACCCGATCTTTCACTCGTTCTTCGAGATCAACACGCTCGACGATTTCCCGCAGGCCTATAACAGCGGCCAGCCGGCGTTTCGCGGCGTGTTCGAGGACAACGATCCGGCCAGGCGCCTGGTGATGATCATCAACTACAACACCGACGTCTCTCAGTTCTGGGAGTGGTCGGGACGCGGGCTCAGGCCGGTGGACGACACCAACGAAGCGTACAAGCTCGGCGTCAACTACCTGATGTACGGGATGACGCATTGAATCGGGCGCCGCGGTAGATGCATGTCCGAGCATCGAAAGCCTGAGCACGACGACGAATTCGCGCGTGCGATGTCCGACGTGCTGCCGCTGGCCGACGACCCGCGCGGACGAGTCGAGCGCCGCCCGGCACCTTACCGAGCACGAACGATCGACACACCGCCTCCCGCGGAGGTCCCCGACGACTACGCGGCACAGGGTGTCGACCGGCGGGAGATTCGCAAGCTGCGCCGCGGCGCTCACACGGTTTCAGCCCGGCTGGATGTCCATGGGATGACATCAGCTGAGGCCGGCACGCGCGTCGCACAATTCATCGAGAACAGCCGACATGCCCGGCACCGCTGCGTGTGCGTCATCCATGGCAAGGGGCTCAACTCGGCGGGAGGCGTCGCGACACTGCGTTCCCGGGTGCGCGAGGTGCTGATGCGTTCATCAGCCGTGCTCGCGTTCGCGCCGGCGCCAGTGTCGGGCGGCGGCAACGGCGCTGTGTATATTCTGCTTCGTCGATGACGTTGGACTACGCTCGTCGGACTGCGCGATGGGCAGATTCTCAATGGTCCAGGGGTCGGACATTGGTATCTGTCATGCAGGCCCCTCGCCGCCACCTTGTCGAGCTGGCCAAGCCGGGAAATGTCGACCGCCGGAAGGCGTTCATGGACATCATGGAGCGGCTCGCTCTGGGCGTGATCACGGTCGCGGTACCGCAACCCAGTCGATCAACCGCCGCAGTGCACGCTGCGGCAAGGCCGGCCCCGCTCAAAGGGCGCACGCGGCGCAGCTGACAACCACTCCACGTTCAGCTCAGATCGACCGCTTTCCCGTTCACCGCCACCCGCCGTCGAGCGCATGCCGCTGGTGACCCTTTTCGCTCTCGGGCTGGGGATCTCGGCCGCCGCGGTGGCCACGCTCTGGTTCTGGCAGCAGCGCACGGGGGCCGGCGTGCCGATCGCAACGCTCTGGCCCGCGCTGGTCGGTGGGCTCGGCGTCCTCTATGCGAGCCAGGGTGACGGTGCGTGGATGCGGCGATCGGCGATCGGCTGGATGATGGGTTCGTGGGGCGCGCGCCTCGCGATCCAGGGACTCTATACACGCGCAGCCAACCCCGCCAGTAACGTGGACACGATGCGTCCGGCATGGGTATTTCCGGTGCTGACGGTGGCCGCGGCGATCGCCTCGATCCCGGCGTTGCTCGTCTCCCTCAACCAGGACCCGGAGCTCTCGCCCGTCGAGCTCACCGCGTGCGCGATGTGGGTCGTCGGGTTCACAGGTGAGACGACCGCCGACCGGCAGCGCCTGCGGTTCATCGCCAAGCCCGACCATGACGGCTTGCCCTGCCGCGCCGGACTCTGGCGATATTCGCCGGTGGCCGACCGGGTATTCGAGGGAATCATCTGGGTTGCTACCTGACACTCGGCGCCGCGGCGCTTTAGCTCGAGCTGGCACGAGCCGTGCTCGACATTACGCGTGAAAGATCTGACAGTTAGCGACATCATGTCAACGACCCGGCGGAGGCCGCTCGTCAGAAAGCCGTGGTTCTGGGCCAGCGTCGGGCTGATCGGACTCCTCGTCTTTCTCGGCTCCGCGTTCTTCGCCGTCGTCCCGCTGTCGGCCGACGTGCTCCGCCGGCGCATCGTCACGACTCTCTCCCGCGAGCTCAACGGCGAAGTGGAGCTCGGCGCCCTAAGCATCCGAGTCTTCCCCGGCCTCCGTGCTGACGGAGCCGACCTGCGCATCCGTCGCCGCGGCACGCCCGCGGACATGCCGCCGCTCATCAGCGTGAAGTCGTTTCACGTCGACGCGAGCCTCATGCGGTTGTGGCGCAAGCATGTCGACCATGTACAGCTGGATGGGCTCGACATCAGCATCCCGCCGAAGCAAGTGCGCGTGCAGCAGAAAGAGGCGGGCCGGGCCGCGGACGCAGGTCAGCCGGCCGACCCCGCGCCGGAGCCGGGGCCGGAAGAGAAGCGCCAGGATCCGCTCAAGACCCGGGGTGTTGTGCTCGATCGCGTCGACACCAATGATGCGCGCCTGATCATCGTGTCGGGCAAGCCGGACAAGGCGCCGAAGGTCTGGGCAATCCACCACCTTCGGATGCACAAGCTCGGGTCAATGGAATCGTGGCCGTTCGAGGCGACGCTGACCAACGGCGTGCCGCCTGGCGAAATCCAGGTGGACGGGAGGTTCGGCCCATGGGATCGCATCGTGCCGGGCGACACGCCGCTGGACGGCCTCTTCAATTTCGAGAAGGCGGATCTCTCCGTCTTCAAGGGCATCGCCGGAACGCTCGCGTCGTACGGCTC
>Ga0075421_100006561_pt1 | contig 14222 bp, 13 predicted proteins | sample SoiMetdeltSBSDD5_FD_75292 | JGI IMG/M metagenome (GOLD analysis project Ga0075421, IMG submission 75292) | Bulk soil microbial communities from a Populus tree surrounding site in Tennessee, USA - Soil MetaG P. deltoides SBSDD5 | ecosystem: Environmental > Terrestrial > Soil > Tree plantation...
CTGAACGAGGGCTCACGCGTCGAACCGTTCGTGCACCTCGCCGGCGACATGGCGACTGGCGATCTCTTCGACAGTATCGATACGACATGGGCCCGCATGCCGGGCGGCGACGAGGTTGCGCGGTCCATCGACGAGGCGATAGCAAGCTTCACTGCGCAAGACGTCGCGGCCTCGGTGCCCGCGCTTCTCGCCATCCGACATCGGCTTGCCGCGCTGTCGACCGATCCCGTCGTCGCTGACAAGCGCGCGCAGCTCGATCGCATCATCCAGGCATGCGTCGGTCTCAAGGTGGACAGCGTGGTCGATCGCGCCGAAGCCATCCCTGGCGAGACCGTGAAATTGCGTCACCTGGTCGTGGTGCACTCACGCGTGCCCGTGCGCTGGACGGCGATGCGGCATCCGGGCGGGCACGGCGCGCTCGGCAAGGCCGTCGATCTGCGCCCCGATCAGCCGGTTGTCCGCGAGACTTCGTGGATCGTGCCGACCGGCACACCACCGAGTCAGCCGTACTGGTTGCGCGGCGAAGGCACCGCGGGGACGTTCGCGGTCGACGACCCCTCGCTCACCGGCCGCGCCGAGGATCCCGCCGTGATCCCGCTCGAGTATGTCTTCGAGGTCGGGAGGCAGAGCCTCGTGATCCGCGGCGAGCCGATGGCGGTCGGCGATGCCGTCAAACCCGGGCTGCGCCGGCGGCTCACGATCATCGCCCCGGTCTCGCTGCGATTCATCGCCGGTGTGCAGCTGTTCTCGCCCGGAGCGGCGCGTTCGGTCGCGGTGGAGCTCACCGCTGCGCGCGCAGGCGCCGCCGGCACGTTGCACCTCGACACGCCAGCCGGCTGGACCGTCACGCCCGCCTCACAGCGGTTTCGCCTCGGCGCTCCGGGGGCGCACGCACGGTTCACGTTCACGGTGACGGCGCCGCCGCGGCCCATGACGGCGACACTCGACGCGGGCGTGGAGGTCAACGGCCGGCGCTTCGTCCAGCAGCGTGTGGAGGTGCGCTACGACCATCTGCCGCTTCAGGTCCTGCAGCCGCCCGCGCGTGCCAAGGTCCTGGCCCTGGATCTGGCGACTCGTGGTCACCGCGTCGGGTACCTGCCCGGCGCGGGCGATGAGCTACCGGCAGCGCTCGAGCAGATGGGGTATGCCGTCACGGCGCTGAACGGCGCTGATCTGACGCCGGAGCGCCTCCGCGGCCTCGACGCCATCGTGATCGGCGTCCGAGCGTTCAACGTGAGGACGGATTTCGCCGAGCGCCTGGCCACGCTCTTCTCGTACGTCGAGGCCGGCGGCACGGTCGTCGCGCAGTACAACACGCTGGACCGGCTTCGCGAGGTCTGGCTAGCGCCGTTTCAGCTTCGCCTGTCACGCGATCGCGTGACCGACGAGCACGCGCCGGTGACCATCCTGGCTCCCGGGCATCCCGTGCTCACGGCACCGAATCAGATCACGCCGGCGGACTTCGACGGCTGGGTGCAGGAGCGTGGTCTCTACTTCCCGGACCGATGGGACGAGCGTTTCACTCCGATCCTCGCGTGCGGCGACCCCGGCGAAGCGCCGCTGAAGAGCGGTCTGCTCGTCGCGCGGCACGGGAACGGCTATTTCGTCTACACCAGCCTCGCGTGGTTCCGGCAGCTCCCCGAAGGCGTCCCCGGCGCCTACCGGCTGTTCGCGAATCTCGTCTCGCTCGGCAAGTGACGTCCGCGCCACGACCTGAGGAGCCCCTTGAGACCGAGTCGCCGGACGTTCCCGGCTTTGGCACGTGGCGCGCCGTCTACTTCTTCGTCTTCGGCTGGTTCGTGCTCCTCGTCGTGCTGCTGACCGCGTTCACGGCGATGTTCGCGTGAACGTCGTTGACTGGATCGTGCTGCTTGCCACGATCGTGGGCATCGCCGCCTATGGCGCCTGGCGCACCCGCCAGGTGCGCAGCCTCAACACCTACCTGCGCGGCAAGCCCTCCACGGGCTGGGGCACGATCGGCCTCAGCGTGATGGCCACGCAGGCGAGCGCGATCACGTATCTGTCCATTCCGGGCCAGGGCTTCGAAAGCGGCATCGGCTTCGTACAGAACTATTTCGGCCTGCCGCTGGCGCTCATCATCGTGTGCGCCGTGTTCCTGCCTATGTACCGGCGGCTCAACGTCTATACGGCCTACCAGTTTCTCGGTGAGCGATTCGACGAGAAGACGCGCCTGCTCGGTGCTGGTCTCTTCCTGCTGCAGCGCGGTCTCGCGACTGGAGTCACCATCTACGCGCCGGCGATCATCGTCTCCACGGTGCTGGGCTGGCCGCTCGATCCCGTCATCGTCGCCACGGGGCTGCTCGTGATCGTCTACACGGTGACCGGCGGCAGCGAGGCCGTCGCGCTCACGCACCGGTGGCAGATGGCGGTGATCGCCGCCGGCATGGTGACGGCTCTGATCCTGTTGATCCTGCGCCTCCCCGACGGGCTCCACTTCACCGGCAGCGTGGCGGCGGCCGGAGCGCTCGGCAAGCTGCACGCGGTGGACTTCTCACTGGATCCGAGCCGGCGCTACACGGTGTGGACCGGTCTGTTCGGCGGTCTGTTCCTCTCGCTCTCGTACTTCGGGACGGATCAGTCGCAGGTGCAGCGTTACATCGGCGGTTCTTCGCTGCGCGAGGGCCGCCTGGGTCTCATGTTCAACGCAATGCTGAAGATCCCGATGCAGTTCGTCATCCTGATGGTGGGCGCGCTGCTGTTCGTCTTCTACCAGTTCGCGCCGCACCCGGTCTTCTTCAATCAGGCGGAGTGGCGCCGCCACTCGCAGGACAGTCGCTTTCGCGCCATCGAAGCCGAGCACGCGCAGGCGCTCGCGCAGAGCCAGTCGGCCATTCGCGCCTGGCTGCAGGCGCGCGCCTCGGACGACGTCGCACGGGAAGCGACGGCGCGGGCGGCCATGGTCGCGGCCAGCGATCGTGCCCAGGCCATCCGCGCCGAGGCCAGGGCCGCGCTGCTCGCAGCGGATCCGCGTGCCAAGGTCAAGGACTCCGATTACGTCTTCATCACCTTCATCGTGACGCAGCTGCCGCACGGGGCGATCGGCTTGCTGCTCGCCATGATGTTCGCGGCCGCGTTATCGTCGAAGGCGTCGGAGCTGGCCGCGCTGGGAACCACGACCACGATCGACTTCTGGCGCCACTTCCGTCCGCTCGCCGCCGCCGACGAGGCGCGGAACATGCGCGTGGCGCGACGCTTCACGGCGCTCTGGGGGATCTTCGCGGTGGCCTTCGCGCTCTTCGCCGGGTTTGCGGAGAACTTGATCGAGGCCATCAACATCCTCGGGTCGATCTTCTATGGCGTGTTGCTGGGCCTGTTCCTCGTGGCTTTCTTCCTGCGCCATGTCGGCGGCAGCGCCGTGTTCTTCGCGGCGATCGCCGCGCAGACGCTCGTGATCGTGATGTACTTCTCGCTCAACATCGGCTATCTCTGGTACAACCTCATCGGCTGCGCCGCGTGCGTCGCCCTGAGCCTCGCGCTGCAGGCCATTCTGCCCCGACGGGCGCCATGAGTGCAGCCGGGCCGGTGATCGCCTTCGGCCAGCAGCCCTGCGGGTTCTTCCCGCGACGATTTTTCGTGGCCAAGATCCGCACCGCGCGGCGCCTGCAGTCGCAGATCGGCGGTCGTATCGTCTATTTCTGCCACGACAGCGACCACGACCCGCGTGAGACGCGTACGATCCTGCGTCATCGCAGGACCGATGAACCCGCGTCGCTCAACTTCGCGGTCGGCAGCAAGCTCCAGCGCAAGTTCTCCCCCCTGTACGCCAAGCGCATCGCCTCCGACTGGCACGCCAGGACGCTGGCGCAGCTGCTCAACTACGTCGACCATCCCGTCATCGAGCTGTTTCGTCGGACGTCGGCGCAGACGGTGGCCGAGTTCTGCCTCGCCATGTACCGCGGGATGGGCCTGCTCGACGGCGTCGAGGTTGTGTTCTCGAGCGACCCGGCCGTGCGCCGCCGCGCGTGCAACGTGGACGACTTCTTCCTGGACGTCCCGTACCAGGGCGAGATCGTCCGGGCCCGCGTGCGTGACGGGACGCTGTCGCTGCACGAGGGCGGCGATTCGTACGTGACCCTGCCCGCGCCCGCGTCCGGATTCGGCAAGGAGCAGATCAGCCCGACGCGCGACACGCGGCTGCGCTGGATGCAGTCGGTGATCCAGTGCACCCACTACGTGACGGGCGCCGGCGAACAAGCGTATCTTCGGCCGGAGGAGGCCCCCGGCATCACCTACGTGAAACGTGAGACCATCGAGCGATCCGATGAAGCGTTCACCGAGCTGTCGGGCTGAGTGATGGCGACCGACCCGCTGCGCGTCGGCATCACGTGCTACCCCTCCGTCGGCGGGAGCGGCGTGCTGGCCACTGCGCTCGGCGAAGAGCTGGCCGCGCACGGGCACGACGTGCACTTCATCGCGTACGAACGCCCGTTCCGTCTGCCCTCGGACGCGCCGCGCCTGCACTTTCATCCCGTCTCGATCAACGAGTACGGGCTCTTCCGATTCCCCGACTACACGTTGCCGCTGTCCGTGCGCATGGCGGAGGTGAGCCGCGACCACCGGCTCGACGTGCTGCACGTCCACTACGCCGTGCCTCACGCCACCGCGGCCATCCTCGCCCGCGCGATGCTGCCGCCCGAGCAGCGGCCTCGCGTAGTCACGACACTCCACGGGACGGACACGACGCTGCTCGGCCAGGACGCCGGCTACGCGCCCGCGATCAAGCACGCGCTCACCGCCTCGGACGCCGTGACCGCCGTGTCGCACTCGCTCGAGCGCGAGACACAGCGCGTGCTCGACTTCGACGGCCCCATCGAGGTCATCCATAACTTCTTCGCGCCGCGGCCGCTCAGCCGCCCCCCCGAGGCCGTCCGCCGCGAGCTCGGCCTCGGCGACGAGCTCGTCGTGGTGCATTCGTCCAACCTGCGGCCCGGAAAGCGCGTGGATCTCCTGCTCGAAACCGTCGCACGTGTTCGCCCGCGCCGGGCGTTCAAGCTGCTGATCCTCGCCGGTGAAGCGTTCGCGCCGTTCGCCGGCGACGTGCGCCGTCTCGGTCTGGCCGACCGCGTGATCGTCCGCGAGAAGGTCCACGCCATCGAGGACTATCTGCAGATCGCCGACATCGGCCTCTACACCTCGGACGCGGAAAGCTTCTGCCTGAGCATCCTCGAGGCCATGTGCTTCGGCTGCCCGAGCGTCTCGACGTGCGTGGGCGGCATTCCGGAGCTGGTGGAGGACAACGAGAGCGGCGTGCTCGTGCCGGCCGGCGACGCGGCCGCGCTGGCCAAGGCGCTGGAGGCCTTGATCGAGGACGAGACGTGGCGTCAGACGCTCGGGCGCGCCGCGCAGGCACGCGCACACGAGCGGTTCTCCGCCGAGGTCATCGTCCCGCGCTACGAAGCGCTCTATCGAAGGTTAACACCCAGGAGGCGACCATGAGAGCTCTACACCATGCGTACGTAGCAGTTTTTGTCGTCATCGCCGCGGCCATGCCCCCGGTGCTGTGGGCCCAGGCCCCGGCCCCGACCATCACGAGCGAGCTCGTGGCCGCCTTCCAGCGGGCCTCCACCGAGATCCTCGACATCGCCGAGGCGATGCCGGCTGAGAAGTATGGCTACAAGCCAACGCCCGAGATCTACTCCTTCGGTGACCAGCTGGTCCACGTCGCGGGGATTGTCCAGCGGTTCGTCGATACCTCGAAGGGCATGAAGACGGAAGCGGGGCATCACGCCGCGATGGCGAAGCCTGAGGTCATCGCCTTGGTGAAGAAGACGTTCCAGACCGGCCAGGACACCATCGCCCAGCTGAGCGACGCCCAGCTGCTGGAGTCCGTGAAGTTTCCGTTCGGGGACCGCACGGTCACCCGCTTCACGTACTGGCAGACCCCGCTGTTACAGATTCGCAACCACCACGGTCAGCTCGTGGTCTATCTGCGATTGAACGGCATCGTGCCGCCGACGACAGCGCGGCGCCCGGCTCCGGCTCGCTGAACCGAAAAGGGGTTAGCGGCTCACGCGTCCGCTAACCCCTCGTCGAGCCGCCGCTCCCGGCATGCCGTTGGCCTTGGCCGCCGCGGCCGCCCGCGCGGCGGCGCCGATACCGGCCACTGCCGGATTTCAGCGCGTCGAGCGCGTCGTGCGCCGATCGACGCTGGCGCCGCTCGCGTTTCCGGACGTCACGCTCGCGGCCGCCGACATCCTCGGCTGACCCTCAGCGCGGCGCCTCACCCGCCTCCTCGCGAAACCGCGTGACCGGCGCAGGCGCGCCGCGCTCGGTCAGCCGTGGGTACTCGCGCGCGAACGCGGCCATGATCTCGGCTGCCGGCACGTCGGCATGAGCGCCGCGGTCGCGCAGGTACTCCATGTGGCGCCGGCCGGCGCGGTCGTAGGGCTGGAAGATCGAGTCCTCGCGGCCGTCGAACTCGAGGGGCACGACGCCGAAACGCTCGCAGAGCGCGAGGTCGAATGCCGGCGTCCCCTTCACCCAGCGGCCTTCGAGCTGCAGCTCCACGTAGCCATGGTAGACGAAGACGTCGCCGCCCATGAGCTCGCGCAAGCGGGGCGTGCAGAGGTGGTTGCGGACGTCGGCGAAGCGCAGGCGCGCCGGGATCCCCTCCGCGCGGGCGACGGCTGCGAGCAGCGCCGCCTTGCCCACGCAGAACCCCGCGCGCTTGGCCAGCACGGCGCTGGCCCGGTACGTCTCGGGTGACCGGTAGTCGCAGTACGGCGTGTAGGTGACGCCGTCGCGAATGGCGTAGTAAAGCGCGACGGCCCGCCGCCGGGGATCGGTCTCGTCGCCCACCGCGTTGCGGGCAAACGCCACGACCGCGGGCGCGTCGCTGTCGACGAAGGCCGTCGGGCGCAGCCAGACCGTAGCGTCGTCGGTCGTCATGCGCCGAGTGTATAGTTCTTTTGCCTTACTCATCGTCGGACTCCAGTCGCATTGGGGCGCGAGCGCCTCGCATCCGCGGCGGCATCATCGCCCGAGCGACGACGACGTGTGAGCGAAGCCCTCGATTCCGCTGCGAACGCATTCGGCACTCTCGATGCACCACGGAATGGAATCCTATCGTGCGCTGTCCGCATGGTGCGAACGCGCCCGATGGAGAGGAGGGCCTCGAGATGAAACGCGTGGCGTGCGTCATGATTGCACTCGCAGTCGTGGCTGCCGGCTGTTCGGTTCGCCCGGTGGGGGGCCCGGACGGCTGGAAGGTCTACGGACCGCCCGGACCTCAGGGTTTCGCAGGGCTGCCGGGGCCGCCGGGACCGCAGGGACCTGCGGGGCCGCAGGGCTCCGCCGGACCACAAGGCGCGATGGGTCCGCAGGGGCCGGCCGGAATGGCCGGCGCGGCCGGCGTCAAGGGCACGGACTTCGTATGGGCGGGCTTCTCGGATATCCTCTTCGACTTCGACCGCGCCGACATCCGCGAGTCGGAGATGGCGAAGATCACGCAGCTCGCCGACCTTCTGAAGAACAATCCCGGTTTCAAAGTGGAGCTCGAAGGCTTTGCCGATCCGCGCGGGACGGACAAGTACAACGTCGACCTGAGCCGTCGCCGGGTGGACGCAATCCGTCAGGCGCTGATGACCGCAGGCGTGCCGGAAATGGCCATCATGACGGCCGCCTACGGCGAGATGAACTTGAAGTGCACCGATCAGACCGAGGTGTGCTGGCAGCTCGATCGGCGCGTCGAGGTCGTGGTGCTGCCGGCTGCCACGCCGGAGGGAGTGAGCGCCTCGCCGCAGATGAACGGCAAGTAAAAGCACCGGGAGGTGATTGACGTGCTCAGGGTAATGGCGAACGCAACGGCCGCGGTCGTGCTGCTGGCCGTCGCCGCCGGATGTGCCTCGACCAGTGGCACACCACGGTACGGCTACAGCGGGCCGCCGCTGTCCGAGTGGGAGAACGGCTACTACGTCGAGGACCAGACGCGGGACGGCCCGCTCCCGACGTGGGCGCACGGTACGGCCGTTCCAGGGTCGAAACGGTACTGGTGGATCCCGGGCTCTCCTGAGTGGTACACGTTCGCCGGGCCGGAGGGTCCGGCAGGCGTGCAGGGTCCGGCGGGACCGCAGGGTCCGCCCGGAGTTGCGGGGTCGCCCGGCATCGCCGGGCCCGTCGGACTGGCGGGACCAGCGGGCACGACGGGTGCCGCAGGTGCTGCCGGCACGCCGGGGAGGTTGCGGGTGCAGATGAAGAGGTGGTGTCGCGGCTCGGCGGGCGGATGACTCCGCCCGCCGCTCGGCCAGGTCACGCTAACCCGGATTCCGGGCTGCATTGGTCGCACTTCCTCCGACCTGCCGTGCCCTCGCGGCGATGAGTTGGGTCAACGTCGGCACCATCGGGACAAGTCGGATCGTCGTGATAGACCTTGCGATCGATCTCGCGTATGGAGTGCCACCGTTCGCCTGATCCTGACATTCTTGGCACCTACCTTTCAGCGGCCCGCCAGGTTCCGGACACAAGCAAGATGAAGCGGAGGCGGATGACAGCGGCGACGTGATACGCCACAAAGGCGCCAGTGCAAGGCGCTCGCCAGCCCCGTCGCCATGCAAGTTCGCCGCGTTAGCGCGCGGCTCGCTGCGCGACGTGGCACGTGCGCGCCATCATGTCGCGGGGCAACGCACCCTTCTTCCGCTGACGGCGTCATCGAGACCGATCGAAGCCGGTCAGGAGTGGCCGGCGTTACACAGCCGGCAAGCCATTCGCCTTGCGGATCTTGGCGATCTGCCCCGCGTGGTCGTTCCAGTGGAAGTCGAACATGGCGCCCACGTAGACCGGCAGGGTGATCTCGTCGGTTCCCATGAACTGCTTGAACAGGGGAATCTTCGCTTTTCGTGCCAGATCGGCCTCGCCGACGGAGTCGAGATAGCCGAAGATGTCGCGGCGCTGGGCCTCGAGCGCGTCCAGCAGCTGCGCCGTCGTCATCTTCTGCTGCTCGGGCGTGACGTGGGCATCGCCGGGCTCGATCTCAATCAGCGGCGGGTTCGAGGCCGCGAAGCTTTTCAGCGTCGCCACCGTCGCGTGCGGCTCCGACAGTAGATGGCAGAGGACCTGTCGGGTCGTCCATTCGCCCGGGGCGTCCGAGCTGTCCAGGTGCGGCTCCATGTCCAGGAGCTGCCGCGCGAGATTCGCGGCCGCCGCGTCGCTCTTCTTCTTCAGCTCGTTGACGACCGCGCTGGCCATTGTTCGATTCCCTCCACGTCGATTCGCTCCAGGAGCTTCGGGTTGTCGAGCGCGATCTGGACGCGGAGCGCCCGGAGCCCCTGGACGCCCTGCAGCTCGCCGAGCTCGAGGCTCTCGACCGGGCCGGTCAGATAGCCGAGGCTCTCCAGATATTCGATGTACGCCCGGTACTCCAGCGCCTCGGCGGGCTGATTGTAGATGATGGCCACCTTCCCCGGCTGCGTCACGCGCTCGCTCGTGCCCTCGACCACCGCCTTGTCGATGCGCTTCTTCATGATCTCGTACCGGATGTTGTACGCGCCGTCCACGTCGAACCGCTTCTCGTCGAAGCGGAACCGGATCGACAGCGGGGCGTGCTGGACCAGAATCAGATGCGTGGTCTCGAGCGGAATCGGCAGGCGATCGCGGAGCCGGTGGGCACGGACCGCGATCCCGCAGGTCACCATGAGCTGCCACAGGCGCAGGTTCCTCAGACCGAGCGGATCGACGCGACCGTCCTCCAGGAGAGCGGGCCCGACGTACATCTGGTAGTCGACGCCGTCGGTCTTCTGCTTCTCGAAGTAGTGCGGGAAGATCCCTTGCGCCGCTTGCTCCTCGAGATCCAGGTAAGAGGAGATGCTCTCGGCGATGCGCGTGACGCTCTCCTCGAACAGCCGGCGCCGCCGGTACACCGAGCCCAGCCGGGGGTCGACACCGCTGCGGTACGCCGTGACCCGCTCGCGAACGCCGGCGCCGAACGTGGCCAGGTGATCCAGCAGCCCCTCCACCTCGGCCTGCAAGAACGCGACGATGCCGACCTCGTCGCTGGAGCTGAGCGAGCGCTCGATCTGGGCGGCGCGGCTGTCGATGCGGTAGGTCAGCTCGTCCAGGGCGGGCAAGGACCGCACCTCGCTCGCGGCCTGCAGCACCGCTCTTGCGAGGCCCAGCTGGCTGAGCAGATCGGCCTGGATGGCGTGCGCGCGCTGCGTCGACGACCCGCGGATGTCCGCCAGGCCGTAAAGCGGGTACACGCCCTCGAAGACGATCGGCTCCAGCTCGAGGACCGCGCTCGCGTTCCTCCGCTGCCGCTCGAAGCCGTTGAGCACGGCTTTCCGGAAGCGCCATTCGACGGTCCGGTGGATGGCGGTGTACTGCTCGTTGATGACGGTCTGGATGCGGCTGTTCAGCTCCTCGACGCTGCGCTGGACCGCCATCGAGAACAGCGGCAGCACCTCCTCCAGCCTGGGAAGGTGGGTCGCGTTCAGATCGCCCACGCGCGGCGACACCAGCTCGAGCGTGCCGATCAGCTTCTCCTGGTAGTGGAGCGGCGCGCAGATGAAGTTTCGCACGCCACTCTTGATCAACTCCTCCTCGACCGGCGTCCGGTCCGGGTAGGTCTGCAAATCTTCGATGATCAGCGGGCTGTTCTGCAGGCATGCCCGCTCGTAGACCGATCCGGTGAACTCGGCCGTCGTGTGGTGAGCCGAATCGGCGAAGATGCACGCCTGCTCGTGGCTCGAGGCGTCATTGAGGACGAGCACCTGGTCCCCTTCCACCGCCGCGAGACCGAGTCGCAGTTCGGGCCGCCGGAAGAACGTGCGGAGCTTCGCCTGGAGCCCCTGGAACTGGGACTGCGACACGATCGAGTCCTTGTCGATCAGGTCGCGCTTCAGGGAGGACAGCACCTCCTGGTCGGTGACGTCCACCGCCTTCACGATCATGAACCCGCGCAGCAGGAAGCGTTCCGGCGGCAGGAGCTCGCGGAGATAGTCAGCGTCGACGCGGCCGGTCCGGAGGCGCTGCCGCGCCGCCTCCGTCAGCGGCGGCTTGGGACCGCGGACCTCGACGTTCACGAAGCGCCAGTCGAGCTGCAGCCGGAAGTGCTGATCGAGCCCGGTGGCGGCGTCGACGGCGGTGAAGATCACGGGAACGTCGGCCGCCAGATCGATGCCGTACACGCGCTCGAGGATCAGCTCGTAGGCAAGCAAGAGCCGCGCGCCGGCGAGCGTTTGCGCGACGCTGTGCGCCTGCAGAAAGCTCGCCCGCCCTTGAAGGTATCCGTCCGCGCTCATGAGCACGCGCCGGAAGGGAGGCGTCGCGTAGAACGCCCGCAGCTGGAACGGGAACAGCGCGGCGCCGTACTCCTGCTCCCAGAACGCCGGCGGAAACATCGCGGTCATCATCAGATCGACGAACGCGCGATGCTTCTCGATGACCGAAAGGTCGTCGATCACCCCGGCCAGCTCGGGCGCCTCGCGGGCCTTTTCGCGCACGATGCCCGGGATCGGTCCCCGCCCGAACTCGTGATAGGCCGACGTCTGGGTCCAGAAGGTGATCAGCGGCGCGAGGCTGAGCTCGCACCGGAACGGGAACGCCGCGGGATCAATGGCAGGCGTCACCGGAGCGGTGGCCGAATCTGATGTCAGGCTATGCGTCGTCGCCACCCATCGATTCTACCAACCTCGGCCATTGGCGCGCCCCGTCCCGGGCGAGAAAGAAGTATTCCATCCGCGCCGTAAGGTAAGATGCCGCTCCGGAGCGTCCGAGCCATGAAACGTAGCGTCGACCGCATCCTGACCACCCACACGGGCAGCCTTCCACGCCCGGCCGACCTCGTCCGCATGATGTTCGCGCGAGAGGAAGGGGTGCCGGTCGACGGACCCGCGCTGGCCGCACGCATCCGCACCGCGGTGGCGGAGGTGGTTCGCAAGCAGACCGAGGCCGGCATCACGGTCGTCAACGACGGCGAGCTGAGCAAGCCGAGCTACGCCACCTACGTCAAGGACCGGCTGAACGGATTCGGCGGCACGAGCCACCCACTCCAGTACCGCGACCTGCTGGACTTTCCCGAGATGGCCAAGCGCGTGTTCGGCGATCCGGGCCGGTCGCGCCGGAAGACGCCGGCGTGTACCGGTCCGATCAGTGTGCGCGATCCGGCCGCGGCCCAGGCCGACGTGGACAATCTGAGATCGGCGCTCGAGTCCGTCGAAGTGCAGGACGTGTTCATGAGCGCGGCCTCTCCCGGAGTCGTCTCGCTTTTCTTCCGAGATGACCACTACGGCAGCCACGAGGCGTATCTCTTCGCCATCGCGGACGCCATGCGGCACGAATACGAATCGGTAGCGCGCGCCGGCTTCATCTTGCAGCTGGACTGCCCGGACCTCGCGATGGGCCGGCACATTCAGTTTGCCGATCTCAGCGTCGAGGAATTCCGCAAGATGGCCCGCCTGCATCTCGGGGCGCTCGATCACGCCGTGGCCAACATTCCGCCCGAGCAGCTTCGTCTCCACCTCTGCTGGGGCAACTACGAGGGCCCGCACCACTACGACGTGCCGCTGGTCGAAATCCTCGACCTGGTCCTCGCGGCGCGTCCCCAGGGTGTCTCCTTCGAGGCCGCCAACCCGCGACACGCGCACGAGTGGCGAGTGTTCGAGCGCGTGAAACTTCCCCCGGACAAGATCATCATCCCCGGGGTCCTCGATTCGACCACGAACTTCATCGAGCACCCCGAGCTGGTCGCCGAGAGAATCGGCCGCTACGCGCGGCTGGTCGGTCGCGAAAACGTCATCGCCGGAACCGATTGCGGTTTCGGCACCTGGGTCGGCCAGGCCGCCGTGGACGCCGACATTGTCTGGGCGAAGCTGGCCAGTCTCGCAGAGGGCGCGCGGCTCGCCTCCGACGAACTGTGGTAGCTCCGGCAAACGCCTAGCCGACGGCGTTCAGCACCCGGCGCGGTGGTTGCGCAGCTGCACGCCGGGGGGTCGGTTATCCCGTGCGACGTAGGCGGGCAGCCCGGTCGAGCCACTCGTAGAGGTCGTATGCCTTGCGCCCCATCTCGCAGCGGGGCATTGCGAGCTTGCACCGCGGGCACCACGAGCAGTGCTGCTCCCAGAGTTTTCCGGCCTGCACGACGGGATCGCTCATCGGCGTCACGGGCCGTGTCGCGGCAGCATCGCGTCGATTCGTCGAATTCCTCACGGAGTGACCATACTCGCACTGTGTCCACGTCGCAAACGGAACCGAACAACGTTGAGGAAACTTTTTCATACTCATTGAAGGAGTGCCAAGATCGGCGAGGCCCGCTGGCGAGCGAATGCGAGCCAGCGGGCCTGCTCGACTGCGATGTTCGGCGCAGCCTATCCTGCAGCGCGTCCGACGAGGAACTGGGTCAAGTTGCGAAAGTGCCTTGGGCCACGTCCATGTGGCCACATCACAGCTTGGACGGCCTTCTTCGCCTCCTGCTGCCTCTCCGGAGGGAGCTGGGCGGTGGTGACACCGGCAAGGACCTCCCACGCCAGCTCGAAGTCCGGAAAGTCAAAACCGAGCTCCTCGGCCTCGACGCGGGCAGCGATTCCCGCTTCGGCGAGCTGCGCCACGAACGCGGCCGGGTTAGCCAGCGCCCCGGGACCAACGCCAGGCACCGGCGGTGGTGGCGCGAACTTCCCAGCCGTTTGCTGGAACAGGACGATATCGCACTGCTCGGGTCCGGTCCAGACGGCGGCGACGAAACGTCCGTCGGGCCGCAGGACGCGTCTGATCTCCCGGGCTGCGGCAGCCCGGTCAATGGCGTACATGAGGCTGAGTGAAGCCAGCACGACGTCAAACGATCCGTCGTCCACTGGAAGCTGCTCGGCGCGGCCCTCGCGGAGATCGACATTGGTGTGGCCGCCCTCAGCGAGGCGGCGTCTCGTCAACGCCAGCATGTCCGGGCTGATGTCTATTCCCGTGACCTTGCCGGCAGGACCAACAAGAGCTGCCGCCGCAACAGCGACTGAGCCTGTACCTGTGCCGAGGTCGAGGACTCGGTGACCGGGCTTCAGATCACCACGCTTGACGACGTTCTTCACAACGGTGGCGAATCGAGGATCAACCTCGCGCAGGTAGAGCTGAGCGATCCGGTCCCAGACACCAACCTGCCATTCGAGACCTCGTCGCTCGGCGTCCGTGGCCATGATTGCCTCCTCAACTAGGACCCGCCGCCGAACTCAATCACTCTTGAGCCACGTCACACGGTGAACGCTGCGTGCCACGCAGTGTAG
>Ga0075421_100006563_pt1 | contig 14220 bp, 9 predicted proteins | sample SoiMetdeltSBSDD5_FD_75292 | JGI IMG/M metagenome (GOLD analysis project Ga0075421, IMG submission 75292) | Bulk soil microbial communities from a Populus tree surrounding site in Tennessee, USA - Soil MetaG P. deltoides SBSDD5 | ecosystem: Environmental > Terrestrial > Soil > Tree plantation...
CCCTGACCCTGCTGGCCCTGACCCTGCTGCCCCTGACCCTGCTGCCCTTGACCCTGCTGACCCTGACCGTTCTGGGCCTGCTGCTGCCCCTGCTGGCCCTGCCCCTGTCCCTGCTGTTGGCCCTGGCGACCCTGCTGCCCCTGCTGCTGACCGCGCTCGCGCGTGCGCTCCTGCAGCGACTCGGCCGCGCGCGCGAGCCGGCGCGCGCGCTCGAGCGCGTTCTCCATCTTGTTGGCGTTCTCTGTGCCCTGGCCCAGCGCGCCAGCGGCCTCGCCAAGGCGCTTCCTCATTTCGTCGATGCCGCCGGCGATATCATTTTCGGCGGCGTCCACCGTCTGCGGCGTGGCCCCCCGGTTGACGAGGTTCTGCGAATAGCGCAGCTTGTCGGCCAGCCGGTTGTCGCGGATCGATCCCGCAGCCTCGGCCATCTTGCGCGACGCGCCGCGCTCGGTCGCGGCGGAATCGCGGGCCGCGCGATCGAGCTGCTGTTCGAGCGCGTTCAGCTTTTCCTCGAGATCCGTCTTCTGCTCGTTGACCTTACCGGCCTGCTCGCGGCGGGTCGCGTTGTTCGGCAATGCCGCCACCTGCCGCGCATCGCCGGCGATCTCCTCCTGCTGGCGGGCGATTTCGTCCGCTTCGCGGATGGCATCTTTGACGTCGCGTTCGGCGCGGCCCGCCTGGTTCTGCTGCAGCCGGCGCTCGGTCTCCTTCAAGCGCTCGAGCGCTGCCGCCGCCTGGGCCGCAGCGTTGGCGTCGCCGCCGGCGGCGGCGCGCCGCATCGCATCCGCCGCCTGCTGCATCTGCCGCGCCGCTTCCTGCAGATCAGGACGATTCTCTTCGCGGGCGAGGCGCTCGAGGCGCCGCGCCGCTTCTTCCGCCTGCTCCGCCAGCGCGCGTTGCTGTGCGGCACCGCCGGACGACCCGCTGCTGCTGCCCTGTTCGAGCGCACGGAGCCGCTGCCGCGCGGCCTCCTGCTCCTGACGCCGCGCCAGTTCCTTCAGCTTCTCGAGCAGCTCGTCAACCTCGCGGTCGCCGCTCTGCTGCTGCGCCTGGCTGGCGGTCTCATAGCGGTTGGCCATCTTTTCGAGCTCCTGCTCGAAAATCTCGGCCAGCTCCTGCTGCTGCGCGCTTCCGCCGCCTCCGCCGCCGCCCCCGCCCTGCTGCTGGACGCTGATCTGAGTCTCGTATTCCTCTTCCGCCTTCTGGAGGATCTGCAGCGCCTTATGTTCGGGCGGCAGCGCACCGTCAGGACTGATGGCCGCAAGCTTGGTTTCGGCCTCTTTCATGGCCTCCACTGCCTGTGGCAGCAGCTCGGCAATCTTTTCAAATGCCGGATCGCGCTGCACGAGCTGGCTGTTCATGCGCGTCAGCAGGCCTTCGACCTGCTCGCGCAGCCGCGACTGCGACAGGCCGACGACCGTGGAGCTCTCCCGCACCTTCGCCGGCGTGTTCTTCTTTCGATCGCGCTGCACGTTGAAGGTCGCCGAGATGATCTGGCGCTGCTGCTCCGACAGCGCTTCCACCTGGCCGCCACCGCCGCCACCACCCCCGCCTCCGCCACCGGCGCCCGACTGTGCCTGACGGAAGTCCTTGTTGAACGGGCGGATGCGCAGGAAGTACAGGTCGCTCGACGCGGACTGGTTCTGGCCGCCGGAGTTGTCGAGCGCGCGCGCGTAGTACGACACGGCGTCGCCCGGCTCGACATTCAGTTCCTCGAGATAGAAAGTATGGCCGGCCGTCACCTCGGGTAGACGGTTGCGGCCGCCGAACAGCTTCACCGCCTTCTCCGGTCCGCCGTTGACTGAGTAGACGAGCTCGAGATCGCGTACGCCGAAGTCGTCCTCGGCCTGCGCCTCGACGAACACCTCTTCGATCGCCGACGCGGACGTATCGCGCCCGGGCTTGGCAAACCTGACGGTCGGCGCCTGGTCGGTGAGCACGTCGATCGTGTACTGCGGCGACGCCGCGGTCCGCTCACCCGACGGCGCATCGAGCTCGATGCGGTAGAAGCCGTCGGCGTTGGCCGTGAACGCGGCGGTCAGCGATCCATCCGCCTGCGCCGTCAGCGCGGCCGAGTCCTTGTCGTTCAGCGCCACGCGCCCGGCGCGGGTCTTCATCGTCGGGAACACACGGAGCCGCACCTCGGTGCCCTTCAGCACCGCGATGTCGCCGCCGTCTTCGATCTTCTGCGGTTCGAGCCCGGTGTACGCCGGGAAGTGATATTCGAGCTCCAGGCGATCGACGTAGGGCACGTCGACGATCGTCAACTTATAGACCGCCGAGCGCACGTTGTCGGCCTCGACGAAGTATTCGAGCGCCGCGCCGACATCGAACAGGATGCCTTCGTAGCGGCCGTCGTCGCCACGCACCAGCGAGAGTGCCTCGAACGTGCCGGTGGGCGTCCGTTTGACCATCAGCGAGGCGTCCTCGGCGTCGAACCCGGCGAGCGTAGCGGTAACTGTCTGGTCCGCGCCTTTCGGGACGTTGGCATTGCCCGGCTGCACTTCAATCCGGTACGGCGCCGCCGCCTCGACGCTGCGCTGCACGAGCAGGATCGCCGAGAGAGCATTCCTGACGAAGGCGGGGCCGAGCAGCACGATCAGCGCGGCAGCCACGGCGAGGCCCGCGAGCGCCACACCCCAGCGCCGGAGCGGCTCTTCCTCGACACGGCGGGCGGCGTTGGTCGAGGCGCACGCCTCGAGCGCCTGCTCGACGAGGCGGCGAATCAGGACCGCCGACTCCGGATCCGCACCCTCGCGGCTCGCTTCGACGGCGCTCACCAGCGTAGCCTGCAGCGACGGCTCATGTTCCTCGAGATACAGGGCAACCTGTTCGTCGGTGACGCGGCGCCGCAGCGGGCGCACCAGGAAGTAATAGATGGACGCGAGGATCGCCGCGGCCAGAAGCACGCGCGCCCCGATGATCGAGACCGGGCTGAACCGCGCCCACTCCATCGCGTAGGCGGCGAGCAGGAACAGCGCCACCGACACGCCGGCGGCCCACGCCGCGCCCCGCAGCGCCAGCTTCATGCGCCAGCGCGCGCGGACCTCCCTGATGATCTGTTGAAGACTGGTCGGAGGGGTTGAGCGGCGCCGCAGGTACTCCGTGTACTCGAGCATGATGCCCTCAGAATACGCCCATCTCTGGGCAGAGGATTACTGGTTATTCTGCTCGTGAATTACGCCGGCCGCTCCGTTGTCGCGGCCGGAAAATCCCGCTCGAAGGCCTGTTGTCAGTATTACCCGCATCTGTCCGGACGCCCCATTAAGTTTTCGACAACCGGTTCGATATCAACGTATCCGCGCCAAGGACCAGGATCCCGATGCACAGCAGGTACCACCAGAGCCGCTGCGAGCGCTCCTGGGCGTCGGGTGGCAGCGGCACGCCGGCCGCGGCCCTCGGCCCGCCGTCCTCCCCGCCGATGGCTGCCGCAACAATCTCCTTGGGATCCATCGTCGTCAGGTCCGATTCCGCCGAATCGACATTGCTGGCCACCACGGCCGTCACGCCCTCACCGGCGCGCGTCCGCAGTTCGTAAAAGCCCTGCTCGGTCAGTTCCAGCACTTCCCCGCCCTCGTCATCGACCGGCACCTGGCGGCCTGACGGCGTGATCACGACGCCGTTCAACGGCTGAGAGCCGGAGGCGCCAAACGAGGCGTCAAGCACCTGACCGACGGTCGACCAGGGCGCCGGTTCGGCATACGCGGACAGGTGGCGCACGGAGCGGTGCACGAACGGGAGGAAGACCGGCTTGAGCGGGAAGTCGCTCCACGCCAGATCGAGCGACGATGTCCAGAGCAGCACGCGGCCCGTGCCGGTACGCCGTTCGAGCAGCGCGGGCGCGCCGGCATCGAACCGCGCCAGGATCTGCGCCATCGGCGACGGCGTCACGGCGCGGTAGCCGTAGATGCGCGCGGCGGCGAAGTCGCCGCTGCGCGGCGCGCGGAACGGCTCGAACACCGGGTGGCCGTACTCGAGGGCGCCGATGCGCGCGGCGTCGCCGCGCGTCCGGTCGACCGGCGCCTGCACCGCCGCAGGCAGGATGTCGACGTCCTGCGGCCACGACGCGCGCGGCCCCAGCGCCACGAACAGGCCGCCGCCCATCTCGACGAATCGCGCCAGCCGCCGCCCGAGCGCGGCGGGGACTGCGATGTCGTTCAGCACCACCGTCGATGCGCGGCGCAGGTCGTCGTCCGAAACCGTGTCCGGCTGCTTGACGAGCGTCTCGAAGCGAGGCGCCTCGCCGATCGAAAGGGCCCGCGTCAGGTAGAGCGCCGCGCTGCCCGTGCCTCCGCGATCGACGACGATCACGCGGACCGGCTGCGTCGGCGCGAGCACGAAGTTGAAGACGTTGTCAGCCGCGAGCGCATCGTTGCCGGCGCGGACCGTCCCGCGAATCGTGTTGCCGGCCACCGTCACCGGATCGAATGTCACCGACGCGGAGCTGGAGGCTTCGACGTTGAGCGGCTGGGTCTGCACCGGACGGCCGCCGATTTCGAGCGCCAGCTGGCCGCCGTTGAGCGACCGCATGCTGCGATTGACGACGACCGCGGTGACCGCCACCCGCTCCTGGTTCGAGAACGTCGAGCGCGCGAACGACGCCGCCGTCACGGATACGTTCGGCGCGTCGTCGTTGCCGCCGATCGTCACCGCCGTGACCGTCGAACCCGCCGGCAGCCGGGCGCCTTCCTCGCCGCGCCAGCCGCCGCGCTGGAAATCGCTGACGAGTACGACCTCGCGGCGCGGGAGCGGCGATTCAGCCAGGATGCTGCCGGCGACTTTCAGCGCCGGCGCGTAGCGCGTGGATCCGTCCGTGGTCTTGGCTTCGGCGACGGCCGCCGTCAACCGCTCGCGCTCGCCCGACGCGGTCGATCGAAGCGCGATCTCGGCGCCCGACGAGAACAGGACGACCGACCCGCGATCGGCGGCGCCGAGGCCGTTGATGGCGTTGTAGGCCGCAGCCCGCGCCCGTTCCCAGCGATCGCCGAAGCCCATGCTGTAGCTCTGATCGAGCAGGACGACCAGTTCCCGCGCGCCGGTGCCTGCCGGCGGAAGCTCCGTCCGCTCGAAGAACGGGCGGGCGAACGCCAGGATGATGAGGGCGAGCGCCGAGAGCCGCACGATCAGCAGCAGCCAGTTGTGAATGCGGCGGCGCTGGATCGACCTGTAGGGGACGCGCTGCACGAACATCAGCGACGGGAAGCGGATGATCTGCTTCTTTTCGCGCTGGATCAGATGGATCAGTACCGGAATGGCGAGTCCGGCAAGCGCAACGAAGAACAACGGGGCAATAAATGACATAGAACCCAGCTACCCAGTTACCGAGCTACCCAGCTACCTGAGGCGCATCTTCTTTTCGCGGCTGCTCAGATACTTATACAGCGCATGGTCGAGCGGTTTCGACGTGTCGAGCAGCGTGTAGTCGACCCGGACCTCGGAAAACCGCGACTGGAGCGCGCCGATGTGCGCGTTGACGAGCGAGACGTACTCCTTGCGCATCGCGTCGGGCACGACCGGCATCTGGTCGCCGCTCTCGAGGTCTTCGAAGGCCTGCGCATCGGTGAAGCCGAACTCGAGTTCCGCCGGGTCGAGGACGTGGAACACGACCAGGTCGTTGCCGCGAAAGCGGAGCGGCGTCACGGCGTCAACGATCTCCTCGGGGTCCTCGTAGAAGTCGGAGATGACGACCAGCACGCCGCGGCGGCCGAAGTGCTCCGCGACCCGGTGCAGCGGATCGCGCATGCGGCCGCCAGGCCGGCCCGCCTTCAGGCGATCGAGCACGTGCAGCACCGTGTCCATGTGCTTGGCCGACGGCGGCACGTGCTCGACGATCTCGCTGTCGAACGCCACGAACCCGACGCGGTCGCGCTGGTGGTGCACCAGGTTTGTCAGGCAGGCCGTGAGAATGCGCGCGTAATCGAGCTTGGTGATGCCGCGGCTGCCGTAGTCCATCGACTTCGACACGTCCAGCAGCACCGAGAAGTTCATGTTGGTTTCGGCTTCGTATTCCTTGATGTAGTAGCGGTCGGTGCGCGCCCAGAGGCGCCAGTCCATGCGGCGGATGTCGTCGCCCGGGACGTAGCCGCGATGCTCGGCAAAGTCCACCGACGCGCCGAAGTACGGCGCTTTGTGCAGGCCGTTGATGAAGCCGTCGCACACCGCGCGGGCGACGAGATCCAGGTTCCCGATGCGCGCGAGCACAACGGGATCCATGAAACGCGCGCCGGGAATCGCAGCCGGCGTGTGGCCGCCCAGCAGACTCATAGTGAACCCCCGAGCCGGCTAAAGCCGGCCCCTCCGTACCTGGGGCCCGCCCCTACGTACGTGGGGGCCGCCTTCAGGCGGCTCATCACATCCCGCTCCGCGGCAGCGGCACCGCGTCGAGCAGACGATCGGTGAGGATGTCGGTGGTGATCCCCTCCGACTGCGCGTGGAAGTTCGTGATGATGCGATGGCGCAGTACGGGATGCGCCATCGCGCGGATGTCATCGAAGTTCACGTGGTAGCGGCCGTTGGTCAGCGCACGTGCCTTGCCGCCCAGCACGAGATACTGGGCCGCGCGGACGCTGGCGCCGAACGCCACCCACTTCTTGACGTTGTCGGGGCAGGTCTCGTCCTTCGGACGGCTCGCCCGCACGATGTCGAGCGCGTGGCGCATCACCGGTTCCGCCACCGGCACCTTCCGGACGAGCCGCTGGAACGCGATCAGATCCTCGCCGGAGATCGGCCGCTCGAGCGTCGGATCCTGCAGCGCGGTGGTCGTCCGCACGACGTCGTACTCCTCGCCGTACGGCGGATGCTCGATCACGATGTGATACATGAAGCGGTCGAGCTGCGCTTCGGGCAGCGGGTAGGTGCCTTCGAGCTCGATCGGGTTCTGCGTCGCAAACACGTAGAACGGCTCGTCCAGCTTGTAGGTGCGCCCCTGGATCGTGACGCGGTGCTCCTGCATCGCCTCGAGCAGCGCCGACTGCGTCTTTGGCGGCGTGCGGTTGATCTCGTCGGCCAGCACGATGTTGGCGAAGATCGGCCCGGGCGCGAACACCATCTGGCGGCGCCCTGTCGTGGCGTCTTCCTGCACGAGGTCGGTGCCGGTGATGTCCGACGGCATCAGGTCGGGCGTGAACTGGATGCGCGAGAACTTCAGGTGCAGCACGCGCGCCATCGTGTGAATCAGCAGCGTCTTTGCCAGCCCCGGTGCCCCCACCAGCAGGCTGTTGCCGCCGACGAACAGCGTCTGCAGCACCTGGGAGATGACCTCTTCCTGGCCGACGATAATCTTCCGCAGCTCGGTGAGAATCTGCTGGCGGCCCACCTTCATCCGGTCGGCTAGCGCGATATCGTCCGGCGATTCGAGGTCGACGACGTCACTCACATACTGGTTCGTCATAACGCTTCGGTCACTCATGGCTTCGGGTCTCCCTCGAGAGTGCGGATTTCGCGCGTCTTCATCGCCAGGTCGGTGACCAGGCGTTCGAGCTCGCTGGTGTACTTCGCCGGCGGCAGACTGTCCTTCAGCAGCCGGAGCGCTTCGACGCGGCGCTCGATGTCGCGCCGTTCGAGCATCAGCGCGCGCAGCTTCGGGTCGGCGGGCAGCGGCGCGGCGTCGGCCGCCGAGCCGAGCGACAGGACCGCCGCGACCTTCCCTTCGGCGCCGGTCGGCGTCGGGTCCTGGCTGCCCTTCTTGTCGCCGTTGTCGTCGAGCGTGGCGTGCTCGGTGACGAGCAGCCCTTCCCGCTCGTAGGCGCGGGTCACTTCGCCCTTGGCGTAGAGAAACGCCTCGAGCATGCTCACGCGCTTGTTCTTGTCGGCGTCCGCCGATTCGGCGGAGAACGCCTCGACGAAGTACCCGCCGAACAGCGTCGAATACTGCTCCGCGCCGCTCCGCGTGGCGGTGATGATCGTGCGTCCCGGGCCGGAGAGATTCTCGACAAACGGCCCGCTCGAGCTCGCCGTGTTCACGAACACCACGTTGCGCGATGGCACTTTGCGCAACAGCGTGTTGAACTCCGATGCGGTGATGTCAGGGCCCGGCAGGTTGAACCGCGCCGCGCTGCCGTCGTAGTTCCCGTGCCCGAGCAGGACGACGTAGACAACATCGTCCGGCGAGGCCGTGCTGGCAAGCGTCGCGAAGACCTTCCCGATCTGCTCCTTGGTCGCCGGCCCTGTCACACGAGCGCCGCCTTCCTTGGCGTCGCCCAAATAAATCACCTGATCGTGCCCGATGCCGACCTTCTCTGACGCATCGACCAGCGCGGTGCCCCACTTGTGAAACAGCGCCCCGTGCTCAGGGTCCCCGGCGAGGCCGACGATGACGAGAAGAAAGGCCTTGAGCATCAGGACAGCCCAACAGCCCGCCGGTAGCCCCATTCGGCGCAGACCAGGCCCATCAGCGCGACGAGGATGATCGGCATGTTCCACAACTCGCGTTCTTCGACCGACGTCACGCCGCGCCCCGCGTACCGGACGTCTTCGGGCATCCCCGCGACGGTCTCCGGCGTGTAGAACCGGCCGCCCGTTTCCTCGGCAATCCGCCGCAGCGGCCCTTCGTGCATGGTCGGGTCGAAGAACTCCGCGTCGCTCGGGCCGGCGCGCATGAACGCCACGCCGCTGCCGATGATTGACGACCCGCGCGACGAGTCGATCGCCACCTCGTAGGTCCCGGCGGCGGCACTGACGAACGTGCCGCGATACAGACCGTCACGCTCCCCCGTCCACTCGAGCGGCACATCCGTCGTCCCGCCGCTCGGCAGGGTGACGCGGGCAGTGACACTGGCGTCGTTGAGCTCGACGTAGGTCTTGTCCATCACCGTCGCTTCGACCGTGACCGCCTCGCCGGGCTCGACGCGCTCCTGCGTCGTCCGCGCCTCGACGACGCCGGGAACGCCGTCCACGAGCCACCGGAGCATCTGGCGCCAGTAGTTCTCATGCGTCATGTCGTCGAGCGGAATGCTCGCGTGCATCTGCCACTGCCAGGTATCCTGCAGCGTCAGCGCGACGGCCTTGCCACGGCCGTACTGGTGCCACGTGAGCACCGGCTGCGAGCGTCCCCGCTCGTCGGTGCCGGTGAGCAGCACCGTCGCCGCCGGCTTCGGCGGAAGAGGCGCATTCACACTGGTGGCCTGCGGCAGGTCACGCCAGCGCGCGGCGGATGCTGCCTCGCTGGCGGCAATCTGCGTCGACGCGTGCGTCTGGCCGGCGCGCGTCGGCAGGATCTGCAGCCGCGAGAGATCGGCCGGATCGGAAGCACGGGTACGGGGATCGATCGCGAGCGGAAGCGCGTCGGCCACCGGCGTGCCGCCGTAGCCGCCTTCGGCAAACGACCGTGCGCCGCCGAGCATGAGCAGCCCACCGCCGCGACGGTCGACGAAGTCCGCGATCATCTGCAGCTGGTCGCCGGTGAAGGCGGCGGCTTCAATGCTGCCGAGGATCAACCCCTTGTACGAGAACAGCTCCTCGCGCGTCTTCGGGAAGCCGCCTTCGAGCTCCTCCGCTCCTTCCACGCCGAGCCGCATGAACTTGTTGTCCGCCGTCCGCTGCAGCGAGACGACCGAGAGGTTCTTGTCGTCGGCGATCGCGCGGCGGATGAACTTCATCTCGAACCGGGGCTCGCCTTCGAAATAGAGGATCCGTTCACGCGTGTCGCGCACCTGGATGAGCGTCTCGCGCACGTTGTTCTGCGTGACGACTTCATCCGGCAGCGGCGCGACCCGGAACTTGAACAGCCGCGGCCCCGCTTCCGATGCGGCGGCCCGCACGCGCGCCGTGGCAGGGCTGCCGTCCGCCGGCAACCGCACCTGTTCCGAGCCGACGATGCGGCCTTCGTCTTCCACGTCGACCGTGACGGTCCGGCCCGCATAGCCGGTCTGTGTAACGACAACGTCAACGATCAGCGACGCATCCTTCAGGACGCTGCGCGGGGTGCTCACCCGATCGATCTGGATGTCGCGCGGAAGCTGCGGGCTGCCGACGCCCACCGTATACACCGGAAGCTTCTCGGCTTTCATGCCGAGCAGCGCGTCCGCCAGCGAGGTGTCGCTCGTGTCCGCGCCGTCCGAGACCAGCACGATGCCCGACACCGGCAGGCCGGCCAGCTCCTCGCGCGCGCCGTCGAGCGCGCGGCCCAGCCGCGTCTGTGAGCCGTTGAACGTCAAGTCGTTGGCAGACTCGAGCCGTCCGGCCGTGGCCGAGAAACGGAAGACGCGGACCAGGAACCGATCCGAGAGCGCCTTCATAATCGGGCTCTCGGCGGCGCTGAACGATTGCTTGACGAACTGGCCGCGCGGCTGCCCGCCCCAATCCGGGATCTGCATGCTGCGCGAGTCGTCCAGTAACACGGCCACGACATTCTGCTGCGGCACCGCCGCGCGGACGATGAGCGTCGGCCGGAAGAGACAGAAGAGGACGAGGGCCAGCGCAGCCATGCGGAGAACGGTCAGGACGACACGATCGCGCATTCGTCCCTTGCCGCGGACACCCCGGTAGGTGACGGCGGCGGCCACCATGACGGCGGCCGCCAGCACCGCCGCCACCAGCGAACCCGTGCTCATGTCGAAGCGGAACTCCCCCTGCTGGAAGACGATCGGCCGGTAGCTGAAGAGTGTCTGAAAAATGGCGTCGAGCACCTTACTCTCCGGTCCACCTGAAGGCGGAAACGACGTACGTGAAGCAGGCCGCGGACGAAGGGCCGATCATACATGCACACCGGCCCCTTCTGAGCCGTATCGTACTTTCAACCCCTGCGCGGGTTCAAAGGGGGAAAAAGTCAGATCAGCCACCCGGCCAGGCCGATCCCGAGGGCCAGGGCAATCATCTGGGCCGTCCGCGGGCGGGTGTGTTTGAGCACATTCCACTGCCAGGCGAGCGCAATCATCGGTAAGACGACGGCGAGGACGGCAAAGGCGGTGGCTCCCGGTGAAAGCGCCTCGCCATAGGACTGGTAGAGGCCGGCGTTCCAGATCGAGCCGTACACGATGCACAGGTGGATAAAATAGACCACCAGCGATTCCTGGGCCACGGCGCCAAAAACGTGCGGCAGCTGGGCGATACGGCGGCTGGCGTGGGCCACGACGCCCAGAATCATCAGGCAGACGCCGGTGCGCGTCAGGATCTCTCCGGGCACCCAGCGGAAGTCGTCGACGCCCGACGCCGGCAACGGCGCCCCGCTGATGCCGTAGGCCACGACGGTCAGCGCGACGCCGGGGGCCAGCATGCCCCAGTTCGCGAACGCGCTGAGGTGCGCCGCGCCCCAGCGGGCGTAAATCTGCCCTGCCCCGGCTCCAATCAGGACGAACCCTGCCCAGGGAAAGAGCGGAAACTGCGAGCCTGTTCCCGGTGAGAGATACGACGCCACCGCCAGCGGGAGCGCCCCGGTCCAGTCGGTCCGCCACACCGCCGGCGCCGCCCCGATCACGACCGCCGCGAGGATGAAAGCGGCCGCCATGAACACGCGCCGCGACTGAACGATCAGGACCAGCAACTGCACGGCGACGAACGTCACGCCGATCAACTGCAGCACATCGACCGATAGGAACGCGCGCCACTGCTGATCTGTCGCGTCCGCGAGCATTGCGAATCGCCGCACGGGGAAATGAAGCGCGTAGCCAAGCAGGATGAACAGGCCAAAGCGGCGGAGGCGCTTCACCAGCGCGAACGACGGCGTGATGTGCGACGCCCAGTGGCGCGACGTGGCGATGCTGAAGGCAAACCCGGACAGCAGCAGAAAGAGCGCGGAGGTGAGCCCGCGCTGAAACTCCCAGGCCTGCACCCAGTCACCGGTGCGGTAACGGCTGGCGAGCAGCGCGCTCGAGGTGTGTCCCGAGACCATCAGGACGACGGCCAGCGCGCGGGCAAGGTCGATGAAGATGACGCGATGGGCGGTACGAACCTTGTCGTTCACGCTTCTCGGCTTCTCGCTGCTCGGTTCGTGTTCAGGTTCGGGGCCGCCGCCTGCTCATTGGTTCGCAGACCGCATCAGGACGTCCCGTATCGCGTCGACTACCGCTGCTGGTTCGTCGATGTGAATGTGGTGACCGCTGCCGTTAGCAACGGTCTGTTGACCCGCGCTCGACAGCGATACCAGCTCAGTTTGATGCTGCTTTCGTTCTGGTTCGATTTGCTCTGCACGTGGGCCGGTGACTGGCAGGCCGCGAGTCAGCACAACCAGCGGTAGATCGCCAAGCGGATGTTGCACGGTTTGGCGCTCTGTTCGCAGGGCTAAAGCTTCGTCACCCTCGAATGGGCTGTTATTAGCCGCGAAGTGTTTCGGCTGGGACCAGGCCCATTCACGGGCGATACGTGCATCGCGCGGCAGCTGATTGTACGGCGGATGATCGGCTTGAGGATCCGCATCGCGCGCCGCCGCTTCAATTTTCTCCCTGACGTCAGCCGGCAGGTCTTCGAGGCGCAACGGCATCGAAGTCTTGACTGCTGGCACTTCTTTGCCGGTCGCCGTCTCCCACTGTCGTATGAATTTGCCGTTGATGAATAGCAGATCGTCCTCATGGTTCGCGTCTACCAGCACGAGGCCCGCCGCCAGCTCTCGGTATGCCGTCGCAAACATTCGGACGTACCGTCCGCCCATAGAGTGACCAACAAGCAGGTACGGAGGTCGTTCTTTGGCGCGCGCGAGCAGCGTGCGCAGCTCATAGACGATCTGGCGGCCGGTACGCGGATAAGGCCCCAAATCGCTCCATGCGCTTCCGGAGCGATCGTACGAGCAGACCCGCGCGAACCGGGCGACTCTAGGTTGCACGAGCGACCACTCGATTGACGAGTCACCGGCGCCGGCCTCGAGCACCACTGTCGGTGCACCTTCGACGCTCCTCCCGGTGCAATGGAGGTGCATGCGCCATCCACCCAGGTCGACCAGCTTCCCTGGCGGCGGAGGATTCCGAGCCGCGTCCTGCGCGCACGCAATGCGGACGGGCCAGAAGTTCGCGAACACCGAAACGATGAAAGCAGAAATCAGAACAACGGGCCGAACGTGAACACGAACGGGGAAGAAAGAACCGAGAAGTTTGAACGGCACGCGGAGCCTAATGCGTCATCGCGTACAGCAGCACGTCGATGCCAAGCGCGTAGCCGTGCGGTGAGAACTGGTAGAAGAAGCCCGGGTCTTCGCCTTCGCGTTCCCAGGAATCCGCGATGTCGGTGTTATGCGTCATGACGACCATGATGCGGCCGCGCGTGTCGCGGATGGCGCGGAAGTGCACGTCGCGGCTGTCGGCCCCGCGCTCCGACGTCTCGCGCCCGCGCGACCGCCGCCAGAAGCCAATGTTCGTGATCTGCGGCACCTCGGTCACGACGAACTGACCGCTGAAGATCGGGTCGCTGAGCGGTACGTCCTCGATCGGAAACTCGGAGGGCGGCAGCACCTTCGACAGCTCACGCGTCCACTGCTGCCAGGCGGCGGTCCCCCAGAAGTCGTCCACCCAGAGGAAGCCGCCCTTCAGGAGATAGATGCGCAGCTTCTCCGCCTCCGCCCCGCTCAGCCCGATCGTCCCGACGTCCGACGCCATCGTCAGCGGACAGTCGAACAGCGCGTCGTCGGTGAGCCTGACGACGTAGTGCGTCGGCTGGCGTTCACCTTCGAAGGAGACCGGCGTCTTGGTGAGCTCGGACAGGCGGATCATCAGGTTGATCTCGCCATAGGGATAGTCGGTGCGCCAGCCGCCGCCCGATGGCTCGCGCCGGACGCTGGTGTAGAGGATGCGGCAGAAGGAAAAGGCGCGGTCCTTGCGCAGCGCCGGCGGGAAGCGCGGGCCCATATTGCTGTCGCCGCGGAAGCCGAAATCGAACTGCGCGTACGCCACCCCTGCTGACAGCACCAGCACGGCACCGATCACCGACGCGCGCAATCTACCCGAAAAATGCAAAGGCTACCCCGATCAGCGTGAACCTCACAGCATGATATCCGGCGTTGATGGCGATGAGTGCGGCCGGCCGGCCTTCGAAGAGGTAGTTCGTGGCCAGTGACGTGGCCACCCAGCACAATCCCGCCGCGGCGCCGCAGACGATGGCGAACGCCCGTCCTGGATTCGGCCCGATGTAGAGGCCGAAGACGTACGAGGCAATGAAACCAAGCACAAAGGTGATCCCGTAAGCGACCACCGGGTTGAAGTCGCGCCGAACCTGATCCCTCGAAAGACCGACCAGCGCCATCCAGCGCGCCCCGAACAGCGGCCCGTACCAGAGGCCGCCGAGCAGAAATCCCAGGAC
>Ga0075421_100006564_pt1 | contig 14220 bp, 8 predicted proteins | sample SoiMetdeltSBSDD5_FD_75292 | JGI IMG/M metagenome (GOLD analysis project Ga0075421, IMG submission 75292) | Bulk soil microbial communities from a Populus tree surrounding site in Tennessee, USA - Soil MetaG P. deltoides SBSDD5 | ecosystem: Environmental > Terrestrial > Soil > Tree plantation...
AAAATCCAGTGTGCGTTCGTAGGCCAGCGTGGTTTTCAGGCAAGCCGCGCCGGCCGCTTTCGCCTTTTGGAAGAGCCGGTCGAGCACGACCAGATAATCGTCCAGCGATTTCATCTCCAGAGCTTCCTCGCTGGCGAACCGATACGGGCTGTCCCACGGGTTGCTATATTCGCCCGGATGAAATCCCCGCACGAGCGTCGTAACATTGAACACGAGCACTTCGAACGGATAATAGGTCGTGAACTTCAGCCGCGCCCAATAGGGATCGTTGAACATCAGTTCGATGTTCGCCCGCTCGGTGACGACGTGGTAAAGCCACTTCTGGTCCTGATAATTCCTGAAGATGCGATCGTTCAACTCGCGCGCCTGCGTGTCGGAAATCTTTTCGAAATCCAGGCCGTAAAGGTCCTCAAACGCCGGAAGCTGGTAGCGATAGAAACTCGTGCCGCGCGCATTCGTGAAATCCTCTTTGGCCTTGGCCCACCAATCGTCGAAGGAACCGCCGGGCTTCCACGCCGTGATCGGATTGATCCAGGTGTAGTAGCTGTTGCGCCAGAGGCTCGACAGGTTCATGCCGTGCCCGCGTTCGGTTTCCACGTAACCCGGGAGTGTCTCGAACGGCCAGAGATGATCGTGCGTGTCGATTGCAGGCACGGAGTCGAGGTAAGCCTTGACACGCCTGTAGGTGGGCGTATCGCGTGTGACCGCGGACTGTGCCGCCGGACCTAGGACGGCCAACACGAGGCAACAAACAAAGTTGCAGCGGAACACAGTGTTCACCACCAAAGCCAATCCCGGCTCGGACCCGGACTGAACGTCCAGTCCTTCAGCTTTTCCGGGAACAGGTAGAATTCCACATGGCCGTCGCCAAAGAGCATGTTGAACCGGCTTCGGCCCTTGTAATTGTGGCTGGCAAGGATGGCGATGATCGCGATGACGACGAGAAGCTCGATGAGCGTAAACCCAACGCGCCGAAGCGGTCTTTGCGTCTTCATAAAAGATGATCAGGGTTCAGGTCGATAGTAGAAGTGCCGCGGCGTGTGTCAAAGCGGATTTGAGCAAGAGGATTCGAGTTGTTACCAGGATCCTGCGGAGCGCGACCGGTCCCTCGGTCGCAGCGGCTTCGATCGCGTGAGGCTCGTCGAACGTCTCGAAGCCGTCTTCTCAACTCGGATCCGCTGCGCGCCGGGACGTCGCGCGCTCCGCATTTTTTGGAGCGCGCTGTCGCCGTGCCGACCCACCGCGCGACCTTTCAGGTCGCAGCAACGTCTGAACGCGGGTTCGGAAGAGTCGGTGCGCCGTGTTTATCCAGCGTCTCCGTGGCCCACAAGGCCGCGCGCCGTTTTGGCTCCGGGCCTGCGAATCTGCGTCCACCTGTGGTTAAGGATGCTTGAATGTCACTTAGCCGTTGCTCCCGCCGCACCGATGCCGTGATCGAGAAACGCGAGCAAATCCCGGATCTCCTCGTCGGTCAGCGAATTCACAGCCCGTTCCGGCATGAGCGATGTCGCTTGCGGCTCGATGGACCGGATGCGGCTGCGCGGGATGCGATGCACCTGATCGCGAGCCGCCAACGTAACCGTGTCGTCTGTTTGTTCAGTGATGAAGCCCGCCAACGGTTCGCCCTCTTTCAACTGTATCTCTTGCGCCTTGAAACGGTCGACCACTTGTTTCGATGGATAGACGATCGCGTCGGCGAGGTCCGGTCGTGAAAGCCGCCGGGTAACGCCGGCAAGGTCCGGGCCGAAGAGACGCCCTTCCTGCCCCGGCGTCACGCCGCCACCGTGACAACTGTTGCACTGAAGCCGCTCGTAAACCTTTGCCCCGCGCGTCGTGTCACCGACGTGAAGATCCACGCCGAGGATGATGCGATGCAACTCCTCGTCGCTCCGTCCCCGTCCTCCAGCCGCCAGCGTTGCCTCGAACTTCTTCCCGAATCGGCGCTCATACCAGTCCTTCCAGAACTCAATGGCCGCGCTCCGCGTGGATTCCTCAAGACGTTCGCCCGGTTGCGGTTCAGGCTTGTGGTCGGGACGCGTCTGATTGCTCAACGCGACCAAAGTTCGGTCTATTGCATAGAAAAGCGATCTCCGCTCCGCCATTCGGCTCACAAGCAGATTCGCCAAGTTTTCGTCGAGATCGGGCTTGTAACGGACGATTCCTCCCGCGCACGCGACAACCACGTCCACGTCCGGATGTCGGAGTCCCTCACGGAACAAAGGCAGGTTGGCGGGGTCGCCGGGCTGAACCGCGAGGCTTTGAAGAATCACACCCCGAAGCCGCGGTTCAGTTTGCTTCGCAAATTCTTCGCGCAAAAAAACGCCGACTGCGGCGCCGGGTTTCCTTTTCAGCGCGGAAACAATCTTCACTCGCCCGTCGGCGCTCTCGTTGCTTCGATAGAGGGAGAGCAGCGTTTCGCTCGCGTTCGGCGACTCGGCCATCAGATCAATCGCCACACCGCCGAGCAGGGACGCGAAGTTTACTTTCGATAGGTCGCGCAGCAATGCGTCGCGGTGGTTGTGAGCGAAGTCGGCGAGCACGGTTGACCAGAACAACGGGAATTCCACGCCCTTGCCATTGAATTGAGCAAACCAGCCTTTCTGGGTTCCGTGCATCCAGTGGAGCAACCGTTCTTCCTCAACCGCCGTCCAGCCGCTCTCCAGTTTGCAGATCCCCTGCGCGATGTGAAATTGTGTGACCTCGTCGCGGTCGGCCACCAGCAGCGTCAACAGCTTCGAGAACGCTTCAGAGACGCGATACTCGCCCAGCAGACGCACTTGCTCGAAACGAATGTCGCGGTCGGAATCGGGAAAGCCCTGGAGGAGGTGCCCAACAACCTGTCGCTTCAATTCCGTGTCCGCTTCGATCTGCTTTTTGAACAGGGCGAGAGTGCGCATCAGGTCCAAGCAGTCTTCGCGCGAAAGGGAGCGCGGACGGCTCGTCCGCGCGTTCACTACGCCGCTACGTCCCAGAAAGTCGCGGGCAGGCTGCCCGCGCTCCGACTCGGAGGCGGCGGCGCTTTTCGTGACGCTGCTCGCCCCCGCCAGGAAAGATTTCGCTACACGCCTCACTTCGTCGTCGGACGGGGGCTCGCGGCGAATGAGGCTCACGACCAGCGCGCGCATGCGAATCTGCGGATTTGATTTCGCCATTGCTGCTTCAAACCAGTCGTGCGTCGGGTAGTGCGCCAGCGCGGTCATCGCCACGTAACGCACCAGCCGCTCTGAATCACCGAGCCGCTCGATCAACGCACCGATCGCTGATGGCGAATGAAATCTCGTCAGGGCTTCCGCCGCGCGACGGCGAACAAACGCGTCTTTGTCTTCCAAGAGTCTGACCAGAACGTGAAACGCCTCCTGGTTTCGACCTCCCCCCTTGCTGTTGTTGGTGGGGCGAGAGTCCGCTCGAGCCCATTCTTGATTCGAGGGCTCCACAGAGTCTCGCCCCACCGCGTGACGAATGCCCATCAACCATGCCGCCTGTCCGCGAATCTCCGGCGAAATGTCCATTGCCAGGCGCTGCAGAAAGGTGTCGTGCAGATTGATGAACTCTGGAGCGAGCAGTCGGATTGCCCGCAGACGTTTCTGCAGCGGTTGTTTCCGATTCAAGGCCGTCTTCTGAAGAAGCGTTTCCGCATCCTTGCCCAGCGCGCCGCGCAATGCTACCTCGCGCAAGCGGCTCCACTCAGATGCCGGTTGAGGCAAAGAAAGCAATGTGTCGAGAGCGTCCTTTCCCTCTGCCGGAACGAGCATGACCTGCGGCGCCGAGCGTGCTGGCGGCGTCTCGCCGACACCACCTGCCGACAGGATGTCGGCAGCACGATAATAAATCCGCCATATTCCTTGATTGTGGTCTGTCATGAACAGACTGCCGTCCGGCGCGACTTCCGCGTCCACCAGCGCAAAGTTGATGGGTTTGCCTTCTGCGTCGCGTGCGCTCGGCTTCGGGCGCGCCAGCGTTTCCATCGATGCCTTCCAGCCGGCTCCTTCTCGTTTCAGAAAGAAGACAACCAGACGCCCTGTGGTCGCGTATTGATCGTCCGACTCCCGCTTCCACCGATAGTCGCAGACAAGGTAAGCATCGCGATATTTCTCTGGAAACTGGTTGTGCTCGTAAAACACGCCCCAGTTCGGCGAGCCGCGCCCCACGTCGAGAATGCCCGGCAGACAATCAATGTAATAAGGCGGATACGCGCCGACATCCTGCCAGCCCTGGTCGCCGCCAGTGGCCCAGTGATTCAACCGGACTGGACGCCACCAGGGGAGTCCGACGTGCCATTCCATGTCGCTGTCAAAGCTGAACAGCTCGCCGAGATAATTCATGCCGAGGTTCGGCGGATTGCGCCCGCCGCTGCCAATGCATTCCCATTTCGTGCCGTCCGGCGAAATGCGAAATACCGACGCCTCCCGCTCGAACATCACGGGGGAACTCTCGTCCGTGATGTGTCTGCGGTCTTCAATACCGGAGCCATTCCCGGCCATGAAATAGACGTAGCCATCGTGCCCGCGGAAGATCGTATGCGCGTCGTGATCGCCGCCGGTGTTCAACTTGTTTCCGATCCGCCCCGTGTGAACAAGTTCCTTGCCGGATCGATATCCTTCAAAAACCTGAATGCCGTCGCCACCGACTGCATAAAGCTTGTCGCCATAAACCAGCAGCCCTTGCGGCCCGCGCCAGCCGAGTCCGGTCGCGATGACTTCGTGGGAATCGAAGACTCCGTCGCCGTCCTTGTCGATGAGCCGGCGCACGGCATTGCCGTCGCCGACCAGCAATCGTCCTTCGCCATCGAACGTGAGCGCGTAGCTGCCGCCGGAAAGTTCCGGCCCGGCCGCGCGATAAATATGAAAACCGGGGGGCAGCTCAAAGCGGTCAGCCAAATCCTGCGGCGAGTTGTTCGTCTGCGCCATGGCGGACAAGCCGAACAGCATAGTCAGCGCGAGCAGCACAAAACCGCGGCTTGGTGAAACGGGATTGGCCATGCCCAGAGTTAAGCCCGATCATGTGTCCGGTGGCAAGTCTTCGGCGCGCGCTCCGCCCGCATTCGGAGCGCGACCGGTCCCTCGGTCGCAGCAGCCTCGTTAGCGCGAAGGTTCTGGAGTTCTTCGAAGCCGTCCGCCGGCTTCGGACCCGCTGCGCGCCGGGACGTCGCGCGCTCCGCATTTTTGGAACGCGACCGGGACATAGCGCGATGCCTGAAGAAATGAGCCGTTCCTTCAAACGGGAAACAGACGCCACGGCTGGACCCGAGCTCGTGCGCGCATTCCCAATTTGTGTTGGACCGCGGCCGTCCCGGCCGCAGCAGTCCCACTGCGAAAGAGCGTTTGAAATTTCCCGCACTCCACTTCGTTATCGAGGCCGCTGCGGCCCTGGAGAGCCGCGGTCCGCTGTCGCCGGACGCGAAACCGCTCGCGTCCTGAGGAGCGGTGTGTTATTCAACCGACAACTTTCTCCGCGATGATTGAGCGTCTATTTCTTCGCATCGTTTGTGTCCTCGCTTTCTCCGGATGCTCATCGGCACTCAGCGCGGCGGACGGTTCGGTCGCCCTCCGGGTCGGCGCTACGGCCGTCGATCTTGAAGCCGATGACGCGATGGTCATCGCAGGCGGGATCTCGCCAGGAAAGGCCACAGGACAGGAAGGCAAACTTCGCGTGACGGCCGCCATCCTCGAAAAGCGACCGTTTGGGAAGCTCGCTATCGTTGCGTGCGACGTTTTGATGATCACACGCCAGTATCTCGACCCGGTTGTCGAGGAAATCGCAACCGCCACCGACATTCCGGCCGCCAGCATCCTCATCAACTGCACCCACACGCATCACGCGCCCAGCACGATGATCGTCCATGGCTATGGCCTCGACGCCACCTTCACCCGGCGGGTCCAGCGCGCCATCGTCAAGGCGGTGCAGGACGCCAACGCGAACCTCAGCGATTGCCGGTTCTTCTTTCATCTCGGCGAGGAGAAGACCGTGGGCCAGAACAGCCGGATGCTGCTCGAGGACGGGCAGATTTATTGGGTCGGCCCGCGCGACAAGTTTGTGCGGCCCACCGGACCGTTCGATCCCGAACTGCCCGTGCTGCTCTTTCGCGATTCGGCGGAGAAATCCCGGGCGCTACTGTTCAATCATTCCACGCACACTATCGGCACGCGCAAGTCCGGCATGCGTTCCCCGTCGTTCTATGGACTGGCCGCGCAGGAACTGGAAGAGGAATTGGGCGGCACGGTCTGCTTTCTGGAAGGCGCTTCCGGTTCCACGCACAACCTCGCGCTGTCCGGTGACGAGATGACCGCGCGCATCAAGCAAACCGTCAAAGACGCGATCGCCAAGGCGCAGCTACGTCCGGTGAACCGCTTGGCGACGATCAAGCGCCCGTTCAAATTCAAAGTCCGGAACTTCGACGAAGCAAAGGAAGACGAAGCGGTGACGCGCTATTGCCGGAAATACGTCGGTGCCTACGGCGAGACGGTCATTCAGGTCTTCCGCGACATGCGCAAAACCCTCGCGCCGCAACAGGGTCAGGAACGCGAGACGTGGCTGCAGGTTCTGTTGATCGGTGACGTGGCGATTGTCGGCGTGCCGGCGGAGTTCTTCACCAAGCTCGGCCTCGACATCAAGAACCGCTCGCCGTTCCGCCACACCTACGTCGCCGAACTGGCCAACGACTGGATTGGTTACCTGCCCGACCTCGACGCCCACAAACTCGGCGGTTACCAGGTCTGGACCGGGCTGCACAGCTACGCGGAGCCGGGAACCGGGGAACGGGTCGTAGAAGACGTGGTCAAGATGTTGAACGAATTGGCGAAGGTAAACTCGCAGTGAAAAAGCGCCAGAAGCTTGCATCGTGGTGCCAGGCGTCGGCACGGTGCGGTCCGGCCGCATTCGGAGCGCGACCGGTCCCTCGGTCGCAGCAGACTCGATAGCGTGAAGGTTCTGGAGCTACGGAGGCCGTCCCTCGCATTCGGATCCGCTGCGCGCCGGGACGTCGCGCGCTCCGCCCGCATTCGGAGCGCGACCGGTCCCTCGGTCGCAGCAGCATCGATTGCGTGAAGGTTTCGGAACTACGCAGGCCGTCCTTCGTATTCAGACCCGCTGCGCGCCGGGACGTCGCGCGGTCCGTCATAGGCGCAACACGCCGGTTTCATCCCGAAACCGAGCGCTACTCCACGGCCATTCCTTCGGGCCGCGCACCAGAAATGCTTTCACCGGATTACTCTCGATGTAACGGCGAGCGCGCTGCTCGTGAGCGCTGTCCCTCATGTAGGTGTCCCAAAAGTCCTTCGCCCAGAACTGTCCCCGTCGGCCAAGAAGTTTGTTCGCCTGGCGCGCTGTGTATTCCTTCCAGTCCGCCACGACTTGTGACAGGGGTTTATTCCCCACATTGAACAGCGCGTGGACGTGATTGGGCATCACCACCCATGCGTGAAGTTCGTAGGTTTTGCCATGATTGAAACGCAAAGCTGCGTCCACGAGGTTGCCGATTTCGGGTCGGCGCAAATGACATTCACCACGGCTCTTGTCCAGATAACCTTCCAGCTTTTTCCTCCGTTCACCGTCATCTTCCAGGTCCAATAAGGCTGCCCATTCCGAACGGACGGCGGCGGGAAACGAGTCCGCAAGATGGAACGTGACGAATTGTGTCAGACCGGGAGCGTCGCGATGCGGGAGGTAACCGCGTTCGTGCCAGCCTTGAAAGCCCCGAATCGCATCGGTGCGCTCCACTCGCGGGGACCAGGGACGCTTTCCGGAAACGAGTTCCCGCACGCCGGGATTGTGCGGTGGGCCGCGTCGGGCCCGTTTGGGAGTTTCTTCCACGTCGAGAGTTGAACCGGGATGCGGACCGTTTTCAAGCCTGTCAAAGTGCTGCGCGCCGGACGTCGCGCACTCCGCCCGCATTCGGAGCGCGACCGGTCCCTCGGTCGCAGCAGCCTCGTTAGCGTGAAGGTTCCGGAGTTCTTCGAAGCCGTCCGCCGACTTCGGACCCGCTGCGCGCCGGGACGTCGCGCGCTCCGCCGACATTCGAAGCGCGACCGGTCCCTCGGTCGCAGCAGCCTCGATTGCGTGAGGATTGGGGAAGTTCTCAAAAGCGTCCGTCACATTCGGACCTGCTGCGCGCCGGGACGTCGCGCGGTCCGACTGCAAAGCTCTGGTCTTTCGCATACCACCGTGCTATCCAATCGCCATCCGCCAGAGCTATGCGAGTTGCCGTTACATTGCTGCTTCTCTCGTCCACGACAACGTGCGTTATCGCTGCAGAAACGACTGACTCGTCACTGCCCCCGGACAGAGAACTCGCTACGTTCCACTTTGCCGATCCCAATCTCACCGCTGATCTGATTGCCGCCGAGCCGGACGTCGTCAGTCCGGTCTGCGTCGCGTGGGACGCGGATGGTCGCCTGTTTGTCGTGGAGATGACCGATTATCCACTCGGGCCCAAGGGCGGGCGAGTCCGACTCCTCGAAGACCACGATGGCGATGGGCGTTATGAGCGTGTGACTGTGTTTGCCGACAAGCTTCCGTTTCCCACGAGCGTTTTGCCCTGGAAAGATGGCGTGCTCGTTGCGGCGGCGCCGGACATCTGGTTTCTCAAGGATAACGACGGCGACGGCCAGGCCGACGAGCGGCGCATGTTGTTCACCGGGTTTGGCGAAGGGAACCAACAGTTGCGAGTCAACGGCCTCACTTGGGGAATAGACAACTGGGTGTATGGCGCGAACGGACGCAGCGACGGCGAAATTCGCCGGCCGGATGATCCGACAAACAAAACCGTCTCGATACGCCGACGCGACTTCCGCTTTCGGCCTGATACCGGCGAATTCGAAGCCATCGCCGGCCAAAGCCAGTTCGGCACGACGTTCGACGAATGGGGCAATCGCTTCCTGTCGTGGAACACGATGCCATTCCGGCACGTCGTGATCGAAACACGCTACCTGGATCGCGTTCCGCAACTCGCCGGAGTGGAGCCGTCGCAAAATCTTCAACCGCCCAGCGACGATGGCCGGATCTTTCCGCTGACGGCGCCGCCCCAATTGTTCAACAACGAATCGCAAACTCACTTCAACGCGTCAGCAGGAACGATGATTTACAATGGCGACGCCTTGGGTGAGGGGTATAAGGGCAACATCTTCGTCGGCGAACCTCTGCGGAACCTCGTGCATCGCCGGGTGCTCGTGCCGAAAGGTGCCACCTTCGAGGCGAGGCGCACCGAGGAAGGAAAGGAATTTCTGGCGTCCACCGACCCGTGGTTTCACCCGGTATATTTCGCGGCCGGCCCGGACGGCGCTCTCTACGTCGTCGATTTCTACCGCGAGTTTGTGGAGCACCCGGGTTATGTGCCGGAGGAGATGCGGAACAAAGTCGATTGGCGGATCGGCGCCGAGCACGGTCGCATCTGGCGGATTCATCCGAAGAACTGGAAGTCGAAGGGTCCGCGTCCGAATTTGAGCCACGCGAAATCAAGCGAGTTGGTTAAACATCTGGAAGACGCGAACGCATGGTGGCGTGTCACGGCGCAGCGATTGTTGGTCGAACGTAAGGACAAGACCGTCGTGTCGACGCTGGAAAAGATGGCGCGCAACACACCGTCGCCGCTGGGGCGGCTGCATGCGCTTTGCACTCTCGATGGATTGGGCGCGCTCAAGCCGGAGTTGGTCACGAAAGCGCTGCATGATTCCGACGGGCATGTGCGCGAACATGGGATTCGGCTAAGTGAACAATTTCTTGCCGGTGGGGCGAGAGTCCACTCGAGCCCTGATTCAAATTCACGGCTCGACGGAGTCTCGCCCCACCAAATCGACCGGTTTTGCAAAGGGCTTCTTGCATTGGTCGAAGACAAGGACGTACACGTTCGCTTGCAGCTCGCACTGACGCTTGTTGGCATTGAGAGCGAGGAGAAACTTCAAGCGCTTGCTCGGCTGACGGAACCCGGCGTCAAAGATCGTTGGCAATCGCTTGCAATCCTCAGCGCGCTCGGATCGCGACCGTGGAATTTCTGGCGGGGCCTCTCAAATACGCATCCGGACTGGCTCCGAGAACCAACGGAGGCAGAAGGGGAATTCCTCGACACCCTAGCGTCGATCGTGTGTGGCAGAATCGAGCCGCACGACTCTATGGGGCTGTTTAGCTGGCTGGTTATGAATCGCGACAAGCCGTTCGGCCGACTAACATTTTTTTGCCGGCTGGCTGATGCTGCGAAATCGAATCCGGTCCTTCGCCAAGTATTGGATTCCGCATTGGCGCAAGCCGCGCCTCCAAACATCTCCGCGGGTGACCTTCCTGATCAAGCCCAGGCAATCGCCGCGGCACCGGACTCGCCGCTGCCTTTGAAGCTCGCGGCGATTCGCGCCCTTGGAAAATTGAAGTCTCCCGGCGGCCACAGGCTCCTGGGTGATCTGCTCTTGCCCCAGGCGACGGCGAACGTCCAATCGGCATCGGTGAGAGCGCTGGCCGAGTTGAACGACTCAGAGAGCGTTTCGACGGTCTTTGCAAAGTGGACCGCGTATTCCAAATCCGTGCGCCGACAACTGATCGGTTCGACCACGCGGTCATCCGCCCTTGCCGCTGCGCTCCTCGATGCTTTGGAGAAAGGCGCCATCCAGTTGACCGAAGTTGATCCTTCGACGCGACAAGCCCTGGAGAAGAGCTCGAACACAGAGTTGAAGGAACGCGCGCAACGATTGTTTCGAGGCTCCGCGTCGGCCGACCGCGATGAAGTGATCCGCCAATTCAAACCGACAGCGGCGATGTCGGGTGATCGCGCGAAAGGCGCGGCGATTTTTGCGCGAGCTTGTTTACAGTGCCACGCCATGCAGGGACGCGGCAATGCCGTCGGTCCGAACCTTTACAGCGTGGCCAGCCAACCGAAGGAAACGCTGCTCGTCAACATTCTTGATCCCGGCCGTCAGGTGACACCGGATTTCGTCAGTTACACAGTGACGACGACTGATGGGGAATCGTTGACCGGTCTGATCACGGCGGAATCAGCGTCCAGCGTGACGATGCGTCGACCGAACGTGCCCGACTTGACGATTCAGCGGAGCCAGATAAAAGAATTGAGGGCCGATGGAAAGTCCTTGATGCCGGATGGACTGGAGCAGGGATTGACGCAACAGGATGTTGCCGATCTGCTGGAGTTCCTGCGCCAGCCGGATGACCGGCTGTTGCCCAACGACAAATGACCGCAAATGACTGAATTCAACCGAAGATGAATTTAGCTCGCCGAGCCGCAACCAAACGGAGCGCGCCCATCCTGGGCGCAGCAACTCCACGCCCTTTGGGACGCCACGAGTCTCTCCCAAACCTGCCTGGCTGCGAACCCGCTGCGGCCTGGAAGGCCGCGCTCCGAAAAATTTGCACGGCCCGCGAACATATTCTGGAACAAAACATGCCACGAGATAAGAATCAGAATGATCATGAGGTAAGAGGTGAAGATCGCGACCGCATCAGCCGCCGCGATTTACTGAAGGGAATCGTCGGCCTAAGCGCGGCCACGGCTCTTTCAGGTTGCGCGCACATGGAAAGAGGTGTGGCCGGCACGACCAGAGGATCGGTTCTCAAGGAGCGCGACTTGATCCGGCGAGAGAATGAACGACCGGGCACACGCGACTGGATGCTGACGAACACGCGCATTGATCCGGCGACCAAGTATCGCTGTCCGTGGATTGAAGGCTACTGCTCGCGCACGAGCGTTCGCGGGGGAGAAGAAATCAGCATTCACGTCAGCACCAATCCGCCATCACCATTCCGCATCGACCTTTATCGAATGGGGTACTACGCCGGCGCGGGTGGTCGGCACGTGCTGAGCCTCGGCCCGTTCAAAGGCGCGACGCAACCCGATCCGCCGGTTGGCGAAAAACGCGTGCGTGAATGTCGCTGGGACCCGTGCACCACGATCAAAATCCCCAAGGACTGGTTGAGCGGCGTTTATCTCGGCAAGCTCAGTGCGGAACGCGAAGGATTGCAGAGCTACGTCATCTTCATCGTCCGCGACGATCGCCGGGCCGACTTCATCTTCCAATGCTCCGACACCACCTGGCAGGCTTACAATCGCTGGCCAAGCCAGTTCTCCCTCTACGACGATGGCAAGGACCAATGGTATTGGGGAGGAGGAGTGCAGATCAGCTTCAATCGTCCCTACGGCAAATACTGCCAGATCATGGATGCCCCGCTCTCGACCGGGTCCGGTGAATGGTTTCTCTGGGAATTCCCGCTCACCTACTGGCTCGAACAGCACGGCTACGATGTCACCTACATCTCGAACCTCGATACTCACGGCGATCCGAAAGGGTTGCTGCGGGCGAAAGGATTTCTTTCGGTCGGCCATGACGAATACTGGAGCATCGAGATGTTCCGCAACGTGAAGACCGCAATCGACGCCGGCGTGAACGTGGCATTTCTGTCGGGCAACGCGGTGTGCGGCCGCATTCTCTTTTCGCCGGATTCACGCCACCTGGTGAACCGGGCGTTCGAACGTGTGGGAGTGTTTGGTCCACCCGGCGGTACGCGCGATTTCGTGGCGATGCAGTCGTTGCCGCACGAACGGCCCTATGCCAACGAACTGATCGGCGCGCACAGCACCGGTCCGGTGACCGGGGGCGCGGACTGGATCTGCGTCAAGCCGGACCATTGGTTGTTCGAAGAGACCGGTATGAAACACGGCGATGGCATTCCCGGATTGGTCGGCTGGGAATGGCATGGCGACCCCGCACGCATTCCGGGACTCGAGATCGTTGCGACGGGTCCCACCCAGTCAAAACCCGGCGAACTGAACGGCGGCATCTACACCGCGACGATCTACCCGGGTCTGAAAAGCAATTTTGTTTTCAACGCCGCCACTTGTTGGTGGGCGGACGGGTTGTCGGAGCCGCCGGGTTACGTTCGGCCGTCTGCTTACACGACACCGAAAGGGCCGGACGCGCGGGCACAGAGGATCACAACGAACTTGCTTCAACGCATGCGAGCGTCGCGGCCGAGGTGACGAAGCTCTGATCCGATCCTGCATTCGGCGTTCCGAGTTTGGAGAGTGAGCCTCGTTACCTCGGCTGCTAAACCGACTCCACACGATTGACGACGTTACCTGATTGTGTGACCCTCGCCGCTATTCTGAAACTTTGCTAAAGGCTCAATCGTGGACATTAAGAAGGCAGTCATCACGGCAGCGGGCAAAGCTCAGCGAATGCTTCCGCTCCAGACGCTCGTTGATCGCGACGGCAATCAAAAGACCGCGCTGCAGATCATCATCGAGGAAGTGCTTCAGGCCGGCATCGACCAGATCTGTGTTGTCGTCTGCCCGGGCGACCAACCGGCGTACATCAATGCCGCGGGCGCTCACTCAAAGCGACTGGAATTTGTTGAGCAAACTGCGCCCCTGGGCTATGGCCACGCCGTCTGGTCCGCCAACAAGTTTGTCGGCAAAGCGCCGTTTCTGCTGCTCGTTGGCGACCATCTCTACGTAAGCCGCTCCGACAAGCGTTGCGCGCAGCAATTGGTCGAGGTCGCCGCCGCCGAGAACTGCGCGGTCTCCGCCGTCCAGGCCACGCATGAAAGCAAGCTGCCTTTCTACGGCGCCGTGGGAGGCAGGCTCGTGACGGGTCGAAAAGGACTCTTCGAAATCTCGGAAGTCATCGAGAAACCAACGCCGACGGAAGCCGAGCAACGGCTCATTGTTCCCGGTCTGCGCGCCGGTCATTACCTGTGCTTTTTCGGCATGCACGTCGTGACTCCGACGGTGATGGACATCCTTGCCGATGAAATAGCGAAGCGTGGAGACAAAGGCGGCGTAAACCTTTCCGTCGCGCTGGCGAAGCTTGCCACGCGCGAGCGCTATCTCGCTTGCGAACTCCAGGGCCGCCGATACGACATCGGCCTCAAATACGGCCTGCTCACCGCCCAGCTCGCACTCGCGCTGGATGGGCAGGACCGGGATGAAGTGTTAAGCGGACTGGTAGAGCTGCTGGCGGCGAAGGTGAAGTAGCTCCGAGCGGCGCGCCGCGGGTGTAAGGACGAGCGCATCTCACGTTCTTGCAGCGTCCGTCGCGTTCCCCCCTCCCCCAACCGGAACGATTCAGTCGGAGAAGACGCTCGCCCTCACCCCGGCCCTGGGAGTTTCTGTCTTTTGCCGAGACTTCGTCCGCAGCCCCGGGGAGAGGGAGAAGCTTTTGAGCGCCTTGGAAAGTTTCACCGTTCAGTGATTCGTCGCAGCGTGGTCGAAGGGAGTTCCCTCTCCTG
>Ga0075421_100006565_pt1 | contig 14219 bp, 14 predicted proteins | sample SoiMetdeltSBSDD5_FD_75292 | JGI IMG/M metagenome (GOLD analysis project Ga0075421, IMG submission 75292) | Bulk soil microbial communities from a Populus tree surrounding site in Tennessee, USA - Soil MetaG P. deltoides SBSDD5 | ecosystem: Environmental > Terrestrial > Soil > Tree plantation...
CTCTATGAAATGTTGACGGGGCGGCGCGCGTTTCAGGGGGAATCGGCGGTTTCGACGATGGCCGCCATCTTGACCGCCGAGCCAGCCGAGATGTCGCGCGAAGCGGGAAATATCCCCAAAGACCTTACGCGTATCGTCAATCGCTGTCTGAGAAAGGCGCCGGAGAAGCGTTGGCAGAGCATGGCCGACGTCAAGATCGCGCTCGAAGAGTTCAAGCAGGAACTGGATTCCGGGCAGTTAGCGAACGCCTCGGCCCCTCACACAGTCCCGCGCGGCCGGTGGATACAACTCGTCGGCGCGGCAGTTCTGGCTGCTGCAGTGACTGGATTGGTTGCCTGGCGACTGCGACCCGCGCCCGTTTCGCCTGATCACTGGCGAATGCGCCGCCTGACCGCGGATTCCGGCGCGAGCCTATTCCCGGTGATCTCGCCTGACGGCAAATTAGTCGCATACACTTCGGACCGGGCCGCGACGGAGCACATGGATCTTTGGGTCCAACAGATTGAAAGCGGCGACCCCGTGCAACTCACACGCGGTCTCGGCTCCTGGTGTCGAAATCCGGCGTTTTCTCCAGACAGCAGCAAGATCGTGCTCGAGTGCGGCGTTGAGCCAGCCAGCATCTATATCGTCTCGACGTTCGGCGGGCTACCGAAGAAGCTAACGGAGGGGGGTTCGCCGCAATTCTCCCCGGACGGATCGCAAATCTCCTACATCCCGCACAATCGCGGCGCCACTGGGCCGGCGCGATCCATCTGGGTCATGCCTGCGGGCGGCGGGACGGCAAAAGAGCTGAAGACCAACAAAGGTCTGAACGGCGCGCCGGTGTGGAGTCCAGACGGCAAAGGCCTGCTATTCATCGGCACTGGCGGGGAGGGTGATGATGGGCGCGCCGATCGCGACTGGTACTACATCTCGGCCGACGGCGCCTCGGTCGCGCCGACCGGCGCGATGCGGCGATTGCAGGCGGCCGGCTTGGGGCTCGGCCGCAATCTGGGCGTGGCGCCGGGTGGTCTCTTGTTTGCGGAGGGCAATCTCGATAGCACGAACATCTATCGAATGCCGTTCGACGCGAAGTCCCAAAAGGTGTCCGGTGATCCTATTCCGATTATTGTAGGCGCGGGTTTCAATTTCTCGCCGACGGCTTCGCAGGACGGCCACCGGATTGCCTTCGCGGTAGGAAATAACCTGTCGACCAACATATGGCGGGCTCCGGTCGACCCGAACACGGGTAAGGTCGCTGGGGAGCCTGTTCGCGTCACCAGCGGCATCGATCCGAGCCTGGGCGTCTCGCCATCACACGACGGCAGGCGCCTCGCTTATGTGGGCGGTTCCTCAAAAGTGCGGGAGATCCGGATTCGTGACATGGCAAGCGGGAAGGATCTTCGACTGGCCGAAGCCAAGGAGTGGACCTATGTCGTCCTTTCACAGGATGGCTCGCTGGTCGCTTTCAACTCCGATCAGCGCAACAACAGCCCAATTTATTCCGTCTCGGCGGCCGGAGGGATTCCGAAAAGAATCTGCGCCGCCTGCGGACGGCCAGTCGAATGGACCGGAGATGGGGCCAGGCTTCTCTATGACTATGCCGGGCCGCAGCGCCGCGAGATTCATATTCTCGACGTGGCGAGCGGCCAGAGTAAGGCTTTACTGCGTCACGCGGAGCATCCGCTGAACATGCCGCGCGTCTCGCCGGATGGCAGGCTCCTGTGCTTCTCGTCGCAGCGGGGTGGCCGCGCGCGCCGCATTTACCTCGCGCCGTTTACAGGAGAGCCGGTTCCGGAGAAAGATTGGACCGTCTTGATCGAAGGCTCGGAGCTCGACCGCCAGCCGTTCTGGGCGCCCACGGGCAACTTGGTTTATTTCCTTTCGGACCGGGATGGCTCACGGTGCATCTGGGCGCAGCGGGTGGACATGGCCACGCGCCAGCCAGTCGGAGCGCCTTTCGCCGCTCACCATATGCACCAGGTCCGCTACAACCTAATCGATGTCGGCGACCCCGCAATGGTCGGGCTGTCGGTAGCCAATGGGCAGATGTTCTTCGCGAGCTTCGAGCTGAATTCGAATGTGTGGATGGCTGAGAAGCAGCAGGTCGGCTCCAAATAGCAATTCGCCGCCAACTCATTTATAATAAAAGACTGCTCGTAACGCCCGAACGTCGAGTCTATCTCGCCGGTAAGCCTAGAGTAGTTCATGTTCGACAATTTATCCGATAAGCTCCAGCGGGTATTTAAGAACCTGCGCGGTGAAGGCAAACTCACGGCGGAGAACATGGAAGCCGCCTTGCGCGAAATCCGCGTGGCGTTACTCGAGGCCGATGTCAACTTCAAAGTTGTCAAGCAACTCATTGAAGCGGTCAAGGAAAAAGCGATGGGGGAAGAAGTGCTCTCGGCGCTCTCTCCCAGCCAGCAGGTCATCAAAATTGTCCGCGACGAGCTGACACGGATTCTCGGCAGCCATCAATCCAAGCTCCGTTTCGCCAACGAGCCGCCCAGCGTCATCATGATCGTCGGGCTGCAGGGGTCGGGTAAGACCACCTCGACCGGCAAGCTTGCCCGCTGGCTTTCGAAGAACGGCCACAGCCCCATGATGGTGTCGGTCGATGTCTATCGACCCGCCGCCCGGGAGCAATTGCGCGTGGTCGCCAAGGACGTCGGTCTGCCGATCTATCCGGGCACACCGGAAGAGACGAAGCCCCTGGACCTGGCGCGGTCGGCGCGACGGGAAGCCGTGAACAACGGTCGGGACGTGCTCCTGGTCGACACAGCCGGCCGGCTCCACATCGACGAGGATCTCATGACGGAGCTGCAGCAGCTCAAGGATCAGCTCAATCCAGTCGAGATTCTGTTCGTCGCCGACGCCATGACCGGGCAGGACGCCGTCAAAAGCGCTGACGAATTCCACAAAAGGCTCGCCATCACCGGCGTGATCCTCACGAAGATGGATGGCGACGCCCGCGGCGGCGCAGCGCTCTCGATCCGCCATGTGACCGGGCAGCCGCTCAAGTTTGTCGGTGTGGGCGAGAAATCGGACGCGCTCGAGCCGTTCTATCCGGATCGCGCCGCCTCCCGCATTCTCGGAATGGGCGACATGTTGTCGTTCATCGAAAAGGCCGAAGAGGCCATCGACAAGAAGCAGGCCGTCGAGATGCAGCGCAAGCTCATCGAGAACGAGTTCACGCTCGAAGACTTTCGCGACCAGTTGCGGCAGCTCCGCAAGCTGGGTCCGCTCGAAGGAATGCTCTCGATGATGCCGCAGGTCGGCATGCTCAAAGATCTGAAGAACGTCAAGGTGGATGAGAACGAAATCACGCGCGTCGTGGCGATCATCGATTCGATGACGCCCAAAGAGCGCAATAATCACATGCTGATCAATGGCAGCCGCCGCCGTCGGATCGCGATGGGCAGTGGCACCAGCGTGCAAGAGGTTAACCAGCTCCTGAAGCAGTACGGGCAGGCTAAGAAGATGATGAAAACCTTCTCCGGCGGTATGCTGGGGAAGAAGCTCGGCAAGATGAAGTTGCCGTTTATGTAGTAATTTCCGGGATCCTTTAGAGAGTAGAGAGACACATGCTAATGATTCGTTTGGCGCGATTCGGCGCCAAGAAGAAGCCGTTTTACCGAGTAGTCGTGATTGAAAAAGAGAAGGCCCGTAACGGCCGGAATATCGAGGTAGTCGGACATTACAATCCGCTGACCGATCCGGCCAAGGTGCACCTCGTGCATGAGCGGATCGCCTACTGGACCAAGTCGGGCGCGCAGCTCTCCGACACGGTGGCCCGGTTGCTCGAGAAGAATCCAGCGCCGGCGCCCGTGGCCTAAGCGTAACCATTGGTGGCGCTTGTTGCTACCATTACTGAGAGGAGGCGCCGGGTGAAGGAGTTGGTCGAGGATATCGCGAAAGCTCTTGTTGACGCCCCAGAGGGAGTTTCCGTGCATGCCGTTGAGGGTGAACAGGTGACCGTGCTGGAATTGCGCGTGGCGCCTGGCGATTTGGGGAAAGTGATCGGCAAGCAGGGCCGCACGGCCCGCTCGATCCGGACCATACTTGGAGCCGCTGGTATGAAGCTGAACCGGCGCTTCACACTGGAGATATTGGAGTAGCGATTCAGGAGCCAGACCAGAACCAGGCTTCCGAATGGGTTACCATCGCTGTGCTGTCGCGCGCGTGGGGCATTCGCGGGGAACTCATTGCCATCCCGTTCAGCGATCATCCGGAGCGTTATGAGAGCCTTGGCCGAGTCTATTTGTTTAGCGAAGGCCGGGGGCCCGAGAGTTTTGAGGTCGAGTCGGTACGGAGTCAATCCGGCTCCTTGTTGTTTAAGTTTCGCGGTGTCGATTCGATGACAGACGCCGAGCCTTGGCGTGGAGCCGAGGTGCGGATTCCGCGGGAAGAGCGAGTGGCTCTCGATTCCGGTGAGTTTTTTTTGAGCGACCTGATCGGTTGTGAGGTCGTCGAAAGAGGAACGGGCTGTTCCCTAGGCCGGGTGACGGGTTGGAATGAAGGCGGAGCTAGCGGTTTGTTACAGGTTGGCGAGGATTTGTTGATACCGTTTGTGCGGGCCATTTGCGTCGTGATCGATACGGCGGCCAAGCGCATAGAGGTCGAGGCGCCGGAAGGCTTGCTCGATGTTAATCGGTCGTGAAGTTTCACGTACTCACGATTTTTCCGGAGTTTTTCGCCGGACCTTTCGAGCACGGTGTGGTTGCCCGGGCGAAAGAGGCAGGGTTGGTCGGGATCCGCATTCATAATTTGCGGGATTGGACCAGCGACAGGCACAAAACGGTGGATGACCGTCCATTCGGCGGCGGCGAAGGAATGCTGCTGAAGCCGGAGCCGCTGTTCGATGCTGTAGAATCGATTTTCCCCGGCAGGACGCCCGGCGAGTCGGAACGCAAAGTTGTGCTGCTGTCGGCGCAGGGTCGCCGCTTCGATCAGGCCGCGGCGGAGCGATTGAGTGGGGCAGCGGAGTTGCTGCTGATTTGCGGCCGATACGAGGGCGTCGACGAGCGGGTTGCGGCGCACTTGGCCGATGAAGAGCTTTCGATTGGGGATTATGTTTTGAGCGGCGGCGAACTGGCAGCTGCCGTTGTTGTGGATGTGATCGCGCGCCGGATACCAGGCGTGCTGGGAAATGAGGATTCGGCGATTATGGAATCCTTCAGCCAGTCGGACCGGATTTTGGACTGTCCGCAGTATACGCGGCCGGCCGAATTTCGCGGTTTGCGGGTGCCGGAAGTGTTGTTAAGCGGTAATCACGAGCAGATTCGCCGCTGGCGGCGTGAGGCCGCGATCGAGAAGACGGGCAGGCTGCGGCCAGATCTGCTGCGGCAGCCCGAGCCGGCCTGTAGAATGGAAAAGGACGTAGGCAAATGAATAACGCGCTGTTGACAAAATTTATTAATAAGCATAAACGCACCGATATTCCGGAGTTTCGCCCCGGCGACACAATTCGCGTGCACGTCAAGATCAAAGAGGGCGACAAGGAGCGGCTCCAGGCGTTCGAAGGAACGCTGATTGCTCGAAACAACACCGGAATGGGTGAGACGATCACGGTCCGGAAGGTTAGTTTCAGCCAGGGCGTCGAGCGCATTTTTCCGCTGCACGGGAAGGTGATCGACCACATCGACGTGATTCGAACCGGTAAGGTCCGCCGCGCCAAGTTGTATTACCTTCGTGGCTTGAAAGGCAAAGCGGCGCGTCTTAAAGAACGCACCTGACAGGGTCCCGGCATGTGGGCCGAACAGCCAGCCGGCAAGATCCGTTGCGAGGGGACCATCGAGCGCGAAGTGCGCGCGCGGGGATTCCGTTACGTCGCCGGCGTGGATGAAGTGGGCCGCGGCGCCCTGTTCGGTCCGGTCTTCGCCGCCGCTGTGATTCTCGCGCCGGATCGCCCCGTGCGCGGCCTTAACGACAGCAAGCAGATCGAACCTGAGCGCCGCGAGGTTCTCGCCGAGCGGATTCGCAAGCGCGCCGTCGCGTGGTCGGTCGCGGCCGTGGACGCCGCCACCATCGACCGCATCAACATCTATCAGGCCTCCCGGCTCGCCATGAAGCTCGCGATCGAAAAGCTGCAGCCGGCTGCCGATTTCCTGCTCATCGACGCGCTTTATCTCGATGTTCCGGTCGCCCAGCGCGCGCTGATCCAAGGGGACGCCCGATGCCATGCGATCGCCGCCGCGTCCATACTGGCGAAGGTCGAGCGCGACGCTTGCATGTGTGAATGGGACGCTGTATTTCCAATCTACGGGTTGGCGCGGCACAAGGGATATTCGACGCCCGAGCACTCTGATGCTCTTGAAGCGCACGGACCCTCCCCGCTACATCGGTTAAGTTTCGCTCCGGTTCGCTCCCGGTCGCTCTTCCCGGTGGACCTTGACGAGCAGATGGACTTGTTCGACGAATTGGCGCTCCAGGAATGCCACTAGACTCTCCCAACCCGATCGAGCAAATCGAGCAGGCGCCGCCGGCCGTCGCTTACCGCTGGTATCACAAGCTGTCGACGCTGCTGTTCATCATCTTTTGCCTGGAAATCGGAGTGGTGCTGCTGGTGATGCCCTGGTCGGAGTATTGGGACAACAATTTCTTCGCGACCTGGACACCGTCGGCGCGCGACTTCTGGGAGAGTTCTTATGTGCGGGGGGCAGTCAGCGGACTGGGGATCGTGAATATCTTTATCTCGTTCACGGAATTGTTCCGGATGCGAAGATTTTCCAAATCGCGATAAAGCTCCGAGTCGGCTGTGAAGCGCCTGACGCACAAGCTAAAGCTTTTTCCACAACGACAATCAAGGAGTCGAAGTCACTGTGGAACAAGCTTTAGCTTGTTCGTTCAGTTTTTTGTAAGCTCCATGCGTCCGGTTCCTACGCCCGTTCCAAATACGCGCCTTCAGTCGTATTCACGCGAATCTTCTCCCCTTCCTTGATGAACGGCGGCACCTGGACCACCAGGCCGGTCTCCATCTTGGCAGGCTTGGTGACGTTTGAAACGGACGCGCCTTTCATCCCGGGCTCGGTTTCGACCACTGTCATGTCCACCGTCGCCGGCAGCTCCACGCTCATTGGCTTGCCTTCGTAGAATTCCACCTTCACCTTGAGCTGCGGAATCAGGTAGCTGGTCGCGTCGCCGAGCAGGTCCTTCGACAGGTGTGTCTGCTCGTAATTCTCGGTGTTCATGAAATAGTAGTTCTCGCCGTCGTCGTAGAGATACTCCATCTCTATTTCATCCATGATGGCGCGCTCCACCTTATCCTCCGACGAGAACCGGTGTTCGATCATCGTGCCGCTGCGCAGGTTTCTCATCTTGGCCTGAACGAAGCCGCGCAAATTGCCCGGGGTCCGGTGAGCGACGCTGAACACCGAGAATAGGTCGTTGTTGAACTTCACGACCATGCCAGGGCGCATCTGTGTTGACGAAATCATGAAACCAAACTGCTCCTAAAGTTTTATTGGGTACTCTGCGATTATAACATTCGCGCCGGTCTACCAATAGAACTTGAGAGCCAGTTGAATCTGCCGCGCCGAACCGGCATCACCCGACGGCGTACGTGTGTTGGCGATCGTGCCGAATGTCGTGCTCGGGAAGCTCAAGGCTCTGAGCGGCTGCGCGAAATTCGGATGGTTGGGCAGGTTGAAGAACTCGGAGCGCAATTGCGCCCGGAAACGATCCTCTTTACCGAAGTAGGTGTTCTTGAAGAAGCCGAGATCGATGTTGGCGTATCCGGGCCCAGTGAGGATATTCCTGCCGGTATTGCCGAACTGCCCTCTTGGCGGAAGCGCAAATGCTGCCGGATTGACCCACTGGCCGACCGTTTTTGGTCCAGTCGGATCGCCCACCAGATTGGGACGATCATTGAGCTCGCCCGATCCACTGTTATCGGTCGACAGCACGGGCTGGAATGGATTACCGCTCTGGAAACTGCCTGTAGTCGAAATCTGCCAGCCGCGAACAATCAAGGCTTTCCAGCCGGATGATCGAACAGGCAGCTCGTAGACCCAACTGAATACCATCCGATGACGCGCATCGAAGTCGGCGAGCGCTTTGTCGAGGCGCGTATTGCGAGGATCCTGGTAGCCAACCGTACCTTGCGTTACGGTGTCCAGGGAAATGTCGTCGATCGCCTTCGAAAAGGTATACGCGAGGAAAAAGTTGGAGCTCTTGTAATTACTGCGTCCGGTCAATTGGAATGAGTGATACGTCGAGTTCGAAGCTGACTCGCGCAGATTGATCATCCCCAGCGTAAGTCCGTCGGCCGCCCGCGGTATGGGCCGGGCGCCATCAAGGAATGAATTGACATTCCGGATGTGTCCGAGGCGCGTGCCTTTTGAACCGTACCAGCCGGCTTCCACGGTCGTGTCCTTGAAAACCTGCTGTTGGATGTTGAAATTGAACTGCTGAATGTAAGGAGTGCGAAAGTCCTTATTGATCGCGACGATGTTGGGTGTTCCGGTACCTGTGCCAAGCGGCGATGCCAGGGTCGTGTTCGTCGCAAGGCGATTGAAATTGAGCGGCGGGTTACCGGACAGACCACTGACGTTTTCCATCGAGAACTGGTCGAAGTAGACGCCATACCCGGCGCGGACGGCGGTTTTCGCCTTGCCGAACGGATCCCAGGACAAGCCGATTCGCGGACCGAAATTGTTGTGGTCGCCGTCATAGCCGGGCTCCGAAGTACGAGCGAGCTGGCGAGTGGCAAAATCAAAGACACTCAGGAAATTCCGCTCGTCGTACGGCACGCCGTTGAGCTCGTAGCGCACGCCGAGATTCAGCGTAAGACGCGGAAGCACTTTCCAGTCGTCTTGCGCGTAGAAATTCCAGTTGCTGCTGCGTAGCGCGACCACGCGTTCGGCAGTGTTCTGCGTCGTTTGTGCCAGCCGTCCTGCCTGGAAATCCGCCACCGTATTGAAGCGCAAAACCAAATTGACGTTCCCGTTCAACGAATTGAACCGGTTCCGGCGAATCTCGGCTCCGAATTTGAGTTGATGCTTCCCATGGGTCACCGACAGGTTGTCCTGGTAGGCGAATGTCGTAACCCGACGTCCCTGCGGCGTAAAATTAGGACTGCCGAAACGCAGAGCATTGCTAACCAGGAATATGTCCGGGACGCCAAAGGGGCGATTAATGCCAACCGGTATACCGAACGAATCGGGATTAGCGAACTCCACATTGAAAAAGTTGGGACTGTTGCGGTTGATCCCGGCGCGGAATTCATTCACCACGCGTGGCGAAAACAGATGCGTTTCCCCGATTACAGCGTTCGTGCGAAAGGCAGGAACGACGTCGCCGAAACCCGGAACCGTTCGCAGATTACCCTGGCTGAAAGGCTCGAGACGACGGTCGTCCTGAAACGTATAACGGCCGAAGATCGTATCGCGATCGTTGAAGCGATGATCGATCTTGACGGAGAATTGGTCCTGATCCCGAACCAGCGCGCTGGAGGCGGTGTAGTTGCTGCCAGTGACCGCGCCGGCGATATTCGGCTGCGGCAGCAGCTCAGCTAATTTCCTGGCCGCCGAATCGGTAACACCGGCTCGCTCCGCATCCGTGAGGACGCGCGTCGTCACGGTCTGATTTTCGCGCTGCCGCCTGGCCTCGTAATTCACGAAATAAAATGTACGGTCGCGTCCGCTGTACAGCTTCGGAACTGTGACCGGTCCACCCAGCACAAAGCCGAACACATTGCGTTTGAACGGGGCCTGAGGACGTGGCTTCGTATTAAAGAAATTGCGAGCGTCGAACCGCTCATTCCGGAGAAATTCGAAGGCGGCGCCGTGAAAATCGTTCGAGCCGGAACGGGTGACGATATTCACAACTGACCCGGCGTTCCGTCCATACTCAGCGCTGTAAGTATTGTTCTGGATCTTGAACTCCTGAATCACCTCGACGTTCGGCTGGAAAGTGATCTGGTTCTGGGTGACATCGTTGTTATTGATGCCATCCATGAGGAAATTGCCGGCATTCTCGCGCAGGCCTCCGGACACCAGGCCGAACGCGGTCCCAAGCCGAGCCGATGTATTGGGAACGTAAGTTCCCGGCGCCATAAAGGCGAGGTCGATAAAGTTTCGGCCGTTCAGCGGCAGCTCCATGACCCGCTTGTTTTCGATTACCGCACCAACCGACAGCCCGGTTTCCGTCTGTACGCCGGTGGCGGCGCCCGTGATCTCGACCGTAGTGGTGACCGCGCCGACCTGCATCGTGAAATCGACGCGTTGACGCTCATCTACCTGCAACACCAAACCCGTTTGCCGAATCGTCTCAAACCCGGCGGCGCTTACTTCGAGTTCGTACTCTCCCGGGGCCAGCAGGGCAAATAGATACCCGCCATCGGTATCCGCCTGCGTGGCGCGTATCGCGCCCCTCGCGGTATCTTTCAGCTTGACTGTGGCGGCGCTGACCGATCCTCCGCTGGGGTCTTTGACAACACCACTCACGGAAGCAGTCTGTCCAGCAAGAGGTAAAGTTAGGACGGTCAAAACTACTGACGCAGCCAGGAAGATTCGAACGTTACGCATAGGCGGCCTCCCTTTGGATGAGCGGCGTGGACCCAAGTGTTCGACCCGGAACCTTGTCTGAAATATAACATGGGGAGACCCAAGCAGATTGTTAATAATCCCTCATTTGTTTATCCTTGAAACTCCACATTATGAGCGATATACGCGATAGTTCTCTCTATAATGAAGATCTCGCTCCGGTTCCTCTCGCCCGCCGGACCTGGACCATTTACAACTACGCTTCGCTCTGGGTGGCGATGAGCGTCTGCATTCCGACATACATGCTAGCCTCGGGTCTAATTGCCGGCGGAATGAGCTGGCGGCAGGCGATCGGCACGATCCTGCTCGGCAATCTGATTGTCCTTGTGCCGATGCTTCTCAACGCCCACGCCGGCGCGCGTTACGGGATCCCGTTCCCGGTTTTCGTCCGCGCCTCGTTCGGCGTGCGCGGCGCCAATGTGCCCGCGGTGTTGCGCGCCCTGGTGGCCTGCGGTTGGTTCGGGATTCAGACCTGGATCGGCGGCCAAGCGATCTTTACGATGCTGCAAATCATGTGGCCGGCGGCGAAGGATTTGCCGGCAATCATGTGGATCTGCTTTTTCTCATTCTGGGCGCTGAATATGTTCGTGGTCTGGCGCGGCATCGAGACGATTCGTTTTCTCGAAGGCGTCGCGGCGCCCTTCATGCTCATCGTCGGATTGCTGATGCTCTGGTGGATCACATCGATGGCGGGGGGATTCGGACCCGTCCTCAGCGCGCCAAGTAAGTTCCAAAGCACTGCCGAGTTCCTCCGTTTTTTCGTTCCTTCGCTAACCGGGATGGTGGGGTTCTGGGCCACGGTCGCACTCAACATTCCCGATTTCACGCGTTACGCGCGGTCGCAGAAAGATCAGATGCTAGGCCAAGCGGTCGGACTGCCGCTGGCGATGACGCTCTACTCGTTCATCGGCGTGGCGGTGACGTCAGCCTCGGTCGTGATTTTCGGTGAAGCAATCTGGGACCCCGTCGCACTGATTGGACGCTTCAATCGTCCCTTCGTCGCGTTCATTGCGCTGATCGCCCTTCTAATCGCTACGTTGAACACGAATGTTGCAGCCAACGTCGTCTCACCGTCCAACGATTTTTCGAATCTGAATCCACGCCGGATCTCCTTTCGCGCCGGAGGACTCATAACAGGTGTCATCGGAATTCTGATGATGCCCTGGAAGCTTCTCGACACTTTCAGCTCATATATTTTCGGATGGCTGGTAGGATACTCCGGTCTGCTCGGGCCGATCGCCGGCATCATGATCGCCGACTATTTTGTGTATCGACGCTGCCGCCTGAATGTCGAAGACCTATATCTACGCGGTCGCGAGTATGAGTACGCGAACGGCGTAAATCCACGGGCGATGGTAGCGCTAGGCGCAGGTGTGGCCGTGGCGTTGGTCGGATTGGTTGTTCCTTCTTTGCGATGGCTCTACGACTACGCCTGGTTCGTCGGATTTCTTGTCGCGGGCGCAGCCTACCTGGCTTTGATGCCGCGTCGCTGATGCTTAGTGTTCCATTACGCCGACAACAATCAGCCCAATAGAAGTACCACCGAGCTTCGCGTGAAGCACCCAGTCGGCGTCACCCTCTTTTTTAATTTCAGGGAACGTCGTATTGGACGATGAGGACACGCTGAGGACCGCCGGATGCGGCGTGCCCGAGGCCTTGCGGCTCATCGCCACCAGTTCCTCAAAATTTGGCGTGGCAGCAGCGTTAGTGTCGCCGGCCGCAGGACTCAGAAGAAAAAAATCACGCTGTGTTGCGACACCCTGGTGGTCGCCGTTCACCGGATGCAGGCTGTAACGCAATGTGTAGAGACCCGGCTTAATAGGCTGGCCGCGCCGCTCTCCGCCGAGGACAGGAAACCGCACAGCTCCAACCAGAGCGCCCTGGGGTATAGTTGGCAGAGTCACTCCGTCTTCCGTGTTCTTTGGGCCGCTAGGAGCGGCGGAGCAAAGCCAAACGTCGAGGTAAGGGGCGCCCCCCTTTGTTACTTTCAAGCCATCTTTCTGCAGTTTTGCACTGATAGCTGCCGGTAGTTCGGAAGGAGGGGGGCCCGCCGGCTCAACCTTGTATTGCGAAAAGGCCGCGCTGGCTGCCATTATAAGAACAAAGAGTGGTTTCATCATTTCCAATCACCATTATAGGCGTCCGGACCGGCTACTCGGGTACACCCGGCGGCCATTAATTGTCATTCAGAATCATGCAGACGATTCTCGTAATCGATGACGACGAAAGCCTCCGCGACACCATCGGTGTCATGCTCGAGCAGGAGGGCTTCCGGGCCGAGCTGGCATCCGACGGGCGCAACGGCTACGATCGCGCCCTCGTCCTGAAACCAGATCTCCTGCTGGTGGACCTTCGCCTGCCCGGAATGAGCGGCGTCGAGATCTGCCGTCAACTGCGGGCGGCCCGCGTCAAAACGCCGATCATCGTGCTGAGCGCGGTCGGGGACGAAGTCGACAAGGTACTGCTGCTTGAGATCGGCGCCGACGATTATGTCGTGAAACCGTTCGGCTCCAGGGAGCTGCTGGCGCGGATCCGGGCGCTGCTGCGCCGAACCGCTCCCGACGCCCGGCAGGTGATCCATGTCGGCGACACGGAAATCGATCTGGAGCGGCGCGTAGTGAGCCGTCGTGGTGAAGAGTTAAAATTCACTCCTGCAGAATACAATCTGCTTACTTACTTTCTGCAAAATCCAGATCGTCCGTTGACGCGCGACATGATCCTGAACTCGGTCTGGGGATACGAGTCATTTCCCAATACACGGACCGTTGACGCGCATGTGGTGAAACTGCGCCAAAAATTGGAACCTGATCCCAACATTCCACGTCACTTCTTGACAGTGCACGGAGTAGGATACCGCTTTCTCCCGTAGCCGGTGTATTCTGGGATCTAAAATGAACAAAACGTGGGTAATTCTTCCTGTTTTAGCGCTTTTCAGCGCCTCGGCTTTCGGACAAACGGCTACCCGGCGGTTCATTCGATCGTTCGGCGAAGGCAGCGTCTCGGTCACGCCCGACCAAGCCAAGATTCAGTTCAGCGTCGTTACTCAAGCCGTCACTGCGCAGGCGGCAGCGGATCAGAACGCAACGCAGGTGGCCGCGGTTCTGGCGGCGCTTCGCTCGGTACTCGGCCCCAACGCCGAGCTTAAGACGCTCAGCTACTCGTTGAGTCCGATCTACAGTTCCCCGCGCGACGGCAGCCAGCCGGTAATCACCGGCTACACGGCCAGCAACACCGTGGAAGCCACAGTGAACGACCTGTCGCTCATCGGCAGGCTCATCGATACCGGCATACAGGCGGGCGGAAATCGGGTACAAGCTCTGCGCTTCGGTCTCAAAGACGATCAACCTCAGCGCCTGCAGGCTCTCCGGCTCGCAGCCATTCAAGCCAAGGCCCACGCCGACGCGATGGCGGCGGGGCTCAATCTAAAAGCAGGGGCAGTCGTCTCGATTCAGGAAGGCTCGGTTGTCGTTCCGTTCGAATTTGCGGACACGCGGTTGGCCGCCGCAACGACGCCGATTGAAACGGGCCAGGTGAATGTCCGTGCGACCGTAACGCTGGAAGTGGATCTCACGCAGTAAAAAACAGCGGGCGCACCATTTCCCGATTCCGGCAGAGGCCTCCCAAGGCCAGCTTAGCTTCGTTGAGTTTGCGGTCTAAAGCCCTTCTTTGCTGATCACCTAGTATGAGGAGCAGCTT
>Ga0075421_100006566_pt1 | contig 14217 bp, 10 predicted proteins | sample SoiMetdeltSBSDD5_FD_75292 | JGI IMG/M metagenome (GOLD analysis project Ga0075421, IMG submission 75292) | Bulk soil microbial communities from a Populus tree surrounding site in Tennessee, USA - Soil MetaG P. deltoides SBSDD5 | ecosystem: Environmental > Terrestrial > Soil > Tree plantation...
TCGCGATCGTGCGATCGGCCGAAGGGGGCACCGCGTCCGGCCACGTCCACAGGTCGAAAGAAGGTCCCACCGGCGTCATCGGCGCCACGCGTACGGGATCGATCGATTGCAGGACGAACGGAATCAAAGCCGACCGCGTCCAGGTGCCGATATACGTCGGCGGATGCTGCAGGACCGGAGCATCAATCCGCCCGCGCAGCGACAGGTACTGCGTGAGCCACTTGATCTTGTCGTTGAACGTATCGGGCGCGGTATTGGTGGAGACGCCGCCGTGAAGCTGGTGAAACGTGCCTTCGCCGGTCAGCACGACGAGGTGCATATCGGGAATTGCCAGGGCGCGGTAATAGATGTCGAAGTCGCACATGCCGCCGCCGGGGAAATCGAATCGTTCGTCATACCCGCCAAGCTCCTGCCAGACCTCGCGACGAAGAAACAGGCCGGTGCTCTCTGCGGTGACCGCCGACGATGAATGAACCCCGGCAAACCAGCCGTTGACTGAAGCCTCGTCCGGCGTCGAGACCTCGAACAACCGGTAGCCATCGGTCGGCCACGCGATCGATTCGAGCAGCGCGTCCTCCTCGGTGGCGTTGTACCCGGCGAGGATCGAGTAGGACTGAAAGTCGGAACCGAGATACCAGCCCATCGTGGCAACGAACGCGTGCCGATAGAGGCGCACGCCGGAGCGTGCGAAATGCAGCAGTCCCGGGGTTGCCAGGCGCGCTCCATCTTCGAGCACGCCGACGATCTCGCCACGCGCGATCTCGAGTCCCCGGTTGACCGCGTGGCACGGTGACGGCGGCGCTGGATCGATCCGAAGCAGCCGGAAGTTCCCAGGCAGCCGGTTCAGAATCGCCGGATCGAGCGGCGGGTTGGAGCCGTTGTCGACGACGATCACCTCGTATTCGTGCTGCTCGATGTGCTGTTGGTAGCCGACGGCGAGCGACTGCAGGGTGCGCGGTGCCTCACGCGCCATGTTGTACACAATCACAATCACCGAAAGCTCTGGCTCGGTCATCGATCGCGGCTCCCACGAGTGTCCGTCCGGGGATCGACCCGGCGGATCCTCACGTCTTGATGCATCTCGGAGCTGTTTAGCTGCAGGAGTTCTTTGCGTTCGGTCAGGCTGGCTGCTGGCCGGCCAGCGCGGTCAAGGCGGTGCGCACGCCGTCGCAAATCCGAGACACCTCGCTGCTGGACAATCCGGGGAACAGCGGCAAGGTCAGAATGCGTTCCCACTCGCGCTCGGCCACCGGCAACGAGACCTGCCCGAACATCGGCAGAAGATGAAGCGGCTTGTAGTGAACGCTGGTTTGAATGCCCTGTGCATCGAGCGACCGCCACAACTCGTTTCGGTGGCACGTGCGCACACACAGCAAGTGCCAGCTGCTGTTCTCGTCGTACTGGGGCACTTCCAGGTCGGGCACGTCACGCAGCTCGGCGATGTACTGGCGCACCAGACGATGGCGGATCTCCTGCATCTCGTCGAGTTTCTCGAGCTGCACGAGCCCGATGGCGGCGGTCAGATCATTCATGTGGTACTTGTAGCCAACCTCGTCGATGCGATACTCCCAGTAATAGCGAACAGCATCGCGAGCGCGGTCCCACGTGGTCTTGTCGATGCCGAGCCAGCGCAGCCGCAGGGCACGCCGGTACAACGACTCGTCGTCCAACGTAATCATCCCGCCGTCGCCGGTGGCCAGGTTCTTCACCGCATGGAACGACCAGCAGCAGATCTTGCCGCCCGCGTTCCAGCGGGCGCCGGCCGCATGCGCGCAGTCGTAGATGACGGGCATGCCGCCGGGAGGTGCTGGCAACGGCCGACCGCCATACAGGACCGGGATCATCAAGCGCGTTCGTGACGTCCATCGCGCCGCCGCGTCGTCGTAGTCGATCAGCAGGTGATCGGGCTGGACATCACAGAACCTGGCGACGGCGCTCTGATACTGAACCGCGACGGCCGTCGATACGAACGTGATCGTGGGGACCAGCACTTCGTCACCGGGGCCAATGTCGAGCAGCTTGAGCGCGAGATGCAGTGCGGCCGTGCACGAGTTCACGGCGACGGCGTACTTGGCGCCGACGCGGGCCGCGAACTTGACCTCGAATTCCTCGGTCCGCGGGCCCAGCCCGACCCAACCCGAGCGGAGAACCTGGGCCACCGCCTGTTCCTCGCGCTCGTCGTAGTACGGTCGAAAAACAGGAATCACGCGTTCACGCGTGTGAGGCACATGGCGAGCATCGAATCGCTCGCGCCGTTGCATTTCAGGACTCATCGCTGGCCTGCTAGGCCGCGGTCAGCAGCCGTGAAAGGGCGCTCAGCCGGCATGCCGGATCGGACAGCATTCTGTCGAGCACCGTAATGAACCCGGACGTGACGTGCTGGATCCGATCGCCTTCGAAAAGATCCGTGCGGTACAGGACCCTGCTCACGACCTTCTTGCCGTCGAGGTACAGGTAGATGTAGAGGTCGGTCCATGCGCGTGGGCGCGCAACTCGATTGTCGAGAGACTTGAAGGGCTCGAGGCTGATCTCCAACTGGTCTTTCAGCAGGTGCTGATACCGTCGCGGCAGCACCGACTTCCGTATGGGCACGGAGTTCATCGTCGCGCTGAAGGGCGACAGCTTTCCGCCCTCGGACTCGGCTACTTCGGCGAATGCGAGGGGCGGGACCCACTCGTACTGCCAGGCCTCGAAGATGGTGTCGCGCACCCGCGCGATCGCTTCGGCGAGGGTCGGATCTCCGGCCAGGCTGGTGCGGAGATGACAGAGCTGTGCGAACAGCCCCACCACGCGCGCGTACGGTTCGGGACGCCCCGGGAACTGCGACATCACGAGTACGTCTTCTTCGCCCGACAACGCCGACAGCAGAAGTTTGAACGCACTGAGGAACAGGACGAACGGCGTGACCCGATACACTTTCGTGTGTGTGGCCAACCGCTCGGCGAGCGGCGCCGGGATCTCGAACTCGATCTCTCCCGCATCCCCGCCGAAGCCGCTCCTCGCCCGACCGGGCGGCGGCGGCACGCGCAGCGGGCGCGAGCCCGCCAGCTTCCGCAGGTAGTAGTCGCGAATCGAGCCAGCCCGTTCGCGCTCGACCCGTTCGCGCTGCATCTCCACGAAGCTGCGGTACTGGACCGCAAGCTCGGGCAAGGGGGACGCGAGGCGGTTGATGAAATGCGCGTACAACACCATGGTCTCTTCCGCCAGAATCCCCAACGAGGCGGCGTCGGACACCAGGTGCGGCACGACGAGCACGAGAACGTGCTCGGTCACGCCAAGCCTGAACGCCCATGCGCGGAGCAGCAGTCCGCTCATCAAGTCGAAGCCTTCGACAACCGCCTCAGTCGTGAACCGGCTGACCTCATCCTCACGGCTTCGATCGGAGAAGGCACTGAGATCGACCAGGCGGACTGCCACACGAGCGCCGGTCCCGACGTAGCGGAGTGGCTGGCTCTCGGCCACCGTAATGCGAGTGCGAAGGTTCTCGTGACGACGCACAACCTCGGTGAGCGCCGCTTCCAGTGCGTCGATGTTCAGTACCCCGCTGAGGCGCAGCGGGATGAAGATGTTGTACGTGCCGCTCTTGCCGCTAGCCGGCCGAAACCCGAGTCGCTGTTCTCCACCCAACCAGGAACGCTCCTGATAGGACAGCGGCGATCCTGACTGGGTCGGCGTGTCCGCGACCTGAACAATGGAATCAGTCGAGCTCACAATGTTTGAACAGAGCTTCGCTCCGTCACCTACATGCGCGGGATTTGCCGTGTCGAACGCAGCGGGCAATACAACGCGAGTTGGGGAGGAGAAAATACAGGCAGTCTCCGAGTGACGCCAGCACGTTCCGATGAAACAACGGACGTAAAATTCGAACCAGGAAAAGCGACCAACGAAGAGAAATAGCGACCAAGAAGTACTCAGCCACTCTCGCACATCGCGTCTTATAGTTTGAATTTTCAGTAGCAGCAGGAATTGATCACTGTCATATCCATGTCACGGACTCATGGCGACCAGGAACCGTTCTTCAGGACGCTATACTCTGCGCGAGGAGGAGTTCATGAATCTGCGAAGGTGCGCGGTAGCAGTCGCGATGACCGTGTCGTTCGGAGTACCGTCGCTCGCCGCCGACGTCGACGGTAAATGGATCGCGCAGGTGGCGCTGCGTGGCGGGGCAAGCGCGACGCAGACTCTGACGCTCAAAGCTGCAGGTGACACGCTCACCGGCAACATGCAAGGCACCGTTGGCCCACCGGCCGAGATCTCGAACGGCACGATCATGGGCAACGAGGTGGCCTTCAAGATCGTTCGTCAGGTGAACGGCGAGAGAATCGAGCAGTCCTACAAAGGGACCCTCGCCGGAGACGAATTGAAGCTATCGGCGGACAACGGCCGCGGCGGCGGACGGGATCTGATTTTCAAACGGGACAAGTAACACAGGCGACGGTCACACGACGCACCTCGTAACTCACGTGCGCCGTGTCTTCTTGTGGGAGTGATGCCGCTTCGTCGTAAGGCGGCCTATCGAGATCCGTACACGATCGTTGTCAGCGTGCCCTCTTCCGGTACCAGTCGCAGGCGATAACCTCGTTCCGCGAGAAGGCAGACAATCTGGTATGACGAATCGACGCCGGTGTGGGCCTTGTGTACTTCGAGCACCACCTGGCGGATGCGCGGCCAGTGCTCCTCACGAATTCCATCCAAGACAGCTCTTTCATCCCCTTCGACATCGATCTTCAGCAAATCAACGGCGCCGATATCGTTGTCATCGAAGTAGCTGCTGAGTGTGCAGACTGGCGTTGGAACGATGACTCGCTGTTCGAACGTCTTGTCCAGATACTGCAGCAGTTCTTTGCCTGGGCGTTTGTCGTCGGAAAGGAAGGCGGCTTTCAGACGCTCTTTCATTCCCGATATGACACTTTCATCGTAATAGCCGGAACCGGCGGTCGCCATCGGCAGATAGACAAATGCCGCCTGCTTGCACTCTGCCCCCAATCCGCAGCTATTGATTCTTACCCGGCTGTGTGTCTCGGTGTTTGCTTTCAGGAGTTCGAATGTGGCCGGCGCAGGCTCGAACGCGTGAATCCAGGCGCTGGGGCAGTGTTGCAAGACGAACAGACTGAACATTCCAATGTTGGCGCCACAATCAAATACGACGGCATCCGGCGGTAAATACTCGGATATCGGCGTGCCTGGATTCACGTACGCACACTTGCCAAACACATCTTCGTACAGGTGGAGCGTTTCATATGTGTTCGCATGCTTGATGGTCAGTCCGTTTGGCAGGGTGTAGTTTTTCATCGTCCTGCTCGGCTGGAGCACGTCCCGTGCCCCTCAGGGTCAATGCCGTCCTGACAAGGCCCGCTGCAGCTCGGTCTTGAGCGAGGGCGTGGTGACGATTTGCTGAAGGGCCACGAACGCGCCGACGTCGCCGGCGAGCACCGGGATGCCCGCCAACGAGAGCCATGACGCGAGCGTCCGCCGGTCGTGAATGTCGAGCAGGTCCTCGGCGCGGATGCAGAACCGCCTGCCTCCGTGCAGCGCGCGCAACAGTCGACCCAAGATCAGCGAGCGCCGCGGCGATACACGCACCGCCTGGCACGTCGCCTTCAGGCTTCCGACCGACACACCGGCGTGGTGCGCCCACTCGCTGAGAGTACGGACATCCGATTGCGACTCGAGAATCTTGTGAACCCGCGCAGCCCAGCGTTTGGCGGCGTGCAGCGTCACATCGGGGTCGCCGTAGGCATAGCCGGCGGAAGACGAGGGAAGCAGTCCGCGGCGCACGACTTCGACGAGCTCGTCGCCGATGAGGGGCTTCTCGACGAAATCGACGGCGCCTGCGCGCATCGCCTCGACGGCCGAACGGCAGGAGCCGAAGCCCGTGACGATGATCACGGGCGTGCGAACGTTCTGCTGGCGAAGCGTGTCGAGGAGTTGCAAGCCCGACATGTCGGGCAGATTGAGGTCGACCAGCGCCACATCGGGAAGTGATCGCTGACACAGTGACAGTGCGTCACTGGCTGAACACGCGGCGTCGACGAGAAACCCTCCGTCACGCAGGATGCCGCCGTACAACTGCAGCGTCCTCTGATCGTCATCGACAAGAAGCACTCGAGCCATATGGACCCTTCATACCACCACTGTAACTGGGGGCCCGTGAATGTGTCGGTGAGTATGCGGCAAAATCGATGTCCTTTATACCACCCGACCAGAGTCAGCGATGCGACGCTGGGGACACATCCGCAGCAGAGTTATCGAATTCAATTCTCCGTTGGACGCTCGAGATGAGTGACGACCAGGACGTCGACCATTTCGGTTGACGGATCGAGCTTGAGACCCGCCTGCTCCTGCAGCGCGGTGAAGACCGACGGGCCGTTGTCGGTTGCCGTGGGCACGAGCGTCGGGCTCACACCAGGCGGAGGCGTTGGAGGCGCGAACATGAGCTCGATGTCATAGCGCTCGGTCAGACCTGTCTTGTCCACAATCGTGCGGCCGAGCATGACCGACAGCGTGTTGGCAAACTGCGCCATCGGCGTGGCCACGAAGATCAGATGGCCCGGAGTACGAGGACGTGGTCCACACGGCACGGCGGATCCGTCTGCCGGCGGCGGCGCACCGGGAGCGGTGCAGGTGACCGTCGAGACTTTCATCGCTGGACCGAAGGTGCCGTCGCGGCGCGTCTGCACCAGCGTATAACTCGGCAGTTGCCGTTTTTCCATGTGCGCGTCGAGCTTGAAGCGCTCGGCCAGCAACGCCTGGAGCATCGTCCGCGCCACATCCCGTGTCGCGATCGATGCGGCCGTGCCCTCGATGTCAAAACGTTCGGTGTTCGCCCAGTCCGGAATTCCCGCGAGCCGAGCGACCGCGTTGATCCCGTACGCGAGTTGGATGATCGGGCGCAGCTGCATGTTGAGCAACCTGACCCTCGTGGCCTGGAACTCGACCGTCACCGCGGCCTGGCCAGACTTGTTTGGCTTGACCGACGCGACCTCGAACGTCGCTGCAGGGGCCTGAGCACCGGTCAGCGCTCGGCAGCACAAGAAAAGCGCACACAGCAATCCAACCACTCGTGACGGGCGTTTCATGATTGGCCCCCTCATTGTTGAGCACACGTCCAAGGCTATTGACAGTCTATACACCGTTTGGATATAGACTGTCTATAGCCATGACTCTTCACTCTCCAAGGCCCGACGCGCGCACTGATCTGCTGCACGGCACGCTCGACATGTTGATCCTGAGGACGCTTCAGTGGGGACCGCAGCATGGCTATGCGATCGCGCAGACAATCCGTGCGCAGTCCTCGGAGGTGCTGCAGGTTGAAGCCGGTTCTCTCTATCCGGCCCTGCAGCGGATTGCGAAGAAAGGCTGGGTCACGGCGAAGTGGGGTCAGACCGACGCCAACCAGCGCGCCAAGTTCTATCGGCTCACGCCCGAGGGCAAGAAGCAGCTCCTGCGCGAGCAATCGCGCTGGACCGAGCTGGTAGACGCGATCAGCCGCGTGATGAATTCCGCAGTGGTTCCGGGAGGATCCAAGGAGTAGCTCGTACGCTCCAACCGGATGAGCTCGGGTACGCGCTGTCGATTTCTCCTCCAAGAACAGCGGGCCGCGAGCTCACGAAACCCTGACGCCAGCGCTCTGGCGCCCACCACGTTCGAGATCGGCCCAGGCTCGACCGGACCCGACGGATGGAACGATCGATGTGCTGGCCGTTGGCGACATGGACAGACTCGAAGACAATGACTCGCGAGCGGAACGGCGTATGTTGCTCGTGACTTGGCTCAAAGGCCTCAAGTGGCGGCGTCTCGATGAAGCAGACTTCGAGGACGAGATCCGCGCGCACCTGGCGATGGCCGAAGACGAGCGAGTGGCCGGCGGCGCCGATCGACAGGCCGCGCGCTATGCAGCGCTCAAGGAATTCGGCAATCTCACGTTGACCACCGAGGGTGCGCGGCGAGTCTGGACGCCGATGTGGTTCGAGGCCGTGAGCGAGTTCGCGAGCGATGTGCGCTACGCGATCCGTACGCTGGCGAAGAACCGCGGCTTCCTGCTGACCGTCGTCGGCGTACTCACGCTCGGTATCGGGCTGAACCTCGCAGTCTTCACGCTGCTCAAGAGCCTGGCGCTGTCTCCAGTCGCAGGGATCAACGGGTCGGCCCGGCTCGGTGTCATTTACGGCTACACGAGCACGGGACGCACCGTCCGCGTCTCGTACCCCGACTACCAGTACCTCCGTGATCACACTCGCGCGTTCTCGGAACTGTTCGGCACCCGTGTGCTGACCGTCAACCTGGGCAAGGGGCAGCGCGCTCGTCTGGTGTGGGGCGAGCTCGTCACCGGAGAGTACTTTCGGGTGCTGGGCGTGCGTCCCCAGCTCGGACGGACGCTCCAGCCATCGGACGAAGTCACCCCCGGAAACCATCCTGTCGTCGTGATCAGCGATGGGCTGTGGCGCCGCGACTTCGGCGCCGATCCCGATATCGTCGGCAAGACGATCGTCGTCAACAACCGATCGCTCACGGTCGTGGGAGTCACCGATCCCGCGTTCCATGGAATGGCCGTCAGCCTGGACGTCGAACTGTTCATCCCCGTCATGATGGCGGGCGAGATCGGGGTCGGCGGCGGTGACGGGATGCCCTCGTCGAATGTCCTCTCCGATCGACTGGCTCCACTCCTCTTCCTGCACGGGTACACACGACAGGGCACGACGGTGGCAAACGCGGCTGCGGAGATCGACGTCGCCTGGGCGACGCTCTCGCGCGATCGCCCGCTCGACGACACGCCGCGGCTGCGAGTGGTGCCGTTATGGCAGTCACCGATGAGTGCTCTCGCGTACCTCTTCCCCGTGCTGGTCATCCTCAGCGCGACCGGCCTGCTGGTGCTGATGATCGTGTGTGCGAACCTCGCCGGGCTCGTCCTGGCGCGAGGGGTGTCGCGACGCGGCGAGATCGCGGTGCGTCTGGCGCTCGGCGCGCCGCGGCGCCGGATTGTTCGTCTTCTGTTGATCGAAAGCTTTGTCCTCGCCGGGGCTGGCGCCGCCTTGGGACTGCTGTTCGCGTGGCGCGCGGTCCCGATGTTGTTCGGTTATCTCGAGCAGCTCGCCGCGCCGCAGCGGCTCTTCCTCAATCTCGACGTCGACGGCGTTATCGTCGGTTTCGCGGTCGCCGTGGCGTGTGGAAGCGCGCTCATCTTCGGCTTCGTGCCCGCGCTTCGGAGCTCGCGCGTCGATCTCGCGTCGGTCATGAACGAAGATCTGTCGTCCCGGGGCACGGCGCGAGGACGGCTGCGAACGGGCCTGGTCGTTGCGCAGATCGCCGTTTCGCTCCTGCTCCTCGTCGGTTCCGGTCTGGTCAGCCGGAGTCTCGAAGCCGCGCGGCAGGCGGATCGGGGTTTCGATGAGAATCATGTGACCGCGGTCATGGTCGACCTCACACGCGCCGGATACCCGGAGCAGCGCGGCCGCGTGTTCTATCGCAATCTCCTGGCGACGGCGCGAGCCGAACCAGGGATCGAGTCGGTCACGCTCGCCGAGTTCACTCCGATGGCGTTCCTCGAAGCGGGAGCCCAACGCGTGGCGATCGACGGGTACGAGGAGCGTCGAGACGACGATCGCTTCTTCCTGACCAACGCCGTCGGTCCCGATTACTTTCGCACGCTGCGGATTCACCTGACGGACGGGCGAGCGTTCGAGGATCGCGACGACGAGACGGCTGCACCGGTGGCGGTCGTCAACACGACGCTCGCCCAACGATTCTGGGGCGGCGCCTCGAATGCGATTGGGAAGCGAATCCAGGTCGGCAATGGCGACTGGCGCACGGTCATCGGCGTGGCCGCGGACGTGAAGTACGTCCGGATCAACGAGGCGCCGCGCCCGTACGTCTATCTGCCAGTCCTGCAGTCGTACCGGCCGGGCATGGTCCTGCACACGCGCGGCTCGGCTTCCGGTCCGGCGCTTGTGGACCAGGCACGAGCGCTCGTCGCGGCGGTCGATGCCGATCTGCCGATTGTGTCTGCCTCTTCACTGGCCGACCTGACGGACACGCTGTACATCTATAAATTCCTGGCGGCCGGCCTGCTGATCTTCGGCATCGTCGGCATGGCGCTGGCGGCGATGGGCATATACGGGCTCGTCTCGTACACCGTCAAGCAGTGCACCCGTGAAATTGGCATCCGTATGGCGCTCGGCGCGACCAGACTCTCGGTCGTCCGTGAGTTTGCCGGACGAGGTGTGCGGCTCGGCGCGATCGCCGCCGCTTTCGGTACTCTCGCCGCCCTCGCTCTCAGCCAGCTGCTGCGTGGCGTGCTGTTCGGCGTCAGCGCGACCGACCCCGCCTCGTTTGCGCGTTCGCTGGCAATCGTCGTGGGCACAGCGCTCGTCGCGAGCATCATTCCTGCCTGGCGCGCGGCACGCCGCAACTCGCTCAGCACGTTGCGGCATCAATAGGGTCCACTGCCCGGATTCCAACATGGCGCGGGGGACGAGCTGGGGCTGAGGGAAGAAGGGACGAATCATGCGCGCGTTTTTCACTGCCGCAGTTGCGACCCTGCTGGTCATATCGGGCCTCGCTCAAGTGCAGCGCAGCGCCGGCGACTTTTCCGCCTCGACGCTCACCGCGCCCCCGTCCACCGGCTGGCCCACGAGCGGCGGCAACCTCTATAACCAGCGCTATTCACCACTCACCGAGATCGATCGCACCAACGTCGCACGGCTGAAGGGTGTCTGGCGCACGCGTCTGCGTGGCTCGGGCACTCAGCCGCGGTACTCGGGCTTCGCGCAGCCGCTCGTCCACGACGGCGTCGCATACGTGAGCACGGGCGCCAACGACGTCTTCGCGCTGTCGATTGATACCGGTGCGATTCTCTGGGAGTACACCGCGAAGCTCGATCAAAACATCACTTCCATCTGCTGCGGCTGGAACAACAAAGGCGTCGCGATCAGCGAAGACAAGGTCTTCATCGGGCAGCTCGACGGCCGGCTGGTGGCGCTCGATCGCGCGACGGGGAAAGTCGCGTGGTCGATCCAGGCCGAGCGATGGCAGGAGAGCTTCTCGATCACCGCCGCGCCGCTGTACGTCAACGGCGTGCCCCGCCGGCCCGGCGACCGTGGGGGCATCGTCATCATCGGCTTTGCGGGCGGCGACCGCGGCACACGCGGCCGCATCAAGGCGTACGACGCGAAGGACGGCCGGCTGATCTGGACCTTCTACACGATTCCGGGTCCCGGCGAGCCCGGCCATGCGACCTGGCCGAAGGACAACGACGCGTGGAAGTATGGCGGTGCCGCGATCTGGCAGACGCCCGCGATCGACATCGGTCTCGGTCTCCTCTACTTTTCGACGGGTAATGCCGGTCCGAACTACACCGGCGCCTTCCGCGCCGGCGACAACCTGTATACGGCATCCATGATGGCGATCGAACTCGCCACCGGAAAGTATCGGTGGCACTTTCAGCAGGTGCACCACGACATCTGGGATTACGACGCGGCCAATCCCGTCGTCCTCATGGATATCAACGTCGGCGGCCGCACGCGTAAAGCAATCGCCGAAGTCGGAAAGACGGGATGGACCTACATCCTCGATCGCGAGACCGGCAAGCCGCTTCTCGGCATCGTCGAGAGACCGGTGCCCCAGGAGCCGCGCCAGGCGACGGCCAAGACGCAGCCGTTCCCGCGCGGTGATTCGGTGGTGCCGCAGCTGGTCGAGACTGCACCGGATGGGAAGGCGGTGGCCAACGAGGGGCGCATCTTCACGCCATTCGCCGGCGACGACGCGACGATCCTGGCTCCCGGAATCTGGGGCGGCGCGAGCTGGCCGCCAAGTGCCTACGATCCCACGCGGCAGCGGTTGTTCGTCTGTGCCTCCTCGGTCGTGATTGGATACACCGGCGGTCGTGAAAGAAAGTTCATCCCTCCTGTGAGCGGTGACGCCTTTCTCGCTAGCGCAACGACGTCGACTCACATCCCGCGTACGGGGATCATTGCGGCGCTTGACGTGACCACGAACAAGCTCGCGTGGCGACAGCAGTGGCCCGACCAGTGCTACAGCGGGATACTCGCGACCGGCAGCGGGTTGTTGTTCGTTGGTCGCAACGACGGCCGTCTCATGGCACTCGACTCGGCCACCGGGAAGCCGCTCTGGGAGTTTCAAACAGGCGCAGGCATGCACGCGCCGGCGAGCACGTTCAGGCACAAGGGCAAGCAGTACGTGCTGGCGTTCTCGGCAGGCAGCGCCCTGATCGGCTCGGCGCGCGGCGACAGCGTCTGGTTGTTCGGTCTGAACGGCACGCTACCACCGGTGCAACCGGCCAAGACCGTGTCGCGTGGCGCCGCCGCGGCGCCACCCTTCGCGGCAGCGCCGCCACCCGCCGCCCCTCCGACCGCACCGCCGCGCGCGTCGGCGGTAAATATCGCCGCCGGCCAGAGGCTCTACCAGCGGACGTGCGTGTTCTGTCACGGCACCGACGGCAAAGGCGATCACGGTGGCGGGTCTCTCGTCGGCGTCAAGGACCTCGCGTCGGCCATGCAAACTGTAACCGCAGGACGCGGCGACATGCCGCCATTCCGAGCCGTACTGACGCCTGAACAGATCCGCGACGTGAGCGGCTACATCGTGGAGTCCTTTGCAGGTGCAAAGGCCAAGACCAGAAACGTCAAGTAATCGTCGCGTCATGATCTACGGCTCGCGCGAGACGGTAATCACGACCTTGCCCTGGTGATTCGCCGCGCCGTAATGCCGGAAGGCCTCTCGCGCGGTGTCGAGTTGGTACGAGCCGTCGATCACCGGCACGAGTTTGCCGGCCTCGAACTGCTCGTTCATGTACGGCAGATCTCTATTGGCCTTCAGACCGACGAGCAGGATCCTCTTGCCCGTGGTCAGCCGAAACCACCAGCCGACGAGCGGGATTCGGAGCAGCTGCGCGATCGAGGGACCGCCGACTGTCGCGTAGGTTCCGCCAGTCTCGAGCGCGCGCAGGTGATCGGAAGGCCGACGCGTGGTTTTGGTGTCGACGATCAGATCGTACTGGCGGCCGTTCTTCGTGAAGTCTTCCTTCGTGTAGTCGATGACGTGGTCGAAGCCGATGCGTCGCATCATCTCGAGCTTCATCCCACTGTCGACGCCGGTGACTTCGACGTCCTGTGCTTGCGACTTCGCGAGCTGGACGCCGAGTGTTCCCACGCCGCCGCCCGCGCCGTTGATCAGGATCTTGTGGCCTGACTTGAGCGGTCCTGCCGCAGCGAGCGCCTGCACTGCAAGCTGTCCGGCCTGCGGCAGTGCGGCCGCCTGCTCAAATGTCATGCGCGGGGGCTTCAACGTCAACCTGCGTTCGGACACACAGACGTACTCCGCAAGTCCTCCCCAGCCGCCAAGCCCTGAGAGGTCGCCGTAAACCGCATCTCCCGGCTTGAAGCGCCGTACCTCGCTGCCGGCCTCGGCGACGATGCCCGCGATGTCGGAGCCGAGAATCCGTACGAAAAATGCTTCGGTGCGGCCGAGCGGCGTGGTCGGCTCGTGGAGCAGTCCCCAGTCCCAATCGTTCAGGGAGCAGGCGCGCACGCGCACCAGGAGCTGCCGTTTCTTCGGGACGGGCTGTGCGACCTCCCGCAGTTCGAGAACCTCCGGCGGGCCGTAGCGATCGCGGATCAGCGCTTTCATCATCAACCCTTGCGTTTCGTCAGCCCGCGGAGAGCGCCATCGCGAGCTCATGATAATGCAAGGAATTCGGTTTACGGCGCGGTCCTCGCCGTTACAGTCTGACCATTGGCAGCGGCGTCAGCGGATGGCTTCGGAACCGATCGAGAGTCAACGTGAGGAGACGCCAATGAAACCCGGCACTCGGCCATGTTGCGAACAGCCGTGCAACGAACGGACGCGGAATGCCGAACCGTCTCACTCCACGTGTCACGTCGATCCAGTCGGCTCGCCGGAATGCCTCGATGAGCGAATCTGGATCGGCCGTCGCCGGCGTGATCTTGTGATGGTCGGCGATCATCCCTTCGATCTCGGCGGTCCAGTCCTCACGCGCATGGGCGACCAGGTGATCGCGTGCGAGCGCGATCGATGGCGCCAGGTAGTCGAAAGTCCCGTTTGTCCAGATCCCCAGATCGTGGAAGACAGCAGCGACAGCTATCTTCTCGAGCTCGCGTCGTCCCACCATCGCGACGCACAGATTCACGATGCGATACACGTGGTTCCGATACCCGAAGAAGTCTTTCCGTAGCGCCGTCG
>Ga0075421_100006567_pt1 | contig 14217 bp, 17 predicted proteins | sample SoiMetdeltSBSDD5_FD_75292 | JGI IMG/M metagenome (GOLD analysis project Ga0075421, IMG submission 75292) | Bulk soil microbial communities from a Populus tree surrounding site in Tennessee, USA - Soil MetaG P. deltoides SBSDD5 | ecosystem: Environmental > Terrestrial > Soil > Tree plantation...
TATCTCGGCATGGCCTATGCGATGGTCGCGATCGGCGGCATCGGCTTCGTGGTGTGGGCGCACCACATGTACACGGTCGGCATGTCGACCGCCGCCCAGGCCTATTTCGTGGTCGCCACCATGGTGATCGCGGTGCCCACGGGCGTGAAGATCTTCTCCTGGATCGCCACCATGTGGGGCGGCTCGATGGAGTTCAAGACGCCGATGCTATGGGCGATCGGCTTCATCTTCCTGTTCACGGTCGGCGGCGTCACCGGCGTGGTGCTCGCCAATGCCGGCGTCGACCGCTCGCTGCAGGACACCTATTACGTGGTGGCGCATTTCCACTACGTGCTCTCGCTCGGCGCCGTCTTCACCATCTTCGCCGGCTGGTACTACTGGTTCCCGAAGATGACCGGGTACATGTACTCGGAGACGATCGGCAAGTGGCACTTCTGGCTGACCTTCATCGGCGTCAACGTGGTGTTCTTCCCGCAACACTTCCTCGGGCTCGCCGGCATGCCGCGCCGTATCGCCGACTATCCGGATGCGTTCGCCGGATGGAACATGGTCTCGTCGCTCGGCTCGTACGTCTCGGCGCTCGGCACGTTGGTGTTCTTCTTCGGCGTGATCTATGCGTTCATGCGCAAGGAGAGGGCGGCCGACAATCCGTGGGGCGCCGGCGCCACTACGCTCGAATGGACGCTGCCGTCGCCGCCGCCGTTCCATCAGTACAACGAGCTGCCGCTCATCAAGTGAGCAACGGGACGATGTCGCTGGTCAGCGAAGGCGCGCAATTCTCCGGTCCGGTACGGACCCAGGCGGTTTTACCGCGGCTCGAGCCGAGCATCGCCGGGGTCGGCGACTACCTCGCGCTGATGAAGCCGCGGGTGATGTCGCTCGTCGTGTTCACCGCGCTGGTCGGGCTGGTGGTTGCGCCCGTGTACGTTCATCCGGTGATCGGATTTGCCGCGCTCGTCTGCATCGCGGCCGGCGCCGGTGCCGCCGGCGCTCTCAATATGTGGTACGAGGCCGACATCGACGCGGTGATGACGCGCACCGCCGGCCGGCCGATTCCCCGTGGCCGCATCGCGCCCGGCGAAGCGCTCGGCTTCGGCATGACGCTCGCCGGCTTCGCGGTGCTCGTGATGGGCGTGCTGGTCAGCTGGGTCGCCGCGGCGCTGCTCGCCTTCACCATCTTCTTCTACGCGGTCGTCTACACGATGTGGCTCAAGCGCTCGACGCCGCAGAATATCGTGATCGGCGGCGCCGCCGGGGCGTTGCCTCCGGTCATCGGCTGGGCGGCGGCGACCGGAAGCGTCGGTGTCGAGCCGATCCTGCTTTTCCTCATCGTTTTCGTCTGGACGCCGCCGCATTTCTGGGCGCTGTCGCTCGCCTACGCCGACGACTACGCCCGCGCCCGCGTGCCCATGCTGCCGGTGGTCGCTGGCTCGGCGGAGACGCGCCGACAGATCCTGATCTATTCGATCCTGCTGGCGCCGGTCGGCGCCGCGCCGTGGCTCCTGGGCTACGCCGGTGCGGTGTACGGCATGACCGCGCTGGTGGCGGGGACGCTGATGGTCGCGTTCGCCTGGCGGCTGCGCCGCGAACGCGACGGCGCCCGGACCATGCAATTGGCGCGGCAATTGTTCGCCTTCTCGATTCTGTACCTTTTCGTGCTCTTCGCCGTCCTGCTGATCGAGAGTGGGCTCGTCGGTCGCGGGGCGGGGTGAGTGTAAGGCAAGACGTGAGAGCACAAGGCAAGACATGGACGAAAAGTCCGAACCGAAGACCGGCATCGTGCTCACCGAGGAGCAGAAGCGCAGCCGCCGCGCGCGGTCGATCGCGCTCGCGCTCGCCCTGGGCGCGCTGGTGGTGCTGTTCTACATCGTCACGCTGGTGAAGGGCCCGGCGGTATTGAATCGCCCGTTGTGACCGAACCGAACGCCATGAACCCCATCCGCACACCGTCAGCCCGCCGCCGCGACGTCCTGGTCGCGGCCGCGTGCGGCGCGTTCGTCGCCGTGATGGTGGGCGCCGCCTATGCGGCGGTGCCGCTCTACGACTGGTTCTGCCGCACCACCGGTTTCGCCGGCACGCCGCTGGTGGCAAGCGCCGCCCCCGGCCGCGTGCTCGATCGCAAGATCACGGTGCGCTTCGACGCCAACGTGCTGGGCGGCCTGCCATGGCGGTTCGAGCCCGAGCAGAACTCGGTCGAGGTTCGCATCGGCGACGTCGTCACGGTCAACTATCTGGTGGTCAACGAGTCGGCGCGCGAGACCGTGGGCATTGCGTCGTACAACGTGTCGCCGCCGACCGTGGGCGCCTATTTCTCCAAGATCAACTGCTTCTGCTTCACCGATCAACGGCTCAAAGGTGGCGAGAAGCGCGAGATGGCGGTGGTGTTCTTCGTCGATCCCGAGCTGGTGAAGGATTCCGAGCAGGATGGCCTCAACGCCATCACGCTGTCCTATACCATGTACCCGGTGCGCAAGCCTGAGCCGCCGCGCGCCGAAGGCGCGCCGACCGCCGGACGAAGCTGACACGGACGGGGGCGGCTGCTCCCTGCAAGAGAACGGAGACGAGCAAGATGGCCGACGCCCACACCAAACCGCACCACGACTACCACCTCGTGGAGCCGAGCCCTTGGCCGGCGGTCGGTTCGGTCTCCGCCTTCCTGATGGCGCTGGGGGGAATCTGCTGGCTGCACAACCTGTTCGCGGCTGCGCCCTATATTTTCGGCCTCGGCACCCTCGGCATGGCCTACACGATGATCGGCTGGTGGCGCGACGTCGCCCGCGAGGCCACCTATGACGGCTACCATTCGCGGGTGGTGCAGATCTCCCATCGCTACGGGATGATCCTGTTCATCGCCTCCGAGGTGATGTTCTTCGTCGCCTGGTTCTGGGCCTATTTCAACACCGCGCTGTTCCCTGGGGACGTCTTCCAGGTCCAGGACGCGGCGATCGGTCAGGTCACGCGCGACCAGTTCCTGGGCGGCACGTGGCCGCCGAAGGGGATCGAGACCTTCGATCCATGGCACCTGCCGCTGCTCAACACGCTGATCCTGCTCACCTCCGGCACCACCGTGACCTGGGCGCACCATGCGTTGCTGGAGAACGACCGGCAGGGCCTCAAATGGGGGCTGATCCTCACCATCGCGCTCGGGCTCGCGTTCACCTGCGTGCAGGCCTACGAATACCTGCACGCGGGTTTCTCCTTCAAAGGCAATATCTACGGCGCCACCTTCTTCATGGCGACCGGCTTCCATGGCGCCCACGTCATCATCGGAACGACTTTTCTCATCGTCTGCCTGATCCGGACCTATCTGGGGCATTTCACCCCGACGCAGCATCTCGGCTTTGAGTTCTGCGCCTGGTACTGGCACTTCGTCGACGTGGTCTGGCTGTTCCTGTTCGCCTGCATCTATGTCTGGGGCGCCGGAGCGCACGCCGCCGTCAGTCATTGAGACCGGCGAGCGGTCCTCGCCGGCGTCGCAGGCAGTGCGTCAATCGAGGGGAGCGGCAGGGCCGCTCCCCTTTTCATCGCTGTGTGGTGAAATTTCTGTCGGGCGGGGAATCGCGGCTGCGCCTATGCTGATTATCCATGAAGCCTGTGGGGATACCCCGAGAGACGGAGGTCAGCCATGGCAGACTATGACGCGATCATCATCGGGACCGGGCAGGCCGGACCGGCCTTGGCGCGCCGCCTGGCGGCCGCCGGCTGGAAGGTCGCCATCGTCGAGCGCAAGCTGTTCGGCGGCACCTGTATCAACACCGGTTGCACCCCGACCAAGACCCTGGTGGCAAGCGCCTATGCGGCCTACCTCGCCCGCCGCGCCGCCGACTACGGCGTGGCTATCGGCGGCAACGTGGCGGTCGACATGAAGGCGGTAAAGGCGCGCAAGGACGCAGTTGTGGGTGCGTCGCGCAGCGGCCTGGAGAGATCGTTGAAGACGCTGCCCAACTGCACGGTCTATGAAGGGCACGCGCGGTTCGCCGGGCCCAAGGAAGTGCGGGTCGGCGACGAGGTGCTCAAGTCCGACAAGATCTTCATCAATGTGGGTACGCGGCCGCTGGTGCCGCCGATCCCCGGCCTCGACCAGGTCCCTTATTTCACCAACAGCTCCATGGTTGACGTGGACTTTCTGCCTCCGCACCTTGTCGTACTCGGGGGCAGTTATGTGGGCCTTGAATTCGCGCAGGCCTATCGCCGCTTCGGAAGCGAAGTTACCGTCATCGAGCAGGCGCCCCACCTCATCGCCCGCGAGGACGAGGACGTCTCGCAGGCGATCGCCGATATCCTGAAGGACGAAGGCATCGACGTCCGCGTCAACAGCAAGGTCCTGGAGGTCGCAAAGCAGGGCAACAATGTCGCGGTCACGGTCGAGACGGCAGGCACGAAATCGCAGGTGGTCGGCTCGCATCTGTTGTTGGCGATCGGCCGCCGCCCGAACACCGACGATCTCGGGCTCGACAAGGCCGGCATTGCGACCGACCCGCGCGGCAGTATCCAGGTCGACGATCAGTTGCGCACCAATGTGCCCGGCATCTGGGCGCTCGGGGACTGCAACGGCCGCGGCGCCTTCACTCACACCGCCTGGAACGATTTCGAGATCGTCGCCGCCAATCTTCTCGACAACGATGCGCGGCGCGTCAGCGACCGCATCAATGCCTATGCGCTTTATACCGACCCTCCGCTCGGCCGCGCCGGCATGACCGCGGCCGAGGTGCGCAAATCGGGCCGGCCGGCGCTGATCGCAACCATGGCGATGGAGGACGTGAGCCGCGCCTATGAGAAAGGCGAGACCAGGGGGTTCATGAAGATTCTGGTCGATCGGGAAAGCAAGCAAATCCTCGGTGCCTCGCTGCTCGGGCTCGCGGGCGACGAGGTCATTCACTGCATTCTCGATCTTATGTATGCCAAGGCGCCCGCCACGGTCATGCAACGGGCGATGCACATCCACCCGACGGTCTCCGAGTTCGTGCCGACGATGTTGGGGGACCTCGTGCCGTTGCAGTGAGCGCAAGCGCAGCATCCATCTGGCGGGGATTTGCGTCGGAGGTCTTGAGAATCGACGCGCGGCACGCCATGTCGCTGTTGACATAGTTTCAGGCAGGTTTCGGTGACCGATCATTCCCATAAGCCGCCGTCGCCCACAATCGCGGGTCTCACGGGCCACTGTCCGCGCTGTGGCAAGGGCAGGCTGTTCAATGGCTTTCTTTCGCTGGCGCCGCGCTGCGAGATCTGCGGGCTTGACTATTCGTTCGTCGATTCCGCCGACGGCCCGGCATTTTTCGTCATGTTTTTCGCCGGTTTCGTCGTCGCCGGCTCGGCCTTGGTGGTTGAGCTGTTGTACGGGCCGCCCTATTGGGTGCACGTGCTGCTGTGGGGCCCCCTGATCCTGCTCACCACGCTGGTGCCGTTGCGTCCGGTGAAGGGTCTGCTGATCGCGCTGCAATACCACCACAAGGCCGCCGAGGGCCAACTCGTCGGCCGTGACGCGCCCTAGCAATGTCGGGAGCGGCGTCGCGGCGTTGGCGGACCGGATGGGCGCTGCCAACGCTATTTGCGCTGGCCGCGTTCGCGACCTTTGTTGGGCTCGGCACCTGGCAACTGCAGCGCAAGGCGTGGAAGGAAGCGTTGATCGACACGCTCGAGCAGCGCCTGGCGGCGAGCCCGGTCAATGTGCCCGGGCGCGCGCGATGGCCAAGTCTCGATCCGGCAGAGGACGAGTTCCGCCGAGTCAAATTCTCCGCCGCGTTCCTGCCCGGACAGGAGGCGCTGGTCTACGGCAGCGGATCGGCCTTGCGCAGCGACGTGTCCGGACCCGGCTATTGGGTGTTCGCGCCGGCAAGGCTTGCGGGCGGCGACCTCGTGGTCGTCAATCGCGGTTTCGTGCCGGAAGGACGGCAGGATCAGGCCGGTCGTTCGGCAGCGCAGAGCATCGGCACGAGCGAGATGGTCGGCGTGATGCGCTGGCCGGAGCCGCGCGGGACGTTCACCGCGAAGGAGGATACTGCGCGCAATCTCTGGTTTGTGCGCGACCAGATGGCAATCGCGGCCGCCAAGGGCTGGGGCGAGGTCGCCCCCTTCTATGTCGAGCTCGAGAGCCCGCAGCCGCCGGGCGGCCTGCCGCGCGCGGGAGCGCTCAAGATCGATCTGCGCAACACGCATCTCCAATATGCCATTACCTGGTACGGACTAGCCGCGGTGGTGGCGGTGATGTTCGGATTCTGGCTGCGCGGCCGCCCCCGCACCGGGGCGCCGGCGCCTTCCTTGTGAAAGCCGCCCCTTCCAACTATGTTTCCCGGACCGTCGGCTTCCGCACCTGCAGCCCGACGGGAACACGAGTAAAATCAACAGGTTGCGCTGATGGTCCGGGCGACGGACGCCCGGCGCCGCCCTCGCATAGACTCAATTGGACCCGGAGGGTCCGACCGTGCGCTATGTGTCCACCCGGGGCGAGGCCCCGCCGCTTGGCTTCGTGGAGGCGACGCTCGCCGGCCTTGCCCGCGACGGCGGCCTGTACGTGCCCGCGGCCTGGCCCCGGCTCGATCCGCCCGCGATCGCAAGCTTTGCCGGACGGCCCTACGCGGAAGTCGCCGTCGAGGTGATGCGCCCGTTCGTCGGCGACGCCATCGCCGAGCCGGATATCGCCCGCATGGCGCGCGAGGCCTACGGCAACTTCCGTCATCCCGCGGTCGCGCCGCTGGTGCAGTTCGGGGTGAGCGATTTCGTGCTCGAGCTGTTCCATGGTCCGACGCTCGCCTTCAAGGACCTGGCGATGCAGCTCCTGAGCCGGCTCATGGACCACGCGCTGGAGGCGCGCGGGGAACGCACCACCATCGTGGTCGCCACCTCCGGCGATACCGGCGGCGCCGCGGTCGAGGCGTTCCGCGGCCGCGCCCGCGCCGACGTCTTCGTGCTGTTCCCGCAAGGGCGCATCTCCGACGTGCAGCGGCGCATGATGACGACCGCCGAGGACGACAACGTCCATGCGCTGGCGATCGAAGGGACCTTCGACGACTGCCAGGCGATCGTGAAGGGCATGTTCAACCACCTCGCCTTCCGCGACCAGGCGCGGCTCTCCGGCGTCAATTCCATCAACTGGGCGCGCATCGTCGCGCAAGTCGTCTATTACTTCACCGCCGCGGTCGCGCTCGGCTCGCCCCACCGCAAGGTCGCCTTCACGGTGCCGACCGGCAATTTCGGCGATGTCTATGCCGGCTTCGTCGCGCTGCGCATGGGGTTGCCGATCGACCGCCTGCTGATCGCCACCAACGTCAACGACATCCTCGCCCGCACCGTCGCGACCGGAACCTACGAGCCGCGCGAGGTGGTCCCGACCTCGTCGCCATCGATGGACATCCAGGTGGCGTCGAATTTCGAGCGCCTGTTGTTCGATGCCTATGATCGCGACGGGCGCGCGGTGCGCAACCTGATGGCCTCGCTCGCCCAGTCGCAGCGCTTCGTCCTTTCGGCGCGCGCGCTCTCGGAGATCCGCGCAGTGTTCTCGGCCGACCGGGCGGATGAGGACGAGACCGCCGCCACCATGCGCACCTTGCTGCGCGAGACCGGCCGTTTCATCGATCCGCACACCGCCGTCGGCGTCGCCGTCGCCGAAAAGGAAACGCGCGATCCGTCGGTGCCGATGGTCGTGCTCGGCACTGCGCACGCGGCCAAGTTCCCCGATGCGGTGGAGGCAGCCTGCGGCGTGCGGCCGCCGCTTCCGGAATGGCTCGCCGACCTGGGCGCGCGGCCTGAACGCGTCGCGACGCTGCCGGCCGATCAGGTAGCGGTCGAGCGCCACATCATTTCCGTCAGTCGTGCTGCACATGAAGGAGCCGCCGCATGAGCGTCGAAGTCACGCGTCTTCCGTCCGGCCTGGTGGTGGTGACCGACGCGATGCCGCATCTGGAAACGGCCTCGCTCGGCGTCTGGGTCGGCTCCGGCAGCCGCGACGAGCGGCCGGACGAGCACGGCATCTCGCATCTGCTCGAGCACATGGCGTTCAAGGGCACTTCCCGGCGCTCCGCGCGCCAGATCGCCGAGGAGATCGAGGCGGTCGGCGGTGACCTCAACGCGGCCACCTCGATCGAGACCACCGCCTATTACGCGCGCGTGCTCAAGGCCGACGTCCCGCTCGCGCTCGACGTCCTTTCCGACATCCTGTCCGATCCGGCGTTCGACCCCGAGGAGCTGCAGCGCGAGCAGAACGTCATCGTGCAGGAGATCGGCGCGGCGGAGGACACCCCCGACGATCTGATCTGGGACCGGCTGCAGGACACCGCGTTTCCCGGCCAGCCGATCGGCCGCTCGATCCTGGGCACGCCCACGACCGTGCGCTCGTTCGACCGCACGCGGCTCGCCGCCTATCTCAAGCGCAACTATCGCGGGCCCGACATGGTGATCGGCGCGGCCGGCGCGGTCGAGCACCGGGCCGTCGTCGGCGAGGTCGAGCGGCGGTTTGCGGGCTTCACCGCGCCGGCCGCGCCGGTGCCCGAGTCGGCGCGCTTTGTCGGCGGCTCGCGCATCGAGAGCCGCGATCTCGAACAGGTCCATGTGGCGCTCGCCATGCAGGGAGTGCCGCAGCGCGACCCCGCCCTCTACAGCCTGCAGGTGTTCACCAACGCGCTCGGCGGCGGCATGTCCTCGCGTCTGTTCCAGGAGGTGCGCGAGCTGCGCGGGCTCTGCTACGCGATCTACGCGTTCCACGCGCCCTATTCCGACACCGGGATGTTCGGCCTCTATGCCGGCACCGACGCGGCCGATCTGCCGGAGTTGATGCGGGTCGTGGTCGGCGAGATCAACGCCGCGGCCGAGACCATCACCGAGGCCGAGGTGGCGCGCGCCAAGGCCCAGATGAAGGCCGGACTGCTGATGGCGCTCGAAAGCTCGAGCGCGCGCGCCGAGCAGCTGGCGCGCCAGATGTTCGCCTGGGGACGGCCGATTCCGCTCGACGAGCTGGTCGCCCGCATCGAGGCGGTGACGGTCGAAAGCGCCCGCGCCGCCGGCTGCGCGTTGATCGCGCGCGGACGGCCCGCCATCGCCGCGCTCGGGCCGGGCCCCGGACTTGAAAGTGCCGCCACGATCGCCGACAGTCTCGCGCGCCAGGCGGCATGAGATCAGATGACGGACGTCGTCTGAGATAACCATGGCCTTCTTCCGGACCGTCAGCCTGTCCGACTTGATGCCCACGATCGCGGGCGAGGGGATCGTGTTGCGCGCGCCGCAGATGTCCGACTTCGCCGAATGGGCAGCGTTGCGCGAGGCGAGCCGCGATTTCCTCACCCCGTGGGAGCCCACCTGGCCCACCGACGACCTCACGCGCGCGTCGTTTCGTCGCCGGATCAAGCGCTATTCCGAGGACCAGCGCAGCGATCTCGCCTATGCGTTCTTCATTTTCCGCAAGCAGGACAATGTCCTGGTCGGCGGCTTGACGCTGGCCAATGTGCGGCGCGGCTGCGCCCAGGCCGGCAGCCTCGGCTACTGGATGGGGGCCGCGTATGCGCGGCAGGGTCACATGACCGCGGCCGTCAACGCGGTCATTCCGTTTGCGTTCGCGACCTTGCGCCTGCACCGCATCGAGGCGGCCTGCATCCCCGCCAACGTGGCGTCGGTGCGGCTGCTGGAAAAGACCGGCTTCCAGCGCGAGGGCTTTGCCCGCCAATATCTGTGCATCGACGGGGTCTGGCAGGACCACCTGCTGTTCGCGCGGCTCAAGGACGATCCATAGGCGGACGACGGGCGCCGAAGGCCATCGCCCCACCTCCGGTCATCCGGTCCGCCATCGCCGTCGTCCGCGGTTCGGCCTTGGGGTCGCCATGGTTTGGCTGCTATAACGCCAGGGGGAAAGGGGTCCCTGTCGGAAAAGTCGAGTAATTCCAATGGGTCGGGGGAAGGATCAGGGAAGGGCCGGGGTCGGCCGCACGGCGGCAGTGGTCCTTTGCGGCTTGCTGGCGGCGGGTTGTTCGTCGACCTCCGGGGGTGATGATTCCCCTACCTTCACCGGTAAGATATCGAGCTACTTCTCCTCGTCCTCCGCGCCGAGGGATGGCTTGACCCGCACCGCGACCGGCGAGCCAGCCGCGCCCGAAATCGAGTGCCCGGGCGTCGACATTCGCCAGGGCGCCGGCACCCTCAACATCGCCACCAAGAGCAGCCAGGCGACGCAGGGCGACCTGCGCTACCAGCTGTCTTTCGCTCAAACCGCCCGCGAATGCCTGGTGCAGCCCGGGACCCTGACCATGAAGGTCGGCGTGCAGGGTCGCATCATCCTTGGGCCGGCCGGCGGGCCGGGCCCGGTCGAGGTTCCGCTGCGTTACGCGGTCGTGCGCGAGGGGCCGGAGCCGAAGACCATCGTGACCCGCTTCAAGCGGGTGCAGGTCACGGTTGGACCGACCGACGTCAATCTGCCGTTCACGGACATCGAAGACGGGTTGAGCTTCCCGATGCCGTCGTATTCGGAGCTCGAGGCCTATGTCGTCTATGTCGGCTTCGACGCGATAGGCGAAAAGCCCGAGAAGAAGCCGCCGCCCAAGAGCGCGAAGAAGCAGTCGTCGCGTTAATCGGGATGACGCCGCCGCGCGCAATCAGAGCCGCCGCAAAGCGCCTCAGTTAAGCTTGCGCTTCACGTCGGCGATGCCCTTGGCGATGAGGTCGTCGGCGACCTTGCCCTTGACCGTCCGGGTGAGGATCGTCTCGGCGGCGGCGACGGCGGCCTCGGCGGCGGCGGAGCGCACATCGGCCACCGCCTGGGCTTCCGCCTGGGCAATCTTGTTTTCCGCCATCTTGGTGCGGCGCGCGACGAAATCCTCCGTTTTCGCCTTGGCCTCAACGGCGAGCCGCTCGGCCTCGGCCTTGGCGCCGGCCACGATCGCCGCCGCCTCCTGTTCGGCCGCCTGCTTCTTCTCCTCATATTGCGCCAGCAGCGCCAGCGCCTCCTCCTTGAGGACGCGCGCCTCGTCGAGCTCCGCCTTGATGCGTTCCCGGCGGTCGTCGATCCCTTTGACGATGAGCTTGTGCACCTGGAAATAGCCGAGCACGGCGATGAACAGGACGAAGGCGACGGCGACCCAGAATTCGGCTTCGAACATGTTTTTTCTCACCGCTTGAGCACGTCGCCGACCGCCGCCGCAACGTCTTGGCTCGCCGGGGTGGTTCCGGTGAGCCGCTCGACGATCGCCGCCGCCGCCTCGGTGGCGATGCCGCGCACGTTCGTCATCGCTGCTTCGCGCGAGCCGGCGATGATCTTCTCGGCCTCGGCGATGTGGGCGTGGAGCTTGGCATCCACCTCCTTGCGGCGGGCCTCGGCGGCCGCGGCCTCCTTCTGGCGCGTCTCGTTGGCCAGCGTCTGGGCGCGCTCGCGCGCATCGGCGATCGCCTTCTCGTAGGCCGCAATGGCGGCGTCCGACTCGTCCTTGTGGCGCTGCGCCGCGGCCAGATCGGCCTCGATGCGTTGGCGCCGATCCTCCAGGATCGAGCCGATCCGCGGCAGCGCGATCCGCGACATCAGCAGATAGAGCGCGACGAAAACCAGCACGAGCCAGAGGAGTTGGGACGCGAAGGTATCCTTCTGGAACGGGGGAAACCCGCCGCCGTGCTCGCTCGCCGGCACGTGTTCGAGCGACTCGATCTTTTTCGCGGCCTTCTGCGCCATTGCGGGCTCCCGACGTCACGCGCCGGCGTGGTGCCGGCGCACGACCGCCAAACGTCCTAGAGGGCGAACAGCAAAAGGAGCGCGATCAGCAGCGAGAAGATGCCGAGCGCCTCGGTCACCGCGAAGCCGAAGATGAGGTTGCCGAACTGGCCCTGGGCCGCCGAGGGATTGCGCAGCGCCGCGGCGAGGTAGTGGCCGAAGATGGTGCCGACGCCGACGCCGGCGCCGCCCATGCCGATGCAGGCGATACCAGCGCCGATATATTTTGCAGCCATCGGATCCATGAGAAAGCTCCTTTTCGAGGTTCGTTGACGATCGGGCGCTCAATGGCCCGGGTGGATCGCATCGTTGAGATAGATGCAGGTGAGGATGGCGAAGACGTAGGCTTGCAGGAAGGCCACCAGCAACTCGAGCGCGGTGAGCGCGACCGTCAGGCCGAGCGGCAGCACGGCGCCGAGCCAGCCCAGAAAGCCGAGGCTGCCGAGCATGACGACGAAGCCGCCGAACACCTTGAGCGTGATGTGGCCGGCGAGCATGTTGGCGAACAGGCGCACGCTGTGCGAGACCGGGCGCGACAGGAAGGACAGCACCTCGATGAAAGTCACCAGCGGCAGGATGTAGATCGGGACCCCGCTCGGCACGAACAGCTTGAAGAAGTGCAGGCCGTGCTTGCTGAAGCCGTAGATGACGACCGTCAGGAACACGAGCAGCGCCAGCGAGACCGTGATGATGATGTGGCTCGTGACGGTGAACGCATAGGGGATCATTCCGATCAGGTTCACCGCCAGGATGAATATGAACAGCGAGAACACCAGCGGGAAGAACTTCATCCCCTCCGGTCCGGCACTGCTGCGCAAGGTCGAGGCCACGAACTCGTAGGACATTTCGGCGAGCATCTGCATCCGGCCGGGGACCAAGGCGCGCGAGCGCGTGGCGCCGATCATCAGGAGCGAGATCAGCAGCAGGGCGATCAGCATGAACAGCGCCGAGTTCGTGAAGGCGATCTCGGTGCCGCCGATCCGGAAGACCGGGAAGAAGTTCTTGATCTCGAACTGATGAATGGGATCCATACCGGATCGGTCCTTCGTCCGCCGCGCGACGCCAATTCAAGCGCGCGCGGCCATCCTCATCGCTTCGAACCCGGCGAATCCAGCGTGTTGGCCTTCACTACACCCGCTGCCCGCATCACGTTGAGAACCCCCGCGGCGAAGCCGAGCAGCAGAAACACGATCATTCCCCACGGCGAGATCCCAAGCCACTTGTCGAGAACCCAGCCGATGCCGGCGCCGATCAGGACACCGGCGACAAGCTCGGTCGACAACCGGAAACCGCGGGCGATCGCCGAAGCGTCGCCGGCCGGTCGGGGACCTGGACCACTATCGGAGGGACGGCTGGGACGGAAATGGCCGAGCCGTTCGCCGAGACGCTTGGACCGCGCGAAGAGCGCGGCCTCGTCGGGCGGTGGTTGTCCGCGGTCACCTTTTTCGCGCGCGTCGTGGGCCATGCTCTCGACACCCGCGATAGGTCCGGCAGGATCGCGGCAGTTCCGCCGCCCCCCGAGGCGCGCGGACCATACTGACTGGGTCTGGGTGAGTCAAGAATCGCGCCTTGTCGGATAAATCTTTGAAACCAAAATTGAATCGCCCGCTCGGCAGAGTGCTCCAACGGTCGCTCGGCGGCCCGTCGGCGGCGCCTCGACAGTAGTGGGCAACCGCAAATAGCGACATCGCGACGGTTCTTCGGCGGACGGCGCAATGGTAGCGTGACTAGGTCACGGATCCGCGTCACGCGCGCGCAACCGTTGCGCCGCCGCCTGCCGATCGTCTATGCACGTCGGGGGCAAGGAGAGACGTCATGACACGCACGGTCCTGCTCGCCCTGATCGTCGCCACGCTGGCGCTGGTCATGCCGGCCCGCGCGCAGAGCGCGCCGCCCGAGAACGAGGACAACCGCTACACCTTCAACCGTGCCGACGACGGCTATCTGCGGCTCGATGGGCGCACCGGCCAGGTATCGATCTGCACCCGCCGGCCGGTCGGCTGGGCGTGTCAGCTCGTGCCCGACGAGCGCGGCGCCCTGGAAGCGGAGATCGCGCGGCTGCAAGGCGAGACCGCGGCGCTCAAGAAGGACCTGCTGGCGCGCAACCTGCCCCTGCCGGGCTCGATCAAGCCGGACCCGTCGGCGCCCAAGGCGGTCGAACCGCGGCTGCAGCTGCCCAACGATGCCGATCTCGACAAGATGCTCAACTTCATCGAGAAGGTGTGGCGCCGCCTGGTCGAGATGATCGTCAGCCTGCAGAAGGACGTGATGAAGAAGTCATGACCGCCGCGCGCCGCGGCGAGGCGCTCGATCGCCGCCTGTCCGCGCTCACCCGGCTGACGCCTGACGTTGTTGCGACCGCCACGCTCGTGGTCGAGACCGGCGGGCCGGGATTCACCGACATCACCCGCGACGTGGCGCGCTTCGTCGCGGACGCCGGGGCCAAGGACGGCGCCCTGTTCCTGTTTCTGCGCCACACCTCGGCGTCGCTGGTGATCCAGGAAAACGCCGACCCGGACGTGCTCGTCGATCTCGGC
>Ga0075421_100006568_pt1 | contig 14217 bp, 10 predicted proteins | sample SoiMetdeltSBSDD5_FD_75292 | JGI IMG/M metagenome (GOLD analysis project Ga0075421, IMG submission 75292) | Bulk soil microbial communities from a Populus tree surrounding site in Tennessee, USA - Soil MetaG P. deltoides SBSDD5 | ecosystem: Environmental > Terrestrial > Soil > Tree plantation...
GCGTCGATGGCATTCATCGGTGTGTTTCTTGCCTCGATTGGGATTTACGGGCTCGTCGCGTACAACGTGGGACAGCGAACGCGCGAGATCGGCATCAGGATGGCCCTCGGCGCTTTGCGCTCGCAGATCATCCGGATGGTGATGAGCGGCGCCGCGCTCCTGGCTGGAATCGGCCTCGCGCTCGGGCTACTCGCCGCGTCGCTGCTGACCAGCCTCCTTGCCGGAATGCTGTACGACATCGAGCCGCTCGATCCCGTGTCGTTCGCGGGCAGCGCGGCACTCTTCGTCGCAGTAGTGGCGCTGGCGAGCCTGGTTCCGGCCCGCCGAGCCGCGTCTATCAATCCTGTCGCCTCGCTGCGCGCGGAGTAACACGCGCCTTACGCGGAACAGGGCGGGACCTCCGGCATCTGCCGAATCTCGAGCTCGCCGTCATAAGAAGGTCCGAGCACGTCCGCATGAAGCTGCATGAAGCGCCGGGCGCGCTCGATCGCTTCCTCCTTCGACTTCACCTGAAGGATCGCGTAGCCGCCGATCAGCTCCTTCGCCTCGCTGAAGGGGCCGTCGGTCACGGTTAGCTTCCCCTGCTTCACGTTGATGCGAGCGCCCGTCGAGCTGGGCAGCAGTCCGCCCATTTCCAACAGGACGCCAGCCTTGATCATCTCCTCCGATAGCTTGCCGACGGCGGCCATCAGCTCGGGTTTCGGCGGCAGGCCCGCCTCGTAGTTACCGTCCGCCTTGACGATCATCATGTAGCGCATGTACAGGTCTCCTTCACTCTTCGCCGGCCCCCCCGTGAGATGAGGTGGTTTCCGGCCTCTATTACAGCGTCGAATGAGGACTCGTGAAATCGACACGCATACTCGCCAGGACGCGCCTGATCTATGCTAGGCGCCGCTCGGAGCACCGAGGCGGCATGCGTCTTCGGGACAGGAGCCAGCTAGATGAGAACGATTGGGCGCATCGTCTCGACCATGGTGCTGCTTGCCGGAACGGCGCTGCCAGCGGCATCACAGGAAATTGACTTCACCGGATCCTGGGTCCCCATCTATCACGAGGACGGACCGGAACGGCTCCCGGGACCCGAACTGGCCGACTACCTTGGGCTACCCATCAACGACGCGGCGCGCCTGCGCGCCGAGAGCTACGACGCCGATCGCATCTCGGCCGTCAGCGAGTACCAATGCCGGCAGCACGCTGCCGACTACGGTGATCGCGGGCTCGCGAACATGCGGATCACCACCGATTACGACGGAGCCCAGCGGATGTCGGCGCTCCACACCCGAATCAACTTCCACGACGCTGAGCGCACGATCTATCTGGACGGACGCCCGCACCCTCCTGCGGATGCGACGCACAGCTGGAGCGGCTTCTCCACCGGCGTGTGGATGGGCAACATGCTCCGCGTAAGAACGACGCATCTGAAGGCGTACTACATTCGCCGCAACGGCGTGCCGAGCAGCGACCGCCGCACCCTGACGGAGTACTGGGTGCGTCATGGAGAGTTACTGACGGTCGTATCGATCATCGATGACCCGGTGTTTCTCACCGAGCGTCTGGTGCGAAGCCAGTCATGGACGGTCGATTCCGGACAGCGCCTCGGCTCGAACTGGTGTGACTACGCCGCCGAACTGCCGCTCGGTGAAGGCGTCGTCCCGCATTGGCTTCCTGGAACGAATCCATACCTGAGGGAGTTCTCGATGTGGTACGGGATACCGTACGAGGCCACGCGTGGCGGCGCCGAGACGATGTATCCGGAATATCGCCAGAAGTTGAAGCAGACATTCTCCACATTGGATCGCTGTGGCAGATACTGCACCTGCTTCAATGCAAACGCCGGATGTAATCTCCGGTGAAGGCACCCATGCGACTGCTCATAGGCGTGCTCCTCGCGCTCGGCGCCGTCGATAGCCTGATCGCGCGGCAGCCATCCGCGACCACGCCACTGAACGTCATTCCGGTTCAGGGCAAGGTCCACATGATCTCTGGCGCGGGGGTCAACATCACTGTTCATGTCGGCAAGTACGGCGTGGTACTCGTCGACACGCCTCAACCCAACGACGCGCCGCGGTTGATGGACGAGATCAAGAAGCTGTCGAACCTTCCGCTGCGGTGGGTGGTCAACACGAGCAGCAGCCCGGAGTATGTCGCCGGCAACGCGGCGCTCGTCGCTCCGTTCAGCGGGCGCGCAGGTGGGGGCGCGCCATTCGGGTTCGTCGGCCTGGGTCGTCCGTCCGTGGTGGCTCACGAGAACGTGCTCAATCGACTCTCGAATCCGCCACAGGGTGCTACGCCGGCAACGCCGGATGCGTTGCCGACGACGACGTACTTCCTGCCGTCGATGGATTTTTCCAATGGAGAGGCGATCGTTCTCTACCATGAGCCCGCTGCTCACACGGACAGCGACAGCGTCGTCCTCTTCCGCGGATCCGACGTGATTAGCACGGGAGCGATCTTCACACCCGGTCGCTACCCTGTCATTGATCTGGCAAGGGGTGGCAGCGTCAACGGCTTGATCGCCGCGCTCACGAGCGTCCTGTCACTGGCCGTGCCGGAGGGATTCGCCTCGGGCGGAACACTGATCATCCCGGGCCGAGGACGGATCTGCGAAGAGACCGACGTCGCCGAGTTCCGCGACATGGTCGTCATCATTCGCGATCGCGTTCAGGATCTGATCAAGCGAGGGATGACCTGGGATCAGATCAAGGCGTCTCGTCCTTCGCGTGACTACGACACCGAATACGGTGGCAATCCAGCCGACGGCGACAGGTTCGTCGAATCGATCTATCGCAGCCTTACGCAGGCGCAGCGAGGTGGACGGTCGTGATGGGTGTTGCCGGCCGCGTTGCTCTCCTCGCCAGCGTTCTCATGATTGCCGTGCCCGTGGCCGCTCAGCCACCCCAGGGCCGTGGCGGCCGCGGCGGACCACCGCCCACGCCACGAGCATCCGCGCCGGTGGATTTCACCGGCAACTGGGTCTCGATCGTCAGTGAAGACTGGCGATGGCGCATGATCACCCCACCGAAGGGGGACTACGCCAACATTCCACTCAATGCCGCCGCGCGGAAGATTGCCGATGGGTGGGACCCGGCACGGGACGAGGCCGCTGGCGAACAGTGCAAGGGCTACGCTGCTCCGGCGATCATGCGCGAGCCGATGCGTTTGCGTATCTCGTGGGTCGACGATTACACGCTGAAGATTGAAACCGACGCCGGCACGCAGACGCGCACGCTTCAATTCGCGCGCCCGGAAAATACCCAGAGTGCACTGCCTCCCGCGGTCGTGAATCAACGCTCCTGGCAAGGTGTGTCGGTGGCGCGATGGGAACCGCCGCCGGCGGGAGGACGTGGGTTGAATCTGGGGCTCGCGCCCCGCGCAGGGACCCAGGGTCGCTCTCTCGAGGTGGTGACCACGCAGATCCGCCCGGGCTATCTGCGCAAGAACGGCGTTCCCTTCAGTGAGAACACGTCCGTCACCGAGTACTTCGATCTTTTCCCTGAACCCGATGGCCCGGACTGGTTCGTGGTGACGACGAGCGTCAGGGATCCGCTGTACCTTGGCGAACCATGGGTGACCACGAGCCACTTCAAGAAAGAACCAAACGGCACGAAGTGGAACCCTACGCCGTGCCAGGCAAGGTAGAACCAGGGAAGTCTATCTGCCGTTGGCGGTCTGCAATTCCGTCATCCAGACATTGCCGCTGTGCTCACCGAGATTGAATACGATCTTGTCCCGGGCGACCGCGATATCCGGAGCACCGAGATACAGATTGCGCCACGAGAGACCACGGCTGTGAAAATGCCGGATCACCTGTGGCGGTCCACTCGGCGACTTTGTGACCGGATCGAGACGCTGCGCCCACAAACACGGTGACCCATCGCGACTCGACCAGAAGTAGAGCAGGTTCGCGTCGGGCGACCACGTCGGAGCGTCACCGTCTTCTGCGACGACGACCCATTCTCGATCGTCGGCAACAGAGTTGGCATGCACCTTTGCCACCATGACTCGCGCCGGCGCCGCGTTGTTCGGCCGGGCATTGAACGACACCCATTGGCCGTCCCGCGACAAACGCGCATTGAACAAGCCGTATCCCGGGTGCCTGAGCCAGTCCAGCTGCGGGCCCGCACCCAATCGCAGCAGACCGATTCCAGAAGGATCCCGTGCCGTCACGAAGAGAATGTCCCGGCCATTCGGCGCCCAGTGCTCGACTTCGCCGCAATCGTCACATGCCAGCTCGGGCGATCCTCCGCTCACCGCCGCGACAAAGACCGGCGTCTTGCCATTCTGGTGGAAGGAGTAGGCCACTCTCGTTCCATCCGGGCTGATGACGGGGTAGTCATCCAGTGGTGTGGCCGTGACAGCGGTTTCCTGACCCGTCGCCAGGTTCCTGACGAACACGTCGAAGCGCCCTGCGCGTCGTGATCGAAACGCCAGCACTCGGCCGTCGACCGACAACGACGGATCGTAGTCATCGGCGAGATCTTGCGTGACCCGCGTCAACTCACCCCTTACGCGCGCGCGATCGGCGTCTATGGGCAGGCTCCAGATGTCTGCACCACTCGTTCGGCTCATGAACACCATCCGGCCGTTCGACGTCGTCGATGCGGCGGCTTCGTCCGTTGTCCCGAACGTGACTCGCTGCGGCGCACTTACACGCCAGGTGTCTGGCGAGATCAGTGCCTGCCAGGTGTTCCACGAATCGCCTACGTGACCATGAAAGATCACACGGTTGCCGCTGCCGATCCATGCGTCAGGCGTTGGCAAACCGTGAAACGCCTCGAATCCCTCTCGAAGCAGGACGCTGCTCGCAGTCGTTTGAATCGGCTCGCCACCCTTCGCCGGTGCGATGTACCAGTCGACGTTGTTCGCCGGCGGTGCGTCACGGTTGCGCTGCCCCCAGAAAAGCAGCGCAGTTCCATCGGGCGACCAGACAGGGGCGCGAGCGAGGTAGAAGCTGGCCGCGATTCGTGTGGCGGGGCCACCCGATGCAGGCGCGATGTAGATCTGACTTCCGGCGGACTCGGAGATGCCGTAGGCGATCCACATGCCGTCAGGGGAGAAACGCGGCGAGAAGCCGTGCTTGACGAGCAGCCGCTCTTCCCCGCCAAGCGTTGGGATCACGTAGATTCCCCCTTCAGGTCGGCCGGACTGAAATGCAATCACGCTTCCGTCAGCGGAGAACGACGGATCCACATCGTCAGCCGCATGCCGCGTCAGGCGACGAGGCGCCCCATTCGGAATCTGTTGGATCCAGATGTCGAGGTTTCCATCGCCGCTGCGATCGGAGGCGTACGCGAGGATCCGTCCATCGGGCGAGATCGCGGGATAGTCGGTCCAGCCCACGTCCGACGTGAGCCGCGTCAGAGGTGGTCTCGGGTCTGACGAAGCGGCAGGCTTGCTCCACCACCACACCGCGAACGTGACTACTCCTATCGCGAGGAGCGTCATGCCGACGATTGGAATGCGGGATCGCGTGTGCGGCTGGGGTCCGGGATCGTCCCGCACCTCCTCCAGAGCAACCTTCAGGTCGGCCATCGACTGCCATCGGCGCTCGACATCCTTCCGGTGGCAGCGTGCGATGATCTTCTCGAGATCGCGGCTCACGGCCGGGTTGAGCTCGCTTGGTGGCCTGGGGTCCCTTTCCAGGATCGCCGCAAGCGTGGACATCTTCGTGTCACCTGGAAATGCTCGCCGCCCCGTAACCATCTCGTAGAGCACCGAGCCGAACGAGAAGACATCCGACCGGGTGTCAGCTGGCTTCCCCTCCGCCTGCTCGGGCGACATGTATGGCGTGGTCCCGAAGACGGTGCCTTGCTCGGTCAACGGCTCTCGCGGAATCTGTGTCTCGGTGGTCGTCAGGCCCTCGAATGCCGCGACGTGAGCGGGCTTCGTCAGCTTCGCAAGTCCGAAGTCGAGAACCTTCACCGCCCCCTTGTCGCTCACCATGATGTTGCCCGGCTTGAGGTCGCGATGCACGATGCCGGCGGCATGGGCCGCGGCCAGCGCATCGGCAATCTGGATGGCGCGGGTCAACGTCTCCTCGAGACTGGTGCCCGGACGTCCGATCAGACGAGCCAGTGACTGACCCGACACGTACTCCATCGCAATGAAGTCCACGCCCTCGTCCTGACCGATGTCGTAGATGGTGATGATGTGCGGATGATTCAGACCAGAAGCGGCTCTGGCTTCCTGGACGAATCGCTTGCGGCTTTCGTCACTCAGCGCGGCCTCGCTCCGCAGCACTTTCACCGCCACGGGTCGACCGAGGCGCGTATCGACGGCGCGATACACCGTGCCCATGCCGCCTTCGCCGAGCGGCTCGAGAAGCTCGTAATGAGAGAGCATCTTCGTGGTCATGATCGCGCGATGCATTCGGTCCTCAGCGCAACACGACTGCCGCCGTTCCCCTTTCCGCGATGAGCGCATCGATCGCGGCCTTCATTCTCTCGCGGCGGTCCAGGATGGCACTGATCTGCTTTTCATCGAGCCAGGGCCCCAGTTTCGTATCGAGCTCTTTGCGCGTAAGCCCAAGTACCCGATCCCAGTAGTCTTTCTCGATCCGGCTCAACGGAGGCGAGAGCTCCGAGGTGAGCCCAAACGCCCGGGTGTGGTCCAGCAGAATCAGGTTCCACGCTCCATCGCGCAGTACGTTCGCCTGGTTTCGGTCGCGGTTGCCGATGAGCGCATCGAACATCGTCATCCGCGCGCGCTGCTTGTCCCACACGACCCGGCTATCCTGACCGGGCGGCACTTCGCCTTTCCAGGCATCGACTTTCTCCACCCACAGCGTGGCAGCGCCGGTGACGCCTTGAAGCTGCCGTTCGACAGAGGGCGGCACCATGTCCATCTTCAGGAGCTTGTCGAGCTCATACGCGGCGATCTCTGTCTTGTAGCTCGTGAAAAAACCGCGGTAGATTCCTGGGGGCAGCGGCATCCATGCCATCCGTGCGACCGGCCCACCCGGCCTCAAGAGACAGCGTCCGTGCTGCATGTCGGAGCCGAGCTTCTCCAGGGTCACGCATTCCGCCGTCCTCAGGTACTCCTCGATTTCCTGATATCTCCCGACCCAGATCTTGGAGCTCGTCTCCTGGGCTGCGGTCGACTGCTGGCCTTGGATGCATTCGACTCCACCGGCCGTGCACAGGCACAACATCAACAGGGCACGTCGTCGCGGCCACATCATGACTCTCCCCCTGTGGCAGAATAGCCGGGTCGCATGGGGTTGTCCTCTGGGATTTCTCACGGAACCCTAATTCTTTCGCGCTGACGTGAGTGTCGCTTTTGGAGCCTGCGAGTTCGATTCCCACGGCCATGTGCTGCGCCGCAACGGCCGATCGATAGCGCTATCACCCCGTGCGTTCCGGCTCCTCGAGCTCTTACTCGACCGACGACCGGAAGTGATTTCGAAGGCCGACCTCCTCGAGCATCTCTGGCCTGGAACGTTTGTCTCCGACGCAAGCCTGCACAATCTGGTCGCCGAGGTGCGCGCCGCGATTGGTGATACCCCGGAGGCCGCTCGATTCATTCGGACAGTCCCGCGAATCGGATACGGCTTTCACGGTGATGCACGCGAGGTCACGACGGCCCCACCTCTCAGCAGCCTTCATCCGGCTGCGCAGCTTGTCTCGGAGCGCCGCGACTGGAGCCTCTCTGAGGGTCTGACCCTCATCGGCCGCGATCGCGATTGCGCCGTCAATCTCGATTCACCCGGTGTCTCGCGACGTCACGCGCGAATCGTGGTCACGGGCGAAGAAGCAACGATCGAGGACCTGGGAAGTAAGAACGGTACCTACGTGAACGGCCGGCTGGTGAAAGACGTGACGGCCCTGGAAGACGGAAGCCAGGTGCAGATCGGTTCCGTCACGACGGTGTATCGGCGTATGACCGGACTACCGTCGACCGTGACTCAACGGCGGCACAAAACGTAAACAGCGACGCCGCCCGCCTGCGCGTCACTTGACGCTACGGTGGCAAAGGCGTATGAACACAGTTAATCCACTCGCGGCTCCTCGAGTATTTGGAGGACAGCCATGCGACCGACTCACATCCTCACCTCAGGCATCCTCGCTGCGGCCGTCGCCGCAACGCTCTCTCTGGAAGCGGCGCAAGCCCCGTCAGCCACGTCCGACGACTACATCGTCGGAACGTGGGAGCTCAACGTCGCCAAGTCGAAGTACTCACCGGGACCTGGGCCGGTGAGCGAGACCCGCACCTACCGCCGGGGGCCGAATGGCATCGAGGGCACGATTCAACGTCGATTCTCAGACGGCAGATCGGAGCGGATTGAATACGTCGCTGATTACGATCGCGAGTATCCCGTCATGGGAACCGCGGAGTACGACCATATCCTGATGAAGCGGATCACCGCGCGCACGGCGGAAGCCGTGCTTTCGCACGCCGGACGCGTCTACGGCACGGCGCGTCGTGTTGTCGACGACTCCGGAAAGACGATGACCATCACCTTCAAGCGCGAAGGCTCTTCTGGTACGCCGATCAGCAATACGGCTCTCTACGAGAAAGTAGAACCGTGAGTTGACCTCAGCGGCCGGGCAGCTCGAACACCCAGACGCCCGCCCCGCGATCGGGAGGATTTCGGATCTCGGGGACAAGAGCCGGAAACGTCAGTGCCTGGGCACCGCCGTTGCCGACAATCATGGCCACGTATTGTTTGCCGTTTGCGAGGTAGCTGATGGGCGCATTGCTCGGCACGTCGCCGAGTCTTGCCCGCCAGAGTTCCTTGCCAGTCGCGTCGTCGTACGCCGCGAACACACGATCGAGAGCGCCGGCAAATACGACACCTCCAGCCGTGGCCAGCGTACCCGTCGTCTGCGGCGCGCGCTGACGCTCGATCCAGACTGACTCGTGTGTCTCCAGGTTGATCGCCTGGAGCCGGCCGTACTTGCCGTCGCTGTTCGGGCGCGGCCGAAGGCTCCAGCGCACCCCCGTCGACAGGCTGCCGCGCCCTCCTTTTTCGACAGGCGTGAGATCCATGCACGACTCGACAAGTGGCACATACAGGATCTTCGTTCGAGGGTTGTAGGACGAGGGCAGCCACGATTTCGCACCGCCAGCATGGGGACACACGAACTTCGTTTCTCCGTCGCCAGGTACCAGCTTCGGATCGATCGTCTTCGCACCCGTCTTTGGATCGATCGCCGTCACGACGTTCTGCACGCCGAGATCCATCGAGAACGCATACGCGCCGGTCGCGGCCTCCATCGCGTCGAAGATCGCCTGCTTGCCTCCAGTAACGACGAGCGTCTTCTCTGCCCCGTTGACCCGCAACGGGATCACGTGCCTCTCGAAGGCCCAATCGAGATCCCACTGATCGTTGGGTTGGTGCTGGAAGAACCACACGAGCTTGCCTGTGTCGACGTTGATCGCGAGCGTCGAATCCGTGTAGAGGCCGTCATTGGTGACGTCGCCTTCGTCGGCCGGATTGCGAAGTGGGCCCGTGTCGTACGTCTGCGCCGGTCCAAAGAACGCCAGGTTGAGCGCCCGGTCGTAGCTTGCTGGTACCCACACCGACGCGCCGTTCCGTCGCTCGAGAGGCAGACCGTTCCACGTGTGCCCTCCTGATTCACCAGGCCTCGCAATCGTGGAGAACCGCCACGCTTCCTTGCCGGTCTCGGCATCGAGAGCGACGATGAAGTTGCCTCCGGGTGCGCGGCCGGTCGTGCCGATCATCACCTTGCCGTTGGCAACGAGAGGTCCGCCTGTCATCCCGTAGCCGGCTTTGTGGTCAGCTACGGCCTCATCCCAGGCGACTTCTCCAGTCCTGGCGTCGAGCGCGACGATGTGCGTGTCGGAGGTCGGAACGTACAAGCGCCCGCCGTAGAGTGCAATGCCTCGCTTTACGGTGGGACTCCGACCGGCAGGCAACCGCCGCGAGTACTGCCACAGCAGGTCGCCGGTCGCGGCGTCGAGTGCCTGCACCTTATCGCCGTACGCGTGGACGAACATGACACCGTCGTGGACAAGCGGCGTCACTTCGTTCGGGCCGTTCGGTAGCGCCCAGCTCCACGCCAGTCGCAGATCACGCACGTTGGCACGCGTGATCTGCGTGAGCGGGCTGAAGCCTTGCGCGTCGAAGGCGCGCCGCCACGTGAGCCACTCACCATCAGCGGGGCTGCTCAGCGTGGCATCACTGACCGATGTCAGTCGATCGAGAGGATTCGATCGGGTCGGCGGCGGTGGAATGGATACGCCGATCGTCAGCCCTCCGGCGGGTCCGCCAGCCGATGACGGCAGCATCACGGTTCGCAACAACGCGGGATCGGACGGCAGCTCGCGATTCGTGGCGATGACACCGTTCTGTTGAATCAGATACGCGAGCAGCTGCGCGTAGGTGGCATCGCCGAGCGATCCGGGTGAGCCAGGCGGCATCGTACGGCTCACCTGATCGAAAAGGGCGTTAACTGACTTACCTCCCCAGCGCAGTCGAAAGTCGGAGCCTTGGAGTGGCGGCCCGAACTCGCCGTCGTCGAGATTCGCTCCATGACACGACGCACACGTCTGTTCGTATACCTGTTTCCCCAAGGCGGCCTGAGCAGAGGTGTAGGTCGGCAGCGCGAATGACTGTGCGCGCAGGCCGCGAGGAAACTGCAGCGAGATCATGGCGGCGAGGAGCGCGAAGGCACCGAGGAGAATCCGCCTTGTCATCATGTGAGAAGCCTCAGAACCCCGGAGCTTACCATCAGCGTGAAGACGCTCCGTCATCAGCAGCGGCTGACGTCCCCGCTTTACGCGACGGGCCCCGGGCTGCCGCCTCCAGGTTGCGCCGCGCTTCAGCAAAACCTGGCTGAAGTTCGACCGCTCGCCGAAAATGCTGCACCGCCTCGGCCATCCGGCCCACTGAGGCCAGCGTCACGCCGAGATCGTTCTGCGCTTCCGCTGAATCGGGCATGAGATCGACGGCCTCTCGCAAACGGACCTCGGCGTCTGCGTAGCGCCGTGATTCCATCAGCTCCGCTCCCTCGTCGTATCGAATCTGACCCAGGTTGGCGCGGGCGTTGGGCGACCGCGGCTCCCTGGTCAGGGCCTGATAGAACTCGCTGACGGCTTCGGCCACGCGGCCGGCACGCATCTCGGCAATGCCGACGATATTGTGCACTTCCGCGGAATCGGGCACGACTGCTCCAAGGTAAGCGCTTCCCAGGATGCGGCGGCGACCGTTGGCGCGGGACCTCGCAGCGACAACGTCGGCGACCGGCGCCAGATACGCTTGCTGCAGAAGTCGCAGATAGAGATCGAGATTCGGCACCGCCTGTCCGGTCCGCGTGTCCTCGACACAGCGCGGGCACCACGCCGCGATACGCGTTACGTCGAACAATGACGCCGGTACTCCCATGAGCCCCGCACTGAGTCCCGACAGGACGCCGTATTCCTGCAGAGGACGGTCGTCGGTCACTGGGAGAGATCCCGTTGTGGCGCGCACGAGGGTTTCTGCCGATCCCACGAAGGTGCCAGCGACCTCGCGCACCGACCCGAGGTCCAACCGCGAGAGATCCTCTCGAACAGCGCGTTCGCGCTCGAGCGCCACCGCAAGACGTTCGGGATCGAGCTCGATCCGCGGAGCGGCAGTCCCTATCAGGAGGAGTTCGGCCTGTGCACCGGAGAGCAGCACCGATTGCGGAAACACGTCGACGAACGCGCGCACCATCGCCAGGCTGCTTTCTGCCGGGACCTGATACGCCGGCAGCCACTGGCTCACATAGCCGTTGGACGTGAGACGCGACCGCGCCAGTTGGTAGAACTCGCGCGAGTAGAGCGACACCACACCGGCGTGCGCGATGGGCGGGGGCTCCAGTGTAATGAGGTCGTACGTGCCAGGGGCGGTCATCTGAAGATGCTGTCGGCCGTCGTTGACGAACACCGCCACCTTTGGGTCTCGCAACACATCATGATTCGCATCGCGGAAGTAGCCCGAGTGCTCGAGGATCCCCTTCGAGAGATCCGCGACGTCGACATGCTGAACCGATGTGTGAAGCGTGGCCGCGTGCACCGTGTTCCCCACGCCAAAACCGATCACCAGCACCCGTCTTGGTTGTTCCATCGCGAGCAGCGGGACATGCGCGAGCGCGCGCATGTATCGCTGATCGAGAACAGCCGTTGAGGACATCGCATGTCCGTTCGTCAGCAGCCCACGTCCCCGGCCTGGTCTCTCAACAACAGCCAGCAGTTCGGTGATGCCCTCACTGAGCGTCACGACGCGCTCGCTGGCATCACGGGTGCCAAGCGCGCGGTGAACGAGGAAGTCCGCTGGCAGCACAAACCAGATGACGAGGGCAACGACCGCAAGAGCGCCCGCACCGGCCGGCACAACCGGCCGGCGAGACTGCGGCTGTAGAGCCAGATAGAGCGGAGCGATCGTAAGCGCCGCGAATCCAGCAAGGACTCCAGCCGACACTTGCATTCCCAATCGAGGCAGGAGCAAGTAGCCTGTGACGAGGGACCCGGCGACTGCTCCGATCGTGTTTGCCGCGTAAAGCACGCCGGCGCGACGACCAACGGAGGCCTCGGCACCCTGGACCAGTGCGTTCGCGAGTGGGAACGCCAACCCCCCGATGAGCGAGGGCAACGCGACTTCGACCAGCATGGGGCGCAGGTTGAACCAGAGTTCGGTCAGGACACGAGACACCGACGACTGCGCTGCGAGCGTACCGGCGATCGTCGTGCCGCGTGCGGCGAGGGTATCAGCGCTACCTGAAGCAAGGCCCAGGAGAGTCGCGACGGCGAATAACGCCTCGACGATCATCAACGTCCGAGCGGGACGCCCGAACCGGCGATCGAGCCATCCGCCCGCGAGCGCTCCGGCGCCGAGCGCGAGCAGCATCACGGTCAGCAGCAACGAGAAGACAGCTCGAAACCCACCGAGCAGCACGGCAAGATGTCGCAGCCAGAGCATCTCCATGCCGAGCGCGGCGAAGCCCGACAACGTCAGTGCCGCAGCCGTCCATTGCAGCGCGGCGGAAGCCGATTCCGAGACACGCACCCGGTTCCGGTCGCCGGGCTCGCTTGCGTGCTTGACCCGCCGAAGCGCCTTCGGCGGGCGGGCGGTTGAACCCGCCACGCGTTGCTGACTTGGGGCGATCCAGAACGCACCAGCCGCCGCAACGAGGTTGAGCGCCACTGCAACCAACTGGGTCACCAGGAGTCCGGCGCGGGGAACGAGCGCGAAGTCGGTCAGGAATGCGCCCGTGGCGGCACCGAGCGTGTTGGCGCCGTACAGCAACGCGATGCGCCAGCCGCTGGAAGGAATATCGCTCCGCACCTGCGCCCGGATCAGCACTGTGAACGTTCCGCCCATCAACACCGTCATAGGTGCCAGCAGAACAACCGTTAATGCCGCGCGGGATAAGTAGGACCCTGTCGTGAGCCCATGCCACCCGGCCGTATCGGTCTCGTACCCGGACAGCCCGGCGATGACGGCCGCGAGGTGAGGCAGAAGCAGCGAGACGAGGAGTCCGCACCCGGCGATGAGCGTCTCGAGCACTCCGTACGAACGGACCAGGCTATCGGGACGCCTCTGATAGCGGCCGTCGGCCCACCGTCCAAGGAGGTAACTGCCTGCCCCGAGGCCGAGCATGAATATCGCGACGACAATCGACGCCGAGTGGACGGTGTTGCCATAGATGTGTCCAAACTGGCGGACCCAGACGACCTGGTAGACCAGGCCGCTGATGCCGGACAGAAAGAACAGAAGGTGAACCAGCATTGACTTCACCCTCGTGCGAGACGTAGATTCCACGGCACCTCTGATCTATCAGAAAACGCTCGGTGAGTTTTGAGGTTGTTCGTTCCCCACGGTCGGTCACCCTTTGTTCGGCGTTGGCGAGACCCAATGCTCGGGAGGCGAAAACACATGCGTGCCGCTCTCCGGTGTGCCGTCATTCTGATGTGGACGGCCCTGCTACCCTCAGTTGCTTTCGCGCAAGCATCCATTACAGGCATTGTCAAAGACACTTCGGGCGCCGTGCTTCCCGGAGTGACTGTGGAAGCCGCGAGTCCCGTACTGATTGAAAAAGTGCGCGAGGCGGTTACCGACGCCAGCGGTCGCTTCCAGGTCGTTGACTTGCGCCCCGGAACGTACACGGTCACGTTCACGCTGCCAGGATTCAACACCGTCAAGCGGGACGGCGTCGTGCTTAGCGGCTCGGCGGCCGTCAACGTCGACGCCGACCTCCGCGTCGGCTCGCTCGAGGAAACAATCACGGTGAC
>Ga0075421_100006569_pt1 | contig 14212 bp, 10 predicted proteins | sample SoiMetdeltSBSDD5_FD_75292 | JGI IMG/M metagenome (GOLD analysis project Ga0075421, IMG submission 75292) | Bulk soil microbial communities from a Populus tree surrounding site in Tennessee, USA - Soil MetaG P. deltoides SBSDD5 | ecosystem: Environmental > Terrestrial > Soil > Tree plantation...
GTATGCTTCATTTTGCTTGTGCCTCCTTCTGAGGATTGCGGCTGAGCGTGGTCTCTCGTCGGACCTCTCGCCTTGGCTGAGGTTATCCGAGCTGGGTTTTTTGCTCTTCTCCGGGGTTGCCTTGTTGCTTTTGGCCGTCTAGCAAGGGCGGAGAAGGTCCAGTTCTCCGGCATTCCTATAATCCCCAGTGATGAGCGGCCGTGGCGGTTACGCGACACACGTCAATTCCCGCGTCCTCGCCCTGACACGCGCTACTGGATGGTTCACAACGCTGGCAATGTTGTCGTCGTTGGCCGCCAGCGCGGGCCTCGCCGCCGATCGCTTTGCACTGATACTGAGCGATCCGCCCGTAACACAGCAGTTCAGAACGAAGGCCGCATTCCGGAGCACGGCCGCAACAGCGCACCGCGACGCGATACGGGCCGCACAATCAGGGCTGCGCAACGAACTGCGCGCCCGGCGAATTCCCGCGACAGGGGCCGCGCAGTTGACTGTCAACGCGGTGTTCGTGCACGCCGCGCCGGAGCGGGAGGCCGAGCTTCGCGCGCTCCCCGGCGTTGTGAGTGTCGTTCGTGTCCGCCGTTATAAGCTAAAGCTCAACCGTGCGCTCGAGATGGCAAACGTACCCGCCGCGTGGGCGATGACCGGTAGCCCCGGCAACGCCGGCCAGGGAGTAAAGATCGCCGTACTTGATACAGGCATCGATCTTAGCCATCCCGCATTCAATGACGACGGCTACAAGCCGCTCGACGGGTTTCCGCGCTGCTCAGGCTACATCGCTGACGACAACTGCGCGGGCTTCACCAACCGCAAAGTAATTGTTGCGCGAAGCTACGTCAGCCAACTCGCGGCAGCAGACAACGGAGCCGCGGACGACTACACACCACGCGATCACGTCGGCCATGGCACCGCAACCGCCGCTACGGCTGCTGCCACGCCGGTAATGGGACCCTTCGGCGTCCAGCTCAGTGGAGTTGCGCCCCGCGCCTACCTTGGAATCTATCGCATCTATGGCACTCCCGGTGTGAACGGCTTCACCTCAGACGAGGTCATGATTCAAGCCTTCGAGGATGCGCTTGCGGACGACATGGATGTCGTTTCGTTCTCCGTTGGCATGCCGGCGCTGACCGCGCCGTTGACTGCTACCTGCGGCCCGCAGGGCCGGGACGTTTGCGATCTGCTAGCCACTGCATTGGAGAGCCTGACGGGACAAGGACTTCTTGTAGTCGCCGCCGCGGGTAATGAGGGCGCGAGCGGATTTGATGAGTTCGGTGAACCGTATTCGACCCACGGAAGTGTCACGTCGCCGGCGACCTTGAGCAGCGTACTGTCAGTGGGAGCCATCACCAGCTCGCGGCAGTTCACTTCGAGCGTCTTAGTCGCCGCTGGACCCGGGTCCGGCGCCCTGCGCGTCCCCGCGTACTTCGCGCTCGAATCCGCCATCTTCGAGCCACTGACGGCGCCGGTTGCCGACGCCGCGCAAATCGGTGATAACGGCCGTCTGTGCGGTCCGGTTGACGGCTCACCGCTTGCGGGGCGGATCGCCATAATCGCGCGCGGCGGATGCACGTTCAAACAGAAGACCGAGAACGCCGTACAAGCCGGAGCAGTGGGGGTCATTTTCTATCAGGCCGGCCCCGAACCGTTTGCCCACTTGATAAGCATCGGTATGGACGAAATCGTGGCGGTGATGATCACAGCAGAAGATGCACGAACGCTCCTGGCAGCCATTGCCGGCGACTCATCACGCGCCGTAACCTTGGATCCCTCCCTATCGGAAACCGAGAACCCGCGAGGCAACCTGGTCGCCTCATTTTCATCGCGAGGTCCGACGATTGCGGAGGGTCTTGCAAAGCCGGACCTGGCCGCTCCGGGCACGACGATCGTGGTCCCCACCCAAACGCAGGATATTGATGGCTCGATGTACAGCGATACAGGATACACGATCGTGGACGGGACTAGTTTTTCCACACCCATCGTCGCCGGGGCAGCAGCCGTTGTCAGGCAACTTCATCCCGAGTACAGTGCGGCGCAGATACGATCCGTGTTGGTCAATACGGCCTCCTCCGCCGTCGGTCCAGAGGACGCGCGCACGCGTGTGACCGAGGTTGGGGCCGGAAAGCTCGATCTGAAAAGGGCGCTACAAACCAACGTGGCCGTTGAGCCGCCGAGCCTTTCGTTCGGCATTCTGACGCCCACCGTCACCTTCCCTCTGCAACGCACTTTCAAACTCTCTAGCATCGGGACGTCACCGCAGACGTTCTTGCTCACCGTCGAAGCGGCAAATACGTTCGGGGGGGCGATCTCCGTCGAACCCGCTTCAGTCTCCCTAAATCCGCGCGATTCAGCGAATATAACCGTCAAGCTCTCCGGCTCGCCGCGCGGTCCAGGTCACCACGATGGCTACATCAAGGTAGCCGCAAACAACGTTGACATACGGATACCCTACCTGTTCTCGATCGGCGACGGCCGGCCGGTCGCAATCGTGCCGTTGACTGGGAATGGTTTTGTCGGAATCGTGTCGGAACGGATCACCGACGTCGAGGTGTTGTTCCGCATCATTGACCGCTACGGGATCGGAGTACCCGGAGTGCCCGTCAACTTCACACCGGTCAACCGGCGCGGCCGCATCGCGCAGGGTGACCGCGAGACCGACGCGCTCGGCATTGCGCGCGCCATCCCGATTATGCCGGCTACGCCTGGACCAGTGACCATTCTCGGGAGCGCGAATTTTGGCGAACTGCAATTTGAATTCTTCGGCTATGCAGAAGCAATTCCTGTGGTCCGGAGCGCCGTCGATGCCGCCGATCGAAAAGAGAAACCCTTCGCGCCGGGCTCGCTCATTTCGGTCCTGGGAACGGGCCTCAGCGATGTCTACCTGCAGGCGCCCGACGACCACTTGCCAATGGCGCTGGACACGGTGACGGTGAGTTTCCATGCCGCCAACGGGAGCTGGCCAGGCTGGGTGCACTATATTAGCCCCGAGGAGGTGACTGTACAGGTTCCCTGGGAGCTGCAAGGGCAGCGGGCCGTGCAGATTCGCACCGGCAATTTCGGGATCTTCAGCGAGCGTTTCGAACTCGCGCTGGCGGCGGCTCCGGCGCCATCTGTATTTACGCAGACAGATGACAGCGGTCTGCCTGTCGTGGACGCAATGGGGATCGACAATCAGCCAACCGGGCTGCAAACCAACCCCGCGCGCCGCGGTCAGCCCATCAGCGTTTACGCGAACGGGCTGGGACCGGTACGGAATCGTGCGGATGCGACATCGCCGACCGTCGCCATGCCATTGGTCACGGTGGGCGGCGTCCAGGCGGAGGTGCTGTCGAGTCGTCTGGCCACTGACCGTGCCGGGTACTACGAAGTCAAAATCAGGATTGCGAACGAAACTCCGGCGGGGCTACAGGATCTCGTGCTCGCTATCGGAGGCATAACCGCCGAGGCCGTGAAAATGAACGTCAGGTGATCGCTCGTTCATCCTGGTAAAATCTGAAACCATGTTCGCCAGATTCGTTGTTGCGGCGCTGCTGGCAACTCACATCGGCGGCGCCCAGCCGCGAGTGGATCTCGACGCCGCTCGTCGCATTAAGGCCGAGGCAGCTCGAAACAGCTCCGTTGCCAGTACAGTCAGGATCTTGGCCGACCGTTATGGACCGCGGCTCACGGCGTCTCCCGAATTCGAAGCTGCGGCGGCATGGACAGCGGACCGTATGCGCGGCTGGGGACTTTCGAATGTTCATCTCGAACGATGGGGATCATTCGGCCGGGCCTGGTCGCTGAAACGCTTCTCGCTTCATATGACTGCGCCGGGTTATTCGCACCTGATCGGCGTTCCGCTTGCCTGGTCCGCTTCGACGGGCGGGAAGGTGACGGCCGAACCCTTTCCTCTTCCCATCGACGACGACGATCTGGAGAAGCTGGAGCGCGATATAGAGCGCATCGAACAGAATCTCGCCGGGAAACTCAAGGGGAAGGCCATAATGGCAACGCGCCTGGAGCGCTTGGCTCGCGCGAGCGAAACGCCGTCGACGCCCCGGTACACGGAGGCAGAGCTGCATCAGGAGTCTCTCGCACCCGATCCGAAGCGATTGCAGCGATTCGATTACACGCGTCTCGCCCTGCCTGAGGACTCGATGGACCGGGCTGAGTTCATGAGTTACGCTCCAGCCTCCTTCAGAGAAGCGTTCCGCGAGCGCCAGCAGGCTCTCCGACGCCGGCTTCACAAATTCCTCCGCAACCAGGGCGCGGTCGCTTTGCTGGTCTCGTCCGCCGGTAGCCAGGCGGGGCGGGTAGTGGGAGGAGGCGCAGGATGGTGGCAGGCGCAATACCCATCGCCGCTCCCGGTGATTGCTCTCACGGCCGAGCACTATGGACGCGTTGCCCGCCTCACCGAAGCTGGAGTCACCGTCAGGCTGGAGTTCGAGTTGGATGCCGAGATATCATCGGCCGACGTCGACCCTCCCAACGTTCTCGCCGAACTCCCGGGCAGCGCAAGCACAGGTGAATGGATCCTCGTAGGCGCGCATCTGGATTCGTGGACGGGAGGAACCGGGGCGGCGGACAATGCGTCCGGCTGCGCGGTCGTAATGGAAGCGATGCGCATCCTGAAGGCATCCGGGCTTCCGCTCAAGCGCAGTATCCGGGCGATTCTGTGGTCCGGAGAAGAGCAAGGCAACTTTGGATCAGAGGCCTACGTCCGGCGGAACCTCGGAGATCCCGAGGCGCGCGGACGCGTCAGCGCATACTTCAACCTGGATGATGGATCGGGCAAAATACGCGGCGTGTATCTACAGGGAAACGACGCCGCGCGTCCCTTCTTTGAGAAATGGCTCGAGCCATTCCGGGATCAAGGCGCCTCCACGGTATCAATGCGAGACGGCGGCCTTTCCGATGTGTCCCCGTTCGACGCTGCCGGAATTCCTGCTTTCAGCTTCATTCAGGACCCACTCGACTATTGGACACACACACATCACTCGAACGTCGACACCTTCGAACACGTCTCGCCAGCCGATCTGGTGCAGGCGTCGGTGGTCCTCGCCTCGATTCTGTATCACGCCGCAAACAGCCCGGAGTTGATACCTCACAGGCCGCTGCCAAGATCCGGGAAGCCCTGATTCACGAGTGGAGGCCCGGGAAGAGGTTCTCGCGAGAGGAACGAGTGCTGCGGGACGGGGCAGGCTGGCAGTGACACGCGGAGGACGCGGTCATGGATGGCCGCGTCCTCAATTGTGATGATTAGTTCTCTGCTGCAGGGCGCTTCTTGATATAGATGTCCCGGCCGCCGTTGCCGTAGGTGATCTCCATACGGTCGCCGCGGACTACTTGCCTGACGATGTCATGGCTCTTATCGCCCGGTGAGCCCGGACCGGTCGGGTTCGACGGCATCTCGAGGTCGGACGCGCCGGTAAGGCCGTTCACGAGGGTGAGCACCGGCCGCCGGAAGAACAGGAAGCCGCTGTCAGTCTTCTTGTAGGTCGTCGGCAGCCTCCTGGACCTAACGCCCTGGCGGAAGACCCCGTAGGTGCCTTTCAACTCCAGGCTCTTGTAGACCAGCGTCATCATGTCCGGCGACTGACCGCTCATGTTCAGTTCGAGTTCGCTGCTGCCGTTCATTTCGAACAGAACATCTCTGCCGTTCGACGCTTTCGAAGCGCTCGCAAGGGTGGCCTCGTCAATCACTGACATGAGACCGTCGAGGACTCCCGTTTCACGGCCGACCATCGTGCCGGTGGCGAGCGTTCCCGGAGTTGCAGACGTCTTGTACTTTGAGACAGCGGCCGGGTCCACGCCGAGCTTCACAGTAAACTCACCCTGGAGCGGTTGCCTGTGTGGCTTCCCGCTTGGAGTAAATCGCGTCTGGAGCACCCAGGTGCCCTCGAGTAGGCTGCTCGCCTCGCGAGCGTTCCTCAATAACTCTTGCTGCTGCCGGCTCTGGGCATACGTGGGCGCGGTGAATATGCCCGCCAAGGCGAGCACGCCGGCCGCCTTGGACAGCGGAAGCTTTCGGTTCATCGTCACTCCTTTCTGCGAGACCCGCGTCTTGAACGTCACCTTCGCGGCCCGCGTACGAAACAGAATCTATCGTAAGGGGCGGGCCTCAACGTAACTACTCCAGAGTTGCGACAGCCCGCGCGGCAATAATCCTATTTGATCTTCGTGTACTGCGAGGAGAGTATGCGCCAGCGTCCGTTGCGCTTTACCAGCACGTCGGTCCAGGCGTATTCGCCGGTCGAATTTTTGCCCTGGAATGTCGCGGTCTCCTTGTTGCTTCCCCGAGCGATGGCGAAGCCCTCAAATATTGTGACCTTGATGGGTCCATACTCTACCGCCTGCGAAGCGGTAACGCCGGCTTTGAGATCGGCCATGAACTGCGCCTTTGAGAGAAACTTGCCTTTCGGGTCAAGCGCAGCCCAATCATCGGCCAGGATCTCATCGACCTTTTGGTAGTCCTTGTCAGTCATGGCCTTGCCCCAGGAGAGCTCGAGACGAATCAACGCTTCTTCAAGCGCCGCCGTTTCTGCCTTGCCTGCTGCAGACGCTCCGGCGCCGAAGGACGGAATAGCGGCCGCCGCTAACATGGACACTACTAATAGATGTTTCATCTGTATTCTCCTCTAAGCTAGTAACTTGTCGAACCACCTGCGCGTGCACGCTGAGCAGCCACAGAATCGTGATATGGAGAGCGTGGTAGCGCTAGCATTGCCACGCCAGCAGCGGCCCTGAACGTGTTTTTGAAGAATTCGTCGTCGCGAGAGCGGTGAGCTGCGGGGGTGATCTGAGCACTACCGAGGACAGCACCAACACACCCCGGCACGAATCCAGATAATCTCATCACAGCCGCCCCCGCTAGGATAGAAGGCCGGGGAGGGGGCGGCTTCTCTGAGATTGCTCGCTACTGTTCAGACCATCGTTGCCAGACGCCTTTGAACTCCGCTTCTTGGGTAGCCGCTTTTCCGTTGAGAATCCAGGTGATTGTAAGCATGGCGCTGGTCGGACCGCCTTCGCAAAGAAGAGCGAGCACAGAGTCGTCCAGATTCGCCGCGCTTAGCACCAGGTACCCGGGCCAGACGGAGTGCAGCACTGTCCCACGGATCTTGGACCCGTTGAAGAGCTCGACTTCATAGGTTTGACCGGCTTCGACCCGGGGCAGGCCTTCCTTGGTCAGACCACCGGGACGCGCGAGCGAATTCCAGGCCTCGTCGCGCGAACCGCCAAGCTGCCGGAACAGGGTGACGTTTTTGTACGGCTGGCCGGCGTGCTGCGCCCCATGCCGCAACATCGCGAAGAAAGCGCGCCAGCCGTTCTCCAGGGACCGCTGGTACGCCTCGCCGTCGGGCGTTGCGGGGAACCCGGAGTGATGCAGCCGGAGGACTGTGCCACCGGCTTCGCTGGTGAGCGTGTAGTCTTCGTCGAGACCCGCGTCGGCGTTTCCCATCAGCAGGTGTTGCGGCGGTTGCCACGTCTTGATGGTATTTCGCCCGGTCATCCCCTCGCCCCATGACACTTCGATGTAGCCGCCTTGGCCCGACTGGCTGGTCGCGGAAGGAGCTAACCAGCGCGCGATCTCTCCTGGGTCGGTGATCATGCTCCAGACGGTTTCTATCGGGGCATCAATGTGCACTGTTAGATCGACTGATCGGGTGTTGGCGTCACTCATTCGAGTCTCCGTCGGTGTCATGAATTCGATTATGTTGTTGGGGTTCAGTCGTTGTCAAGGATTCCAGGTTTTTGCGTCAGTCCTTTCGCAACTCGGGAGAAATCGCGTTCATGCCGACGCTAGGCTTTCCGATGAACTTGCCAATGGAAGCCAGATCTCTTAGAAATAACGACGGCAACATTTTCTAATAACCGGATTGACAGCGCAGATGTTCCAGCATCTGCCGGACCACTTCCTGTATCAGCGGCCTTAGGAAAAGTCCTACTGCGTGGCCAGTATTCTTTCCAACTCGCGGATTCGCTATCCTGCTTTCGGGTCAGCTCGCTTTTCCTTTTCTTTCGCACCCAGGGAAAGGCCTAGCATGGGTATTTCCTTTTGCCGAACTTATTGAAGCCTAACAATCACGCGCGACGGCCGTGAGGCGCATCACTGACGGAGAGCATGGGCGCCGCCAGTAAGTGGCGCTACTGCGCATCGTTAACGTTTCATTCACTCGCGAAAGGCTTCTCTGTAGTTGCTGAAAGCTGACGCTTTTGATAGAAACACGCACGAATTAATCCGGTGTTTCAGAAATCTAACTGTAAGAAAACGGAAAATGTACTGGCGTCCGCATTTTTTCGTTGACAGCGGCTCTGCCCGGCCAGATAATAGGAAGCCTCAAGGATCGAAGTATGGTCATGGCCAGTACACGATCAATCGAAGTCGCCATCGACATCGAGGCCCCGCGGCAGCATGTGTGGGCTGCTCTTACGGATGAAAATCAGATACCGCGCTGGCTCGCCCCATCCGCTAGCGTGAAACCAGGAGCCGGCGGTTATATCGAACTCTCCTGGGGCGAAGGAATGACTGGCCGCAACACTATTGACGTGTGGAATCCGCAGGAGCGGCTCGTCCTCGTCAACAAAGAGCAAGGCCTGCGGGAAGAGTATTCACTTTCCGAGGTCGGCGGTGGCACACGCCTTTCGCTGGTCCACAGTGGTTTTGCCGTCTCGCCTAAAGTGGACGATCAATACGATGCGATCAACAACGGCTGGCGCACTTTCTTTCGCATGTTAAAGCATGCGGCCAAGCGGGGCGCAGGCGCATCGTATCGCAACGTGACTGTGTTCTCACCGCTGTCTCTTACTCGAGATGTCGCATGGCATCGCATCGTTCGGCCGAGTGGCATCACTGTAGGCGGGCTGTCTCCCTTGACCGACGGTCAGCGCTACGAGACAATGCTGCGAACCGGACAGCACCTCATCGGGTCAGTCGTGCACTGCGCCTGGCCTGGGTACCTCGTCCTCGCGGCTGACAATATGGATGATTCCTTGTTCGCACTCTTCTGCGAACGCAGCAGCGAAGGATCGTTACTGACCATCACCTGGATACTCAACGGCCAGGCAGTCATATTGGGAGACTCGCTGCACGCGCAGTGGTCCGAGTGGGTGACGGCAGCCGCAGGGACATTTGATCCTGAGGCGGGCGTCCAGGCAACCAACCTCGGCCTGGATCATGCGAGTGTAGACCAATCGGTGTAGGAGGAGGAGATGCGAAGGTTGGAGCCCGGCTGGTATGCAGCTCAGGTGCGCGCGCAATCCGAGAAGATGGTCGCCGCACTCCTGAAATACAAGGGATACGAGCCATTTTTGCCGACATATCCCAAATTTCCGGCGCGCCGGAATTCCGAACCGCAACCGCTTTTTCCGGGATATGTGTTCTGCCACGTGGGAGAATCCGCGGCGGGCCTGATTGTGACCACACCTGGCGTCATCCAATTGCTCGGCGTCGGAAATATGCCACAAGCGGTGCCGGATTTCGAGATTGATAATCTGAAGCGCGTGCTTGCCACGGGCCTTCGAGTGGGGCCATGGCAGCATCATGAAGTCGGGATGCGCGCCCGTTTCGTTGACGGACCACTTAAGGGATGCACGGGCGTGATCGTGAATACCGACAGTGACACGCACCTGGTGGTGTCGGTTGAGCTATTGCGGCGGTCCGTTTCGGTGCGAATCAATCGTGAGTGGGTGGAAGCGATCAGCCCGACACCCAAGCCGATGGGGGTAGGTATCCAGGCGAGCGAGAGAGTCCACGCGGCGCCGGCGTTCGCGTTCGGTGTTCGCGGCGCGCGATGATCGCGCGCATGTAGCGCACGGCGACGAAACGCCGGCGCAGATCGTGCAGTCTAACTTACAACGTCCCTTGCCGAAGCTGTTTCGGGGGCCATCTGAAGCGCTCCATAGCGGCAGCTTTGCTTTGTACTGGGCGGCGAGGCTGTTGAGTTTGCTGGGAACGCAAACGAGCCGGACCGCGATCATCCTTCTGCTGGCGGGCAACACGTCGGCCGTGGCCGCAATCGGCGCCCTCATCTGGTGCGAAATCCTTCCCGGTGTTGCTGCAGGGTTCTTCGCGGGCGGCGTTGTGGACCGGGCGCCGCGGCGCACGATGATGTTTGCAGCCGACATCGTGCGCGCATCAACGTTGTTCCTCGCGGCGTGGCATCCGGACGTCCCGGTATTACTCGCTATCGCCGCTATCAATTCGATCGCGAGCGCGTTCTTCAATCCTGCCCGCGCCGCTGCGCTGCCCGATGTCGTGAAACCGGAACTGTTGACGAAGGCGAATGCGATGGATCAGAGCGCGTCGACTGCGGTGCTGATTGCCGGACCGTTTCTCGGCGCGATCATCTTCTTCAATTTCGGTCTACGTTGGGCGCTGATTGCGGACGCGTGTACGTTCCTCCTGAGCGGCGCCTTGCTCGTCGCAGCGCTTCCGGGAGCCGCTGCGGCAGAACGAACCAAAATGCCGATGTGGCGGGAGATTCAGGAAGGCTGGCGATACTTGCGGCACAACCCGCTTCCGCGCACCATGCTGGTGCTCAGCGCGGCCAGCGTATTGTCGGTGGGCATATGGATGCCATTGGCGGCGAGTTTTGTCCGCACGTTTCTGAACGCTGGTGAGGGAGTCATCGCGCAGCAGTTGACGATCTTCGGTGTGGGCGGACTGTGCGGCGCTCCTGCGGCGGCGTGGGCTGCGCGCCGGGCCGGGCGTGGCGGGTTGCTCGCCGCGATGCTGCTGGCGGAAGCCGCGGCTATGCTCCTCTACTCGCGCACCCAGAACGTGCCACTCTCGGGCTTCATCATCTTCGTCTGGGGCATGGTCGTCTCCGGCATCACCGTACCCTTTTACTCATTGCTCCAGGAGCAGGTCCCCGGCACCCATTTGGGCCGGGTGTTCGCCATCCATGAGCAGACGGAAAACGTAGGCGGCGCAATCGCAATCGCCGGCCCCGTGGCGATGCAACAGATCCTGGCCCCGCAGGATATCTTCGCGGTCGCAGCCTTGTTCTATGCGTCCGCAGTGGCGTTCGTACTCCGCTCACCGGGCGGTCTCCAACTCTTCAAAGCCAGATAGCCGACATGAACAGACTGACGATCGCGGCCGCGGCCGCCGGAATTGTTACTGTTTCCGCGTTCGCAATCGCGTACCACCGCACTGCGCCCGCTTCAGAATTCCGGTTGCGCAAGATTGTGGTCGACGCCCAGGGCGGAGGCGATAGTGCAATCTCTCCGGATGGCGCTCGTTTCCTCACCACGTTGCGGCGTTCCGGCAGTTGGGATGTCTGGATGTTCGACATCTCCTCGGGCCGCTGGACGCAGCTGACAAACGGCCCCGAAGACGAGTTCGAGGCCCGCTGGTCGCCGGACGCGCGATCGATTGTCTACACGGCGACCAAACGGGGCAACAAAGACGTTTTCGCGATGCGGCTTGCGGACCGGCGACCCATCGCGTTGACCGACGATCCGGAAGACGATGAGTATCCTGTGTACTCACCCGACGGGCGCACTATCGTGTTTACCGGCGGCCCGTGGATGCGGCGCCGATACTTCGTTATGAACGCCGACGGCACGAATCGCCGTGCGGTCAGTGAGCCAGGCAAGGCCGGCGCCTGTTCGTTCACGCCTTCCGGCGATTCGCTGCTTTGCCACAACTATGACTCCGGTACCGGCAACGTGTATCTTTACCCGATCGGCGGCGGCGACCGGCTGCGTCTGACGCAGGGCGCGTTCTGGGACTACAAACCCTCCGCGTCGCCGAACGGAAGATGGATCGCGATGTCTCGCAGTGAAGAGGGGCCGTCCGCAATATGGGTGATGCCGTATCCTGCGGGCCGCGCATTTCCGCTGACCGATTCCGATGGCGATGATCGGTGGCCGACCTGGAGCGCGGACGGAGACAAACTCCTCTTCCACCGCTTAGCCGATCGCGGACAGGCGATCCAGAGCTACGATCGCGAAACCGGCAAGGTGACGCAATTGGCTGGCGCTGATGAGAAGCCCGGTCCGGCGAGCTTTGACCCGACCGGAACCAAGATCGTGTATGCGTCACGTTGCGGCCAGGGTGAGCGGCTGCGGGTCCGCAACGTAACGACGGGGGCCGTCGCGAACCTCGAGACTCGGGCGGAAGCAAGTTTCCCGCGGTGGTCCCCGGACGGCCGCCGGATCGCGTTTACGATAAAGCGCGGGCTGCGATGGGATGTGGCGACAATCGAGCTTTCAGCCGGTGACGTACGGGTCTGGACGAATGGTGAAGCGCGCGGCATTCGCGACGCACTGAGCTGGTCGCCCGATGGCCGTTATCTCGTCTACCATGCGTCGACACAACCGTTCGAAGCCGACCTGTACATGGTCGACACCGTGTCCGGCGGCACGCGCAACTTGACTCGCGATCATCACTTCAGCCAGGCGCCCGCATTCACAAAAGATGGAAGCGGCGTCACTTTCATGTCGACGCGCGGTGGCAATTGGACCTGGGGCTTCTACCACCTGAACCTCGCGAGTAACGAATACAAGCTGCTACTGGGACCCGACTACACCGAAAAAAACTATCCGAGCCTTACCGGCGATGGCGAACTTATTTGGAGTGAGTTCGACACCGATGGCCGCGAGTACCTTACGGTCCGCAACGCGGACGGGCGCAAGCGGTTGTTGAAGGAAGCCGGTTCGTTCGCGCGCTGGCCCAGCGCCTCGGCGGACGGAAAGAAGATCCTCTATACAACCATAGATCACAGTGTCGAATACTGGATCGCCGAAGGTCTCAACGGCCCCGGCTCGCCGCTCTTGTTCAAGGATCGCCAGGCGACGGTTGTACCGACCCGAGCGCGCGCTGACGACACACAGACGTCCGAGCGCGTGGCCGAAGAGGGTCCGAATCGCTCGCAACGCCGCGCCAGTCCCGTTCAGCTCCACCATCGTTGACTAATGTAAATCCGCGGGCTGGGTCAGTCCGCACGTTTTTCTCAAGGAGTAATTGGCATGTCATTCGCACTCGGAAAAGTTTCGCGCCGGGGAAAAAGCGTGATGCGCGACAGCACTCGCGCGAGCCACTCCCGGGCCGTTGAGCGCGTCATCGAAGCTTTTCAGCAGAAGCTCGAAGAGCCGCTCGATCTGCAGATCATGGCCCGGATCGCATTTGCGAGCCCATTCCATTTCAATCGCATGTTCCGCCGGGTGGCGGGCATCCCGCCCAGCCAGTTTCTGTACGCATTGCGTCTGCAGACGGCGGCGCATCTGCTCGTGACCACGGACCGCTCAGTGCTCGATATCTGCTATGAGGTCGGCTACAACAGTCTCGGCACGTTCACGCGCCGCTTCAGCGCACTCATGGGGCTCTCGCCAACACGCCTACGCGCGATGGCTAGGATGCTCGGCCCGGATGAACTGTTCCAAGAACTCGAGCGCAGCCAGCAACTCGCACGTCTAAATCACGAAGACGAGGGCGCTGAGCTCCGCGGAATGGTTTACGCGCCGGAGGACTTCGACGGCATCGTTTTGATCGGCTTGTTCCCCGAAGCGATCCCGCAGGGGCGGCCGGTCGCGGGTACTCTTGCGATACCGGGGCAGCCCTATGTTATGCGCGGTGTGCCGGAGGGCAGTTATTACCTGTTCGCCGCCGGCATGCCCGTCGCGAGCGATCCGCTGGCCTGCTTTGCGAACCAGAGACTGCCACGCGGCGGTGGACAGAAGATGCAGATCCGCGACGGCGCCGCCGGTGGAATCGCAGATATAGAACTGCACGAACCGGCGGTGACCGACCCTCCGATTCTGGTCACGCTGCCCTTGTTGCTTCGCGAGTATCTCAGCCGCGAGAACGGTGAATGAAGACGACCCTCGCCACAGCGACCAGACCCCCGGGGCCTTCGGGCCGGAAGCTCTTCGGCTCGCTCCTCGAGATCCGCCGCGACCGCATTCGTTTTGTCACAGAGGCGACCCGCGAGTATGGCGACGTGGTGAGCTTCAGGATGGGGCCGCGGAGGATCTACCTCCTGCGGCGCCCGGATCACCTCCGGCATGTGCTGGTCGACAATCAGCAAAACTACCAAAAGGGGATGGGACTGCGACACGCCATCGAGCTGCTCGGCTCCGGTCTACTGACGTCGGAGGGCGCGCAATGGGCGCGGCAACGCAAGGACGTTGGTCCTGTGTTGTCGAGCGACGCGAACATCCAGCGCTTCGCTGCGCGTGCCAGCGAGATCGCCGCACGCAGGATCAGCCGCTGGACCAGCGGCGCCGAGAT
>Ga0075421_100006571_pt1 | contig 14208 bp, 18 predicted proteins | sample SoiMetdeltSBSDD5_FD_75292 | JGI IMG/M metagenome (GOLD analysis project Ga0075421, IMG submission 75292) | Bulk soil microbial communities from a Populus tree surrounding site in Tennessee, USA - Soil MetaG P. deltoides SBSDD5 | ecosystem: Environmental > Terrestrial > Soil > Tree plantation...
GTGCTCGGGGAGCCGACGCCGCGACAGCAGACGCTCTACGACGCCGTCGACGCGGGTGTCGAGGCGGCGCTGGCGGCGCTGCGGCCGGGAGCGGCCGCCGGCGCCGTGTTCGACGCCGCCGTCGGCGCCGTGCGCGCGGCCGGACTACCCGCGTTTCGCCGACACCACGTGGGCCACGGGATCGGGCTCGAGCCGGCCGAGTCGCCCTGGCTCGGGCCGGGAGGCGAATCGCTCGAAGCGGGCATGGTCGTGCGCGTGGAGACGCCGTTCTACGAGCTCGGAACCGCGGGCGTGCACGTCAAGGAAACGGCCCTCGTCACCCGGAGCGGCGCCGCCGTCATGAACCGGTCGAATCGCGGCCTGGTCGTGCTCGACTAGGCGGTCTTCCGCTCGTCGCTCGGCATGTTGCTCTCGAGCCACTCCGTGGCCTGCCGAAGGCCAAAATCCTGAGCGATGGCCTGGGATTCGAAGCGTCGTGGGCTCACCGGGAGGTCGATTGTCCGCGTCGCCCCGTCCAGCGAGTGGGTGATGGTAGCAACGGCAGCCCACGCATTCTCGGCAAGTTGCTCGGTGACGACCGTGATCTCGCAGCCCGCGTAGTCGGTCGGAAACGTCCGGCGCTCGATCATACGGCACCCCCTCGTGCCTTTCAGTGCAAAACAACGGCCATGAGACCCGCGGGTAAACGGTCGCCGCGCCGCCGCCGTCCAACCAGCCAAGGAGCGCCCGGGCATGTCCGGGCAGGAGCGCCTGACTATGGCTTGCGACGAGCGATAGCGGAGTGGGATGGTGGGTCTCAGGAACCGTGGTGAGTTCCGAGCGCGGAGAGATCTCCGACGAGGCGCTCTACGCGCGCGTGGCGGCGCGAGACGAGGCCGCATTCGATCGGCTCGTGGAACGCTATCAGGGCCGGGCGTACCGGCTCGCCTGGTCGCTCCTGCGGAACCCCGAGGACGCCCGCGACGTGTCCCAGGAAGCGTTCCTCCGCGTGTACCAGTCGGCGGGCCGGTTTCGCGGGGACGCCCGGTTTTCGACCTGGTTTTACCGGGTTCTCGTCAACCTGTGCCTGGACCACCGCCGCCGGCGTCGATGGTGGCAGCAACCGGTGACTCAGGACCGCGACGAGGACGAGGCGCTCGTGGAGCGGCAGCCGGCACGTGAGCCGGATCCGGGCGACCGTCTGGCCGAGGAGGAGACGATGGAGCAGGTGTGGGAAGCGGTGCATCGACTGCCACCGCAGCAACGGGCGGCCGTGATGCTGTCGGTGCACGAGGAGATGTCGACGGCGGACATCGCGGCGGTGCTGGACTGTGCGGAGGCGACCGTCCGCGTCCATCTTCACCGGGCGGTGCAGGCGCTGCGGAGGAAGCTGAAGCCGTGAACACGAACACGCATCCGGAGACGGCGCTCGTCCCCTACCTCAGAGATCAGCTCGAGCCCGACGAGCGCGCGCGCGTGGCCGCGCACCTCGAGACGTGCGCGGGCTGCCGTCAGACGCTCGCCGACGCGCGCGTGGTGCTGGCGCAGCTGGCCGGCATCCCCGCCCCGCCGGAGCCGGACTGGGGCCGCTACCGCGCCGAGCTCCGCGCCAGGCTGGAGGCGCGCCGGCGCGGCGCGCACTGGTGGCGGCGTCCGGTCACCATCGCGGTGTCGACGGGACTGGCGGCCGCGCTCCTGCTGTTCACGGTGCGGCCCACGCCGGTCGAGCCGCCGTCCACCGCGAGCCTGACGCCGATCGACGAGACGGCGCTCGGCGCGCGACTCGATATGCTGAAGCACTACGACGTCGTTCAGCGCCTCGACATGCTGGACGAGCTGGAGACCGTCCGCAATCTCGACGTCGTCCCCGTGGGAGGACGCTGATGCGCTTTCCCGTTCTGCTGCTGGCCGTCCTCACCGTCCTCGTCGTGGCCGCGCCGACCGCCTACGCGGTCGAGCGTCCGGAGGCCCGGATGCTGCTCGATCTCGACCTCCTGCACGATTCCGATCCGCGCGTCCATCGCGAGCTGAACGCCTCCGAGAGCCGGCCGCTGCTGGAGTTTCTCCAGCGAGTCGAGCGCGCAGCGGTGGAGCGCTCGCGGCGGGAGCCGGCGCCGAAGCCGTCGAAGGACGCCTGCTGAGATGATGTCCCGCTGGATCGCCGTCACGGTGACGGCGGGCGCCCTGCTCGGCAGCGGCCTCGGGGAAACGGCCTGGGCGCAGCCGGCGCCCATCGAGGGCCTCGACCGGCTCTCCCCCGAGGAGCGCGCGCTGGTCGAGCGGAACTTCGAGCGGTGGCAGCGGATGACGCCCGAGGAGCGGGCGCGGGTGGTCCAGCGCTATCGCTACTGGCAGTCGATGAGCCCCGAGGAGCGGCAGGCCGCGCGCGACAATTTCGAGCGATTTCGACAGCTGCCCCTCGCCGAGCGGCAGCGCGTGCTGGAGGACTTTCAGCGCTGGACCGAGCTGTCGGAGGCCCGCCGGCAGGAGCTCCTGCAGGCGTACGAGCGATTCCAGGGTCTGCCCGCGGAGCGGCGCGAGCGCATCCTGCGCCACTGGCAGCAGTTTCAGCAGCTGTCGCCGGAGGAGCGAGAGCGCATCGTGCGCAACTGGGAGCGCTGGCAGCGCCTGTCGCCGGAGGAGCGGGCCCAGATTCGCGCGCGCGTGCGCCAGGAGCGCGAGCAGCGCGACCGCTGAGCTAGAGCGTGCCGCCGTCGGCGCGGCGCTTACGGCGCGCGCTTGAAGGGGTCGGACTGCTCGGCCGCGGCCACGATGCGCTCGGCATCCTCGATCAGAAGGACGCGCTCGATCACGAGCTGCGCCGCCGCGTCGCGTAGGGCGGTCAGCCAGCCCGCCTTGTCGCCGTACCGCTCCTCGAGGGACGGCCGCGGGTCGCCCGTCTGCAGACGCTCCGCTTTCGTCACCGCGAACGGCGCGTACGTGCCGTCGCGATCGCACAGCTCTCCGGCGAGCTCGGACGCCTTGTAGAAGTTCCAGCCCGTATAGGTGGCGATGGGCGCCGCGATGGACGGCAGCCGGATACCGCCGAGCTCGTTGCCGTCGCGGTCGACCTTCGAGACGAGCGTCGTGTACGACTGCTCCGGCCGCGGCGGCGGCGCCGTCCAGTCGCCCAGGACGGCGATCCGGTTGGTGGCGCGGGGCGCCGTCACCCCGGGAATTGCGGGAAACGCCAGCCGCTCGGCCGCGACGAGCGTGCCGTCGCGGAACGTCGGCACGCGGCTCTCCGGCGGCACCAGCCCGTCGACCACCCACGCCTCCAGCGCCACGAGCAGCGCGCGCAGGACCGGCGCGGCGCTGTGCGGGTTGCGGGGGTATAGGCAGCGGCCGGGATCGGTGGTGGAGGCCGCGCGGCCACCGTGCTGGGTGCCCGCGATCATGTACGCTCGCGCGGTCGTCGGCAGGAACACATCGCCCTTGCCCAGCGGATCCGTGTGCAGCAGCGAGGCGCCCTTCTGCCAGTATTCCGTGGAGGTGTTGACCTCCATCATCAGCGGATCGCTGCCGTTATCGCGCAGCAGCGCGCCCGCCCTACCGGTCAGCGGATCGCTGAGCGTCGCCATCGAGAACGGGAAGCCGGTCTCGGGGAACAGATGGTCCTCGTGCTGGGTGGCCGTGCGGTTCGGCTGCCCGAACTCGTAATTGACGAAGACGCGGCCGGCCCCGGCGGTGTGGGCCATCACCCCGTCGAACACCTTGCGACCGGACTCGTCGCGATTAAAGCCGCCGGCGACGTGGTCGCGCAGATAGCGGCCGGCCTGGGAAATGCCGAAGGCGAGCGCGGCTTTGATGCCGGTGCCGTCGGGCTCCAGCGTGACCGGGTTCATGGTCCCCGCCCGATCGCGGGCGTGGTAGCGCAGGAACGACACGAGATCGCGCGTGGCCGCGAAGCCGACGCCGAGCACCTTCGGGTCCTTGGCCGGATAGCGGAAGTCGTAGATGAAGCCGGGCTTGAACGCCGTGCCGTCCGGCGTCAACGCGATCGCGCGCGATCCCTTGTAGGTCCAGCCGGAGGCCGGCACCTCCACCGGCGCGTCGGCCTCGCGGGCGCGCACGGTGAGTCGCGCCTGACTCTGATCGAGCGTCGCCGCCTCGTACGACAGCGGGGCCGTCGCCGACGTCGCCGGCAGTCGCGTGTCGAAGACGAACTCGTCGCGGATCACGCGGACGATGGGCTGGCCGTCCCGGCTGGCGACGGGCACGCGGATACGCAGGCCACCGTTGGCGGCAGGGGCATCCGGGTCCCAGCCGCTCCACACGATCGTGTAGCCCTGACGGAAGGCGAACCCGTTGCCCGCGTGCTCGCGCAGCGCCGGCTCGTTCACGGCGCCGAGCGTCGTGTCCTTGGCGTCGTGCAGCCAGGGCAGCAAGAACTTGCGTCCCCGGTTGGTGACCTCGTAGAGCAGGATCCGGTTGCCCTTCCGGGGATCGGCTGGCCGCATGACGTAGAAGTCCGCGGCGTACTCGACCATGCCGCGGGCGTTGCGGGGCGCCCGGTCCAGGTTGACGATGCCCGCGTTCCCCGGCGCGCTCGGGTCGAGCTCGCCGTGGGCGACGCCGATGATCTTCACGTACGCGCCGGCGCTCCCGAACTCGGCGCCGTCGGCGAACGGCTCGGTGCGAGCGATCTCGAGTCGCGTGATGCCGGCGGCGGCCGAGGACGTCGTCACCGCCAGCAGCGCCAGCGCCAGCCACACGGTCGGCATGACGATCTCCTCACAGCTCGGGGCGACACACGACGCGGAAGTTGCACCAGCGGCAGATGCGCAGCTCCTCCGTCCGCTCGAAGCCCTCGATGACGGCGACGTTGGCGACCGGATTCAGGAGGTACGCCTTCATCGAGCGGATGGACAGTCGCAGCCGCTCGCGGATCTCCTCGAGCCGCGCCGCATCCCACTGGTGCGGCGTCACCGCCGGCTCCCGGAGGTTGACCTCGACGAGGTCGACGCGGGCAGGCTCGACGCCGAGCATGTCCTGGGCGTAGAGCGCGTAGCAGCCGAGCTGGAAGGCCGCGGCCTCGGGGTCGGCGCCGCCCGTCTTCCAGTCGATCAGGGCCAGGCGGCCGGATTCGGTCCAGAACCCGAAGTCCGGCGCGATCCAGATCGGGGTCCCCTCGAAGTCCAGCACCTTGGACCAGTGCTCGATCGACCAGTGCTCGGGCGACGTGCGACGGATCTCCGCCAGCAGCGGAAGCCGGAAGAAGTTGTGCAGGCACGTGATGACGTTGCGGCTCAGCATCTTCCAGACTTCGGGCTTGAGGTCGACCGCGTACTCGTGCTCGAAGAGCGCGAGCGTCTTGGGACTGTCGCGGTAGCGGCCGTCGCGCGAGGAGCGCCACTCCCCGCGCATCCGCTCGATCACGTCGGCGATGAACGGCTCCACGGGCACGTCGCGGCCGTGCTGGAAGATCTGCAGCGCCATCTCGATAGCATCGTGCACGATGCGCCCGGCCCACATCTGCCGGGAGGCGAGCTGCTTCAGGATGTAGAGCCGTCGGATCTCGGCGGAGACGCCCGCCTCCCAGCCGCCCCAGGACCCGTAGTACTGGTAGTAGTACCGGCGCTTGCACTCCTGAAAGGTGTTGTCGCGGCTGCGGGACCAGGAGAAGTCGTTGGTCAACTCCGGCATCGACCCGCATTCTATGCTAGCGTGGCGCCATGGCGAAGGGCTCCTTCATCGTCGAGTGTCCGTGCTGTCAGGGAAAGCTGACCATCGACCCGGAGGTGCGCGCCGTCATCGCCCACGAGCCGGCGCCGCCCAAGCGGGAGGCGAAGGACCTCGGCAGCGCCTTCGACATCCTGCGCGCGAAGTCGAGCGAGCGGGAGGAGCGGTTCCGTCAGGCGGCGCAGGCCGAGGGCCAGAAGGGCAAGCTGCTCGATCGAAAGTTCCAGGAAGGCCTCAAGAAGGCCAAGGATTCCCCCGACCCGCCGCGGCGTCCGTTCGATCTCGATTGACCGATCTGCTGGGTGACGTCCTCCGGCGCACCAGCCGGACCTTCTACCTCTCGCTCACCGTCCTCCCACGCTCTCTGCGCGAGCCCGTCGGCCTCGCCTATCTCCTCGCGCGTGCGACCGACACCGTCGCCGACACGCGCCTGATCCCGCGCGCCGAGCGGCTGGCCCACCTGCACACCCTGCGCGAGGCCTACGCGGGCGCGCCGACCGACGTGGCCGCAGTGGGACGCGCGTGCGCGCCGCATCAGACGCTCGAGGCCGAGCGCGAGCTCATCCAGCGTCTCGCGGAGGCGCTCGCCCGGGTCGATCGGCTGCCCGCCGAGGATCGCACGGTCGTGCGCTCGGTGCTGGCCACCATCACCGACGGCCAGCTCTTCGATCTGGAGCGATTCCCCGGCGAGGACGCCCGCACGCTGGCCGCCCTGGAGACGCTGGATCAGCTGGACCGCTACACCTATCTCGTCGCCGGCTGCGTCGGCGAGTTCTGGACGGCCATCCACATGGCCCATCGGCCACGGCTGGCCGGCTGGGACGCGCGGGCGATGAGCGCCCGGGGCGTGCGCTTCGGAAAGGCGCTCCAGCTCACCAACGTACTGCGCGACGTGCCGAGCGACCTGGCGCACGGCCGCTGCTACCTCCCCGCGCGCGAGCTCGTTCCGCTGGGTCTCACGCCGCGTGACTTGCTCGATGGGAAGGCAACGCCGCGGGCGCGGCCGCTCCTGAACCGGCTGCTCGCGCGCGCCCTCGACCACTACGACGAGGCGTGGCGCTACACGCTGGCGATCCCCCGCGCGGAGTGGCGCATGCGGCTGGCCTGCGCGTGGCCGCTGCTCATCGGCCTCGGGACGCTGGCGGCCATCGCCGCCCATCCCGACCCGCTGGCGGCCGGACAGCCGATCAAGATCTCGCGACGCGCGGTCCGGAGCATCCTCGCGCGCTCGGTGGTGGCCGTCTGGTCGAATACTGCACTGCGCGGAGAGGCAGTCAGGCTATCTTCCCCCTTGCGTCGTTTCGGCGTCGAGCGCACCGTATGAGCCAGCAGTGACCCATCGCCCTGGGGAGGACTCGATGGAACGCATGATGGACGGCATGAACGGGGGAATGGAGACGTCGGCACCCATGCCCGAGATGGGGACCACCGATGGTGGTGGGGCCGCCGAGCGCCCGCGCCCCAAGCGCGCCAGCCGCCCGAAGGCGGCCAGCAAGAAGTCCAAGCCGAAGGCCCGGAAGTCTGGCCGCGCGCGGGCCAAGACCAAGACGAAGACGCGGGCGAAGGCGAAGAAGTCGGGCGGTCGCAAGACCGCCAAGAAGCGCGGCCGGCGCCGCTAGTCGCGCACGCCGAGGACCAGTAGCGTCGCGGGGTCGACCCGGGCGCCGCCGACGTGCGCGCCGAAGTGCAGGTGCGGACCGGTCGCGCGCCCGGTAGCACCCACGGTGCCGAGCGTCTGACCGCGCTCCACCGACTCGCCCTGGGTCACCGCCGTTGACTCCAGGTGGAAGTAGAGCGTGTAGACCCCGAGGCCGTGGTCGATGGCGACCAGCCGGCCGGGGAAGAAGAAGTCGGCGACGAGCGCCACCTTCCCCGAGTTGACGGCGACCACCGACGTCCCGGCGGGCGCGGCGTAGTCCGCGCCGCTATGCGGCATCTTGGGCTGGCCGTTGATGATCCGGCGCGCGCCGAAGCCGGTGCCGGGCTCGATGCCCCCGAGCGGGCGCGTGAACGCGCCTCGCCAGAGCCGCTCCGGCGTGATCGTCCGATAGAGCGCCTGAAGCCGCTCGCCCTCGGCAATCGCCCGCCGCTCCGTCTCGGGATCCAGGTCGACCATCCCAGTAGGCAGCGTGAGGCGCTGCACCGAGAAATCCCGGCGGTGTACGGTGACCGTCCCCTTGGCGGTCATCGGGTCCCGGCCGGGCGCCACCACGGTGAGCTGCCAGGGTTTCGCCCCCGCCTTCATCTCCAGATCGAACCCGACCAGGGCCGCATAGCCGCCCGCATACGGAAAGAAGAGGAGAGGCCGGCCGTCGACCATGCCCTCCACGGTGGCGCCGTCCGGCGCCCCCCGCAGCCGCAGGAAGGCGGCGTCGCCGATGCGGGGCTTCTTCGGCTGCCAGGTCACGGCGAGGAGGTCGGCGGCGGCGACGTGGGAGACGAGGGCGAGGAGCAGGACAGCGGCCGCGCAGAGGGCGCGGATCGCGGTCACTCGGGGCGCTGCTGCCGCAGGAACTGCTCGATCTCGGCCATGAGATCGGATGCCGGCGGCAGATCGCTCTCGGCGGCGGCCGGGGCGGCCGGCTCCTCCGTCTCCGCGTCGCGCGACTCGAGCTTCTTGACGTAGCCGGCAATCTTCTGGTTCTGGGACACGATCTCGGTGAGGTTCTGGTCGAACTGGCGCACGGCCTCCTCGAGGTCCGAGACGTCGGCGGCGCCGTTCAGCAGCGCGAGCACGCGCTGCACGAGGGCGAGGGTGGCCCGCGGATTCTCGATGCCCGAGATGTAGTGCGGGACGTTCGCCCACAGACTGGCGGTGGCCAAGCCGTGCTCGCGCGCCGTCGTGTTCAGCACGCCCACGATCCCCGTCGGTCCCTCGTAGCGCGTCGGCCGGAGTCCGAGCCGCGCGGCCAGCTCGGGATCGGAGGCGCCGCCGGAGAGACGGATCGGCCGCGTGTGCGGGACCTCGGCCAGCAGCGCGCCGAGCGTGAGCACGAGCGTCGCGTCGCAGCGTCGCGCGAGATCGAGCACGGCCGCGCAGTACGTCTTCCAGCGCAGGTGCGGCTCGATGGCGACGCCGATGATCAGATCGCGCGCCAGCTCGGCTGGACGCGCGACGGAGAACTCCGTGGCCGGCCACACGATCTCGCGCTCGGTCTCGGAGCCGCTCTTGTACCGCACGTACGGGCGCGAGAGGCCGAAATGGTAGAACTCCTCGGGGTCGATCTCGGCAAATTTCTCGGCGTGGAAGGTCGTGGCCAGATACCGGGCCGCCGTGGTGGCCGATTCGGCCGCGTCATTCCAGCCGCTGAAGGCGGTGATGAGCACCGGCCGCCGGAGACGCTCGGGAACCGTGTGAATGGTGAGCGGATCCATCGACTCACTGGCGAGTTTATCACGCCAGTTGAAGAGCGCCGGCTCCGAGTGTAGTATCAAGCACTTTTAGCAGCCAACTCTCTTCCTGGAGGAAACGAGGGTATGCGAAGCACGCGCTGGCAACTCCCATTGCTCTGTGGTGCATTGATGCTGGTGGCAGGTTGTGCCACGAACGAAGAGTGGGCGACCTGGAAGCAGCACCCCACCCATTTCGCGTCCGGGGATCACGGCTTCTTCTCGCTCCGTAACCGCGACGATCAGGCCAAGCGCGTCACCCGGCAGGACATCGCCATGGCGCGCGACCAGGGCTGGTGGGGTCGCCCCATCACCGTCGCCCAGGAGCAAATTCAGGAGCGTTGATGCCCGATTGGCCGTTCGGTGCCCGGCCGTGTGACGGCCGGGCACCGGATTCAACGCTCACCTTCCGCAACTAGGCGTACCCTCAGGAGAGCCAGTTTGGCATTCCCCCTGCATCGCTCTTTCTCTATGACGACTCTCTTCCGCTCGATCGTGCTCGCCCTGTCGGTCTTGACGACACTCGGCGCCGCCGGCGCCGCTGCCGCTCCTTCCGACGATCGCGTGCTCCCCGTCGAGAGCTACACCTCGGAGAAGGGCAAGACGCTGGCCCGGACCCACGCCAAGGCCCTCGGCGACCTGAACGCGCAGATCTACCACTGCATGCCATGGGTGGAGGTCCAGAAGCAGTCGATCGGATTCTTCAAGCCCAAGAACGCCACCCAGGACGACCGGTATCTTTCGATCCGGATCTTCGTGGAGCAGGAGCCGTCGCCTCAGTTCGCGGGCCTCGCCGTCGAGGAGCGCGCCTCGTCGATGTTCTCGCGCTACGTCGGTCCCCTCGTCCGCCGGATGGCCGCCTACGTGCCCCCTACCGGCGATCCGGCGGTGGACGGCTTCACGGTCATCATTGAATGGCTGAAGCAGCATCCCGCGGCGAGCAGCGACGACCGGCCGGTGCACGAAACAATGGCCGTCTTCATCGACCGACCGACCGCGCTGGAGTTCCTCGCCGGGACGCTGATCCCGCGCGACCTCGCCAGCCGCTCGCGCGTGATGGCCTGGGATGGCGCCAGCGCGCTCGGCCCGCTCAGCGTCTCGGCCTGGGAAGACAACTTCGTCTCGACCTACAAGGTGCAGAACTACCAGCTGGAGAAGGGCGTCACCTGCCAGTGAGGAGGCGCCGCAGCACGCGGCGCTGGTCGGCGAACGCGATCCTCCGGTAGGGCACCCGATCGACCGCAAACCACCGTAGCTCCGAGACGTCATCGGCCGCGCGCATCCGGTAGGAGCGCGGCGTCACACGAAACAGCATGGCCAGCACCACGAACCCGCCCGGGCCGTAGGGATCGGTGCTGAAGGCTACGAGCCTCAGCTGTCTCACCCCGATGCCCAGCTCCTCGCGCAGTTCACGCGCCAGCCCGCGCTCTGGTGTCTCTCCTGACTCGAGAAAGCCGCCGGGGAGATCCCACATCCCTGCGTATGGCGGGCGTGCCCGTCGCCCCAGCAGCAGGCGGCCCCGGTGGACGATCACGGCCGCCGCGGCCGGGACCGGGTTGGCGTAGTAAATCCAGCCGCAGCGCAGGCAGCGGCGCCGACGGCGGCCGTCCTCCGTCACCGTGCGGAGCCGGGCGCCGCACCGCAGGCAGAACCGTGCCTGCACTTTCACGTTCGGACGGTCGCCGCCAGCGCCTGCCGGATGCCGCGAGCGATGCTCACGAGCGCGCGAGCGCTCTCGCGTGTCGGCATGGCGGCCACGAACGCCTCCCCCCGGTCGGCGGCGAGCGCGAGCTCGCGATCGAACGGGACGCTGCCGAGGAACGCAATGCCCGCCTCGCGCGCCAGCTCCACGCCCGGGCGTCCGGGAAACATGCCGGCCATGTTCTCGACCAGGCCGAGCACCGGCGCGTTCGCCTGGACGGCAACGGTGATCGACTTGCGAACCACGAGGTGCGAGACGTCGGACGGAATGGTGACGATGACCGTCCCGGCCAGCGCGGGCACGAGGCTCGTCACCGTGGCCAGTCGATCGGTGCCGGGCGGCAGGTCGAGCAGCAGCGCGTCGAGCTCCCCCCACGCGGTGTCGGCGAGGAACTCGCGCAGCGCGTTGGCCTCCATCGAGCCGCGCCAGGTGTGGGCCTCGGCCTGAGTCGGCGCCTCCCAGGTGAGCGGGGTGGCGTCGGACGGCAGCATGAGGTCCATCGACATGACCTTCACGCCGAGCGCGCTGGCGGGCGGCGTGACGCCCTCCGCGCCCACGGTGAGGGTCCGGCCGCGCACGCCGAGCATCTTGGCCATGCTCGGCCCGTTCAGATCGGCGTCGAGCACGCCGACACGCCAGCCGTCGAGCACGAAGGCGTTGGCGAGGCTCGCGGTCAGCGAGGACTTGCCGACGCCGCCCTTGCCCGAGACCACGGCCACGATGGCCTTGACGCCGCCGAGCCGCTCGCGCAGTCGCGTCTGCTGCGCCTGCACCTGACCGACGATGTTGGAGCCCCCGTCGCCGACGATGTCCTGGTAGCGCTTTGTCATTGTAGCGAGTGGCGCGGGGCCGGCTTGCACCGCGGGTGGCCTGATCCAGGCACGCGCGGCTCTGCTCGCCCGGTCATTGGGCGGCCTTCTGGTCTGTAGACCACGCCGCAACGGCCACGAAGAGGGCGGCCACGATGGTGACGATGAAGAACACGGCGGCGCCCGTGCGGAACGTGATCTCGCCGCCCCACGGCGCGGCCACGGTGGCCGTGTCCGCACGCAGCACGACGCGCAGCACCGCCCACGCGCGCACGCCCATGAACAGGGTGAGGATGCGCGCGAAGTCGCGGCGCCCGAGCACCCAGCGCTCGAACCACGGGCGCGGCCGGCGGAGCAGATATGGGATGCCGACCACGAAGACGAGCCCGAGGACGATCCAGATCAGCCCGGCGTCGGCCAGCTCTCCGCGGACGCCGACGCCGTGGAGCGCCAGCCAGACCCCGCCGAGCCAGTAGACGACGCCGTAGACGAAGTACGCCCGAGCAGCGTCGCGAAAGCGGTCGCCCGGGTCGAACGGGCGCTCGGGGATCATGCCTGCGGCCGGAACCGGCCGCCCCACTTCGAGCGCACGTCGGCGAGGAGCGCGGGCGTGATCACCGTGTCGCCCCGGCCGCGCGCGTAGGCCTCCACCGCCTTCACCACCATGCCGCGCGCGAAGGACGGGATGGCGGCCAGCCGCTCGCGCGCCGCTTCCTCCCAGACCAGCTCGTAGTCGACGGCCAGTCCGAACGTCAGCGTCGCCGGAAGCTCGATGACACGGCCGCCGTGGGCGCCGGGCTGGTAGCCGCACGCGGGGTCCTCGGCGAGGTAGTCGCCGTACGTCGCATAGGCGCGGCACCGGCAACCGCCGCAGATCTTGGAGAACTCGCAGGCCCCGCAGCGACCCTTGAGCTTCGGGTCGCGCAGGTCCTCGAACACGGGCGCGCCTCGCCAGAGCTCGGCGAAGCTCGTCTCGCGCAGGCTCCCGGCCGCGACCGGCATGTACGGGCACGGCGTGACCTCGCCGAGCGGCGTGATCCGGCAGTAGTACTTGCCGGCCGGGCACGAGCCGTGCGCGTAGTTCTTGAGCAGCGGCGACGACGGGTTCAGCTCGTACAGAATCCGACGGAAGTGCGGGGCGCACTTGGCGCGAATGAGCAGGCCGTCGCGCTGTCCGACGGGCGTCGACCACGGATCCTCGAACTTCGGCGCCGCCCCGCCCGCCATGCCGAGCATGCGACGGACGAACCCGGGCGGTCCGTTCCCGGCGCCCTGCGCCCTGGCGATGTCCAGGAGGATCCGCTCGTAGGCGGCCGCGTCGATGTCGGTCAGCTCGCGACCGCGTCCCGTCCGCACGAGAAAGAAGAAATTGAGCACCTTGGCCCCGAGCGTCGTCGCGAGGTCGATCATGGCCGGCACCTCGGCCACGTTCCAGTCCGTCACCGACATGTGCAGCGAGAAATCGAGCCCCTCGTCCGTGAGCACCCGCGTGGCCCGCACGGCGCCATCCCACGACCCCGGCAGCCGCCGGAACGCATCGTGCTTCACCCGGTCAGTCGAGTCGAGACTGATCGAAGCGCCGAGCACCCGGTGCTCTCGCATCAGGCGCGCTTCCTTCTCGCGCAACAGCACGCCATTGGTGCCAAAGACGGTCGTGAACCTCTTCTCCGCCGCGTACCCCGCAATCTCGAACAGATCCTTCCGCAAAAACGGCTCGCCCCCCGTAAGAATCAGGAACACGTTCGGATTGACAACCGCGATCTCGTCGATGACCCGCCGACACTCCTCGGTACTCAGCTCCCCCCGCGTATCCGCCCCCGCATGCGCCGACATGTAGCAATGCGCACACTCGAGATTGCACCGCTGCGTAAGGTTCCAGGACACCGAGTACGCCGTATAAGGAGATACCACGGGCGCGGGAGACGACGAGTTCGACGAGGTCAGCGAGTTCGACGAGGTCGTCGGTTCAGCCACAGAAGTTAGCCGGGAGAGGTCGCCGACGGAGGCGGTTCGCGGGGGGCGGCGGGGGTCCGCCGACCCGTTTCCCGCGGACGGTGTCCTGTGTGAGGGCGACGATGGAAAACGTCAGCGCGTCCCGCGCGCGCCCACGCCCGTGGTCGCCGGACCCCCGCCGCCCCCCGCGAGCCGCCGGCGCCGCCACACCTACCGCGGCTTCTTCTGAGAGATATATCCGGAGATCACTTCGTTCATGGTCTCTCGAGCATGTCCGATGCCCTCTTCGCAGACGACAAGATCGATGACCGTGACGTTCTTCGACGCAGCGACGCGCTCGACCTCCTCGCGCGTCATGTCGCGCATGAACCCCGCGGGAACGCGGTTGAGCCGCGCGGTCGCGTCCTCGGTCCACGTGTACGGGCTCGTGCTCGCCGGCGTGGCCGGCGCCTCGGCTGGCTCGAACTTCGTCTTCGCGAGCAGCGTGTCCCAGCCCGCGCCGAGCTTGTCGCGACCGACGGTCTCCTCGATCATCGGCAGCGCGAGCTGGCAGGTGATGACCGGGATCTTCCTCGAGCGCGCGTACTTCTCGACGCGCGCCTTGGCGCGGCGCCGAAGATACGCGTCGGCGACCTCGCGCAGAGCATCGCGCGCGTCGGCGGACCACTTCACCTGGACGCCCGGCATCGACTC
>Ga0075421_100006573_pt1 | contig 14203 bp, 13 predicted proteins | sample SoiMetdeltSBSDD5_FD_75292 | JGI IMG/M metagenome (GOLD analysis project Ga0075421, IMG submission 75292) | Bulk soil microbial communities from a Populus tree surrounding site in Tennessee, USA - Soil MetaG P. deltoides SBSDD5 | ecosystem: Environmental > Terrestrial > Soil > Tree plantation...
TCATCGCGGATGCCGGCGAACGCCTGAATGCCGGCCGCGGTGCCGATTGTCGTGTTGATCGCGCCGGCCACCGCCGCTTCACTCGTTAGGAGCGTGTTGATCGGTCCCGTCTGGGTGGGCGCCGCCGGCCCTCTCACGAGCACCTGCTGCGCGCTTCCCGTACCGCTGAACGTGATCTGAATAACCTTGTCCTCGACCCCGTCGCCCGAGTTGTCGATCTTCAGCTGATAGAGGAGGTTCGGATCGAACGCGGCGCTGGCCGACTGCGCCGGCGTAATCGGCGACGACGTCGTGACCACGAGCACGATGCGATCGGGTGACGAGCCGGGGAACGCATAGACGTCGTTGATGTCCATACGTGGGCTGAGTTCTACATCGGGGGTATCCTGGTGATCCGACGCGCGCGAGTCGCGCGCGCCCGCCAGTGTGATCGTCAATGCGCCAGCAGCGGCGGCAACGACCCAGCCGACGCGACGCGTGAGTAGCTTCAGCATTCGACGCACTCCATCGTTTCGCACGACCTCATCGGCCGTCCTGTTCGAGGCCGCCTCGCACGAGGGCACGCTCGCGCCGAGCCTGTGGCGGAGCCGCAACCGAGCGGGTCGTGCGCTCGGTTGAACAACGGTACGGCGGTCGGGGTAAACTGGATTGGCCGTCGGCGCCTGTTCGACATTGTTCCGACCGGCCGCGTGTCCGAACGTTCTATCCCCTGACCAGGGACCGCCGAGTAGTTGCTCGCGGCGGCAGCTACCGATTCCGAGAGCTCCAAGGTGCTACGCACGGTTGCATTGAGGTTGGTCGCCGGCGCTGCCGCGGTGTGCATCGCGTTGGCGGGGTGCCGCGGCCCCGCCGACGATGGCGCGGCGACCGCCGACTCGGCGCTCGCCCGCGATCTCACGCTCGCGACCGCTGTCGCCGCCTCGACGCCTGAGCTCCGCGATATCCCCGACACCACCCGCCGGCCAGCCATCGTGCAGAGCGAGCAGGTGGCAACGGTCGCGCGGAAGCGTGCGCCGACCCCGCGGCGTACGCAGCCAATGCCGGTGGAATCGACTCGGCCCCCGGAGCCGTCCCCTGCACCTGTCGTAGAAGCTCCAGAGCCGACGCCCGAGCCCGCTCCGGCGCCTGCTTCGGCTGCCACAGCCGTCGCCGCCGGAACGTCTATCGGTCTCACACTCGGCGAGCGGACCTGCTCGGACGCGAATCGACCCGGTGACAAGATGGTCGCGCAAACGGCCCATCCGGTCACAGGCACCAACGGCGTCGTCTACCCAGCCGGGAGCACGGTCGTTCTGGAAGTCGCGTCCGTCGTGCGGAGTGCCGACGAGGACTCCGCCACGATCACCTTCCGCGTCCGATCCATCACCGCGGATGGGGCGACCCATCCGCTCGCCGGCGAGGTCGTCCCCGAGGGGACGCTCGAGAAGCGGCGGTCGGATACCGGCGGAGCCGATAGGAAGAAGGTCGTCACCGGCGCCATTCTCGGCGCGGTGATCGGCCGAGTGGCGGGGGGCGGCGCACGTGGTACCGTCGTCGGGGCTGCGGCGGGCGCGGCGGTGGGCGCTGCCGCGGCGAATGCGATGGCGCGCTACGAGACGTGCGTACCGGCAGGTGCGGCGCTGCGGCTAACGGTCCGTGAAATGGATCCGAGTACCTAGTTCAGCCAACAGCCATCAGCCAACAGCCATCAGAAGTGGACGGCTGGTGTTGACAGTCAACTAGGTTTCCTCAGCATGCGCTTCCTCGCGTTAATCACGCTCGCTGTCCTTCCTTGCGCGTCTTTAGACGCGCAGAACGGCTCGATTCCGCCCGCCGTGCGGCGTGGGCTCGAGACCATCACCGCCGCTGACGTCAAGCGACGGATCGAGATCATCGCTCATGATTCCATGGGCGGGCGGGACACACCGAGCCGAGGGCTCGACCGCACGGCAGCGTACATCGCATCCGAGTTCGCCCGCTTCGGCCTCCGCCCGGCGGGCGATAGCGGGACATTCATCCAACGGTACCCGATTCCGGGCGGCAGACCGGGCGCGCCGGCAACGCGAACGGCGCCTAACGTCGTCGGCATGCTCGAGGGCTCCGACCCGAACTTCAAGGGCGAGTACATCGTCCTCTCTGCGCACATGGACCACGTCGGGATCGGCGCTCCGGTCAACGGCGACTCGATCTACAACGGTGCGGACGACGACGCGTCGGGCACGGTCGCGGTCGTGGAGCTGGCGGAGGCGCTGAGCCGCCCAGGGGCGCGCCCAAAACGCTCGGTCATCTTCCTGACCGTGAGCGGCGAGGAACACGGGCTGTGGGGCAGCGCCTGGTTCAGCGAGCACTCGCCGGTCCCCGTGGCCGACATCGTCGCGAACCTCAACATCGATATGGTCGGGCGCAACTGGAAGGACACGATCGCCGTGATCGGGAAGGAGCACTCCGACCTTGGCGCAACGGTCGAGCGCGTGAGCCGCGCACATCCGGACCTGAACATGCGCCCTATCGACGACATCTGGCCGGAAGAGAACTTCTACTTCCGATCCGACCATTACAACTTCGCGAGGAAGGGCGTCCCGGTACTCTTCTTCTTCAACGGCACGCACCCCGACTACCACGGCCCCGATGACGAGCCAGCCCGCATCGACGCGGAAAAGGAGGCCCGGATCGTCCGCCTCGTCTACCTCCTCACACACGAGATAGGTACCGCGAACGACCGGCCGAAGTGGAACCCCGCCAGCTACCGCCGGATCGTCCGCCCAGCCACGCGTGACTGAAACGCAGGGCGCGACTCGGCACGGCGCCTAACGCAGAGGGGCCGGCGGACATTGTCCGCCGGCCCCTAAGGCAATGGGGTCAGACCCCAGTGCGATTTCCGACGGGGTCAGACCATTGAGTTTTTCAACGGGTCTGACCCCAACTTCTATGGTGTCGCCTTGGTCGGCCTCGTCACTGGTTCCGCACGGCCACCGCAGACCCACCGGACCTGCTCCTCCTCCATCATCGCGAGCTCGAAGATTTCCACACGACGGTTCGCGCGTTCGCCGAGCGGGCGTCCTTGCGCATCCTTCTCGTATTCGTCCGGCGCGCGGTGTGGTACGGCCGGCGCGCAGAAGCTGAACCCGCGAACCCGCGGTTCGAACCGCGAGCGATCCACGCCCTGAGCGAGGAGGTACGCGGTCACGCTATCCGCTCTCGCGAGGGAGAGTTGCTCGTTGTATCGGCGCGAAGCAGCGGGGCTGCGGCTGCGCGCCGGAGGAATCGTGTCGGCATGCCCCTCGACGCGAACGGTCACGCGTGGATTCGCGCGCAACGACGCGATGACCTGATCGAGCCGACCACGCGACCCACCATCCAGAGCCGACGCGTTGAGGTCGAAGTTGACGATGGTCGAACGCAGCCGGAGGACGCGAATGTTCGCCATGTCGCTCAGCGTGCGGCCGCCGACGGTTGCCGACGCCGTGATCTGAACGACGCCGGTATCGTTCCCCGCGGTGAATCGGCCCGACGGGTCGACGTTACCGCCAGCGTACGTTACCGCCACAGTCGTGTCCGCGCCGCCGCACGTGCGCGCGGTCGCTGAGAGCTGCACGGTTTCGCCGCGCAGCACCGTCGCCGTATCGGGACGGATGTCGATGGAGTTGAGGCATGGTCCCGTCGGCACGACGGGCGGCGGCGCGGGCCTGTTGACCGTCACGTTCGCGGAAGCCGTGCTGCGGTCGCCGCGCCGGCGATACTCGGCGGTGACGGTGGCCTGACCGGGCGTCCGCGCCGTGTACATGCCGCCGGGGGTGATGGAATTGTCAGTGGAGGTGAACGTCACGGATCCACTGCACCGCTTGCCGCTTCGCTCTCCGACAGCATTGCCCGTGAAGGTGCGACTGTCGCCTTGGGTCAGCGTCGCGACCGGCGGATCGATGCTCACCACGCACCGCTCGAGCGGTGGATAGATCCAGTTCACGCCCGCGCGCACCGAGTTGTTCCAGTACCCGTCAGTGTCGCGAGGCTCCTGGTTCGCCGGCGACGGGAACCTGTCGAAGAGCGCCTCGACGTTGAGCGCCCACGACGGCTTGAAGTAGTACTTGAGTCCCAGCAGGCCGCCCGCCGCGTCCTCGTACTCGTTCGCGGTCTCGTCACCGCCGTAGATCCCGAGCGTGTAGCCGACGCCAGCGGCGAGCTTGAGTTGCTTCGAGAGTGGGATGTGATAGGCCAGCCGCCCGTGAAAAGGGCGGTACGTGATACTCCCGCTCAGCGGGCCGTCGGTCGGCGCGAATGCAAAATCCGCCTCCGCGACGAGATTCGGGAGCACGAACAGCCCCAACATCCCCCCGAGCCCGAACGCGTTGTCGAGTTGAAGGGGATCGCCGAACACGGTGTACTGCCCGAAACCGCCGACTTCCACGGTTCCCCAGCGCTGGGCGGCGGCCGGTGCCGCGGTTCCGGCCACAGCCAGCGCAAACGCGGTCGCAATGCGGCTGGTTCGCATGTCCTGAGCTCTCCCGTCGCGTTGTGAGTTCGCCGACCAGCGCCTGACGACTCGCAGTTCCGCACTCATTGGGCGCCGCTCGAGTGCTGCCGGTCGCGCGCGCACAATCTACACGAATCAGACGCGGCGTAAACGCAATCGTAATTCGGAGTGACTCGCTGAACGCGCGGACGCTCGGCACCGCGAGGGTCGCACGATAGCGGTGGTGCCCCCGCGCGCGCATACTTCGCGACCGGCGTGGCTCGCGCCACGCAATCCCAACTCCTACGCCGAGACGCGATGTCCTCCGTTCGCCACCATCGCTGGGCTGACCTGCCCGAAGAGCAACTGTCGCCGCTGCTCAGCCGAAAGCTCATCACCGGGAGCCGGATGATGCTCGCTCACGTGTACCTGAAGAAGGGGTGCATCGTCCCGAAGCACTCGCACGAGAACGAGCAGCTGACCTACATCCTCGAGGGCGCGCTGCGCTTCTCCATCGGGGACACTGGCGACGAGGAGGTCGTGGTGCGCGCGGGCGAAGTGCTCTTCATCCCCTCGAACGTCCCCCACATGGCCGAGGCGATCGACGACACGCTCGACGTGGACGTTTTCAGCCCACCGCGTCAGGATTGGCTGGACAAGACCGACGCATACCTGCGTCGATGACGGACTCGGCGCCGAGCCGCCGCAGTACCAGCTACTGCGTACTGACATCACTGCTAACTGCTTCCTGGCTACGTAGTATGTACTACGTAGTTAAGCTGATGGCTGATGGGTGATGGCTGATGGATCGCGCCGCGTTAGGCGGCGCGAGGCGCGCCGGAGGCTGAAACCGAGTCCGACGGCGACGCCGAGCCCGATCATCCCCAGCCCCAGATCGGACTGCGCGCTGAAATAGTCGGCTCGCTGAACGAACGACGCGACACCCGGCGGGAGCTTGTGCGTCCCAGCCGCTATCTCGGCGAGACCGTTTCTGGCGAGCAGGAACAGCGTCGTCCCGGACAGAATCAGGAGCAGTGCGAGCGCGTCCCAGAGACGGTCCGACGATCGCACCGCGCCGGGCGCGATCAGCACCGCGGCGTCCGGGTCCTGTCCTCGACCTTCCAGTGCTGAATCCACGATCGCCTCATGAGTCGCGGTCAGTGATCTGCGACGCCCACGATCCATGACGCGTGAGACAGGGCAGACGGCACGCGGCGGCTGACTGCCGCCGCCGCCCCCACCGCCGAGGAATTGGGGTCTGACCCCAATTGGCTAGGGACGATCGCGGAGCATGCGCGTGAACTCTCGCATCCACTGCGCCTTCATCGCCGAAACGCGGACTCCCTTCCCCGCCCGGCGCGCCAACCACATCAGGCCGAGCGGCGACGGGTGCGTGATCTGGTGGTAGGCGATCTCGGGGTCGTCGCGGAGGCCCAGGTGCGTGCCTAACAGCCAGTCGGCGACGCGCCCGAGCACGACGACGGTGTGCAGGCCGCGCCGGCGGGCCTTCGCGAGCTCCGAGCGAACACGCCGCACGTTCGCCGCGCTACCCAACTCGGCTTTCGTCGGCGCGCGGAAATGATGGCCGTCGTCGGTCGGACAGACCGGATACGCGTTCGAGAGCGCCGTGTGCGTGAGGACGGGCCGAGCGCCCGCCGCCCTGAGTGCCGCGCCGTCCCACGGCACGCCCTCGATCGGCTTGGTGTACCGACACCGGTCCTCCTCGACGAGCACGTCGTACACCGGCTTGCCCGCTCGGTCGCCGAAGAACGGGATGCGCGACTTGTCCGCGCCGTTCGGCCCGGGCGCCTCGCCAAAGATCATCACGGAGACCGAGCCGCTCGTCGGGAAGAGCGGCGGGACACGCGTGCCGAGAATGCGCCCGGACGATGATGCGGATTTTTGTGATCTGGCTACGGTTACCATTGGCGCGCGCCTACCGTCTTTCGGTTAATGAATTTATCCGCGATGCGCGTGCCGGTTCTCCGGCGCGCGCTCTTGTTTATCGGGGTCCCGATCCTCGTGATTCTGGTCACGAAAGTCGTGGCCGGTAGCGAGGCGCGGCGTGTACTTCCCGTCACGCTGTTCAAGAAGGAGCCCCCGCCCCCAGCCGAGCTCGTGAACGTCCCGGTCGCCGTTCCCCGGGACCACGTGATCATCCTCGACGACTCGCTCTTCGGCCGGAGCGGGAAGCTACACGTCCGCTTTCTCAGCAACACCGAGGCGCAGCAGGTCGTTGGGCTCACGACCCTGTTCGGCGCCGAGGCGGTCGCGCGACCCGCGGTACTTGGGATGGCGACGGTCGACGACCCGCAAGCGTTCGCATTCATTACGCTCAAGCCGTGGCGCGAAAAGCGCGGCGCCTATGTCGGCCCGTACCGGATGGGATGGTGGCCAGGCGAGCGCACGGTTGTCGCGGCCAACTACGAGAACCCGACCGGGTTCATCGAGGTGACGCCAGACAATGCCGCGACGCGGCTCTCGTCCCATTTCAAGTTGCGCGACTTCGTAACCCACGATCAGGACCACGTGTGGCCCAAATACGTCGTGCTGCGCGAGGCGCTGCTGGACAAGCTGGAGCTGGTGCTCACGACAATGCAGGCGCAGGGTGTTCCGACGAGCAATGTTCGTGTCCTGAGCGGCTTTCGAGCGCCTTACTATAACGCGGGCCTGGTCGCCGAAGGCGCCGCGCGCTCGAGCCGACACCAGTTCGGTGATGCGTCCGACATCATCATCGACAACGATCGCAACGGGCGGATGGACGACCTGAACGGCGACGGACGCGTGGATTTTCGTGATACCGAAGTGATCCTGCGCGCGGTCGAACGGGTCGAGCGGACGTATCCCGAGCTCGTTGGCGGACTCGGACTGTACGCGGGGATGGGCCCGAGTGGCCCGTTCGCCCACATCGACGTCCGCGGGTCGCGCGCCCGCTGGACGAATCGCGGAGGCGCCCGCCGAGCCGCCGCACCGCGTTATGCGTGGAGCGGAGCCGATCCCACGCGCGCCGAGCGCGTACAGGGGTGTTCGGCGACGGGCGCGTCGGCAGTGCTTTGTGTGGGCGTGAAGTAGCCTACAGATGTCGAGCCGCGCTCACGCGCGCTCGACATCCAAGCGATCTGCTGATTAGATCGCGCCTGTCATCGAGTCGCGCGACGCGGTGCCCCGCTCACGGTCGCTGATGATGCGCGGCCGCGCCGGCGGCAACGGCGTTGGCTCGTTCGATCCCACCGCCCAGCCGCGCCGGACGCGCTCGTAGAAATACCCGGCCGCATACGCCACCTGCGACCAGAAGTGCAGGAAGGCGAGCAAGAGACCGCGCCAACCGTAGGAGCGCCGCAACGGGTACGCGACCAGCCCGTAGTAGAATCGCACCGGCTCGATACGCACTGCCCGCTGGCCACGGCGCGCGCGTGATCGATGCAGATCGAACGCACCACGGCCATAGTTGAAGTGCATGCGATTGAAACGCCGGAAGTTGAGGGCGTGCGCATGGCTGACGACAACGTCGTCGGCAAATTGAAGCGGGAATCCGTGGCGACACCACCGCTCACACAGGTCCCGGTCCTCCGCAGCTGCACGGAGGAAGCGCTCGTCGAAGCCGCCGACCTCGAAGAACTCGTCGCGCGGGACCACGAGGTTGTTCGTCGTGAAGAACTGGACCGGCGAGCGTTTCTGCCCGTAATACTCGTAGAGGTAGTCGACGATCCCCTGGCTCGCGGTCGCGTAGATGTCGTCCGCGAGAACGTTGATCGTTTGTCCTCCGATCGCCGTCGGGACCGACGTAATGCTGGTCCAGCGATGGATGGAGTCGAGCCAGTCGCTCCGCGGCGCGCAGTCGTCGTCCGTGAACACGAGATAGCGCCCGCGCGCGAACGTCGCGCCAGTGTTCCGTGCCGCAGCCGGACCGCCATGCCGTGCGCAGACGAGTTGCGCCTCGATCGCCGGGTCTAGCGAGGCCACGAGGTCCGCAGGGGGCGTCGGACTTCCGTCATCGACCACGACGACCTCGAAGCGGTCGCGCGGAAATCGCTGCGACTCGATCGCGGCGAGGCAGCGCGCGAGCGGCTCGCGACGACGATACGTCGGAACGATGATGGAATACTCGGGCGCGACAGAGATCATCGTCGAGGAAAGTAGGCGACGGGACGTCGTTGGCTAACGTCCGCTAGCAGACTCAGCAAGATACGCTCCGATGAACCTGGATCACGCCGAGCATGCGCGCTAGCTCGTCTCGCCACGGCGGGAGCGTTATGCCGAACCGCCGTTCGACGCGAGCATTCGTCAGTGCCGAGTAGCTTGGTCGCCGAGCGGGCGCGGCAAACTCTTCGGCGGAAATTGGTATGACCAGTGTCGGACGATGCCCCCACCCCTGCGAAAGGCCGAGGATGTGATGGGCGATCTCAACGCGAGTGGCGGCGCCGCTGCCACCAAGGTGATAGATGCCCGCATCAGGTGAGGCGAGGTGGAAACCGTCGTCGACTCGCAACGCTTCGAGTATGGCTGTGGTCGCCTTCGCGAGTGACGCGCTCCACGTCGGTGATCCCACTTGGTCCGCAACCACACGAATCGATTCACGCTCGCGAAGATCGCGCAAGAACCCGGCAACGAACCCTGTGCCATTCGGCGAATAGACCCAGCTCGTTCGGATGATCAGGTGCGAGCCGTTCGCATTGGCGACAGCCCGCTCTCCGGCAAGCTTGGACACGCCGTAGATGTTGATGGGATTGGGCGGGGCATCCTCACTGTACGGCTTCGTCGTCTGCCCATCGAAGACATAGTCGGTAGAGTAGTGCACCAGGAGCGTGTTCCGGCGTGCGGCTTCCTCTGCCATGACGGCGGGCGCTTCCTCGTTGAGCGCGCGGGCGAGGGCCGGCTCGCCTTCCGCACGGTCCACGTTCGTGAGCGCGGCAGCGTTCACGATTGCCGATGGGTTGGCACGGCGGATGGCGTGGCGGAGGGAGCGTGGGTCGGCGAGATCGGCTTCCGACCGAGGCGGTGCGAGCACCTGGCCCACGCGTGGGAGCGATGCCAGCAACTCTCGTCCCACCTGGCCCGTGCCGCCGAACAACAGAATGGGACGGGCCACCGCGCCGCTCGGCGCGTTGCTCACCGATCCAGCTGCGGGAGCCACGCGGGGAGTAAGTCCGTCAGCAGTGGCGCGTTCGCGTCGCGGGACGAGACGATCGCTTCGGGAATCGGCCACGGGATACCAACGGCCGCATCGTTCCAGCGGACGACGCGCTCGTGTTCCGGCGCGTAGTAGTCCGAGCATTTATAGAGGACGACGGACGATTCGGAGATCGTCTGGTAGCCGTGCGCGAAACCGGGAGGTAGGAAGAGCTGCTGCCCGCTCGAGTCGGAGAGTCGGACCGCGGACCAGCGGCCGAACGTGGGCGAACCGACGCGCACGTCGACCGCGACATCGAAGATCTCGCCGAACACCACCGTGACGAGCTTGGCTTGGGATTGCGGGTTCTGGAAATGCATGCCGCGCACGACGCCTCGGCGCGACCGTGCGATGTTGTCCTGCACGAACGTTGGCAACCCGACGGCTCGGCCATCCTCGTCGCGCCACAGTTCCGCGAACGCGCCACGGCCATCCCGTGCGACCCGGCGTTCGAACACCTTGAGCCCGGGGATGATACGGCCACCCGGCGCTGCGTCCGGCACCGGGTTTGCGCGTTCCCGAAACCTGGTATGCTCTAGTGGCGCGTTCTGCACGCTTCTCGTCCTCGGCCTTCGGCGGCCGTGTCACGATAATACCCGGGGCGTGCAGTCTGCCACCACGGGCATAATCCCATTTGCCCACATGCAACCCGAAGGCCGTGGTGCCACATTCGTCGGTATCGCGGGGTACTTATCGTCATGTCGTACTCGTTATGAGCGACATCGCCGTCGCTGTCATCAGTTACAACACACGCGACCACCTCCGCCGATGCCTGGCATCCGTGACCGAGGATGGTGGGCGCGAGGTCGTCGTCGCGGACAACGGATCGACGGACGGCAGCATCGCCATGGTCGGCCGTGAGTTCCCGACGGCGGTCGTGGTGCTGGACGAGTCCAACCCGGGGTACGGTGGTGCCGCGAACACGGCGATCGCCAAGTGCCGCTCCAGCTATGTGCTGCTGCTGAACAGCGACACGATATTGTCCCGAGGTACGCTTGACGCGCTCAGACGGTACCTCGATGAGCACCCGCGCGCCGCGATCGTCGGACCACGGCTCCGCAACCCCGATGGCACGTTGCAGCGGTCGATTCATCAATTCCCGACGCCGCTCGTGACGCTGCTCGATTACTCGTGGCTCGGGCCTCTCGTGGGGGTCGTGCCCGGGCTGCGAAAGCTCTATCTCGCGAGTGCCTCGCACCAGCGCGGCCGCGCGGTCCCCTGGGTTACGGGCGCGGCACTGGCCATTCGCAAATCGGCGTTCGACGCCGTCGGCGGATTCGACCCGTCGTTCTTCATGTACTACGAGGAGGTGGACCTGTCTTACCGGCTGTTCCGCGCCGGCTGGGAAACCCACTTCACTCCGTCGGCTGACGTGACGCACGTCGGCGGTGCGAGCACGAGCCAGCAGCGCGCCCCGATGTACGCTCAACAGATCGCGGCCGCGATGCAGTACAGCAAACGGCACCATTCTCCGTTCGCGGTGCGACGAACGGCGCTCGCGCTCAGGTTTGGTCTGGCTTGCCGACTGGCCGGCGATACCGCCCGCCTCTCGATGGCCCGCGACAGTACTCGCCGTCGTCGACTGGAAGGGAACATTGCTTCGCTGCGGTCGATGCTCCGCGGTCAATGGCGGCTACCGGCACGTTAGTGGCCGGCGTCGCGCCTGGCGAGACAGGAACCGCCGCCCCCCTTCGGTCGGTCGATTGGCGGTTCCTGCTCCCCGTTCCACCCGACACACGCTTTCCGCACGTTGCCATCCTCGGGGGACCTCCCGGCGTTCTCGTGCGGGCTCAGCTCACCGGGTTGAGCGATCACCCAATTGACTCGCTGCCGACGCGAGGCGCTGCGCATACGGTTGTCGCCTACGACGACGCGCCACACACGATCAGCGAGATCGCCGCGTCCGTCGGACAGGGAGCGTTCCTCTACCTCGAAGTGGACCGCGAACGCCGCGGCATTCGAGAAACGACCCCCGCCCGCGTAGAAGCGGAGCTTCGTGCGGCGGGACTGACCGTTCTGGCGATGTATGCCGTCGAACCCACGCTCCGCGCGAGTCGCGCATTCATCTCGTTGGACGCGCCACGGGCGATGCGCTGGCATCGCCAATCGACGTTCGGCGACACGCCCGGCGTGCGCTTCGGCGATGCCGTTAGGCGGGCCGCCGCACGGCTGGCTGGCCGCTCGGGGACGGTGCTGCACCGATCGTACAGTGTGGTGGCGGTGCGTGCGTCGTCAGGCTCTCCTGTGCCGTGGGCACTCGGCGATGCCGCAATTGCGGAGCTGGCCGGTTGGCGCGAGCCGCCCGCCGCCGCCGTAATGCTCACGTATGGTGGCGATCGGGTCGTCCTCTTTCCGTTCGCGCGGGACGGTCGCGAGCCGATCGCAGTCGTCAAGGTACCGAAGCTTCGGTCGTTCGTCGGCAGGACCGAGAACGAACACGCCCGCACGCGCGCGTTGCGCGCATCGCTCGACCCCGCGCTCGCGGCTGGAATACCGGAGCCACTCGGTGTGCGTCGTGTGGGTGATACGGTCACGGCGGCCGAGCGCTACGTGCGAGGCACCACGCTCGCCGTGCTGGCTCGCGATGTTCGTCGGCCGCTCGACAGCAAGCTTCAGGACCTGAGCCTCGCGATGGCGTGGCTCGCGCAGTTTCATCGCGCCACCGAAGTGGGGCGCATCCCGTGGCGCGACGCACGACGACACCTGCTCGACGAGGCGATCCGCACGTACTCCAATGCGCATCCGCTCGCGGACACCGAGGCGTCGCTCTTCCGCGTGGCACAGACCGCGGCGGACGCCGCAGCGATGTCCTCCGAGCTCACGCTCCCTCTTGTGTGCGAGCATTGCGACTTCGCCGCGTGGAACATCGTTCGTGACGGCGATAGGGTCGGCGTCGTGGATTGGGAAGGTGCCCGCGAAGGACCCGCGGTGCACGATGCGCTTCACCTCATCACCACCTGGTTGTACGCGGTGTACCTCGGCCAGGGGATCGATGACGAAGCCCGGTGCGTGAGGGAGCTTTATCTGGCGAGGGAGGACCGCTCGCCGGCGGTAGCCGGGGCAATGCGAATACTTGGGGCGTACCTGCGTGCGCTCGAGATCGACTCGCGGCTCGTATCGCTGATGGTAGTGAGCCACAGGGTCGAGCTGGCACTGCGCCGCAGCGAACAGCGACGCCTGCAGGTCGAAGAGGCGCCGTCCGACACGGACACACTGCCGGAAACACAGATCGTCCGCATGCTCGGTCACGAAGCGCGTCGTTTGTTCGAGCCTCGCCCAACCGGGTGGTGAGTGTGGTGCTGCGTCCGCGCCGGCGGCTGTTGTTTCTACTCCCCTTCCCGCCTCGCCTCGATGGGAGGCACGGCGGGGCGCGGGTCGCCGCCAACCTGATTCATGCGCTGTCGGCGCATCACGACGTTGCGTGCGTATACTTTCGCGCGGCCGATGAGCCCCGATTCGATGAGCAGGTCGCCGCACGTTGCGATACGGTAGCAGAGGTTCCCGTCCCCGCTCGAGCGTCGGGGTTCACGCGTATCGCACGCCGTCTCGCCCCGCTGCGCGGCATCCCCACGTGGGCCGCGTGGCGCAACGAACCAGCGTTCGCGCAATGCGTGACCGACGTTGCAGCCGCGTGGAAACCCGATGTCGTGCACTTCGAGTATCACGTGATGGGACAGTACGCGTCTGCGCTGCGCGGCTCGACCGCCGCGCGTATCCTGACGCAATACGAAGCGGGTGTGCTCGCCGCGAGAGAACACCTCTCGACGCGGGGCGACGCAGCGCCGGCATCCCGAGTCGAGCGACGCGCCTGGGCGAGCTTCGAGCGCCGCGTGATGGCGGAGATGGACGCCGTCGTCGTGTTCTCGGAGCGCGACCGGGCTGCGCTCGCGCCGCTGGCCGGGAGCACGCCGATCGTGCGCATCCCGATTGGAACGCGGCTTCCAGCGACGCCGCTCGATCCGTTAGGCATTGGCCACCCGCCGCTCCTTGTCTTCATCGGTAACTTCGCTCATCCGCCGAACCGCGACGCCGCGGTGCGGCTCGTCGAGGCGATTCTGCCCGGCGTGCGCGCTGCCATTCCTTCGGCGAGGCTGCGGATCGTGGGGAAGACTCCGCCGCCGCGTGTGGCCGGCGTTGCGGGCGTGGAGACAACGGGCGAGGTACCTGACGTGACGCCGCATCTCAATGACGCGACGCTCGTGGCCGTCCCGCTTCGTGTTGGCGGAGGAATGCGGGTGAAGGTGACGGAGGCGCTCGCGCACGGGAAGGCCGTGGTGGCCTCACCGCGGGCGGTGGACGGGTTGGACGTGGAGTCGGGCGTGCAGCTCGCCGTAGCCGAGACCGATGAGCAGTTCGTTCGCGAGATCGTGCGTTTAGTGCGAGCGCCCGAGCAACGGCGGCAGCTCGCGGCGAACGCGCGCGCGTGGGCGTGCGCGCACCTTGGCGAAGACCGGTGGGTGGCCGACTATGACGCACTCTATGCGCGTTTCGCGGACACACCGACGAGAGCCGCGACAGCCCGATCCGGATGAGACACGTCGCGCCGATCACGGTCGGCATCGCCACGCGAGACCGACCTGGGGATCTCGCCCGATGCCTTGACG
>Ga0075421_100006574_pt1 | contig 14203 bp, 14 predicted proteins | sample SoiMetdeltSBSDD5_FD_75292 | JGI IMG/M metagenome (GOLD analysis project Ga0075421, IMG submission 75292) | Bulk soil microbial communities from a Populus tree surrounding site in Tennessee, USA - Soil MetaG P. deltoides SBSDD5 | ecosystem: Environmental > Terrestrial > Soil > Tree plantation...
TCGTCAAAAGCCTTGCGGAACAAGGGAACCGAGCCCGCCACGTCGCCGCTGGACCGCAGCACCCGCCCGCGCTCCAGCGCCACCCGGGCGTCCTCGGCCAGCCCGTCGAGCACCGCGTGCGCCCGATCGAACTCCTCGGCCAGCCCGTGCGCCCGCGCCACCTGCGTCAGCCACACCCGCCGCCGATCGGGCTCCGCCTCGGCCTCCGCCGCCGCCTCGAACCGCGCCCGCGACCCGGCCGGGTCGTCAAAATCCCACAGCGCCAACACTTCCGCTGACATGATCATCGCCGCGGCCCGACAAGCACCGCCGGATCCATCAACACGGTCATTACCTCCATGTGCGGACCGATCACTAGCGGGATCTGCTCTTCGCCAGCGGCGAACAGGTGCTCCGTCGTCAACCGGCGATCGAAGAACCGCACTTCATCATCGACGTCCGGCATCGTTTCACGATAGTCCGACATTCAGGCCGGGCATACTTAATCGATCAGGTAACGATTGTCAGGCGCCGAGCTGGGCCATGATCTCGGGGAGCTCGTCGGGCTTGACCAGGACCTCGCGCGCCTTTGAGCCCTCCGAAGGGCCGACGACACCCCGCGTCTCCATCAGGTCCATCAAGCGCCCGGCCTTGGCGAAGCCCACCCGCAGCTTGCGCTGCAGCATGCTCGTCGAGCCCAGCTGCGACACCACCACCAGCTCGATGGCTTGCAGCAGCATGTCCAGGTCGTCGCCGATCTCCTCCTCCGCCTTCTTCTTCGGGTCGGGGGGCGGCGGGATGGTGACGTCGGTACGGAACTCCGGCTCCCGCTGGCGCTTGCAAAACGTGACGACGGCGTTGATTTCGGCCTCAGTGACCCAGGCCCCTTGCAGCCGTTGGGGTTTGGAGGCGCCCATCGGCAGGAAGAGGGCATCGCCGCGGCCGATGAGCTTCTCGGCGCCCGGCTGATCCAAAATCACCCTTGAGTCGGCCAGGGAGCTTGTCGCGAAAGCGAGCCGCGAGGGCACGTTGGCCTTGATCAGGCCGGTCACGACGTCGACGCTGGGGCGCTGGGTGGCGAGCACCAGGTGGATCCCGGCCGCCCGCGCCAGCTGCGTGATGCGCACGATGGAGTCCTCGACATCGCGCGGCGCCACCATCATCAGATCCGCCAGCTCATCGACGATCACCAGCAGGTACGGGTATGGAGTGAGCTGGCGCTCCAAGCCAGGCGGCGTCTTGATCTGGCCCGCGCGCAGCTTGCGGTTGTAGTCGTCGATGTGGCGTACCCCGGCCGCCGCCAGGTCGTCGTAGCGCATGTCCATCTCGCGCACGACCCACTCCAGGGCGTCCGCGGCCTTCTTCGGGTTGGTCACGATCGGGGTCACCAGGTGCGGGATCCCTTCATAACCGGTCAGCTCCACCCGCTTGGGGTCGATCAGCAGCAGCCGCACCTGGTCCGGGGTGGCCCTGGCCAGGATCGACACCAGCAAGGTGTTCAAGCATGAGCTTTTCCCCGCCCCGGTGGCCCCGGCTATCAAGATGTGCGGCATCTTGGCCAGGTTGGCAACGCAATATCCGCCCTCGATGTCCTTGCCCAGCGCCACCACCATCGGATGGGCGTCCGATGTGGCCGGTCGCGAGCGCAGCACATCGCCCAGGGCCACATCCTCCCGATCGGCATTCGGGATCTCGACGCCGACGGCGCTCTTTCCCGGGATCGGGCTCAGGATCCGCACGTCCGGGCTCTTCACCGAGTAGGCGATGTTGCGCGAAAGGGCGGTGATCCGCTCCACCTTCACGCCGCGACCCAGCTCCACCTCGTAACGCGTGACCGTCGGGCCCCGGGTGAAACCGGTGACGGCGGCGTCCACATCGAACTGGTCGAAGACGTGGGTCAGCGCGGCGATGACCTCATCGTTGGCCTTCGACCTGGTCTTGGCCGCCTCGCCGGGGCGCAGCAGGTTCGCCGGGGGCAGGACATACTCGCCGCCAAGGCTGGGCAACGCCAGCTGTTCGGCCTTAGTGGGCGGTGGGGTGTGTGCAGGAGGGGCCGGCTTCGTTTTTGGAGGGTTTCTGGGTACCCGCTGAATCGCCACCGTTTCGAAAGAGCCTTCTTCGTCCTCGTCCCCTTCGGGCTGCAAGGCCGGCGGCGCGGTCATCCGCTTGCGCGGTGCGGGGCGCGTCTCCTCCGATGGCTCGTCCTCATCGGACAGCGGCTTGCCCATGAAAAGGTCCCGCAGGTTAGCCAGCCGCTCCGGGATCTTGCTGATCGGGGTGGCCGTGACGACCAGGACCCCGAACGCGAACAGCAGCATCAGCAGCGGCACCGCCACATAGGCCGTCACCGCCCCCTCCAGCGAGCCGACCGCCACACCCACCAGCCCTCCGGCCTTGCCCTCGCTCTGGCTGAAGTCGACCGGGTTTTGCAGCACCTCGAGCAAACCGGTGCTGGACAACAACAGCGACAGCCATCCGACGGTGGATCGCCCACGCTGTTCCGGATCCGGCGCCGAGCGCATCATCTGGATGGCGCCGAACGCCAGGATGACCGGCAGCGCCACCCCGGTCACGCCGATGAAAAACCTGATGCTGTCCCAAAGTTTCGCACCGAAGGGCCCGCCGCCACCGCCCCAGATGGCGACACCGAGCACAATGGACAGTCCTAACAGGAGCAGCCCCACGCCGTCGCGGCGATGCTCCGGGTCCAGATCCTTCGCCTTCGCCGCCTGCGAACTCAAGCCTCGCACGATCCATCCCACGGCGTGGGCGACGCCCATCCACAGCGCGCCGATGGCGCGGGTCGTCACCGCGAGGGGACTGATGTTCGTTCTTCGGCGCGTCGCCGGTCGCCTTCTCGCCAGGGCGGCCCTACGACGGCTGGTTTGAGAGGTCCGTGCCGCCATAAGCACACGGTAATCGCACGGCGCCGGAAGTCAGACCTCCAACACGCTCGGCACAATCATGGGCCTTCGGCGATAGGCCTCGTTCACCCAACGGCCAACCACCCGCCGCACGACCTGTTGCAGCTGATGCGGATCGGTGATGCCGTCCTGTGCCGAACGGTCGAGAGCGTCTGTCACCAACGGCAGTACCGGGTTGAACGCGGACGGATCCTCGGAGAAACCCTTGGCGGACAACGTCGGTCCACCCACGACCTTGCCCGTCACCGAGTCCACCACCACCGTCACCGCGATGAACCCGCCGTCGCCGAGGATGCGCCGCTCGGTGAGCAGGCTCTCGCCCACGTCGCCGACGGCCAGGCCATCCACATAGACATAGCGCGACTTGACGTGGCCCACGACCCGGGCCATGCCGTCGACGAGGTCCACGACATCGCCGTCCTCGCAAAGCACCACGCGATCCGGCGCCACACCCGACTCGATGGCCAGCCGCGCGTGCGCCCGCAGGTGCCGCCACTCCCCGTGCACCGGCATGAGGTTGCTCGGCTTCACCACATTGAGCAGATACAGCAGCTCGCCGGCGGGCGAGTGGCCGCTGACGTGCACCTTCGCCACGTCCTTGTGGATGACGTTCGCCCCGCCCCGAGCCAACTGATTGATGACTCTATAAACGCTTGTCTCATTCCCGGGTACCAAGGAGGACGCCAGGACGACGGTGTCGCCAGGAGCGATGGTGATGTGCCGGTGATCCCCGGTCGCCATGCGCCCCACCGCGCTCATCGGCTCTCCCTGGGAGCCCGTCGACATCAGCAAGATCTCGCTGGGCGGCAGGGCGGTCGCCTCCTCCAGCCCCACGACCAGACCCGCCTCGACCCGCAGCAGCCCCAGATCGCGGGCGATCCCCATGTTGCGCACCATTGACCGCCCGATGAAGGCGACCTTGCGCCCGTGCTCCGACGCCGAGTCGAGCACCTGCTGCACGCGGTGCACGTGCGAGGCGAACGACGCCACGATGATGCGCCCGCTCGCCTTGGAGAAGATCGCGTCGAGCACCGGCCCGATCTCGCGCTCCGGCGTGACGAACCCCGGGATCTCGGCGTTGGTCGAGTCCGACAGCATGAGGTCGACGCCCTCGGCGCCCAGCCTCGCGAAACCCGCCAGATCGGTGATCCGCCCGTCCAGCGGCAGCTGGTCCATCTTGAAATCGCCGGTGTGCAGCACCAGCCCCGCCGGCGTGCGGATCGCCACCGCCAGCGCGTCCGGGATCGAATGATTGACGGCGAAGAACTCCAGGTCGAACGGGCCAAGCCGCTCACGCTGCCCCTCGGCGACGGTCAGCGTGTACGGGGTGATCCGCCGCTCCGCCAGCTTCGCCTCGATCAGGGCCAGCGTGAACTGGGAGCCCACGAGAGGGATGTCCTCCTTGTTGGCCAGCAGGTACGGCACAGCGCCGATGTGGTCCTCATGCCCGTGGGTCAGCACGATCGCCTGTACGTCATCGAGCCGATCGATGATCGACGCGAAGTCGGGCAGGATGAGGTCGACACCGGGCTGATCGGCCGTGTCCGGGAACAACACCCCGCAGTCGACGACGAGCAGCTTGCCGTCGAACTCGAAGACGGTCATGTTGCGCCCGATGGCGCCCAGGCCACCAAGCGGGGTCACCCGCAGGCCGCCCTCGGGCAACGCGGGCGGAGCGCCCAGCTCAGAATGCTCGGCGGTCAATAGTCACTCCTTATGCCAACTAGAGCGGTAGCTCCGATTCGGCGCAGTCGGCTCGCAACTGCTCCAGCTCGGCCGCTGTCGCGTCGACCAGCGGTGAGCGGACGGGGCCACCGGGCAGACCACGTGCGTTCATGGCCGCCTTTACCAGGATCGTGCCCTGGGTGCGGAAAATACCGGTGAACAGCGGAAGTAGCTGCCTGTGTAGCGCCAGCGCGCCGCCGATGTCACCGTTGTCGTAGGCCTCGATCATCTTCTTGGTCAAGGCGCCGGTCAGATGGGTCGAGGTGCCGACGACACCGACCCCGCCGACAGAAAGCATGGGCAGGGTGAGCGCGTCCTCGCCGGAGTAGTAGGCGAGGCCGGTCCGCTTCAGCACCCAGCTCGTGGCCGTGAGGTCGCCTTTGGCGTCTTTGACACCCACAATGCGCTCATGGTCGGCCAGACGGACGATCGTGTCAGTCGCGATCGCGACACCCGTGCGATGGGGTATGTCATATAGCAGCGCGGGCAGGCCGGTCGCGTCGGCGACGGCGGTGAAGTGCTCGATCAGGCCGGCCTGCGGAGGCTTGTTGTAGTACGGAGCCACCACGAGCAGGCCGTGGCAGCCCACTTTTTCGGCCTGCCTGGCTAGTTCTATGGTGTTGGACGTGCTCGACGTGCCGACCCCGGCGACCACCTTGGCGCGGTCGCCGACCGCCTCCAGGACCGCTCGGAGCACGCTCTCCTTCTCCGCGCCGCTCGTGGTGGGGGACTCGCCGGTGGTCCCGTTGATCACGAGGGCGTCGTTGCCCTGCTCGTCGACGAGGTACTCGGCCAGGCGTGCCGCCCCCTCGACGTCGATCGATGAGTCGGCGTGCATCGGGGTCACCATGGCGGTGAGGAGGCGGCCGAAGGGCCGTTGTGCGTTTCTCATTCAGGACTCCCAGGTGTATGGGCTGGCCGCCACGGCAGACCCATCGGGAAGCTCGTTGATGCTGAAGTCGCCGAACACGCTCGGTGCCAGGCCCTGCAGCTGCCGCAGGCACTCCACGGCGAGCGCACGGATCTCCACGTCGGCGTGCTCAGTGGCGCGCATGGCGATGAAGTGCCGCCACGCCCTGTAGTTACCCGTCACCACGATGCGCGTCTCGGTCGCGTTGGGCAGCACCGAGCGGGCCGCCTGGCGCGCCTGCTTGCGGCGCAGGGTGGCGTTGCCGAGGCTGGCGAACTTGGCCTCCAGGCCCTCGAGCAGCTCGTTGTACGCCCTTACCGAGGCCTCTGCCGCCTCGACGAACTTCTTGTGCAGCTCGGGGTCCTCGGCGATGACGTCGGGCTCGACCATCGCCGCGTCACGCTCGGGCACGTAACGCTGGGACAGCTGCGAGTAGGAGAAGTGGCGGTGCCGGATCAGCTCGTGGGTGAACGAGCGGGACACGCCGGTGAAGTAGAAGGTGGCGGTGCCGTGCTCAAGCACGGACAGGTGGCCGACTTCCAGGATGTGCTTCAGGTACCCAGCGTTGGTCGCCGTGGACGGGTTGGGTTTCGACCAGGACTGGTAGCAGGCGCGCCCCGCGAACTCGGCCAGCGCCTGACCGCCGTCGGCGTCTGTCGACCAGGGCACCTCGGCCGGTGGTTCGAAATGAGTCCATGCGATGAGCTGCACCTTGGGCTGCACCAGTTCGGTCACACCCGGCACATTACCCCCATTACCGCCTGACGCCGTCATTGGCATTGACTTGACGTCAATGTGATGCCATAGTGGTGTCATGGACCTGTCACCGTATCTGGAATCGCTGCGGCGGGATCTCGCCGCGGCCGCCGCGCCCGGAGGGGAGCAGGTGGCGCAGACCGCCGACCTGCTGTCCACGGCGCTCGACGCTTCCGCGCGCCTGTGCCTCATCGAGGTGCTCGCCGACGCCACAGCCGAGATCACCACCAAGCTCGACGGGCCGACGGTGGAGGTCCGGCTCAGGGGCCGCGAGGCCGACCTGGTGGTGACGCAGCCGGAGCACCACGCGGCCCGGCCCGCGCCGCCGCCGGCCAGCGAGTCGGGTGACCTCGCCCGCCTCACCCTCCGCCTGCCCGAGCAGCTCAAGGAGGCCGTCGAGCGCCAGGCCGCCGCCGAGGGCATCTCGGTCAATGCCTGGCTCGTGCGCGCCGCCTCGATGGCGCTGCAAGGCCCACCGACCCAGCCCCGAGCCAGCTTCGGCCGCTCTTTCACCGGCTTCGCCCAAGCGTGAGCTTCTTTGCCGCCTGCGAAGCCACGCGCGGCAGATCGTCAGCCCACATGGAGGAGATCGAGAGATGAACTACGAATTCGCCAGCCCCGGACCGGTTAACTCGGACATTCGCATCGCAGGTGGAGCGCTCAATGTGGACGCCGGTGAGCATGACGTCATCACTGTGTCGGTGGAGCCTGCTGACAACTCGCCCGGCAGCCGTGAGGCCGCAGAGGAAACCCGAGTCGCCCTTGATGGTAAACAGCTCACCGTCCACGTGCCCCGCGGAAAGGGATGGGCCGTCTTCCGCTGGCCCAAGCTGAACATCACGGTGAAGATGCCCGCGCAGAGCATGCTCGGCGTCAAGACCGCCTCGGCCAACGTCACGTGCACGGGCGTCTATGCCGATGCCGTCGTGCACACCGCCAGCGGCGACGTGTTCATCGACCGTGTCATGAAGGACCTGTCGATCAACACCGCCAGCGGCGATGTGCGCGCCGGCTGGGTCGGCGGCAGCGCCCGGATCCACAGCGCCAGCGGCGACCTTGTCATCCAGCACGCCGCCAAGGACGTCGACGCCGCCTCGGCCAGCGGCAACATCGAGATCGCGCGGGCCGACCGCGGCGTGCGCGCCAAGACCGCCTCGGGCGACGTCAAGGTGGGAGTGGCCTTCGCCGACGAGATCCGCGCCCACACCGCCAGCGGCGACGTGAGCGTCGGCGTCGCGGCGGGCACCGGTGTCTGGCTCGACCTGAACACCGCCTCCGGCCGCACCACCAGCGACCTCAACATGCACGGCGGGTCGGATCCGGTGAGCGGCGCCACCCTGAGGGTCAAAGTGCGCACCGCCTCAGGCGACATCAGCCTCCGCCGCGTCGCGACCGTCTAAAGCGGACCTTCCCTGGGCCCATACGCGCCTAGGCTCACACGTAGAAGTACGTGAACGGGGCCCACGGAAGGTTGCGCAGCACCATGAACAGCGCCCACGCGCCGATGAAGATGCCTACGACGAGCGGACTCATCCGCAGCTGCGGCAGCTTCCAGCCGAAGGCCACCCGGCCCGCCCACGCCACGTAGAGGTAGAGCGCGAACGGGACGGCGAAGACGAAAAGCAGGTGGTGCCGGGCGGCCGCGGGCAGGTCGCCCTGCATCAGGTACCACGCCGCACGCGTGCCACCGCAGCCGGGACAGTCCAGGCCGGTGGTCAGCTTGACCAGGCAGGTCGGAATGGCCTCGGCGCTGCTGTTGGCCGGGTCGACCCAGGCCGTGTAGCCGAGGGAGGCACCGATGCAGCCGAGGACGGCCAGCGGCGCGGCCCAGCGCGGGGTGCGGGCCCGCATCCCATGCATCAGGCGGGCCAGCCGCCCGGGCGGCGGGTAGGCATGCGCGTGAGCTTCGGTCACACCAAGAAACTACACCGCTCCCGCCAGATCGCGGTCAGGGATCCAATGTCGGATCCTGGTTGTAGGTTTCGACCGTGGAAACGCTGTCCATCCCTCAGGTCAGGCGGGCGGTGCTGGCCGCACAAGGGCTCACCCGCCGCGCGGTCGCCTCGGCCGTGACCGGAAAGCACATCCGTCGTGTAGTGGACGATACCGGGCTGTTGCAGATTGATTCGGTCAATGTGCTGCAGAGGGCGCATTACATGCCGGTTTACTCGCGCAACGGCGGCTACGACACCACCATCCTCGACCGGGCAAGCTCGCACCGGCCACGGTGGCTGTTCGAGTACTGGGGGCATGAGGCGTCGCTGCTCCCCGTCGAGCTGCACCCGCTCATGCGGTGGCGCATGGAGGCGGCCGACCGCATCTGGGGCGGCCCCCGCACGGCCTATACGAAGCGGCCCGACCTGGTGAAGTGGGTGCTCCAGGAGATCACGGAGAAGGGTCCGGTCACCGCGGCTCAGATCGAGCAGGACGAGCGCCCCAAGTCCGAGGCGTGGGGGTGGCGGTGGACCGAGACGAAGCAGGTGCTCGAGGCACTGTTCTATTTTGGACAGATCACCTCGGCCGGCCGCACCTCCCAGTTCGCCCGCCTCTACGACATACCCGAGCGGGTCCTGCCGGCCGCGATACTCAACGCGCCCACCCCGAAGCCCGAGGAGGCCCATCGACGGCTAATAGAGATCGCCGCCCGACGGCTTGCGGTGGCCGCCGAGGTCGACCTGCGTGACTACTTCCGGCAGCCCGTCGTCGCCGCCCGCCAGGCCATCCGCGAGCTCATCGAGGAGGGGACGCTCATCCCCGTGCAGGTGAAGGGGTGGAAGGCAAGGGCCTGGAGGCACCGCGACGCCGCCCTCCCCCGGGTCGCGCGAGCGTCCACTTTGGTCAGCCCGTTCGACCCGCTGATCTGGCACCGCGACCGCACCGAGCGCCTGTTCGGCCTGAACTACCGGATCGAAATCTATGTGCCGCAAGCGAAACGCATCCACGGTTACTACGTCCTGCCGTTCCTGCACGGCGACCGGTTCGCCGCGCGGGTCGACCTCAAGGCCGATCGCCAGGCCGGCGTGCTGCGAGTCCCGGCCGCCTGGGCCGAGCCGGGCGTGGACAAGGGCGATACGGTGGAGGCGCTCGCGACCGAACTCCAGCGGCTCGCCAAATGGCTCGGCCTGTCCGCCATCGCGCCGGCCGGGCAGGGAGACCTCGCCCAGGCCCTCAACGCCGCCTTGTAGCCCGACCGCCGTGGCGCAGGTGGTAACGGCCGGAGCTGGTGACGCCGTAGAACACCGGCAAGCTCCCGAAGATCACCAGGCCGGCGCCGGTCACCGGATAGAGCTACTCGCCCGGCTTTACCCTGACACCGTGCGAGGCGGTAAACCTGAGGCGTGATGTTGAGCATCGGGGATTTCGCGCGGCACGGGCGGGTGTCCGTGCGCATGCTGCGCCACTACGACGCCATCGGCCTGCTGCATCCGGCGCACGTGGACGCCGCCTCCGGGTATCGCTCCTACGACGCGGCGCAGCTGGCGAGGCTCAACCGCATCGTGGCGCTCAAGGATCTCGGGTTCACGCTGAAGCAGGTGGGTTCGATCCTTGACGACAAGGTGGGCGTGGAGGAGCTGCGTGGCATGCTGCGCCTGCGCCAGGCCGAGCTGCAGTCGCAGATCGCCGCCGACGCCGAGCGGTTGAGGCAGGTGGAGGGTCGGCTGCTGCTCATCGAGCGGGAGGGTGCGCTGCCGCCTGACGACGTCCACGTCAAGCGGATCCCGCCGGTGCGGGTGGCCCGCCTGACCGGCACGGCCGAAGGGTTCCAGCCCGAGCTGATCGGCCCGCTGCTGCGCGGGCTCTACGCGCGGCTCACGGGGGCGCTGCAACGGGAAGGGCTGGCGCTGGCCGGTCCCGCGATCGCCCGCTATGACATGCAGGCGGAGGTCGTGTCGGTGCAGGCGTGCCTGCCCGTGAACACCGAACCGGGCAAGCGATCGGAGTTTGAAATCGTCGATCTGCCCGAGATCGAGCGCGCGGCGACGATAGTGCATCGCGGGCCGATGGACTCTGTGGTCTTCTCGTTGCAGGCGCTGGCGGCCTGGATCGACCTGAACGGCTATCGCTCGCTGGGCGGCAACCGCGAGCTGTACATCGATTATGGAATCAGTGATGACCCTGAATCCTGGGTCAGCGAGCTGCAGGAGCCGATCACGCGATGAGCACGCTACCGTACACATCCGCCACCGAGGCCGCAGGAGCCTTGCGCCGCAAGGAAATTTCGTCGCGCGAGCTGACCGAGGCGGTGCTGGCGCGCATCGACGAGATCAACCCTTCGGTGAACGCGATCGCCACGTTGCGGCGCGAGGAGGCGCTGCGCGAGGCGACGCTTGCCGACGAAGCTGACGGCAGAACAGGGCCGCTGCACGGCGTGCCCATCACCATCAAGGAAAGCTTCCACCTCACCGGCGCCCCGGTCACCTGGGGCAACCCGGCCTTCACCGGTTACCTGTCGGACTGGGACGCCACCGTGGTACAGCGTCTCAAGCGCGCAGGCGCCGTCATCGTCGGCCAGTCCAACCCGCACTTCATGCTCTCGGACTTCGGGCGGACCGCCAACGAGGTTTACGGCAGGACCAACAATCCGCGGGATCTGTCCCGCACGCCCGGCGGTTCCAGCGGTGGCTCGGCCGCCGCCCTCGCCGCCGGGATGACCTACCTCGACTACGGCACGGACCTGGTGGGGTCGATCCGCATCCCGGCTAGCGCCTGTGGGGTATACGGGCTACGGCCCACCGCCGGGACGGTGCCGGTGACCGGGATGCAGCCTCCCGGCCCGCCGAGTCTTTGGTCGCATGAGGTGACCTACACCTCCGCGGTCGGCCCGCTCGCCCGCTCCGCCGCCGACCTGCGCACCGCGCTGGCCGTGACCGCCGGACCCGAGGAGCCGGAGGCCAAGGCGTACGGCTGGAGCCTGCCGGCGCCGCGGTACCGCCGGCTCAAGGACTTCCGCGCCGGGTTCGTGCTCGACCACGAAGCGGCCCCGGTCACCAGTGATGTCGCGCAGGTCCTGTCCAACGCCGTCGACGCCCTGTCCAAGACGGGCGTCAAGGTGGTCGAGGGCTGGCCGGACGGCGTCGACCCGATGGCTGGCGCGGAGACCTTTGGCTTCCACGTCGGGCTCTTCCTGGCGTATCAAACGGGGGAGGAGTTCGCGGCCGCGGGCCTTGTCGAGCAGGAGCGCAGGCGCATGGCCTACCGCGCCGCGTGGGGCCGCTACTTCCGGGAGGTGGATGTCTGGCTCTGCCCGGTCAACTTCACCGCCGCGTTCCCGCACGACGACCCGCCTCGAAACTATGACGCGCAGGGGTTCTGGGTCGCCCACGCGGCGCTGCCCGGCCTGCCGTCGCTGAGCGCGCCCATCGGCCGTACAGCGGCTGAGCTACCGGTCGGAATTCAGATCGTGGGACCCAGGTACGAGGACGACACCGCCATCACCTTCGCCGAACTCCTGGCCGACGCCTGAGAAATCGATGGCGCCCAGACGGGCGGCGAGCCACCATCCGCATGTGACGACAGTTCGCCCCGAGCAACCGGACGAAGCCGACGCGCTCGCCTCCCTGCACGCCCGCGCCTGGCAGAAGGGCTACGCCGGGATCCTGCCAGCCGACCTGCTCGCCGGGATCGACCCCGGCGTCTGGGCCCAGCGGCGGCGGGAGCTCCTGACACGGACCGACCACCCGTTCAAAAGCCTGGTCGCCGAGCACGAGGGCGCAGTCGCCGGGTTCGTGACGTTCGGGCCGTACCGCATCGGGCAGGACATGGACAACCTCGATCCCGAGGTCGGCGAGATCCTGGCGATCTACGTCGACCCGGACCGCTGGCGCGGTGGGGTCGGCAGCGTGCTGATCCGGGCCGCGTTCGAGGCGATCGAGCAGCCCGAGGTGAGGCTGTGGGTACTGGCCGAAAACAAGCAGGCGCAAGGTTTTTACCGCAAGCACGGGCTACGCCCGGACGGGGCCACGAGCCTGTTCCGACCCCGGGGCACCGAACTCGACTTCCTCGAGGTGCGCTTCTCGATCGCCCGAGGGCGTGACCACCAGCAGCGCTAGCATGATCCACACATAGGCGTTGGAGAACACCAACCCAACCACGCCGCTGAAATCCTTCTCGTAGAGCCATACCAGCCGGCTCGAGAGCACGACGAAGGCGAAGGCGGCGAACCACAAGCGCGCCTTGCCTCCCCGCTCCACCAGCAGGACGAAGGCCGGGATCGCCCACACCAGATGGTGCACCCACGTCACGGGACTGATCAGCACACCGACGATGCCGGTCAGGGCCAGGCCAAGCACCTCATCTCGGTGCTTTATGGCGGCCCTTGTGCGTACCCCCCAAATCAAAAGAACGACAAGGACCGAAGCCGCCCACAGCAGCTTGCTCGGGCCTACCGGGTCAAGGCGCGCGATTACACCCTGCAGGGACTGGTTGGAGATGTAGGAAAGCGCGCCGACCCGGTCGGTGTCCCACACCGCCGACGTCCAGAACTCGCGCGAGGCGTCGGGCGCGACAACGGCGGCGAACATAGTGGCGGCGAAGGCGGTGGCGCTCGCGACGAGCGTCTCCCGCCGGCGCCCGGTGATCAGCAGGTACACGATGAAGATGCCGGGCGTCAGCTTGATCGCGGTGGCCAGCCCGATGCCGATCCCGCCGAAGCGCGAGCCTCGCCGCACGAGCAGTAGCAGGTCACCGGCGACCAGGCCCACCAGCACCATGTTGACCTGCCCGAACAGGAACGTCTCGCGCATCGGCTCGTAGACCGCGAGCAGGCACAGCGAGATCGCGACGACGAACCAGGGTGTCCAGCCGCGCTCGCGGATCATCGGGTCGAGGAGCGTGTGCATAAACCACACCGTCACCGCGGCGGTCAGCAGCGAGCCGATCACCACCGCCACCGGCCAGCTCAGAAACGCCATGGGCAGCATGGTCAGCGCGCCGAACGGCGGGTAGGTGAAGCCATAGGTGCTGTTGCGGCGGACGAAGTCGTAGATCTCGCCGCCCTCGTTGACCCAATAGTTGATCGCGCCGTAATACACGTTGAGGTCGAAGAAGCCGTGCCGCACCGCGAAGACGGCGTCAAAGGCCAGAGCGGCCAGGGCAAGCCCGACCACAAGCCAAACCTTCGTCCGCCGCCTCATAAGATCCCCTTGTGGCCATTGGTTTCGTCCGACCGGCGCGCCCGTCCGACGCCGCGGAGATCGCCCGCATCCAGCTCGCGACCTGGCGCATCGCCTACCAGCGCCTCCTGCCCAGGCACGTGCTGGAGGAGATCAGCGAGGTCTGGCTGCGCGCACGCTGGTCGGAGGCGGTCACCTCGCCGCCGAGCCCCTCCCACCGGGTGCTGATCGCGATCGAACAGACGCAACAAGACTACGTGGTCGGCTTTCTCGCTTCGGGACCGGACGAAGAAGGAAACACGGTGGCCGCCATAACCGAGCTGCTGGTCGAACCGCGCTGGGGCAGGCGTGGGCACGGCAGCCGGCTGCTTGCGGCCGCCGTCGACCTCTGGCGCGAGGACCGCTTCACGCAGGCCCGTGCCTGGACTTTCGAGCGCGACATCCCCATGAACAAGTTCCTCGGCTCGGCCGGTTGGGCGCAGGACGGCCTGCGCCGCGAGCTTGACGTCGACGACCTGATGGTGCCGCAGATCCGCTGGCATGTCAGCCTGTCGCCCGTGGAGACATCGTCTCGTGGCGAGCTTGGAGCCGCGGGTGAGGAGCCGGCGCCGCCGTAGCGGTGGGGAGGCATGACCCGCCGCAGGCAAGCGGCCATCATCTGGTGGCGCGCTTGCGAGCCTAGATCGTTGACCGGAAATTCTTGGCATTTCGGAGGGCTAGTGATCGTAGGCGATCAAGGATCGTTTGACTGGGGCGCCGATGTTCCAGTTGTGCCAGATGGCGGCGTTGAGAGCGAG
>Ga0075421_100006576_pt1 | contig 14202 bp, 7 predicted proteins | sample SoiMetdeltSBSDD5_FD_75292 | JGI IMG/M metagenome (GOLD analysis project Ga0075421, IMG submission 75292) | Bulk soil microbial communities from a Populus tree surrounding site in Tennessee, USA - Soil MetaG P. deltoides SBSDD5 | ecosystem: Environmental > Terrestrial > Soil > Tree plantation...
CGTTTCGATGAACTGATCCGTCAGGGCCTCAGCGCGCGCAACGACCCCCGCGAGGTTGTCGTTGACCCACATGCGCGGTACTTCGGGGCTGAACTCGGCGAGCGGTCACTGGTTCCTGACGACGACGCGCGACTCGGCGAGATCCGCCTACAGGAGTGGCTCAACCAGAGCACGCCGGCGCCTGCGGCTGGTACCGGTGGCCGGCCCTGATGAGCGCGCAAGCTCCCGTTGGCGCTGACCGCGCTCATCGAGGCACGTGAGTCGTCGGCGGACTCGAGTCGCATTTCGATGCCGGCTGAGGAATTCGCAGCGAAGTCCAGCAACACACGGTCGTTACCACCTGTTGACGCGTCGCCCGAACGCGCGATTCACAGCGCGCTTCACCAGGCGTGCGCTGCAGCCTCGGAGTTCCTGCGCATGCCCGCGCGTTGAGCCAGATTTCGCTTTACTTTATTGGTTTCGGATGTAGATTCTCGTTCGCGCAACTCCGGTTACGAACGCCCGTCGCCCAGTTGGAATCACGGCCGCTAACAAGGAAGGGTGTGATGATCCGACGAATCCTCGCGACCCCGTGTCTTATGCTGCTGCTCGCAGCTCCCGCCGTCGCACAAACCGGCCAGATCAACGGCGTGATCAGCGACAACACCGGCGCCATCGTGCCCGGCGCGACGGTCAAGGCGGTGGAAACGGCCACCGGTCTGGTGCGAGACACCGTGGCTGGCGGCGACGGCCGGTACAACTTCACCTCGCTCCGACCGACCACCTACGACATCAGCGCCGAGTTGACCGGGTTTCGGACGTCGCAACGGAAAGGCGTGCTGCTGCAGGCGAACCAGAACCTCACCGTGAATTTCGCGCTCGAAATCGGCAGCCTGGAGGAGACGCTGACGGTGACGGGCGAATCGCCGACGGTCGACGTCACCTCGGCGACTCTCAGCGAGGTGGTCGATTCGAAGCGCATTGTCGAACTGCCGCTGAATGGCCGCGACGCGGCGACCTTGAGCACGCTGGTGCCGGGGATCGTGCTGACCACCGTGGATCGGGAGTCGGGGAAGACGATCCCCGGCGCGCTGCGGATGTCGACCAACGGGACCGAGTCCCGACAGGTGTCGTTCAGATTGGACGGCACGAGCCATTCCGATCCGTACTATCAGCAGAATCAGCCATTCCCGTTTCCGGATGCGCTGCAGGAGTTCAGCATTCAAACGAGCAACTACAGCGCCGCCCAGGGGAACAGCGCCGGCGCGGTCGTCAATGCGGTGACGCGCTCCGGGACCAACGCCTTTCATGGCGGCGCGTTCGGCTACCTGCGCGACCGCAACTTCACGGCGCGGAACTTCTTCAACCCCGAGAAGGACTTTTTGAAGCGCAAACAGTACGGCGGGTTCGCCGGCGGGCCGATTCGGCGCAACAAGATGTTCTTCTTCGCCGGCTGGCAGGGGACGACGATTGCCAACCGGGGCGCGAACCTCGTGCAGTTCGGTCCGACCGACGACGAACGCAACGGCAACTTTGCCACCTGCGGCGCGGCCTGCAACCGGGCGCTCACCGATCCGCTGACCGGGCTGCCGTTTCCCGGCAATCAGATCCCGGTCTCCCGGTACGACCCGGCGGCGCTGAACGTGCTGAAGTTCCTGCCGCAGGTCACCGGCGACGGACGAATGCAGGTGCCGCGGCTGATCGGCCAGGATGACAACCAGCTGGTGGGGAAGGTCGATCAGCAGCTCGGTCAGTCGAATCAGATCGGCGTGCGATATTTCATCGATCACTTCACCAACGACCCGACCTACACCGAGGGCAATCTCCTGACCTATCGCAATCCGACGCTGCAGTCGCGCGTGCGCGCCCAGAACATCGTCGGGTCGTGGACGCGGACGATGTCGGCGACGTCGCTCAACGAGCTGCGGGCCGGTTTCAACCGCATGCACGCGCGGCGTTTCCCGCCGACCAACAACGTGCCGAGCATGCAGGAGCTGGGCGTCCGGCTGCCGATTTATCCCGACAAGCCGTCGATTTCCGAGATCAACGCCAGCGGCTACTTCAACATTGGCGACAACCTCGAAGCGTCCTTCGTCCGGAACGGTCTCGAGCTGAACGACCGCTTCACGATGGTGAGGGGAAATCACAACATCCAGGCCGGCGGCGAAGCGCAGAACTATACCGTCGAGATTCGCAACCAGTTCCGGCGCGCGGGACACTTCATCTTCGACGGCAGCCGGACGGGACATCCGATCGCGGACTTCCTCCTTGGCTACGTGCAGAGCTTCGACCAGGGGACCGGCGAGTACAAGGACTACAACGTCTGGTACGGATCGCTCTTCATCCAGGATGATTGGAAGGTCGCGCCGCGCCTGACGTTGAATCTTGGCCTGCGCTACGAAAATACTCCGCCGTGGCACGAGACCGAGGGACGAATCGAATATTTCTCGCTCGAAAACTACGCGAACAACGTGCATTCGACGATGTTCCCGCTGGCGCCGCGCGGCGAGCTCTTCCGCGGCGACGCCGGTGTTCCGTACGACGGCACCGACGCCCAGTCCCACAACTTCGGTCCGCGCGCCGGCTTCGCCTGGGATCTGACCGGCGACGGCAAGACCAGCCTGCGCGGCGGCGGCGGCATGTTCTACGACCAGCATCGTGATGGCGAATCGGGGAATGGCGCAGTGAACGCGGCGCCGTGGAGCATTCGGCTCAGCGTGACCAGGCCGTCGGGCCCCTTCTCGGATCCGTATCGCGGGCGCACCGATTTCAATCTGATCACGGACGAAACGATCGGCACCCAACAGGCCCCGTTCCCGACACCCGTGCTGATTGAAACCCTCGACAGCACCTACAAGACGCCGCTCACCTACAACTACAACCTCACGCTCGAGCGCGAGGTGATGCGGGGGATGACCGCTCGCGCCGCCTACGTCGGGTCGCGCTCGGTGAACGGACGCCGCGACGTGAAGCTGAACCCCGCCGTTTACACGCCGGGCGACACGCGCGGGACCGATGCGCGGCGCCTGTTGGCGTCATCAGGCCTCGGCGTCGTCAACCAGCAGCGTCAGGATCGTGAGTCGATTTACAACGGGCTGCAACTTACGCTGAGCAAACGCTACTCGCGCGGCTTCACCGTCACCAGCAGCTATACACTGTCGCGAGTCGAAGGCAACTTCGGCGATGAGGTGATCCCATTCAACGAGTTCACGCTCGACAAGAACGATCCCCTCGTGTGGGGGCCGCTCTTCCAGGACCGGACTCATCGCTTCACAACGTCATGGGTGCTGGATCTGCCCGGCGATAACATGACCGGGCCGATGCGGTGGCTGGCCGCCGGCTGGCAGTGGTCGGGGCTGATGGAGTTCGAGAGCGGGAGGCCGTTCAACGTGATCAGCGGCTCGGACAGGTCGCAGCGAGGGCTCGGCAGCAACAACGACCGCGCCAAGCTGACCGGCCAACCTCTGGCCCCGCCCGCCGGCTCGAATCGGACACTGTGGTTCAACCCGGGGGCGTTCGCGGCCGCCGACGTCGGCACGTTCGGCGACGTCCCCAAGGGGTTCTTGCGCGGGCCGTCGTTTCACAGCTGGAACATGGGGCTCTTCAAGAACTTCCGCTTCAACAGGGGTATGAATGCACAGTTGCGCATCGAGATCTTCAACCTGTTCAATCAGGTGAACTTCGACATCCCGGGCACCACGCCGGCCGACAACCGGATCGCCGTCAACAGCGCCAACTTCGGGACGATCACGAGGACCGTCCCGGTGACGGGCGATCCCCGGCTGGTGCAGTTCGGGCTGAAGTTCATCTTTTAAGGCGGCCGAGGTTCCAACGCTTTCTCAGGCCTGCTGCGATCGGACGACGGCATAAGAAGCGACGAGGTTAGGAGGCTCTCCGCAACTGACCCATCCGCGCCGCCTGAGCCACGGGACGACTGGCGACATTGTCAGCTGAGCGCGAGTCCAGAGGCTCTGTGCAACCCGCCCGAGGGCCGGCCGCGACAAAGACCGTCCGAATCGGGTCGCGTTGAGCGTAATATTGCTCGAGTCAGAGGACTCGGCTATGCCGATGCGACGCGCGCGCGGGCTGGGGCTCGCCGCGATGCTTTGCGTTTCCAGCCTTGGCGCCGCCGGCACGGATGCACCGCTCGCCGACGCAGTGCAGCGCCGCGACAATCAGGCTGTGCAGTCGCTGCTGAAAAAGCGGGCCGATGTCAACGCCTCCCAGCCTGATGGCGCGACGGCGCTGCACTGGGCGGCCTACCTGGATGACGCCGAAGGGACGGCGCTGCTGATCCGCGCCGGAGCCAGAGTCGACACCCCCAACAACTACGGCGTCACTCCTCTTGCGCTTGCCGCCGGAAACGGCAACGCCGCGATCATCGAGCAGTTAGTGAAGGCTGGCGCCGACCCGAACGGCGCCGTGCGTGCCGCAGAGACGCCGTTGATGCTCGCGGCGCGCGCCGGACGAGCCGATGCGGTGAAGGCCCTGCTCAACAGCGGCGCGAACGTCGACGCGAAGGAGGCCTGGAACGGGCAGACCGCGCTGATGTGGGCCGCCGCCGCGGGTCATGGGCCGGTCGTGCGTGCGCTGATCGAGCGCGGAGCCGACATCCACGCACGTTCCAACGCTGGCACGACGCCTCTCCTGTTCGCGGTGCGACGAGGCGATATGCCAGCCGTCGACGCGATACTCGCGGCGGGAGCGGACGTGAAGGGACGGCGACCCGATGGCGCGACGGCGTTGCTCGTGGCGGTGATCAACGGGCACGCGGATCTCGTCGATCTCCTGCTCGACAAGGGCGCCGATCCAAACGTCGAGGGCGGCTCGACCGAGTTGACCGTGCAGGGTGTGCGCGCCCGGCCGATGGAGCTCAAATACCGTAAGCTGACCAACAACGAACGCGACTCCGAGGGCGTGACGAAGGGGAATATCTTCGGGAGGCCACTGCACGCCGCGGTGCACGTCGCCAACTGGCACATCAGCGACCAGTTCATCGCCGTGCAACTCGATCGACTGCGCGTCATGAAATCGCTGCTCGATCACGGCGTGGATGTGAACGGGCGAATCAGCATGGAGGAGCCTCGGTGGTCGGGCGCGCGGTATCGCCGGCACCTCGCCGGAGCCACCGCGTTTCTGCTGGCGGCCAAGTCGGCCGACGTCGAGGTGATGCGCCTGCTGCTCGCTCACGGCGCCGATCCGATGATCGGCACTGAAGAACGCATCACGCCGCTGATGGCTGCCGCGGGGATTGCGTGGGCCTCGAACCAGGATCGCGCGTCCGAGGCGCAGGTGCTCGAAGCGGTCAAGCTGCTGGTCGATGAGCTGGGCGCCGATGTCAACACGGTCAGCGACCTCGGTGAGACGGCGATGCACGCGGCGGCGTACCGCGGTGCGAACAGCGTCGTGCAGTATCTCTTTGACAAGGGCGCGAAGCTCGACGTGGTCGCCAAAGATGGGCGGACGCCGTTGATCGTGGCCGATGGCGTCGAGTACGGCAATTCCTTCGCCGCCCAACCGCACACCGCGGTGCTCCTGCGAAAGCTGGGCGCCAAGGAAATGAAATGTCCGGCTCCATGTGCGGCCGCGATCCCGGAAAAGGAGCCGCGATGAGACGCGCCGCGATCCTCGTGGCGTTGTGTGTCGCCGCCGCGCCAGCGGCTCCAACTGGTGTGCAGCAAACATCCTCGCCGGAGGTTGCGCCGGCTATGGCGGCGCCGCGCGCCGTGCTCGACCGGTACTGTGTCACCTGCCACAACCAGAGATTGAAGACCGCAGGGCTCGCGCTCGACGCGTTGGATCTCGCGGAGCTCGCCGATCACGCGGAGGTGTGGGAGAAAGTCGTGCGCAGGATTCGAACCGGGGCGATGCCTCCGGTTGGACGGCCGCGGCCGGAAAAGGCGGTGTCCGCGAGCGTCGCGTCGTGGCTCGAGAACGGTCTCGACCGCGCCGCCCTCGAGCACCCCAACCCGGGCCGGCCGACGCTCCATCGTCTCAACCGCGTCGAATATCGCAATGCTATCCGCGACCTGCTGGCGCTTGAGATCGACCCGGCGTCGCTGTTGCCGGCAGACAACGCGGCCTACGGGTTCGACAACAATGCGGACTCGCTGTCGCTGTCGCCGACGCTGACCGAGCGATACCTGGGCGCGGCGGCGAAAATCAGCCAGATGGCGCTGGGACGCGTGCGCGGAGCCCTCTCGCCGGACACGATTTTCGTCCCGACCGATCGCAACCAGGGGATCCGCTTTAGCGACGATCTGCCGTGGGGATCGCGCGGCGGGCTGGCGGTTCGCTACGAGTTTCCTGTCGACGGCGAGTACCTGTTCCAACTGCGACTGAACGAGAGCGGCGCGGACGGCGGCATCATGGGGTTGACCGCCGAACCGCAGCAACTTGATGTGAGCCTGGACCAGGCCCGCGTCTGGAGCACAAAGGTCGGCGGGCCGGACCTTGCCAAGCTGAGCGGAGAAGAGCGGACGAAGAAAACCCTGGAGGCGCTGCAGTTCCGCGTGCCGCTCAAGGCCGGTCGTCATCTGCTGCAGGTCTACTTCGTCCAGAAGACCGCGGCGCTCCTCGAAGACTTGTTCGATCCGTATTTGCGCCGGGATCCCTATCGCGCCGGCAACGGCGAGCCCGGCATTTCGAGCGTGACGATTACCGGGCCGGACGCGCCCGCTGCAGCAGCGACGAACGATTCGCCGAGCCGGGCCCGCCTCCTCGTCTGCCGCCCTGCGTCAGCCGCTGACGAGGCGCCGTGCGCCAGGGCGATTATCGAAACGCTCGCGCGGCGCGCCTATCGGCGCGCGGTCACCGACGACGATCTACAGATCGCGCTGACTCGATATGGTGAGGGCGCCGACTTCGAATCAGGCCTCGAGCTCGCGATTCGCAGCATCCTCATGAGTCCCAGATTCCTGTTCCGATTCGAGGACCAGCCAGAGAGCGTCGCGCCGAATACGCCGTATCGCATCAGCGATGTGGAGCTGGCGTCGCGCCTGTCGTTTTTCCTGTGGAGCAGCATTCCCGATGACGAGCTGCTGACGATCGCGGAGAAGGGGACGCTCAGCACGCCAGCGGTGCTCGGCCGGCAGGTGAAGCGGATGCTCGCGGACCCGCGTTCGGACGCGCTGGTCAGCGACTTCGCCGGCCAGTGGCTTCACACGCGCAACGTGTCCGCGTTCAGACCCAGCCCGGAATTGCTCTTTCACTTCGACGACAATCTTCGGCGGGCCTTCGATCGCGAGACGTCGATGTTCTTCGAGAGCATCGTCCGCGAGAATCGCAGCGTCCTCGATCTCCTGGACGCGGACTACACGTTCCTGAACGAGCGTCTGGCCAAACACTACGGAATTCCCGGCGTCTACGGCGAGCGATTCAGGCGCGTGTCGCTTCCCGCCGACAGCGTGCGCCGCGGGCTGTTGGGGCAGGGCTCGATTCTGACCGACACCTCGCGTTCGAACCGCACGTCCCCGGTGATCCGCGGCAAATGGATCCTGGAGAATATTTTCGGCACGCCGCCACCGCCGCCGCTGCCGAACGTGCCCGAGCTCAAGGAAGAACGGAACCCGGCGAAGGTGCTGCCAATGCGCGAGCAGATGGCGCAACACCGCGCCAATCCGGTGTGCGCAAGCTGCCACGCGCAGATGGACGAGCTGGGCTTCGCGCTCGAGAATTTCGATGCGATCGGCGAGTGGCGGGTGATCGACGCCGCCGGCACGCCGATTGACGCGTCGGCGAAGCTTCCCGACGGCACAACCTTCGCCGGCCCGGTGGAGCTCCGGAAGGTGCTGCTGAATCACTCCGACGACTTCCTGACGACGCTCACCGAGAAGCTGTTGACCTACGCCCTCGGGCGAGGGCTCGAGGCGACCGATGCGCCGGCGATCCGTCAGATCAAGCGGAACGCCGCCGTTGCGAATTACCGCATCGTGCCGCTGATTCAGGCCATCGTCACGAGCACGCCGTTTCAGATGCGGATGGCGCAGGCGCGAGCGAACTGAGGCTGGACAGGAAAGGTGTTGAATGGTGATCACAAAGATGGCGCTGCCCCGCCGGACGTTCATTCGCGGCATCGGCGCAACCCTGGCCTTGCCGCTGCTTGACGCGATGGTGCCGGCAATGTCGGCCCAGGCCAAGGCGGCGCCTCGATTCGCGGCGATTTATTGCGGCAACGGCGCCAACATGAACGACTGGACCCCTGCCAGCGACGGCGCTGATTTCGCGTTCTCGCCGATCCTGAAGCCGCTCGAGCCCTTCCGCGATCGGACGCTGGTCTTCACTGGGCTGGACAATTTCCCGGCGACGGACCAGGGCGACTCGGGGGGGCAGCATCCGCGGGCGGCCCCGGCCTTCATGAGCTGCGTGCACCCAAAGCAGACCGAAGGCGTTGATGTGCAAGCCGGGACGACGATCGATCAGCTGATCGCCCACCAGATCGGCCGCGACTCGAAGCTCTCGTCGCTCGAAGTGGCCGTCGATCGAAATGATGTCGTCGGCGCCTGCGATCACGGCTATGCCTGCGCCTACATGAATTCGATGTCGTGGAAGACCCCGACCATGCCGCTGCCGGCGGAAACCAACCCGCGCTTCGTCTTCGAACGGCTGTTCGGCAGCGGCGACACCGAGGAGGCGCGCATCGCGAGAAGCCGGGAAGACCGCAGCATTCTGGATGGTGTGACGCAGGAGATCGAGCAACTTCGCCGGAAACTGGGCCGCCGCGACGGCACCAAGCTGAGTGAGTATCTCGAGGGCATTCGCGACGTGGAGCGGCGCATCAGCAGGAACGAATCGTCCAGCCGCGAGTTTGCGGTGCCGCCGCGGCCAGCCGGCGAGCCGGAAACGTTCAAAGAACACGCGGAGCTGATGTTCGACCTGCAGGTACTGGCGTTCCAGGCGGACATCACCCGCGTCAGTTCGTTTCTGATGGCGCGCGAGAACGTCAACCGCTCGTATGGCGAGATTGGGCTGCCCGAGGCCCACCATTCCATGTCGCACCACGGCAACAATCCGGACAAGATGGCGGTGTTCTCGAAGCTGAATACCTATCACGTCGAAACGCTCGCCTATTTCCTGAAGAAGCTGCACGCCGTCCCTGACGGAGATGGGACGTTGCTGGACCATGCGATCGTGCTCTATGGCAGCGGCATGAGCGACGGCAACACGCACAACAACTTCAATGTCCCGGTGGTGGTCATCAGCGGTCGCGACCTGCAGATGAAGGGCAATCGTCACCTGACGTATCCGAAGGGCACGCCGCTGGCGAACCTGTCGCTGAACCTGATGGACAAGTTCGGTGTAAGACTGGAGAGATTCGGCGACAGCACCGGCAAGCTCGATATGTTATCCGGGGTTTGACTCGCGACCTTCGGTCTCACGACGGTCCGCAGCGGCTCATGATCAAGTGCGAAGGCTGTCGCGCCGAAGCCGCGTCAGCCCTATCCCTTACGCCTTCTTCCGTTCGAGCCAGGCCGTGACCGCTTCCCGCAGCTTCGAACCTGCGGTCAGCACACCCGTCGTCCCGGTAGCGACGGCAATCACACTCGACTGCAGGCCAGGTTGTGTCGCAATCAGGAAGAAGCCGAGGACGCCGACCGACGCCCCGAGAATCAAGCGCCAGCGGCGCCAGCTCCGCGTCGCGTTGACGTCCTGCCACTCCTGGATCTTCGCCTCGAGCCCTGGCTCCTTCTCACGTACCAGGGCCGCGAACTCGGCCGAGTACGGCTGCACGTCGGGCGCGAGCTGGAGCAGCCCCTTGGCCAGGAGCCCCTTCACCGTATCGCGCAGGTAAGGGTTGGCGATGTGCTCCCGCGCGATCTGGATCAGCACCATCTGCTCTTCCGGTGTGCACTGTGACCAGAGCTGCTCGCAGTTCCCGGCTGGCGGCGGCCCGGCATCGAGGTCAGCGAGGAAGACCTGATTCGTGTTCCAGCTGATCCACCAGTACAGGAGCCCGAGCGCGAGCGCGAAGCCGAGCAGGCTGATCCCGGCGGCGCGGAAGCGGCGGACGATCGTGCCGTCCGGCGAGTACGTCTGCCCGACCTCGTAGTAGTGCTGACGCACCAGCATGTCGTTGTCGATCGGCAGGATCTCGTCCACCAGATGCAGGAGTTCCAGCATCGCGACGACCACCCCAATCGGCTGCAGCGTCGCGGACGGGGCAAACGCATCCTTCGAGCACTTCAAGAGAAGCTCTCCCGGAGCCGCGGCGGCCGGCTGGACCGTCGCGACGGCGGCAGGCACGACCTCTGCCCGGCGTGCCGCCGGCGGCTCGACCGGCTGCTGGCGCGACGCCGCGTCGAACGGGGCCGGCATGCAGCTCAGAAATCCCTCACGGGCCAGCCGCAGCTGCTTCGTTCGATCGGGCGAGATCTGATCCGCGCGCTCGCTGACCGCTGCCGCACGCGGCCGGTCTTCCGCCTGCGCCCGGATCCACTCCGTCTCCGTCATGATCAGCTTCGCGAACTCCTGGCTGACCGCCACGCGGAAGAGCGCCGCCGACGGGACGACGATCATGCAGACGAGGACGAGGAAGACGCTGAGCCGCTGCCACCTCGAGCAGAGGCTGGCACGCGGTCCCGCGCTGTCGGCGAGGATGCGGTAGATGACGACGCCGAGAACCACCGCGGCAAACGGCACGACAAGGAACGGCGTGACACTGTCGGTCGCGAGGTAAACGGCGACGCTGACAAGCAACACCAACAGGAAGCTGGCGGTTTGCCACCGGTAGACGCGCTCGAGGCCGCGGTGCGGCCAGAGCCACACGCTCCAGTGATGCTGACGGAGGCGGGCTGCCAGTACCAGCAGGCCGAGCCCCGCTCCCCAGAGCAGGAAGAGGAGCACCGTCGGCCCGCCGAGACCGACCACGAACACGTGCGCCAGCAGCGCCTGTTCGACCGAGGTGTCCCTGAAGACCGCCATGTAGAAGCCGGCGTTCCGAGCGTCGGCACCCCCGTTGCCGGCGCCGGGAGCATCCGTTGCCGCTCGCGCCAGCCGGATCGGTTTCAGGTAGAAGCGGTGCGGGCGCTCACGATAGCGCGTATCGAGACCGCCGAAGCTGCCGGCGTAGACCATCGCCCGCACTCGTTCGCCACCGCTCAGCTCGTCGTAGAGATTCTCGCGAAGTGAGAGCCGGCCGTCCGAGTGATAGAGCACGCGCCCCTCGCGATTGATCACGGCGAAGCCGTACCCCGCAGGCAGCGGCTGGCTGTCGAGCGAGAGGAGCTGCGCCTCAGCGACGACAACCCACGCTTCCGCCGTCTTGCCCGGGTCCTTAACACACCTCTCAGGGGACACCGCGGACGGCATCGACACGAACGTGTAGAACTTCGCGTCGGAGATCGAGCGATCGGGCGCGAAGAAGAACGCCGGCCCGCTGCCTTTCGCACTGAACAGGTTGTCCTCGCGGACGGCGCGGAAATACGAGCGATGCGCGACCCTGATCTTTCCCGGAATCGGATCGGCGGTGCTCTTCCAGACCTGCTGGCCGCCCGGCTCCACCCATGCCACGGTCCGCAGGTTCACGTTGGCCGGCCACAGCAGGCGGTCGCGCCCTTCCTCCTTGAGGTCGCGCCCTTCGTCCTTGAGCCAGTTGGCTTCGACGGGTTTCTCGCAGGGCCATTTCAAGACCGTTGCCTGTTCATCGTAGCCCGCGAGCGCGGTGCGAATCGCTTCGAGCTCTTTGACGAAGCCGTCCTCGAGGTGCCCGGCGAGCGGCGCCAGGCCGCCGTCCGCTTCCATCCGCCAGCGACTGTAGCCGTCGAGCGCGAGCGACGCGCACGTGAACAGGACCAGCAGCGCGCCGGCGCTCACGTAGACCAGCTTGATGTCGCGCAGGCAGAAGCGCTCGTGCCGGTCGAGGCACGCCAGCTTGACGAAGGGAAACCCGAGCACGCCGAGCAGCACGAGGAAGACCAGGATGCCGAGAAGCGACGCACCGAGCGCGAGAGAGTCGCGAATGACCGACGATCGCGGCACCGCGCCGCCGACGACCAACGTGATCGGCTGCGCGCTGTGGAGCGCCAGCGGCTGCAGGTACAGGTGGTGGACGTTCCCTCCCAGCTCGATGCTGGTCCGGCTGCTGACGGTGCGCAGCTTCTTCCATGCGGCCTCGCCGCCGACGATGTCCTGCAGGTTCTGGATCTGCAGCGACGGCGGCATCTCGGCGTGCGCATCTCGAAACGCCCGCTCGCCCCAGCGGAGGTAGCGCAGCCAGCGATGCTGGACCGGTGCGTCCTGGTAGAGAACGTCGCCCTTATCGGTGGCCACGAGGAGGAGCGTGAACGAATCGGGAAAGGCCAGCTCGTGCAGCAGGCTGTCGATTCGGTAGGCAAAGGACTTGACGTTCTTCGATCCCGCGCGGAGTTCAAGGCTCAATGCGGAAGTCGACGTCCACTGCGCCTCGGTGAACGCCTCCCAGCCGATCTCGTCGGATGAAACAGTGTCGCACTCCCGCAGGTCCAAATACGACTGGCTCCTGACAAAGTCGCAGACCTTCGGCAAATCGCTGTCCGCAGCCGTCGCGGAACCGGCCGCGGCGGCCGCCGCCTCACCGTGGGCCGGCTTCGCCTTGTCCTTCTCCGCCCGGGCGACTTTCCATTTGTCGTTGAACCGCCTGACGATCTCCAGGCTGTCGTCGAGCGATGTCTTCAGCTCCGTCGCCGCTTTCGACAACTGGCGCTGGTTGAGATCGTTCAGCCGGTCGTACTGGGTCAGCGCGTACCATGCGTAGACTCCGCCGGCCACGAGCAGCGTGATGGTCAGCCACCGGAAGGACGCGCGAAAGGCAGGCACCGACATGGACGTCTCCTGGGAAGTGGAGACAATCTACACCCGATCGGCGCGTCGACATCCGGCGACGCGAATAAATAGCGCCGCACTTCTCTCCGCTCTGTGTGCATGGCGAATTCCCAAATCGGTCAGCATTTGTTCCGCGGATCGCGATCTTCCGAGGATCTCGGCGACGGTCGAGGGCGGAGGACCTGCGCGGAGATCCAGGAGCGCCAGCAAGACGAACAGGGTGCCGCTCGCCACGAGCGCTCCTGCCCCGAACTTGTAGGGCCTCTCAAGCTCGTGCGACATGGCAAGTGCCTGCTCGTGCTGTCAGTCGAGCGACTGCCCGAGCTTCTTTGTTCGTAATTACACTGCGACTATCGAAGAGGGCATGCAGGGGTGGTACAAGCCGCAACATTCGATGCTGACGCACGCGCAGCCGAGTGAGCTCGGCATGGAGATAATCGTCCGGCGCGCGGAACGATGGAGTCGGCGGACTCTGCGCAATACTCGAGCGGGTGTCTGGAAATCACCTCGAGTTTCATGGCCAGCCAGGCGATGGAACCGACCGCCGCGCTGCTGGACGAAATGGAGCGGTGACAGCGAGCGCCGCCCAGAGCATGGCGAGACCGAGGTATTCCGTCAGCTCGAACGGCCCGATGGCGTTCACAGTCTTGTCGTACGTCATCGCCGCGACCAATGCGACCGTGTTGCCGACGAGCAGTGCCCACCATGCCCAGTGCTCACCGCGACGGAACGCCGTGACAGCGATGGCGCTGCCCATCAGGCCAAACAGGACGTTGTAAATCCCGTACATCCGGAAGAGCAGCTTCATGTATCCCGCGATCAGCGGGGAGGCGCCCGCGAGGTCCGACCATGACTCGCCAGAGTAGCCCTCGTACCCGGCCGGCAGAATCGCCTTGCCGCTGGGACCGAGTAAATGATCCGGTGATGCAGCGGCCGCCGCGCCCCACGCGATGTATCCCGCGTCGACGATGAGGATGAGGATCCACGCAACGTGTTGCAATCGTTTCATGACCCTCTCCTTACGCGGGCAGTCCGCCGGTCAGCTTGAGGATCCATCGCATGCAGGTGTGTCCGAAGTCGGCGCCGGGGCCGAACATCATCGGGCAGGCCCCGGCGATCACGCTGATGTTGTGTTGACGGCAGTACTCGACGGCCTCTGGCGAGACACTCGACCCCTTCTTCCCCATAGATTGGTGCATCCACACGCGGCTGACGCCCGCAGCGCTGCAGTCGTGTACGATTCCCTCCGTGATGTCAGGTCGCGTGATGATCACCACGCCATCGACCCCGCCCGGGATGGATGGGAGGTCGGGATAACAGCGATCGCCCTCGAAGGTCTGGATGTGCGGATTAACCGGGAAAACGTCGTGCCCGGTCTTCTTCAACCGCTGATAGATCAGATTGCCGACCGGGTGGTGGCTGTTG
>Ga0075421_100006578_pt1 | contig 14201 bp, 11 predicted proteins | sample SoiMetdeltSBSDD5_FD_75292 | JGI IMG/M metagenome (GOLD analysis project Ga0075421, IMG submission 75292) | Bulk soil microbial communities from a Populus tree surrounding site in Tennessee, USA - Soil MetaG P. deltoides SBSDD5 | ecosystem: Environmental > Terrestrial > Soil > Tree plantation...
CGCGCGGCCTTGACGAGGTCGGCGAGCGTGCGGAAGGGGGAATCCGCCTTCACGGCGAAGAAGAACTCGAAGGCGCCGAGCTTGGAGACGGGCGCGAAATCGGCGAGCGGGTCGAACGTCAGGCTCTTGAACAGGCTGACGCTGATGGAGGTGCCGTTGGTGAGCAGCGCCAGCGTGTGCCCGTCCGCCGGCGCCGAGAGCACCGCGCGCGCCGCGGCGATGCCGCCGCCGCCCGCATTGTTCTCCACCACCACGCGCTGGCCGAGCTTCTCGCTGAGCTTCTCCGCCAGCATGCGCGAGGTGGTGTCGGCGACGCCGCCGGGGCCGAAGGCGATGACGAAGCGGATGGGCTGGCTGGGGTAGGCCTGCTGGGCATGAGCAGTGCCTGTCACCGCACTCTGGGTCGCCAGCGCCAGACCCGCCAGCGTCAGCATCCGTCTCCTGGTGATTGAACCAAACACGTGCACCCCCTATTGTTGCTTCCACAAAGCGTCCGCAGCGGTCTGGAGCAGACTTCAGATGATGCCGTGCTGTTTCAGGACGGCTTGCTCGTCACCGGACACCCAGCCGAAGATCTTGGGGTCGCTTTCGAGCTGCTGCACCAGGTAGTGGACCTCAAAGTCGATGGAGACGTCCGGCTCCGTACCTCGGTCGTAGACGGCGGTCCAGGCCACGTGTGCAAGGCAGTGATGCTGGTCGATAGGTGCGATGCGGACCGTGCGCAGGAGCATGTCCTTCGTTCCGATCTTGCGGTAATTCTCGAAACCTCGCTGCATGGCCTGCTTCCATTGCTCGTCATTGTGACCGACCCTCAGTCCGGCAGGAGAGGCGGCGATGAAGGCAGTGGCGTACGATGATGCGACCTGGTCCATATCCACTGCGCCCTTAAGCGCCTTTTGGAAGAGCTCTTGATACCGTTGAAACAGCTCGTTGACGGTCTTTTTCATATCGGCGGTTCCTTGGCTCAGCGTTCGTCGGCTTCCGGGTATAACCACCTTGCCGGACACGCGTTGCGCTGGGGGCTACCGCGAGACCTACTTAGACTCCCGCCGGCTCGGCTGCGGCGGGATGCTCCGCAGGCTTGTCGAGGTCGGCATTCCACGCGTCGTAGCCATAGAGCCAGGCGGTGTCCGAGCTGCCCTCCCGCATCCAGGTGTTGGCGCTGGAGATGGCCTGGATCGCCGATGTGCGCGGCTTGCGGTGGGCCTCGTAGCGGCGAAAGGTATCCTCGATGTCTGCGGTGCCTGCCCCGGCCCCAACCTCAGCCAGGCAGCGGGCGAGGACGGCGGCGTCCTCGATGGACGTGGCGCCGCCCTGGGCCATGTAGGGCGTCATGGGATGCGCGGCGTCGCCCAGCAGGACGGCACGGCCCTGGCTCCAACGCTCGAGCGGCTCGCGCTCCAGGATGGCCCACTTGTGGCAGTCCGGGCAGGCCTCCAGCACGGCGCGCACGTGGTTGTGGAAGCCGGCGTAGGCCGCGCGCAGCTCGTTCACGTCGCCCTTGGCCGACCAGGACTCACGCGTGAGCCATTCGGCGGGCTCCGGCACGCTGGTGACGAAGTAGACCTCGCTGCGCGCGCTGTTCGTATAGTAGATGACGATGTGCCGGTCGATGCCCCACCACTTGGTGCGCGAGCGGCCGATGTCGAGGCCGCCCATCAGCTCGGCCGGGAAGACGGCGCGGTAGGCGATGCGGCCCTTGTGGAGCGGCGCGTCCGGGCCGACCACGATGTCGCGCACCACGGAGTGCACGCCGTCGGCGCCGATGACGGCATCGGCCGTGGCGCGGCTGCCGTCGGCAAACGTCAGGGCGACTGCGCCGGCACCCTGGTCGAGGCCGACGAGCTTGCGGCCCAGGTGGATGGTCTCCGGCGGCAGCGCCGAAAGCAGGGCCTCGTGCAGGTCGGCGCGATGCATGCAGAGATATGGCGCCCCGTAGAGGCTCTCCGGCATCGGCAGCTCGCGCGTGATCTCACCGGTGTCCCACACCCGGTTGAGGTGGGAGTAGGGCGCGAACGAGACCTGGCGCAGGCGCTCATCGACGCCGATCTGGCGCAGCACCTGCATCGAGTTGGGCATCATCTGGATACCCGCGCCGATGCGGGCGAAGCGCGGTGCCTGCTCGTAGATGCGCGCCTCCATGCCGAAGCGGCGCAGCGTTGCGGCAACCGCAAGGCCGCCGATGCCGGCGCCGACGATGGCAATAGAGAGGGGCTTGGGCATGAGAGGCTCGGATGGGCGTTTCCTGGGATGCCCAGCCTTGGGGTGGCCGGTTGCTTATTGCCGCGTATTGAAAGACGCCGCGGCGGCGCGTGCAAGGCGATAGGCAAAACCCGCAACATCAAGTGAATCGCTTTTGGTCTGCCCGGCTCCTGCTCGGCGGTTGCAGTGGGGCTCAGAAGCGTGCCGCGGGTGACCTTTCTCCCCTTGGGGAGAAGGTGGCCCGAAGGGCCGGATGAGGGGGCCTTTCTTCCCAAGAAGAAACTTCCCCCTCACCAGTTCGGCCAATGACTTACGGCCGCGCCCGCGAGGTTGAGCTCGTGGGGCACGCAGCGCACGCGGCCGTAAGTCATGGTCCTCACATCCTCTCCCCAAAGGGGAGAGGGGACAGCGCGCGTCGATGGCGTGGCTCACCGCGAGGCGGCATTGCGCGAGAGCGCTGGCCGCGCCTGCATCCGGTTCAGGACCCCAGTGCGCCGGGACGCAGCTCCTCCTCGGAGCGGGCGCTGGTCATCCGGGTGCCGCGCCAGCTGAGCGACTTGCCGAGCCAGGACTGGACGATCAGCACGGGGAGCAGAATCTCGCGCAGCAGCCACAGCAGCGGCGAGCGCCAGGTGAGATGCCACCCGACGGCGTTGGCGAGCCAGGCCTCGGCCGCCAGCCAGACCGCGACGTAGGCAGCGGCGACGGTCAGCACATCGAAGCTCTCCATCTCCAGCGCCCATCCCGCATACAGGAAGCAGGCGAGCGGCGCCGCCAGCCCGGAGAGAATCTCGAGCGCGAAGAAGCCGGGGAAGGTGGCGCGCCGCAGCCGCGCCCAGCGCACTTGCCGGCCCCAGACCTGCCTGGCCGATCTGTATCCCAGCGGCTGCGGGAACGCACCGTCGGCGAGGCGAACGCGGAGGCCCAGGCCGCGCACGACCTTGGTGGCGGCGGCATCCTCGGCCGGCTCACGGGCGAGCGCCAGGAGGCCGCCGGCCGATTCCAGATCGCTGCGGCGCCAGAGCATGTTCTTGCCTTGAGCGAAACCCGTGCCCAGCGTGTCGCCGGCGTACTGCCAGCGCGCCTGATAGGTGTTGAGCCAGGCGCACTCCAGCTCGGCCCACACACCCTTGGGCCGGTCGCCGATGGGCGGCGCGCTGACAAGCCCCGTGTCAGGCTGCCACGCGGAAAGGAGCCGCTGCAGGTAGTCCCGCGGCATGGCGACGTTGCTGTCCGCAATCACGATCCATTCGTGGGCGGCGTTGCGCCAGCCCTTCATGACGTTGTTGAGCTTCGGATTCGGTGAAGGCTGATCGTCGCCGATGAGGAGGTGTGCCTCGACGTGGCGGTGTTCAGCGATGAGGCGCTCGGCCAGGGGCACGACGGGATCGTCGGCTGAGGCGCAGCACAAGAGGATCTCGTAGCGCGGATAGTCGAGAGCAAAGGTGGAGCGCAGCGTCAGCTCCTCGTAGGCGTCGAGGCCGCACACCGGCCGGATGATGGTGACGGGAGGACCGTTGTCGGCAATCGGGAGAGGACGCGATGGCGGCACCCGGAGACGGCGCAGCGCGATCACGGTCGTGCCGATGTGGGCGAGGAACGCGAAGACGACGAAGCCGCCAGCCAGGTGAGCGATTGCGTCCATGTGTCTCCAGCCCGGTGCGCGTAGAGCTTCAGGTCCCTGCCAGAGTCGTGTTGCGGTCTTGTGACGGCCGATGCTCCAGCGGCCGGCACACCGCTGCAGCTACTTTACTGCGGCGCAAGCCATTATGCCTAGTTTTTCATGGGGATAACCCACCGCCGCACGCCGCGTTCCCTTTTTTGGACGAGCCGGGACAGCCCCTTGGGCCTACGAGGTCTGCGCCGGCGAGCGTTGTGCGGGTGCAGAAGGGCCGGAAGCGCGCGAAGATTGAATCATGATCAGCTCGGACAGGTTCTCGGCTGTGATATAGCCGACCAGACGGCCGGCCGGATCGATCACGCCCACCGCCCGGGCCGCCGACCGTTGCACGCGCTCGAAGACGTTGTCGAGGCAGGCGTTCTCAGGCACCGTCGGAATCTGGCGGTCCATGATATCCAGCACCGGCGTTGCGCCCCCGCTCTGCTGCAGCGCCCTGATGAGCGCGTCGCGCGTGAGCATGCCGCGCATGACGCCGGCGCCGTCGACGACAGGAAGCTCCTGCTGCGTGGTACGCAGGATGAGAGCGGCTGCATCGTCGGCGGTGGAGCCGGGGCCGAGCGTCTCGAACGACGTGATCATCGCGTGCGCGGCAAGATAGCCGCGGGTGTACTCCCGGGCCTGCACGTAGCCCGCCTCGCCGCTGGCGGCGAGGAAGATGAAGACAGCCACCAGCACGAGCAGCGGGTTGCCCGCCACGAGGCCCAGCAGCGCGAAGAGAAAGGCCAGGCCCTGGCCGATGGTGGCCGCCACGCGCGTCGCCCGCGTGTAGCCCAGCGGAATCGCTAGCAGCGCCCGCAGCACCCGCCCGCCGTCCATGGGGAAGGCCGGGATCAGATTGAAGACGAACAGCGCCACATTGGCGACCGCAATGCGGTCCAGGAGCGAGCCTCGGGCATCGCCGAGCTGCGACGTCTGCCCGAGATCGAAGCTCGCCCCCATCAGGACAGCCAGTGCCACGGCGATGACGAGGTTCACGGCCGGGCCCGCGAGCGCCACGACGATTTCCTGGCCGGGCTTCTCCGGCATGCGCTCCAGGGACGCCACGCCGCCGATGGGGAGGAGCGTCACGTCCGAGGTGCGGATGCCATAGGCGCGCGCGGCGAAGACATGGCCGAATTCGTGCAGCACGACGCAGAGAAACAGAAGGGCGATGAAGACGACCAGGTCGATGGCCGCCGGCGCGCCGCCCTGCTGCCAGCCGAGGCCGGCATAGACGGCAAGCAGCAGGAAGAACGTCAGGTGGATGCGCACGGCCGTGCCGGCCACGCTGAACAGCCTGATCGACCAACCCATGACATGCCTCCTCGTCGCGGCGCCGAGCCGGAACGAAGCAATTCTAGCACTTGCGCGGTTGCGATGTCAGACCCTCCACTTCCGGGTCTCACATCATTCGTCAGGCCACTGCGGGGTAGTCGGTGTAACCTTCGGGACCGGCCGAGTAGAACGTCTCGGTGTTCCACGTGTTGAGCGCCGCGTTGAGGGCGAGGCGGCGCGGCAGGTCGGGGTTGGCGATGAACGCCTTGCCGAAGGCAACGGCGTCGGCCTCGCCGGCCGCGAGCGCGGCCTCGGCGGCAGCCTTGTCAAAGCGCTCGTTGGCGATCCAGGCCCCGCCGAACGCCGCCTTGAGCTTCGGGCTGATGCTGTCGTCGCCGGGCGCCTCGCGGGCGCAGATGAAGGCGATGCGGCGCTTGCCGAGCTCGCGCACCAGATGCCTGAAGGTGGCGAGCCGGTCTGAATCGCCCATGCTGTGCGCGTCCCCGCGCGGCGCCAGGTGCATGCCGACCCGGCCGGCACCCCACACCGAGACGACGGCGTCCGTCACCTCCAGGTGCAGGCGGGCGCGGTTCTCGATGGAGCCGCCGTAAGCATCGGTCCGCTTGTTGCTGCTGTCCTGCAGGAACTGGTCGAGCAGGTAGCCGTTGGCACCGTGGATCTCGACGCCGTCGAAGCCCGCCGCCTTGGCGTTCTCGGCGCCCTTGCGGAACGCCTCGACGATACCGGCGATCTCACCGATCTCGAGCGCGCGCGGCGTCTCGAACCCCGTCTGCGGCCGCAGCAGGCTGACATGGCCGGAGGCGGCGACGGCGCTGGGCGCCACCGGCAGGGTGCCGTTGTGATAGGAGGAATGCGAGATGCGGCCCACGTGCCAGAGCTGCAGCAGGATGCGTCCGCCCTTCTCGTGCACCGACCCGGTGATGGCCTTCCAGCCCTCGACCTGGTCGCCAGACCAGATGCCGGGCGTGCTGGGATAGCCGACCCCCATGGGCTCCACCGACGTGGCCTCGGTGAGGATCATGCCGGCCGAGGCGCGCTGCGCATAGTACGCGCGCATCAGCCCGTTCGGCACCCGCCCCGGCATGGTGGAACGGTTGCGCGTCAGCGGCGCCATCACCACGCGGTTGGGCAGCTGCAGCTCGCCCACCGCCAGGGGCTCGAGAAGGTTGCTCATGATCACCTCTTTTGGGGGCCTGCGCCGGCGACACCGAAGGGCCGCGCCATCCGCCGGACGTTCTATGTTTGACGATTATCGAACAAAATAATGTCGTCGGCGCCATGAGGCAAGCGTGGGGCGGTGGCTGCCCGCTCACACCGCTGACAAATCCTGGTCAAATCCGGTGCGCTGCCCGCGCCCTTGGCGCGCTTGTGGCCAGCTTTCAACAGGTTTCGGCGACCCACCAGATTGGGCAATTGCCGATAGCCATCGTCAGCTATAGGATATTCTCTGCCTGCAAAGGTAGACCCGGCTTCCGGGAGCCGAGTTTTGCGTGCCTGTGCTTTCAGGCTCGTGCGGGGGTTGTGCGGATGCGTAGACTCGTTGCGGCGAGCGCGCAGTTGTTTGCGTGCTGTGTTGCTGGATTGCTCTTTCAGGTCGCCTGCGGCTCTCAGTCCGCGCTGGCTGCGGATCAGCACGGCCTCAACGACCGCATCGCCGAGCTCGAGGCAACCACCGCTCCGACCGGCAGCCGCCCGCTCCAGCTCAACATCTACGGCCAGGTCAACCGGGCGGTCCTGTTATGGAACGACGGGTTCGATTCCGGCACCTACGGCGTGGACAACCACACCTCGTCGACCCGCTTCGGCTTCGTCGGGCAGGCCGCCATCAGGCCGGGCTGGAGCGCAGGCTACCGGCTCGAGGTCGAGACGCCGTTCCCCTCCTCGGACGAGGTCTTCAACGGGCCGGGCGGAAACCAGGGGGGCCTGGGAGATACGGTCCGTATCCGCCAGAGCTACTGGGACATCACCTCCAAGGACCTCGGGCGTGTGTCCGTCGGCTACCAGTCGCCCGCCACTGACGACATCACGCTCATCAACCTGGGCAGCCAGATCAACGATGCGGCCGTGCATTTCAACAGCGCGTTCCGCGTCCGCCTGGACCTGCTGAACCCGCCCATCGTAACAGCGCTCACCTGGGGCCAGATCGCCCACAACGTCGATTCCTTCCGCGACAACTTCATCCGCTACGACACGCCGCTGATGGGGGGCTTCCTGCTGTCGACCGCCTGGAACGACAACGTATGGGACGCGGCACTGCGCTACCGCAACGCCGGCGGCGGCTTCCGCTTCGCCGGCGGCGCCGGCTACATGCGCGACGATGCGCTCCATTTTGAGGATGTGCGGGGCTCGGCGTCGCTGATCCACGACGCCACGGGCCTCTATGCGTCGGTGGCCGGCGGTTGGCGCAACGCGGCGCAGTCGGTGCCGGTCAACGCGGACGACTCCCGCTTCTATTACGTGCAGCTCGGCGTCAGCCTGCGGTTGCTCGCCGCCGGCAACACCACGCTCTACGCGGACCATGGCGTCTACAAGAACTTCAACGTCGGCGAGATCTTGAGCATCAATCCCGACCAGGTTGCGGTGCCCTGGGGGACGCTGGTCGATACCGAGGTGCGCCGCTGGGGCTTCGGTATCGAGCAGGCCGTCGATTCGGCCAACCTGCTGCTCTACGCCCAGACGCATTTCTACGACCCGACGATCGTCGGGTTTCCCTGCACGTTCGATCCCGACCCGAAGGTGTGCGGCGGCGATCCGAGCCAGACAACGAAGCTTCCCGCCGCGCCCTGGCAGGGCGTGGTGGTGGGAGCGCGCATTCAATTTTGAAAGAGGCGCACACGGGGTTTCGCCCGGGTGCGTCAGTTGGAAAGTCGATGGCCATGGCGAATGTGCGGCACGCTGCAAAGCTCCGGGAGGGAGCACAGGCCTGGAACCTCTGGCGAGCACAGAACCCCGGCCTTGCGCCAGACCTGAGCGACCTCAAGCTGCCGGCCGACACCAAGGGCTTTGGACCGGATGCGGGTGGCCCCATCGATTTGAGCCGCGCCAACCTGCGCCGGGCCGCGCTGGGCGGCGCGGAGCTGTTCAACGCGCGCCTCGACGATGCCGATCTGAGCGGCGCCGACCTGAGGGGGGCCAACCTCGGCCGGGCCGACCTCACCGGGGCCAAGCTGGTCGGCGCTAATCTCTCCGGCGCATGGCTGGGCGACGCCCGCGGCCTCACCCAGGCGCAGATCGAGCTCGCCAGGGGCCACGGGGCGACCTTGCTGCCGGACTATCTGACGATGCCGCCGGCCTGGCTCGGAGAGGAGCCCGCCGCGGCTTCGTCCGACGCTGCCGAGGCGGGCACCGGCAAAGCGGACGAAGCAGCGGACAAGGGGGCGGACAGGCGGACCGACGAAGGCGCGGGCAGGCGCGACAAGGCTGGTCCGGGCGGCGCGACGGAGAGTGACCCCTACATCATCCTGGGCGTCGGCCGCAAAGCCCCGCAGAGCGAGATCCGGACCGCCTACCTGCGACTGGTCAAGGAGCTGCATCCCGACGGCCGGGAGCCGGGCGCCGAAGCCGACGCAGCCGCCGAGCGGCTCAAGCTGATCAATGATGCCTATCAGACGCTGAAGGGAGCCGACTGGCAGGTGACCAATCGGCATGCGCAGTCGCGACACCGCACCAGCGCGATGTTCGTGGCGGGCGTCATGACCTCGATGGCGCCGCTGGCGGCGGTGGGGCTCTACGCCGTGTGGCAGCTTGAGGCACGGGCCCCGACCCAGACTGCGGCCATATCGGATCGGCCGGGCGGCACGGGCCCTGTGGCCCGCAACGGTGCCCCGGAAGAGGCCGGGGGCGGAACGGGCGCAATCTCCGAGCACGTCAAGGAAATCGATGACGGCCGGGGCAGGGCACTGGCCGCGGCCCGCAGGCAGGCCAGCAGGGAAGCGTGGGAGCAGCTCGTGCAGGCGTTCCCGGACGGCGAGACCGCCGCCGAGGCGAAGGCGGCGATCGCTGCTATCGAGCGGGCGGAGGCCCGCCGGCGCCAGGAGGCGACGGAATGGGCCAAGGTTGAGGGGAGCGGCGACAAGCAGGCGCTGCAGCGGTTCGTTCTGGCGTACCCCGAGAGCGCCAACGCAGTGCGCGCGCGAGAGACGATCGCGGCCATCGAGCAGGCTGAGGCCCGCCGGCGCCAGGAGGCGACCGACTGGGCCAAAGTCGAGAGGAGCGGCGACAAGCAGGAGCTGCAACGGTTCGCCGCGGCCTATCCCGACGGCACCCACATTGCCCGGGCGCTCGACATGATCGCGACCATCGAGCGCGCGGAAGCCCGGCGGCGCGAGGAGGAGACCGCCTGGACCAGCGCGGAACGGAGCGACAAGCAGGAACTGAAGCGGTTCGTGCTGACCTATCCCGAGAGCATGCACGCCGGCCGGGCACGCGAGATGATCGCGGCCATCGAGCTGGCCGAGGCCCGCCGGCGTGAGGCGATCGCCTGGGCCGCGGCCCAGAAGGACGACAACCGGCAGGAGCTGCGGCGTTTCGCCCGCGCGCATCCCCATAGTGTGTATGCACCCGAGGCCAGGCGCCGCGTCACCGCGCTGGAGGCCGAGGACCGGCGGAAGGATGATGCTGACTGGGAAAAGGCCGCCAGGCTGCACAACCGGGCCGCGTACACCAGCTACCTGGCCCGCAATCCCAAGGGAAACCATGTCGCCGACGCCAACCGGCGCATCGCCGACTTGGTGCGCACGGAGCCGCGGCCCGCGGTGGAGCCCGTCAAGGCGGTGGCCCAGGCGCCGGCCGCGCGCCAGCGCACGCCGGAATCCGCCCAGGGCTGGCCCTCAGCCGACGAGCCCTTCATCGGTGCCGACGGCCGCATCCGGCGCTGACCTGCGCGCGGCCCAGATGTGCACCGCTCAGATGCGCGTGGTCTCGAACGTCGAGGGCGGGAACAGCTCCGAGAGCGCCACAGGGCGCTCGGACAGCCCCTGCTTGTGGTGCTGCATGAGGAAGTACTCGAGGCACCGGCGGTTGGCCTCGGCCCCGTAGGGCCACAGATCGGCCCCCAAGAGAGCCTGCGCATCGGCCACCTGCTGCTCGACGAAGGGCAGCATCACCTTGCTGGCGGAGGTGTCGGCAAGCCTCGCGAACGCCACCGTCTTGGCGCACTCGAAGGCCTTGAGAACGGCCGCAGGCAGCCACGGATGGCGCTCCACCAAGGTCCTGCGCACACCCACCAGGTGCATGATGGGGAAGTTGCCGGTCCGCCGGTAATTCTCCGTTGCCGCCGCGCGTGGATCGGGGAAGAGCCAGCCGACGTTCGCGCCGGGCTGGCCCATGGCCGAGGGCGTACGCGGCCCGATCAGGGCGTCGATCTCGCCAGCCAGCAGCAACTGGGACAGCGAGCGCCCCGCCGGCGCATCGGTCAGCATGACATCGCGGGGCAGGCTGAGGGGGATTTTCTCCGGACGCCCCGGCTCCTCGATGCCACCCCGCACCCACGCCATCGATGCGGGCGGCACACCGAAGTCGTCATCCAGGAAGGCGCGGATCCAGACGTTGGCGGTCAGCTGGTACTCGGCCAGCCCCACCTTGCGCCCCTTGAGGTCGGCTGGCGCGTGGATGCCGCGGTCGGTGCGGATGTAGATGCCGGAGTGCCGGAATGCGCGCGAAAGGAACACCGGCACCCCGACGTAAGGGCTGTCGCCGCGCGCGGTCCGCACCGTGAAGCTCGACAGCGACAGCTCGGCGATGTCGAACTCGGCGTGCCGGAACGCCCGGAAGAAGACCTCCTCCGGCTCCAGTGTCATGATCACCGGCGCCACGCCGTCGATGTCGACCGTGCCGTCGATCAGGGGTCGGACCCGGTCATAGTCGCCAACGGCAATGGAAAGCTCAAGCTTGGGCATGCCTTCTCCCCTTGGCGGACAGCAGGACGGCAGCGCGCCCTATTTCGGCCCCTACTTCGCCTTGAGGCCCGCGGCCTCGGCGGCCGCAGACATGCGCCTGCCCTCCGCCTCCAGTGCGGAGACATACTCGTCGGCGCCGGCGCCGGCGGCCTCGACGCCCACCACGGCCAGCTGCTGAATCACCTCCGGCTCCTTGAGCGCGGCCAGGACCTCGGCAACCAGTCTGTGGACCGCCGCCCCTGCCGTGTCCGCGCGGCCGAAGACGCCAATCGTGGGCGCGAGGTCGAAGCCGGGAATCACCTCCGACAAGGCCGGCAGGTTGGGCGCCTGCTTGGAGCGGTGCAGGCCGTTGGTGGCCAGGAGCTTGACCTGGCCGCCCTCGGCCGCGCCGGCGAGTGAGGGATAAGCCGAGAACAGGAGGTCGATATGGCCGCCCAGCAGAGCCGGCACCGCCTCGCCGGTACCCTTGAAGGGCACGTGCTTCATGTCGAGCTTCAGCCCGGCGGCAAAGGCCTCCATGGAGAGGTGATGCGTGCTGGCAATGCCGCCCGACCCGTAGTTGATCTGGCCGGGATGCGCCTTGGCGTAGGCAATGAGTTCGGCGAGGCTCGCGGCCGGCACCTTGGGGTTCGCGGCGAGGAACATCGGGGCCCGCGCAAGCATGGCGATGGGCAGGATGTCCTTAGGGTTGTAGGCGAGATTCGCATAGAGCAGGGGGTTGATGGTGAGAATGGCGCCATCGGTGACAAGCAGCGTGTAACCGTCGCCCGGCGCGGCGAGCAGCGCTGCCACCGCCACACGGCCGTTGGCGCCGGGCCGATTCTCGATCACCACGGGCTGGCCGAGCCGCTCCTGCAGCCGCTTGCCGACAATGCGTGCCACGGTGTCGGGAAGCCCGCCCGCCGGGTTCGGCACCATCATCTTGACGGCCTGGCTCGGGTAGGCCCCTTGACCCAACACCGGCAGCGGAATCAGCGGAGCGGCCAAAAACGCCAGCCCGGCGATGCCCAGGGCTCGCAGGCCCGCAGATCTCATCGTTTTCCTCCCCTCGGCTTTGTCCCGACCCTGCCTTGGTCCAGCGTAGCAGATAGCCGCCGGCACGGCCCCACTATACCCGAGAAGACGGCGCCTCGACCGGTCAGGGCTGCCATTTCCGGGTACTTGCGCCCACGTAGTTTCACGAGGTCCCACGCCCCCGGCCAAGGTGTACATTGAGGCGACGGGACGGTTGTCGTGGTACGGTAACAATGTTGCGCGACATGCGCCCGGGAGCCACTTGTTAGGCGGGTCAATTATGCTTACCTCTTGGCCTGTGCTGACGGTTGACCGGCCTTGCTTTGGGCGGGTGCGGTGGCCATAATCGCGAAGCGGAGCATCTGCTTCGCGCAAAAGCTGTCGAAGGGAAGGATCACATGGCTGAGATCGACAACAGGTATGCGCGAGCAGGCGTAGGCGCGCGCACCGACGTCGCAATCGATGAGGGCCTGCGCGCCTACATGCTGCGGGTCTATAACTACATGGCGCTGGGCGTGGCCGGCACCGCGGTCGTGACCCTCTTCGTCATGAGCAATCCCGAGCTGATGCGGACCATCGCGCTCGGCCCCATGAAGTGGGTGCTGTTCTTCGGCGTGCTCGGCCTGGGCTGGTTCGCGCCGCGCCTGATCTTCTCCGGCAGCGCCGTGCTCGCCCATGGCGCCTACTGGCTCTATTGCGCCCTGTGGGGCGTCATGATCTCGCCGTTCATCTACCTGTTCTTCGCCAAGAACGCAGGCGGGCTGGTGTTTCAGGCGTTCGCCATCGCCGCCCTCACCTTCGGGGCGACGAGCCTCTATGGCTACACCACCAAGCGCGACATGACCGGCTGGGGCTCGTTCCTGTCGATGGCCTCGATCGGCATCGTCATCGCGATGCTGGTGAGCTTCTTCCTGATCTCCGATCCGGCCACCAGCAAGACCGTGAGCTTCCTGATCTCGGCGGTGGTGGTGCTGCTGTTCTCTGCCATTACCGCTTGGGAGACGCAGCAGATCAAGGACATGTACATCCACGGCGCAGGCGATGCGACGCTGGTGGGCCGCTCCGCGATCTTCGGCTCTTTCATGCTCTACGGCAGCTTCATCACGCTGTTCATCCACATCCTGAATCTCCTCGGGATCATGCGCAGCGAGTAGCTGCAGAGCACGCAATCGCTAAGCGAGGGCCCCGCTTCGACGGGGCCCTTTGCTTTTGCGCCGCCGTCAAGGCAAGCTCGGCGTTGTGCAGTGCAACTACGGGAAATCCATGACGAAGGCTACTCTGCGCCCGGCCACGGCGGCCGACATGGCGACCATCACCGCGATCTACCTACCCGCCGTCCTGCGTGGCACGGCCAGCTTCGAGTTGGAGCCGCCCGACGAGGCCGAGATGCTGCGCCGCTTCCAGGCCGTCACCAGGGCAGGCTATCCCTACTTCGTCGCCACCCTGGAAGGCCACGTGGTCGGCTACGCCTATGCCAACGCCTACCGTACCCGGCCAGCCTACCGCTTCACGGTGGAGAACTCCGTCTACATCGCCCCGGAGGCCCAGGGCAAAGGTGTGGGCAGCTTACTGCTCAAGGCCCTGATCGAAGCCTCGACGGCCAAAGGCTACCGCCTGATGGTCGCCGTCATCGGCGACTCCCGCAACCAAGCATCCATCACGCTCCACCGCAACGCTGGCTTCACCTTCTGCGGCACCATCCATTCCGTTGGCTACAAGTTCGGCCGCTGGCTCGACAGCGTCATCATGGAGCTGCCGCTGGGCGAGGGCGATAAGACGGCCCCGCGCGAGACGGTCTGAGCCCCGCCACGGTTGCTGGGAGGTGGCGCCCTGCCGCGGCAGGATCTACTGGGCCACCAGCCAATGCGGTGCGGCGTCAAGCATCCGAGGCAGGCGTTGTGGCGGAGTGGGTCCGCCACGCGCTGACCTAGACCAGGTACTCAAACCGCCACCAGCCGCACGCCCTTGTCAAAGACATCGAGCACCCTGGCCAGGTCGTGGCCACGCTTCATGATGAGGCCGGTGGCGGCCACCACGCTGTAGGCGCCCTGGCGCCGCGCCAGCCCAGGACACTTCTCGATCCGGTACAGCGGCACTTCGCTGGTGTGGCGGAACACCGAGAAGACCGCCTT
>Ga0075421_100006579_pt1 | contig 14196 bp, 11 predicted proteins | sample SoiMetdeltSBSDD5_FD_75292 | JGI IMG/M metagenome (GOLD analysis project Ga0075421, IMG submission 75292) | Bulk soil microbial communities from a Populus tree surrounding site in Tennessee, USA - Soil MetaG P. deltoides SBSDD5 | ecosystem: Environmental > Terrestrial > Soil > Tree plantation...
GGAGGGGGTGGCCTGGCCGGTCCGGTGCGTGCCGAGTTCGACATCAACGGCGCCGAACCAAAACCGTCTCCCGACGGCAAGCGTGAGGCGATGATTCGCAATTACAACGTCGCCGTGCGCACCACCGGCAGCCGTGATGTCGTCATGCTCAGCACGGATGGTTCCGAGGGCGGATACTACGATCTCGACTCGCTGGAGTGGTCTCCAGACTCGACGCGCCTCGCTGTCTACAAGGTGAGGCCTGGTCAGCGCCGATACGTCCACTACGTCGAGTCATCGCCCGAGGATCAGCTGCAGCCCAAACACTCGGTGCTGCAGTACGCCAAGCCCGGAGATGTCGTGGACGTCGAGCGGCCCGTCCTGTTCCATGTCGAATCGAAGACGCAAACCGTAGTCGACTCCGCGCTGTTTCCCAACGCGTACGACGTGGCCGGGCTCAACTGGCGCCCGGACAGCGGCGCCGTGACCTTCGAGTACAACGAGCGCGGACATCAGGTCTATCGCGTCATCTCGATCGACGCGGCCTCCGGGGTGGCGCGCTCGCTCGTATCCGAAGAATCCAAAACGTTTTTCTGCTATTCGGGCAAGAAGTACCGGCACGACCTGGATGACGGCAAGGAAATCATCTGGATGTCGGAGCGGGACGGCTGGAACCATCTCCATCTCTACGACGGCACCACGGGGAAGGTGAAGTCACAGATCACGAGAGGCGCCTGGACGGTTCGCGGCGTTCTGCAAGTCGACGCCAAAGCCCGGCAAATCTACTTCAGCGCCAGCGGCATGTACCCCGCGACGGATCCGTACTTCGTCCACTATTACCGCATCAACGTCGACGGCACCGGGCTGCTGGCGCTGACCAGGGCGGACGCGAATCACTCCGTCGTACTGTCAGCGGACTCCAGGCTCTACACCGACACCTATTCGCGCGTCGATCTTGCGCCGGTGACCGAGCTGCGCCGGACGTCTGACGGCGAACTCGTCACCGTGCTCGAGAAAGCCGACATCACCGAGCTCGTGAAGGCCGGCTGGAAGGCACCGGAGGTCTTCGTCGCCAAGGGCCGTGACGGCGTCACCGACATCTGGGGCGTGATCGTCCGGCCGACCAACTTCGATCCCGCGCGGAAATACCCGGTGATCGAGAACATCTATGCCGGGCCGCAGGGCTCGTTCGTTCCGAAGTCGTTCGCCGCCTTCACCGCCATGCAGGCGCAGGCGGACATCGGCTTCATCGTCGTGCAGATCGACGGGATGGGCACGAACAATCGCTCGAAGGCCTTTCACGACGTCGCGTGGAAGAACCTGAAGGATGCCGGGTTCCCGGATCGCGTGCTGTGGCACAAGGCGGCAGCCGCGAAGTATCCCTACTACGACATCGCGCGTGTCGGCCTCTACGGAAACTCGGCGGGCGGCCAGAACGCACTTGGCGGACTGCTGTTCTTCCCGGACTTCTACAAGGTCGCGGTGTCGTCCGCGGGCTGCCACGACAACCGGATGGACAAGATCTGGTGGAACGAGCAGTGGATGGGATGGCCGATTGGTCCCGAGTACGCCGCGTCGTCCAATGTCGACAACGCCTACCGGCTGCAGGGCAAGGTCCTGCTCGTGGTCGGTGAGATGGATCAGAATGTCGATCCGGCGTCAACCTACCAGGTCGTCAACCAACTGATTAAGCACAACAAGGATTTCGAGCTGCTGGTCATCCCCGGCGCCGGCCACGGTCCGGGCGGCGCCTACGGCGAACACAAACGCTTCGACTTCTTCACGCGCCACCTGCTCGGCCTGACCCCACCGGATTGGAAGGCGCTCGAGGAGGCCACGCGAAAGAGCACGTCGTCGCCGTCCTCGTAAGCGTTCGTTCGGCCGGCAACACCTTCAGTCCGGCCCGCCGCCCTGACCGGGCCGTTCCCATCGGCCCGATTCCGCGGATCGGAACACCGCCTCGATGCACTCCATGTTGCGGATCGAGTCCTCGAGCGGCTCGGGGACTTCTGTTCCCTCCAGGACGGCTTTCGCGAACAGGTCGCCTTGAATCGTGTACTGGTCGCACACGGGGAACGTCAACAGCTCGTGGCCTCCGCCATACAGGTCCTTTCCGCTGTCGATGACGACCTCGCAGGCGCGATCCGGCGGCGCGTTGAACGGAATGCGAACGTCGATCTGCCCTCGGGTGCCGAAGATCTGAATCCGCTGCCAGGGCACCATCTGCGTGCTGCACGTTCCGGCCAGATGCATTCCCCCGAAGTCCAGCAACATCGAGGTGACACGGTCCGTCCCGAACTTTGGATCGCGTTCCACGGCGCCAGCGACGCGCCCGGGCTCACGGCCGGTAATGAACCGTGAGGTGTTAATCAGGTAACAGCCGATGTCCATCAGCGCGCCGCCGCCGAACCGCGGCACGTTGCGAATGTTCGAGGGATCTTCGTTGAAGTAGCTGAACACGCCCAGCATCGCGCGAAGGTCGCCGATCCTTCCCTCGCGGACCAGCTTTCGCGCCGCCAGCCACTGCGGGTGGGATCGCACCATGAAGGCTTCCTGGATCCTGGTGCCGGTCCGGTCGCGAACCTCGAGGAGCGTCCGCGCGTCCGCGGACGACAAGGCGATCGGCTTCTCACAGAGGACGTGCTTTCCCGCCTCTGCGGCACGTATGGTCCACGGAACGTGCAGATGGTTCGGCAGCGGGTTGTAGACGGCGTCGATGTGAGGGTCGGCGAGCAATTCCTCGTATGACCCGTAGGCCTTCTCGAGGCCAAGCGTGGCGGCCGCTGTCTTCGCCCTGGCGAGATCGCGAGACGCGATCGCCGTCACTGTCGTGAGTTCGCCCTTCTGCATCGCGGGGATGACCTTCCGCGTGGCAATGCCGGCGACGCCCAATACTCCCCATCTGAGTCGAGTTATCTCTTTTTCAGCCATCAGCTGCTTCATCACCAATCAAACGCGTGAACGCGTCGGCCGGCAGATCCTCGAGCGAGGCTACAACGAGGTCGGCCTCGAATCCCGGGACGCGGGTGACGCCGATCGTCTTCATTCCGGCTCGTCGCGCGGCCTCGATCCCGACCACCGCGTCCTCGACGACGACACAGCGCCTGACCGGAACACCAACCGCTGCCGCCGCTCTCACGAACACCTGGGGGTCAGGCTTACCGATCGTGACGTCCTCGGCCGAGACTATCGCATCGAGCTCTGTATCCACGCCGAGCACCCGCAACATCACGGCCACGTTCGCTCCCGGCGCGGACGACGCGATCGCCTGCTTCCAGCCGGCCGCATGCAGGGTCCGCAGCCACTCCGCCGCACCCGGCAGCGGCGTGAGCCCGCGAGCCTGAACCAGCCGGCGATATTCCGCTTCTTTGGCATCACCGACCTGGCGAATGCGCTCAGCGGACGTCCCTTCACCCAGCCAGCCGGGCAGGATGCGATCGTTCTTCTGACCGAACGTCTCGAGGAACTGTTGATACGTGATGTGGACACCGTCGGCGGCCAACGTGTCCCGCCATGACAGCCAGTGCAACTCGGCCGAGTCGACCAGCGTGCCATCGAGGTCCCACAGAACTGCGCGTTTCTCTTCCGAGGGGCTTCGCCCCTCGGACTCCCCTACGCCGTCGCTCGCGGGGCCCCTGGAACCCCGCTCCGCTCCCGCCTTCGCTGAAGCTCCGGCGGGCCGCCGGAGCCTTGGCGGAGGCTGGCCGGCGGCTCGCTCACTGCGTTCGCTCGCTCGTGAGATCGGCATCGCAGCAGCATGGTACCGTAAACGTCATCGACCAACGGCGGCTGGGACGCAGTCGAGTGTCGGAGTGGCTACTGTCGGCCGCCGCCCGCGGCGCTTACTTGTCCCGTTGCGGATTCGTCTGTTCCGACGTCTTCTCCACCCAGAAGCGTCTGACGCCTTTGTTGACCTCCCGCGACGTTCGGTTGCAGTAGACGTGACCGCACGCCTCCGAAACCTTGTAGATGCGACACAGGGCCAGCGCCGCGTTCTGCTGGACAGGCCAATCTTGCATCTCCGCCTCGACGTCGTCGGGGTCGTCTGCCAGCAGCGCCACCAGCAGCGGCGCGACGGCTTTGCCATGACGCGCCACACGATCGATTTCCGGATATGCCGCCTTCCACGGCCAAAGGGTGCGCAACTCCATCGCTCGTGCGACGAGGCGATCGACGTCAGCCCGCATTGCTGCTGTAGGCTTCGAGGCGGGGGCAGCCTGGCTGAGGGTCAGGATGGCAGTGGCACACGCGAGAAGTCTGCTCATTGTTGATTTCGGCCTGCCAGCGTTACGTTTCTCTCGACCATCGCGTTCGTTCCACGTCCGCGCGCCGTGAATACGGCGTCCTGTGAGCAGCACTGTGACAATGATCGGCTTACCGCGAACGCGGCTTCATCACGACTGTGATTTGACTGGCAGCCGCTGATGCCTCGAACAGGGCGCTCCCCCTGTGGGTTTCACCCGTTCCGGCGCCCCTTCCATCATCTCGCACCGCAATGAGCTCGTAACGAGCACCAGGGACGAGCGAGAACGTGAAACGACCGTCGTTGGCAGTCATGAGTCTCGGCCCGATCGTGTTGGGACCTTCCGTGTCGTCCCGCAATACGATACTGGCGGCCTGGGGCCGCCCTTCCGTGTCAACCACGATCCCTCCCACCGTGACCAACGTGATCGTTTCCGGAACGACAAAATCCAGCAGCTGCACACCTTCGGCCGCAGGCACGACCACGGTCTCTGCCGCCTGTCGCGAGATCACGCCCGGATAGAAGACCCGCGGGAACGTCAGGCGCCCGTCGACGCCGACAACTGCGTTGGTTCCCAACAGATACTCGCCCGGCGGAACGAGGTGGAATTCGAACGCACCATTCGCTGCGGTCCATCCTTGGACTCGGTCGGTTCCGACGCCGCCTTTGTTCACATCGGCCCGAAGGACGAGGGCAAGGGGCAACCCGGGGACCGGACGTCCGCTGCTGTCGACAACACGACCGGTCACGCGGCCGTCAGACTTGACAATGAGATCTGTCCGGCCACAGCCCCGAGGATCGAAGAGTTCCACTGCTCGGGAGATGCCTTGGTAACCGTCCGGCGCTTCTGGCGAGATCTCGTACTTTCCGAGTGGCAGCCCGACAAGCTCGTACTCACCGTGTTCGTTCGTACGCGCGGAGAAGACTCCGCCCTCACCCGTCGCGGTCACCATTACGTGTGGCACCGGTTTGGGCCGCCTCTTGCCGGCCATGGGCCTTGGGTCGCCATTCACGAGAATAGGTGGCTCCCAGATCTGGACCGTTCCCACGACTCGTGCCGGTGATCGCGGCGTCACAGCGGAGAACGATCGCAGATACGCGAGATCGTCGGCCGCATCTCGCAGTGGCCGGGTCCTCGTACACATGCTCGTTGTCAATGTCCCCTGCACCTCGCTGGCGTATACGAGATAGGACTCGCCAATCCTGAACGAGTAGCTGCATCCTCCCCCGCTGCCCACGACGATCGTGCGAACGTGTGGGCCGCGAAAATTCTGGATGACCTCGAACTCGACACCCCGTGCTCCACCCCCTGGTGCGGAAGAATCGAGTGACACGACACGTCCGCTGAACACGACGTCGTCCCGCCACGCGGCCTCGCACGGGAGGTCTGGCACAACACACGAACAAGCGTCCGCTGACACAGGCCAGAGACCCGTGACACCGAATGCAACCGCAACGATAGCTGCCCTAAGCATGGTTCGACCGTAGCGCTGCAACCGAAGTACCTGCCGCACAATGAACGTCGCCGCGCGCGGCCCGCACGTCGGTACACGAAAACGGTATGCGCAGACCAAGTCGGTATACCTGCGCCGAGGGTTTAGACACCACCGCCGCACCGTCGGACTCCCATGTGGATCCGGGATCGTCAGCGCTCTTCGAAAGCCCGGATGCGGGCTTGGGCAGTGTCGTGCAGGGTGCGGAACAGCCGCCGAATGGTATGGGGGTTGCGACTGTCTATGTCGGTTTCGGAGGACAAGGCGCACCCGCTCAGGCTCGTGGCGGTCGCCCCACACGGGTACACTGCGAAAGCCGACGATCTCGTTGCGAAACTGTAAGGCCAGGACGAAGTCGACGCGCTGAGCCGCAGCCGTTCGGCTACCGCGCCGTTGGCCGCGGTCTGACGACGCGGTAGCCGGGGCGCGCTCTCACCGTCAGATTACGGTTCTTGACGCGGACGTCGAGGCGGTGCCATCCATCCGATGGCGCGCTCGACAAGGTGTAGCTGAGCACGTATCGCTGCCGGAACTCGTTCAGCACGCGGGTGAACGCCGTCGACAGCGAGGCCGAGTCGACTTCGAGCAGCTGACCTCCGGTGCTGTCCGTGACCTGCCGCAGCAGGCCTGGCGCGTGCTTGGCGCTCGAGGTGGATACTGCGTAGATGACGACATCCGAGCGCTCGGCGGCGCGGACCACGGCGTCGGGCTGCAGCCAGCTCGCGGTGTCGAGGCCGTCGCTGAAGACGATCAGCAGCGACCGGCGGTCGCCCGGTTCGGTCATGCCGATCGCGGCAAACATCGCGTCCACGAGGACGGTCGGCCCCGACGGCGTTTCCCGCTCGAGCGCGCGGCGCACTGCGCCAACGTCGTGCGTCAGCGGCTGAGCGCGGTGAATCTCACGACTGAACGTGACCAACGCCGCGCGATCGGCAGGTCCGAGGGCGTCGAGGAGCGCGCCCCCCGCCGCTCTCAATGCCTCCAATCGCTGGACAGAGAGGCTGCCGCTCATGTCGAGGAGGAGAATGACGTCCAGCGGCAGCGCGCCGGCGCCCAGCAGGGTGACTGTCTGCAGAGCGCCATTGTCGCGGATCTCGAAGTCGTCTGCCGTCAGCCCCAGGACGGGCTGCCCACGATCGAGCACCAGCGCATCCAGCCGGACCGACTCGACGCGGCTCTTGAAGGTCTGCGCCGCGCCCGCGACGGACACGGCCACCGCCATCACTACCGTGGCGAGGCCCTGGAACGTCATCGCACGCGCCATGCGTCCGGACTCGGCAGCGGCAGCGCCCGGACACGATCGACGAATGCCCGCCGCACCGCTTCATCGTCCCTGCCGCTGCCGTCGAGATACCTCCACCACGGATCGTCACGGCGGGTGTTCACCGCGGATGCGAACACACGCTCGAGCGCCGCGCGCGCCAGCGCCGGGTCGCCGGCGTCCGCCGCGACCTGGCTGATCGCGAGCTGCGGCGACTGGGCGGCGGGGTACAGCGCTGCTGCCGCGCCAAAGGCCTGCAGCGCTTCATGCGACCGGCCGGCCTGGGTCAGCGCTGCGCCGTAGAACATCCAGCCGTAATATTGCACGTCGTCATCGGCCTCGTGACCTGCGACCCGCCGCAGCACGGTTACTGCTTCCTGCGTGCGGCCGCGCAACATGAGCACTCGGCCCAATCTCACGGAAGCCTCGACGAATGACGGGTCCCCAGCAGCGGCCCGTCGGAAATCCTTCTCGGCTTCGACGAGCATCCTGGCCGCCGGCCGGGGCTGGATAATCAATCCCAAGGGAGCGCGCGCTGTCTCACGGGCGGTTTCCTCGGCAAGTGCGATCTGGGTGAAGGGACCGGCGAACGTCTCATAGAAGCAGCCCGAATCGAACAGGATGCCGGCGTCGTCGGGAAACCGCTCGACTGCCCGCGTCACGTGCGGCTCGAGATCGGCAAGATTGTGCGTGCTGGCGAGCACTGCGCTCACGGTCCGATACCAGACAACGACGTGCCCTTCAACCTGCGCGGCGTCGAGCGACCCGCTGCGTGGGAGCGCGTCGAGCAGCCGCCGCGCCGCTGCCAGATGCCCGTCGAGGCTGCCGGCCCCCCGCACGCGGCCATCGTCGGCGACGATCGTTCCACCGGCGAGATTGGCAAGACGCCGCTGCTCGCTCGGAATCTCGAATGCGATGTCGGACAGCAGCGCCGCGCTGCGCAGAACGACGGTCGGATGTGCGCGTCGATGGAGCTCCTGCAGTACCGGCTGCAGCCGCGACCACTCCCAGCCGCTGATTTGCCGCGCGGGGCGGTCCAGAACCCCGACCTGGTGTTCCCAAAGCAGCCGGAGCCACTCCTCGACGTCGCCTGTTGCCCCCTGAGGAGCTGCGGCGATCAACCCGGCCGCCGCCACGATACCCGCCAGTCCCAGGTTGATCGAACACCACGGAAGACGTCGTCTGAGCCACGTGCGCCAGGCATAGGGGTGCACGGCACCATCCTAGCAAACCCATCGGTACCCCAAGACGACTGTCGGATGAAGCTCGCGAATGAACGAGAGCAACACGGCGAGGGCCACCGGCGGCAATGCCAAGGCGAACCCCGCAACAAATTGTCCTTTTCGGGAACCGGCGTTCACACGAGGTGTGCAATCGGCCTGATGGCGGCGTGGAACACGTGCCTTTCCTGTGGACACGGGTTTGCTCTCAGGTCTCCCGCCGGTCTCGAGTGTCCATTCTCGATAGGCACGAGGTTCAGAATCATGAGCAGCACGATCAGGTTCGGGGCGTTCCTCCTCTATACCGTCGCCGCGTCAGCGGCCCAGGCAGACCCCATCGTTATCGCGGCCACGACCATTACGACCTCGGGGGCCTTCGATTGCCGCGGCATCTCGGTATGCACCGGTGAGGGAACCAATTCAGTAACCATCGGAACCGGAACGAACGTGGCGACACTCACCTTCCGGGGACTCACGTCCACGTTCGATGTCACGAATCGAGCCACTTCGGTGTCACTAGGCAACTTCGACCTCGAGGCGACAGAAGGCTTCGTGTTCCCCACGAACGCTTCGAACCCGACGCGGTCCATGCTGCGATTTGATCTCCGAGTCGAGCAGTTCACCCCCGTGATCGATGGGATAACGAGCCGGTGGGAGTTCGGGCCGGGAGGCGGTTCGAGCCTTCGGATCCAAAAGGGATTCACTTTTTTCTCCACAGAGCTGGGGCCGAACCCGTATTCGTACGACGCGATCGTTTACACCATTCGGCCGTTTCCGCTCGAGCTCGGTCGAGGGACGACGGACGTGACGGCGGATGTTGGTGCCGTCCCTGAGCCGGCGACGATGGTGCTCCTCGGGACCGGCCTGGCGGGCGCGGCGCTCGCGCGACGGCGTCGTCTCCGCGACCGCTGATGGTGGACGCATCTTCGTCGATGGCAAGTCTTGCGGGAACGGCAGCCAGAGCCTTGTAGCACAACGTCGTTTTCCTTGCCGCCCGGCACCCACCCCTAGTCGCCCGCCGTTTGCCTGTGCCACCACGACCGGCGCAAAATCTACGCACGAGGCCATCATGCGAAGACTGACGATCGGCGTGAGCGCAGCCGCCGTCCTGTGGGTCGCGGGAGTGTCGGGCCAGGTCCCGCCGCCCACGGACAACGTTGCCGCATTTGCCCGGCTGTACGGCGTAGTCCGTTATTTCTACCCGAGCGACGCGGCCGCGAGTCTCGATTGGAATCGCTTCGCCGTCCACGGTGTGAGGCAGGTGCGTGCCGCGAAGGATGCACTACGGCTCGAGACCACACTGCGGGAACTCGTCCGCCCGCTCGGGCCGGGGATCGAGATCGGGTCGGCATTGCCGCCGGCTCCTGCTCATGGGAACGCGGATGGCAGCCTCATCGCATGGCGGTATCGCGGGGCCGCGGTGTCGCCACCCGTCGGGCGTGGGCCTTATGCCGCAAAACGCACGAATCGCGCACTGGTCACGGGTCCCAATATCGACGGGTTCGTTACCGTTATGCAGAACGTCCCGGCAGAGAACCTGCGCGGCAAGCCGGTTCGGCTGCGCGGACAAGTCCGTGCGTCGTCCCGCGAGGTGACCGGCGCCGCCGCATTGTGGCTCAGGGTGGATCGCCCGAACCAGCTGATGGGATTCTTCGACAACATGTCCGATCGGCCGGTCAGAGACCCGACCTGGCGCGAGTACTCGATCGAAGGGACAGTTGACAGCGATGCGGCGAACGTCGCGTTCGGCGTGATGGCGAGCGGCGCTGTCACCGCTGACTTCGATGCCATCGAGCTGGCCGTGCGAGAGACCGACGGGCGCTGGACTGCGCTGCCAATCAAGGACGCTGGCTTCGAAGCTGCGGCGGGAAACGGCTCCGGCGGGTGGATGCGGGCCGGCACGTCGGGCAACGCTGAAATTGCGAGACCCGCTGGCGACGCCCGGGAAGGACGTCAGTTCCTGCGGTTCTCGCCTGCATCCAGCGCTTCGAGGCCCGCCGCGGAAGTGTTCGAGTCGACTGCTCCTGCGCTCGGCGCACATGTCGATATCGATCTCGGATCGGGCCTCAAAGCCCGCGTCCCGCTTGCGCTATCGGACGCCGAAGCGCGGGTGGGATCGTCCAGCCCGGGAGCGCTCGACGCCCTTGGCGCGGCGCTCGAGAACATACCTCTCAAGGCCGATCCTGCGGACGTCGATGCGCGGCTGGCCGACGTGGTCGTGGCCTGGAATGTCTTTCGCCACTTCTACCCTTACTGGGCGGAGGCCGGAGTCGACTGGGACGCGCGTCTGCGTCCGCAGCTCGGGCTGGCATCCGATGCACAGTCTCGAAACGCTCACCGCGACGCGCTCCTCCAACTCGTCGCCGACGCACGTGACGGCCACGGGTCTGTCCGCGAGCCCTCGGGGGATGGCCGCGTCCCGATGCCGGTCCGCTTCGGATTGATCGAGAACCAGGTGGTGGTCATGGCGAGCGGCATGCCGGCGGAAGTACCTCCCGGCGCCGTGGTCACGACTATCGACGGGGCGTCGGCCACCCAGCGAGTCGAGGGAATGATGCGGCTCGCGTCCGGGACGACGCAGTGGAAGCAGGCCCGCGCGCTCAGGGAGCTGTCGAGCTGCCAGAAGGGTTCGGTCGTCAATCTCGTCGTCCTCGACGGAAACGGAACACGGAAGACCAGCGTCACGTGCGACGTGAGCCAGCCTCCGGCTGAGAAGCGGCCGGAGGCGATTACGGAGTTGACGCCGGGTCTCTGGTACGTCGATCTCACCCGTGCGCAAGGCGCGCAGGTCAAGCAGGCGCTGCCGAAGCTCGGCACCGCCTCTGGCGTGGTGTTCGATCTCCGTGGGTACCCCACCGATGCCGGCGCACAAATCCTGCCGCACCTGGTGGACACCGCCGAAGGCGACCGATGGATGCACGTCGCGAAGATCGTCGGGCCGTTCGGCCGATTCGACGGCTGGGAGAGTTATGGCTGGGACCTCAAGCCGGGGACGCCACGGATCACGGGAAGGATCGTGTTCCTGACCGATGAACGCGCGATCAGCTACGCGGAGTCGGTCATGGGCTACGTCGCCGATCGCAAGCTGGGGACGATCGTGGGCGGCACGACAGCCGGAACGAACGGCAACGTTGCGACCTTCGTCGTTCCGAGCGGCTTCATCGTCGCGTTCACCGGGATGCGCGTCACCGGCCACGACGGCCGCACCCCGTTTCACCTGATCGGGGTGCGACCCGACATTCCGGTCGCGCCGACGCTCGCCGGCGTCCGAAGCGGGCGCGACGAGGTCCTCGAGCGCGCGGTTGCGGTGATTCGCGGAACGAAATAGAACACGGCCAACCAACGACCCTGGAGCGTGTGGAACCCGTCGGTGAGCCCTTTTCGCTGCGACATGCGCCTTCGTAAAGCGGAGGCAACCAAGAATGCGGGCGGTCCGATCGTTTGGCGTCCTGTTCGCTACGCTGGTCGTGAGCGTTTCCTGCCGAGCCATCCTGGGGCCCAGCTGCACCGACGAATCGGGTGATGTCCTGAGGCGCGAGGGAGTCGCGCGCGTGAGTGAGACGAGCGCGTACACGGTTGTTTCGCCGAAGTCGTCGAACCTGCTGATACGACTGACGTGGGCCGACACGCAGGCCACTCTTGGCGTCAGCGCCACGATCATTGACTGCGGTGGGCACACGGGCTGCCAGATGGGGACAACCACACCGTCACCGGGGCCAGGTGGCCCCTCTCCAATCCCACTACCATGGCCACCCGGGGTCCGCGAAATGCTGGTCGATGGCTGGCGGGGCAAGACATACCGGATCGATGTCGCCGGCGACCCGGCCAGAGACACGACCTTCGCGTTGGCGGTTACCTATCGCATTACCTGCGAGAGCTAGTGGGCTGTCCTGGTGATCTAGAAGCGTCAAATCCCAAGCCCCAAGCTCCACCTCCCAACGCACTCCCAACATCCAAACTCCAATTGGCGTCCCCTTATACCTGGATGGCGGACGGGTGTAGGCTGACGTTTTGGATCGGGGGGCGTACGTGTTCTCCAGGTTTTTGCGTCTGATTCGCCACGCGCTGCCATCCTGGCTTGCGCGCGGGCCAAAACGGTTGGGACTGAAGGACATTTCAATGCCTGCCGGGGGATCCCCGCCGCCGTGGGGCGGCCCCGATCGACCACCAACCGGTCCGACGCGGGGTGTCCGCCAACCGAAGCCTGACAGGCCGTCTGGAAGGAGTGGAGCGATCGCCGTCGCCGAACCAGACGAACCGCAGATGGTCTCAGCGGTTGCTACACGCAGACTGGGTGGGGTGCACAACACCAGTGCTCGGAAATGAAGGCTGGCTCGCGTCGGAGAACCAATCAGCCCGGTAGACCAAGCCGCTCCAAAAGGGCGCCGCTCCTCAGCGGCAACGGGCGTCCTTAAAACAACCGTCGGGTCAATACGAGAGCCGCGACGATGAGCAGCACGATACCCAAGGGGCGAAGAAAGGGAGGCCCCTGCGGATGGTTGCTCTGCCGCAGCTGCGTTTCGACGACTCGTTTTTCTGTCGAGGAGTCCGGGACCGGCTCCGCTGATGCCCTGGCAGGTGCGATTTCGGTGCTGGTGTTCGCGTCGATTCGGCCGCTAGTACCTGCGACCTCAGTGCCGCGTTCATGACGCGGAAGTTTGCGGGCGGCTCGTGCGGGTAGATCCAGTGGAGCCGTACCGTTCGCTGTACGTTTTGAGTGCTGGATTGAACCCGCCGCCGTCCGCTCAGCGGTGGCGGGGCGGTTGGTAATACCGGCGATCAGGGCAGTGCCGCCGACTTGACGCGCCGCGCAGGCACACAACCCGGTTATCGCGAGAACGGCGATTACAGAGAGTATTCGCCTCATCGCTCTCCGCGTCCTGCAGTATCGACGCCAACGGGCTCCCGCTCACGTCACCCGGCGGTCACAACTCCACTCTTCCTCCGCCGTCTCCACGCTGTCCGTCCCACAAAGGCTGCGCCGGTGCCGACGAGCAGCAAAGTCGCGGGTTCTGGAACAGGGTCGGCCAATGTGAACTCCATTTCAAACACTGAGCTGTCGGTCGTTCTACCGGAACCTGCCGTGGAAAAAGCGCGTGCCTCGAACAAGTAATCTCCGGGCGATAACAGGCCGCGGCGCATCGCTACGAGGGGTACGGCATTGCCACTCTGGAAAATCCAACCCAGCCCCCCGGGTCCATCAAGACGAAAAGCCGCATAGCCACCACCTTCACCTGTGGCAGTACCTGTGAAGCGATACGACATCGGTTCCGCCAGCGTGAACCCGATGAACATGAGTGACTCCGCCCTGGCTGAACCGTGATTGCGATCGTCGACGGTGATTCCCTCCGTGTAGGCCGCGCCGGACCCGGACCAACGCGTTGCCGACACGTCTGAACGTTGTATCGCCGCATAGGACGCCAACCTGGCGAGATCGAGGTCTGGCACAAAATCGGTCAGCGCGAAATCCAGTAAGCCGAGCACAGTCGTGTCATGCGATCCCGACCTATCCCAGCTGCCGAACTCGGCGGTTTCTGCGGTGACCGTGCCGATGAATACTCTGTCCGAACTGAAACGTACGGGGTCGGCAGCGACCGAGCTGCTGAACCAGCAAACGAGCGCTCCGATGATCGCTATTCGTCGAAGCACTATCCCGGAGCCGCTCATGTGACCTCCTCGACGGTACCGACAAGGACAGAGGTGGAAAGACGATGGCGAGAACGAGCAGCCGTCAGCCTCATTGCACCTCTCAGGGCCTAGTAGCGCATCGGGGGATGCAATCTGGCCACCAGAGGACAGCTCTGCAGAATGCGCATTAACAATCAGGATTCGCGCAGTGTGGAAGCGAAATCACGGATAGATCGAAGTGCTGCAGCCTGGTGGAACGTGGGGGCCTTCAAGAGCGAGGTTCGCCCGTGTTGCGTTCGGCACCGCCAGGAGAGGGCCGGTCCGCCGGGTTCTGATCCTTTCAGTGTCAGAAACTGGAAACTGGCAACGACC
>Ga0075421_100006580_pt1 | contig 14195 bp, 10 predicted proteins | sample SoiMetdeltSBSDD5_FD_75292 | JGI IMG/M metagenome (GOLD analysis project Ga0075421, IMG submission 75292) | Bulk soil microbial communities from a Populus tree surrounding site in Tennessee, USA - Soil MetaG P. deltoides SBSDD5 | ecosystem: Environmental > Terrestrial > Soil > Tree plantation...
TCGACGCGCAGGCCAAGGTGGTGTATGACGTCGATGCGAAGCACCAGGTGTCGATTGCGGCGCTGGGCGGCCGCGCGGTGTTCGACGAAGGCGATCCCGACATCGGCATCGGCAACAACGAGATCCGCACCGGGATCAGCCGCGCGTGTGTGGCGCGCGGCTTCGTCTTCGAGTTCTGAACGTCATCCTCGATCGTCGAGACGCTTGACCGAGCCTTCGACGCGATCGACGTAGTCGGCCACACGCGCCTTGGTGACGTCCCACCAGTCGTCGGCCGATGCCGTCTTGAGCCGGTCGACATCTTCGCCAAGCTTCTTCAGCCGGGCGCGGACGTCGTCGACCTCGGTCTTCCGCGCGCCGCGCGCGTCGACCTTGTCCAGTGCCTGGTCCATTGCATCGACGCGCGATCGCATGCTGGCGACGAACTCGTCACGCTGTGACGTGAAGGGCGCGGTGCTCACGCGCTCGCCATCCGCGTCGGTGGTGGACGAGGGTCGTTTCGGGGCGACGTTGCCCGCCAGTCTCGAGACGTCGGCCTCGACGTCGTCGGCGGTTCGCTTCATGGCCGCCTCGTGCCGCGTCCACCAGTTGTCGGGCGTCGTCGTCCTCAGGTCGCTGACGGCCTGCTTGACGTTGCTGACGTCCTCCTTCAGTTCTTCACGCAGCCCGGCCGTGGGTGTCTTTTGATCTTTCACGACCTCTTCTTTGGCCTCGGCGTACTCGCGCTCGATCTCAGCCACGCGCTTGTCGAGCCGGGAGATGTCCTCGGCGCGCGCTTCCTGGCGCTTCGCCGCATCATCGACGGTAGTCGCCGTGTCAGTGCGGACCTCATCACGCGGCCGGTCGGCTCTGTTGCAGGCGCCAACAGGCAGAGCCGCTGCCACGATGCCGACGATCATGAGCTTGCCGTAACGCATCGTGCTCCTCCTGTAACCGGATCCATTGCGGACCACATAGCCAAGAAGGGGTGCAAGAGACCAGCCACCTTGACAGGACTCTGCCGGGGGCATATACGTCTGTCGCATCGAACGGAGGCATGAGTGACGCACCCCATCAGATTCATACTCGGCACGCTCCTGGGACTTCATCTGACAGCCGTAGCGGCATTTGCACAGGCGACCATCGCTGGCGTCGTACGCGATTCCTCGGGCGGCGTGCTGCCTGGAGTGACGGTCGAAGCCACCAGTCCCGCGTTGACGGAGAAAACGCGAACGGCGCTGACCGATAGCACCGGCCAGTACCGCATCGTGACGCTCCCGCCCGGGGAGTACGTCATCACGTTCTCGTTGACCGGATTCACGACCGTGAAGCGCGACGGCGTGAACGTGTCCGGGTCGGGGGTGATTCCGATCAACGCCGATCTGCGTCTCGGGTCGCTGCAGGAGACGATCACGGTGTCGGGGACGTCACCGATCGTCGACACGCAGACCACGCGGCGTGAGACCGTGATCAACAGCGAGACCATCAATGCGCTGCCGATCACCCGCAACTACGGGGGCGTGCTCTATGCCACTCCCGGACTGGTCGTGCAGCCCGGCGTCAACGCCAATGCGCTGATGCCCAGCATGGCGCTGTTCTCGGCGCACGGCGGGATCAGCACCGAGGGCCGCGTCTTCGTGGACGGCGTCTCGGTGAACGGACCGTTCGGCCAGAACAGCGTGACGCAGTTTGCCTTCGACGTGGGCAACGCACAGGAAATGCAGGTGATGGTCGGCGGTGGCCTCGGCGAATCGGAAACCGGCGGACCCGTGGCCAATATCATTCCTCGCTCTGGCGGCAACAGCTTCAGCGGTTCGGCGTTCTTCAGCGGCACGCGATCGGGTCTGCAGTCGGACAACGTCACCGACGATCTGCGCGCGCGCGGCATTCCGACGGCGCCCACGGTTCGCAAGAACTGGGACAGCAGCGGTGCCCTTGGCGGGCCGATTCTGCGCGATCGGTTCTGGTTCTTCGGCAACGTGCGGACGATCGGGATCGCGCAGGTGGTGGCGGCCGGTATGGCGCCGAATCTCAATCTCGGCGACGCGACGAGGTGGGCGTACGCCCCAACGCCCGGCGTCGAGACGCGTTTCACGGAATCGAAGTTCGACCTGTCGATGCGATTGACCGGGCAGGTGACGCCGAAGAATCGCGTCACGTTCTCGTACCAGCCGCAGTATCGCTGTCTCGGATCGACGCTCACGACGACTGCCGACGGATGCCGCGTGCGTGGTGACGATTGGATCGGCGCACCGTTCGGCGCGGAGACGATTGCCCCTGAAGCAGGCCCTGGCTACCAGGACGGACCGGTCAGCCTGACGCAGGCGACGTGGACATCGCCAGTGTCGAGCAGTCACCTGCTGGACGCCGCCGTCTCGCGCTTCTGGTACGGCATCATCGGCTCCGGCCACATGCCGCCTGACTCGCCGATGGGGTTCGTCGGCGTTCAGGAAACCTCGAACATCTACGGTCGTGCGAACAGTTCCTATCGCGCCCCGTACGGGTGGGGTGTCTACGACACCATCTCCTGGAACTGGCGCGCGTCGTGGTCGTATGTGACGGGCGGCCACAGCGCAAAGCTCGGATACACGGGTACGGAGATGAAGTACGACTGGGTGAACTACACGAATCCCAGCCTGATGCGCTACACGTTCAACTCCGCCGCACCGGCGACCGCGTCGTGCGTCGTCCAGGGCGGCACGCGGCTGTGCCCGACGAGCCTGAACTACACGATTACCGAGGACTTCGAGAACGCCAATCGCGCGGTCGCGCATTCGATCTTCATGCAGGATCAGTGGACGCGCGGCCGGATGACGCTGCAAGGTGCGCTGCGCTACGACTACGTGTACAGCTGGGCGCCGGCCGAGGGCAACGGGACGGATCAGACGAGCCGGTTCAGTTCGACGCCGATCCGGTTTCCGCGCACCGACAGCGTGACGGGCTACCACGATCTCACCCCGCGGTTTGGTGTCGCGTACGATCTGTTTGGCAATGGCAGGACCGCGGTGAAGGCCAGCGTCGGCCGCTATCTGTCTGCGGCGACCGCCGACGGTGTCTACTCCTCGCAGAGCCCGGCCGGCAACTTCGTCCGGACAGTCACGAACCGTTCCTGGAACGACTCGAATGGCAATTTCCTCGTCGACTGCAACCTGCTGAGCCCTTCCGCGCAGGACGCGAGCGCGACCGGCGGTGATGTCTGTGGAGCGCTGACTGGCGCCAACCTGAATTTCGGCAACACCGATCCGAACACCACCCGCGTGGATCCCGCGATCCTGAGCGGCTGGGGAGTCAGGCCCTACAACTGGCGCTATGGCGCGTCGGTCCAGCACGAGGTGAGGCCCGGCATCTCGGTCGACGTGGGCTACAACCGCCGCAACTGGGGCAACTTCTTCGTCACCTACAACGAACTGGTTGGTGCCACCGACTACGACGTGTGGACGGTTCCCGTGCCGAATCACCCGGAGCTGCCGAATGCGGGCGGGACGGCACAGTTCGTCGCGATCACGCCGGCGGCGGCGGCGCGCGGCTCGCGCAGCTTCCAGACCACGGAAGAGACCGCTGCGGGTGAGACGCGCACCGCGTACTGGCATGGCGTGGATATGAACGCGACCGCCCGTATGGCCAACCGGCTGACGCTGCAGCTCGGGACGTCAACCGGTCGCGGCGTGCGAAACATCTGCGCGCTGTGGGAGGCGCGTCCGCAGTTGTCGATTACGGGTACGCCGGCAACGGCGCAGCGCCTCGACGGGTGCGACGTGACCGAGCCGTGGCTCACCTCCGTCCGCGGTCTGGCGTCGTACTCGATCCCGAAGATCGACGTGCTTGCCAGCACGACGATCCGATCGACTCGCACCACTGCCAGCGAGAACGCCAGCAACGGCACGTCGCTCAACGGCAACTACCAGATCCCGAATACGGTCGTGCAAACGCTGCTCGGTCGTCTGCCGGCCGGCGCGACGGCGGCGCAGACCACGACGGTCAACCTGCTGGCGCCGAGCGAGCTCTATCCGCTCGAACGCCGCACCGAGGTGGACATCCGGCTTGCCAAGATCCTGCGCTTTGGCGGCAGACGACTGGACGTCGGGTTCGATCTCTACAACCTGTTCAACTCGAACACCGCGACCAGCTACGAGCAGACGTTCCTCTACACGAACAGCGGCGCCACGTGGCTGCAGCCAACGGCCATCCTGAACCCGCGGCTCGCACGGTTCAACGCGACGCTGACGTTCTAGAGAGAGCTGAACGCCCCAGACGGAGGTTGCGGAGGCAACGGGTTCACACGGAGCAACGGAGCAACGGAGAACGCACGGAGGGCGACTGCACGTGACTTCGCGTGCAGACAGCGCTGCGGCGGGTGCCGGCCCCTGAGGGGCCGGCACTGGCCAGGGACGTAGCCGGCGATCACAAGCGCCCGATCGCGTAGTCATCACAAGGCGCTTGTGTTCGCCGGCTACGTCCCTAGCCTGCGCGCTGCGCGCGCCCGCCGCAGCCTCCGTTTGTCTCCGTTGCCCCGTTGCTCCGTGTGGGCCCGTGAGCTCCGCCGCCTCCGCTTGCCGTCCTTGACACCGCAGCCCGTCTTGAAACTACAATGTAGTTCAAATGGCCGGCACACCCGCCCTCGGCGAATTCGAGCAGGTCGTCCTGCTGGCCATCCTGCGGCTCGGTGACGACGCCTACGGCGTCACGATTCGGCGGGAGATCGCCGAGTGCACCGAGCGCGAGCCCGCGCCCGGGGCGCTCTACACGACGCTGGACCGTCTCGAAGAGAAGGGACTGGTGTCATCGAAGTACGGTGATCCCACACCCGAGCGCGGCGGACGCGCGAAGCGGTACTTCACTGTCACAGCGCGAGGCGTTCGCGCCGTCGCCCGCGCGCAGCGCGCCTATCAGCGTCTGCTCAGAGGCCTCGTGCTTCCCGGAGGTGCCCGTGCGTAAGGACCATGTCGCGGACATGCTGTTGTCGCTCGTCGGTTCGCCCGCCCGGGCGCGGTCGGTGGTCGGCGATCTGATGGAACAGAGCGATCGCGGTCGGGTGTGGTTCTGGCGATCGATCGTGCGAGTCTTTGTCGCGATGCTCGGACGCGATCTGCTGGCCTCGCCGTTCGCGATGGCGGCGTCGTGCGCGGCGGCCTGGTTCTTCTACATGGCCGCGAGTCTGGTATTGGCGTTCACGGCCTACGTTCTGGTCACGCTCGTATGGGGAGTTGCCTACGTCTTCGCACATCACACCGGTGTGGAGTTGCTGACCGACGCGCTGATGATGCGCTTCGACTGGCCGCCGATCCCGGGCTGGGCGCTCTACGGCATTCAAGCCGCCGTGCTGTTTGCCATCGCGCCGTTCTCCATCGGCCGCGGCAGCGCCCGGTTCTGGCGCGGCCACGAGGTGACGCTGGCGGTGATGACGCTGATCGTGTGGACGGTGATGGCCCTGTTCGTGCCGCTCGTCGGCATCGGTATCAGCGCGCGTCCGTCGATGGTGCCGGTGATGGTGATGTTCGTCCTGGCCGGCGCGCTGTTCGAGCGGCGTTCACCGGCCACGGCCTCTTGAGAACGAACCCTTCTTACCACGAAGAGCACGAAGGCGGCCTTCGCGATCTTCGTGGTTGAAAGGGTCTGTCCGCGATCAGAAATCGAACTGCACGTTGAAGCGCACGAACCGTGGCTGCAGGATCGCCGTCGGCCGCATCCACCGCTCGCCATTCGTCGCGGGATCGTACCCGGCTTCCCACGTCGTACCGGTGTTCCCGTTCGTGAGGTTGTAGAAGTCGACGCCAACGTTCGCGCGCGTGCCGCCAAAACGCAGCACCTTCGCGATGCGCATGTCGAGATTGTTCACCCGATCGCCGTAGATCTCTCCAGGCAGCAGGATGTTGACCGTCTCGCTCGTCACGCCGGTACGCAGCGGGCGTCCGGTCGCGGCCAGGAACTGCGCCGCCGTCATCACGAAGTTCGCCGACCGCGACTCGCCGTTGGTCCCGACCTCGCCGCCGGGCTGCACGTTGGCCTGCGATCGGAAGATCGCGCTGACCAGCACGTCGACCTTCGGAATGGTGTACGACGCGAGACCGCGCACCGTGGTGATCCACGGTTCCCGGGCACCGCACGCCGGCTGGCCGTCGATGACGCCGGTCGCCGCTTCGGTTGCCGTGCTTGGCGTCATCGGACGACCGAACCGGCCGACGAGCACGTCGCAGATGTCGCTGACGCCGCGGCCGGTGCTGGTGCCGCCCTGGAACGTCAGGCCGTCGTTCAGACGGGCATTCACCGCCACGTCGACGCCTTGCCAGTAGTTGGTCTGCTCGCCGAAGTCAGCGGTCGACGTGTAATACGGATCGGTCGCGCCCAGCAACGAGTTGTTGTTGCGCGTGAGGAACGTGACCGGATAGCCACCCCCACCGGGCAGCCGCGAATCACGCGGCGCGGTCAGCGTGACTTCGTCATAGTCCTGCGGTCCGAGCGCGCGATTGTGGGTGTTGACGAAGAAGTTTCCCCACCACCGGCGGGCGTAGCTCACATCCAGCGACACGCGCGGCACCACTTCATGCTGGATGCCGGCGCTGAACTGCCAGTCCCAGTTGCGTTTGCCCCAGCCTTCGAGCACGTCGGGATTGACGGTCGTCGTCTGGCCCTGCTGCCCCCAGTTCAGATTCGTCCACGCCTGGCACTCGCCGTTCGCCGCCGGGTTCATGAAGTCGCACTCGGCGACGAAGTTGGTGTTCGCGTCGGTCCACCCTCGGCTCGTCGTCTGCTGCAGGGTCACCGCGGGGTTGTTGATCGTGTAGACGTCGCCGTTGTACGCCGCCTGCAGGTACTTGCTCATGCTGACCTTCAGCGCCGTCCTGCCAGTACCGAAGAGGTCGTACGACGCACCCATGCGAGGCGTGATGTCGTTGAGGCCGCGCACGCCGGTCGTTCGCGGGAAGGTGAACGCCTGCCCGAAGCGATGATCCTCGACCACGCCGTTTTCGCCCTCCGGGAAGAAGCTGCGCACATGTTCGTAGCGGAGCCCGCCCTGCACCGTCAGCCGGGCCCGCGTCCACTGATCCTGGACGTAGAACGCGTCGGGCACGGTGCGATTGCTCGTCAGCGTCGGGCCGAGGCGCTGTGTCAGCTGATTGGGAGTCCCGTTGTTGAAGCGGTAGCTGAGTTGATCGCCCAGGAATCTCGGTGTCTTGGCGATCATGAACGCGCCCTGATAGCCGGCCTTGAAGCTGTGCGCCCCCGTCACGTACGAGAGCGACGCGCGATACTGCATGTTCTGCTGAATCGTGCCGGTCGTCGAAGGCCAGCCGTGATAGATGAAGTTCGAGGCGGGCGTCTGGGTGCGCTCGTTCGAGAGCTGCTCGGTGACGGCAATCTGATTGACCGCCGCACCCACCGGGCGAATGTCGCCCCACTCGGTCCAGAACGAGGAGAAGCCCGCTTCGACGAGCACGCGGCTCGACCACGGAGCCGAGTAGGTGGCCTGCATGATCTTCGCGGGGGCATCCCAGATCGTTCCCGACTCCGGCGAGGTGGTGGGCACGCCCGGTCCGATGCCGGGACCCGACGCCGTCCACCCGTCTCCGGGCGACCGGCACTGACCGCTGTCGGGGGCGACCGACCCGCCGGAGCAGTTCTTGGTGTAGTCGATATAGAACCCGAACTTGTCGCGCGGCGTCGCCTGATAGGTGAGACGCGTGGCGATGACCTTCTTGGAGTTCGAGTTCCGCACCTTGATGCTGGTGTCGCGCGCGTAGGTCCACAAATCGGGATTCGACGCGTTCAGGTTCCCGTAGCGGTTCGGAGAGTCCTGATACGTCCCGATTGTCCGGGCGTTCGCGAAAAACCAGATCTTGTCGCGCAGGACCGGGCCGCTGAACGCGAAGTTGGTGTCCCAGTTGCGAATCAGCGCCGCCTGATCGACGAACCCGAAGCTTTCCAGTTCGGCGTCGATGTTGCTGCCCTGCGACCACTCGCCGGCCAGGCTCGCGAAGTAGAACCCGCTGAACGTGTTGCCGCCGGTCTTCGGGATCATGTTGAACGCCGGGCCGCCGCGATCGACTTCAGCCAGTCCGCCGGCAATGGTGACCTGCACCTCGGACGCGTTCGACATGTCGTACTGATAGCCCGACACGCCGCCGCCGCCGACCGAGGAGCCGACGTTCATCCCGTCGATTTGAATGTTGCCTTCGCTGCTGCGGCCGCCGCGCGCGGTGAAGAAGTTGTTGGAGGGCGTGGCGCTCGCGCCGAGCCCCGTGCCCTGAATACCGGGTACCCCGGCCAGATAGTTGCCGTATCCGCGGGATGCGGGCAGCGAGCGCACGAAGTCGTTGCTCAGCACCTGCTCGCGGCTGGTGCTCGTCTGGATGTCGACGACCGGTGCATCGCCCGTGACGGTGAGCGTTTCCTGAATGCCGCCGATCTTCATCTCGGCGTTGACGGTGGTCACGCCGCTGCCGGTCAGTTCGAGATTCTGGCGCGCAACGGTGGTGAATCCCTGCAGCGTGAACGTGACCGTATACGTACCTGGCCGAAGGTCGATGATCTGATACTGCCCGTTGGCGTCAGTGACGACCGAGCGGGCCTTTTCGATGAGCGCCGGGCTCGCGGCTTCGACCGAGACGCCGGGGAGTACCGCGCCGGAGGAATCCCGCACCGCGCCCGCGATGGACTGCGCGGTGGCGAAAGCGGGAAGACCGAGCAAAAAAACCGCGAAGAGAAGCGTTCGAGCGATGCCGTGCGTATGTAGTCTGGTCATTGATGCTCCCAAAAACACTGCCGCAGCCAACGGCGGAGCGGGGATTATAATCGCCACCTATGCGCCCTGCGATCTTGCTCGTCGCGCTTGCCCTCACATTTGCCGTCAATTTTCCGGTCGTCGCCCAGTTCGGTGCCGGTGCCCGGGCGCCGGACATCGCCGGCGAATGGCGCGTCGATAGCGCCGAGGATCCAGGTCAGCCGCCGCTTGCCGACTACCTGGGCCTGGCGCTCAACGAGGCCGGACGCCTTCGCGCCGACACGACTCCGGAGTCGATCTGGGGCACGCCGGAGTACCAGTGCCGGCCGCACTCGGCGCCGCATCAGTGGCGCGGCGTCGGCGGCGCGCGCATCCTCAAGGATCTCGATCCGATCTCGCGCGAGATCGTCGGCTACCGCCTGCAGTTCATGCGCTCGCTCGACCGGCCGATCTTCGTGGACGGCCGCCCGCACCCGCCCGCGTGGGCGCCGCACAGCTGGAGCGGGTTCTCCACCGGTGAATGGATCGGTCAGACGCTGAAGGTCACGACGACGCACTTGAAGGACGGCTATCTGAAACGCGGCGGACCGCAGACCTCCGACATGTTGACGATGACGGAGTTCATCACCCGTCACGACGACATCCTGTCGATCCTGCAGGTGGTGGACGACCCGATCTATCTCGACGAGCCGTACGTGCTGTCGATCACCTACACCTACGACCCCAACGCCGGCCCGGCTACCGAGAACTGCAGCGGGTCGTCGTTTGCCGAAAACGGCGGCCGCGATCGGCACTGGGTGCCGCATTTCCTGCCCGGGCAGAACAGCGGCATCGGCGAGTTCCTCAAGAATCAGTCGTGGATTCCGTTCGAGCCGATACGCGGCGGCGTCAAGACGATTTACCCCGAGTACCGTTCGGTGCTCGCCAAGAGCACGACGGTCAACGCCCTCACCGTGCCGGTGTCCAAGTCGGCCAACGACGTCGCCAGGCGCATCGCCGATCAGAGTCCGCGCGATGGACAGGTCCACGTGATGCCGATACAGGGCAACGTCTACATGCTCGTCGCCGACGGGATGAACATCACGGCGTCGGTCGGCCGGGACGGCATTGCACTCGTCAACACCGGATCCGCGCAGATGACCGACAAAGTGCTGTCGGCGTTGAATGACCTGGCCCGGTCGGTGGTCGCGGCGCCGGTGGCCAACAACTGCTTCGGCGCCAACTGTCCGGGCATGCCGAGCTGGTCGAGTCCCTATTTCAACGCTGTCGTCGCGTCGCCTCGGCCGTCGCGGCCGATCCGCTACATCATCAACACCAGCGCTGCGCCCGAGCATATCGCCGGCAACGAGAAGCTGGCGGCGTCAGCCAATTTCCGGCGCGCCGGCGGTGCGGCTGGATTCGGTGGTGCCACGCGCGACATCGGCACCGCCGCGACCATCGTCGCGCACGACGGCGTGCTCACGGCGATGAGCACGCCGGCCGACAAGTCGGCGGCGGCTCCCGAGGCCGCCTGGCCGGTTGACACGTTCTTCGACGACTTCCACAAGCTGTCCGAGTACGTGAACGGCGAGCCGGTGATCCTCTATCACGCAAAAGCCGCGAACACCGACGCCGATAGTTTCGTCTTCTTCCGCCACTCGGAGGTCATTGCCGCCGGCAATCTGTTCTCGACGATCAGCTATCCACTGATCGACACGGCCAGGGGCGGCACCATTCAAGGCGTGATCGAGGGTCTCAATCACATTCTCGATCTCTCGGTGGCCGAGTACCGATCGCAGGGTGGCACGTGGATCGTCCCGGGTCGCGGGCGCCTGTCGGACACGGCCGATGTCGCCTCGTATCGCAACATGCTGGTGATGATTCGCGATCGAATCCGCGATCTCAAGAAGCAGGGCAAGACACTCGAGCAGGTGAAGGCGGCGCGGCCGACGCTGGACTTCGACGGACGCTACGGTTCGACGACTGGATCCTGGACGACGAGTATGTTCATCGACGCGGTGTACAAGACGTTGTGAGGCTGAAGATGCGCAAACTACTACTGATCACCGTTGCGGCCATGTTGATCGGGTCAACCTCCTTCGCCCACCACTCGTTCGCGGCGACGTACGAGACTGGCAAGTCGATCAAGCTCGAAGGCGAGATCGTGCAGTTCGTCTACCGGAACCCGCATTCGTTCGTGCACGTCGACGCGCCCGACGCGAGTGGCGTGTCGCAGCGCTGGGCAGTCGAGTGGGGTGGTACGACGCAACTGGCCCAGGCGGGCGTGAAGCGCGATTCGTTGAAGATCGGAGACAAGGTCGTCATCAGCGGACGTCCATCACGTGTGCCCGGCGAGTACCGCGTGCTGATGGTCAATCTGACCCGGCCGGCCGATGGCTTCACGTGGGGTCGTGGCGCCAACGAAGTCGTGGATTGACATCCGAAGGCGGACCTGAAGGTCCGCCTCTACGGGTGCTGAGACAGGAACGTATTCGTAGCGGCGGACCTTCAGGTCCGCCGGCCGATCATGATGAATCGAATCCTCTTTATTACGGTGTGTTGCCTCCTGGCCTGCTCGCTCCCGCTCGACGCGCAGCGTGGCGGTCGCGGGCGTGCTGGTGGTCCGGCGCCGAGTCCACGTCAGGCGGCGCCCATCGATCTCGCCGGCTACTGGGTGTCGCCAATCATCGAGGACTGGAAGTACCGCATGGTCACGCCGTCGAAAGGCGTGTTCGATGCGGTCCCGCTGAACCCCGAAGGCCGCAAGGTCGGCGACAGCTGGGATCCGGCAAAGGATGAAGCGGCAGGGGAGCAATGCCGCGCCTACGGCGCCGGCGGCATCATGCGGCTGCCCGGCCGCCTGCGGATCTCGTGGCAGGACGATACGACGTTGAAAGTGGAGACCGACACCGGTACGCAGACGCGGCTGCTTCGCTTCGGCAACCCGCCCGCGCCGGCGGAAGCCACGTGGCAGGGACACTCGGTGGCGCAGTGGAACATTCCGGCGCGCAGCCTGAAGGTCGTGACCACCAGCCTGCGTCCCGGCTACGTGCGGAAGAACGGCGCGCCCTACAGCGAGAAGGCCCTCGTCACCGAGTACTGGGACATGAACGAGCTCCCCAACGGCGATCGCTGGTTGACCGTCATCACCAAGGTCGAGGACCCGCAATACTTCACGCGCGCCTACACGACGAGCTCCGACTTCAAAAAGCTCGCCGATGGTTCAGGGTGGAATCCGACACCCTGCTCGGCACGCTAGCCAACACTACGGACGGCACACCGACACGAGTGGCTCGCCGCGTGCGGGCCACGACGATACCGGCGCGCGATTCGTCGTGACGCGACACGAGCCCGGCCTGAGATCCTTGAAGAGGCCCTTGCTGCTCTTGCTCTCCTTCTTGGGCGCCGGCTCGTTGACCGTGCTGAGGGTCAGTCCAGCCGGCACGTCCATCTTGATTGTTTGAGCCTGGGCGACGGCACCGGTCATGATCGCCAGGATTGCCGCTCCCATGAATACGCGTCTCATACGAGACCTCCTGGCGATGACAAGGGCAATCCGAATGCCGAAAGAAGAAGAGACGCTCTGAACGATGGTTTAGCATCGCTCCTTCAACGACTTACCGGTCGATAGAACGGACGGCAGGCAGGTGCGGGCGGCTGTCGCATGCTGACTATTCGGCAGCAACCTGTCCGCACGGGGACAACCGCCTCGGCCTGTGATCGCGAAGTATTCTGGTCACGATGACGGCTCAAGAGACAGCGGCGGTTGTGTTCGACCGTGTGTCGCTGGCCTTCGACGATCACGTGGTGCTCGACGAGGTCAGCTTCGTCGTCCCGAAGGGACGCATGACGATCATGCTGGGCGCCAGCGGCTCGGGGAAGTCGGTGGCCTTGAAGCTCATGCTCGGTTTGCTGCGGCCCGATGCCGGACGGATTCGTGTCAACGGGCACCCTGTCGACGAATTGAGCGAGCACGAATTGCTCCGCGTGCGGGCCGACGTCGGCATGCTGTTTCAGGAGACGGCGCTCTTCGATTCGCTCTCGGTGGCCGAGAACGTGGGTTACCGGCTGTCCGATGAGATGCGCCTGCCGGAAGAAGAGGTCAGTGCGCGTGTGCACGAGGTGCTGGGGTTCGTGGGCCTGGCCGAATACGGCGAACGCGCCACGACCGAATTATCGGGAGGCCAGCGACGCCGAGTCGCGATCGCGCGTGCGATGGCGGCGAACCCGAGCCTGCTGCTCCTGGACGATCCGACGACCGGCCTGGATCCGATCACGGCGACGAGCGTGAACGACGAGATCGTCAAGCTGCGCGATCTGCAGGAGGTGACGTCGGTCGTCGTGACGCACCAGATTCGAGACGCCGTCTACGTGGCTACACACGAGGCGGTACAGCGAGACGGGAAACTGACGATCGCCGAGTCCGATCTCGACGGCGGCGGGCGCGTGCAGTTCCTCGTGCTGCGCGCCGGCCGTGTCCATTTCGTGGGCACGCGGGAGGAACTGCTCGCATCTGCCGACAGCTACTTGAAGGAATTCCTCTTCATGACGCTGCCGCCCTGGTAGTCGCGCCGCCCTGGTAGTCGCATAATACGACCCATGCGGCGACCCGCGCTCTGGCTCCTGTCGATTCTGTTCGTGTGCGCGGCGTCGATCACGGCGCAAAGGGGCGATCAGACGCATTGGGAGCGGTACCGCAGACAGGCGACGAAGCCGCAGCCCGATCAGCACCTCACCGATCCGGCGATCGTGGGTGCGATCGATCTCCACGCGCATCACGATCCGGACAGCTATCCTCGTCAGGCCGATGCGTTCGAGATCGCCAGGCTGGCGATGGAGCGTGGCCTGCGCGGGATCGTGCTGAAGAACCATTGGACCGAGACCGCCGGGGTCGCGTATCTGGTTCGCAAGTATGCGACGCCTGGGTTCGAGGTGTTCGGCGCGGTGACGCTCGACACGCCGATCGGCGGTGTGAACCCGCAGGCCGTACGCTACATGGCGGATGTTGCCGGCGGCTACGGCCGCATCGTGTGGATGCCGACGCACGACTCCGAGCACGAGGTGCGCTACAACAAGGAGCAGCGGCCGTTCGTGCGCGTCTCACGAGCCGGAGCGCTGCTGCCGGAAGTCCACGAGGTCATTGGTCTCATCGCGCAGCACGACCTGACGCTCGCCACCGGCCACGTCACGCCTGAAGAGACGCTGCAGATCCTCCGTGCGGCGAAGGCGGCCGGCGTGAAGCGGATGATCGTGACGCACCCGCTGCTCGATCCGCAGTTCACGTGGATGTCGATCGATCAGCTGCGCGAAGCCGCCGATCTCGGCGCGTTCATCGAGCTGACGGGAGGGGCGGTTACCGCGGACGGCGAGCCGAAGCGGCGGGCGCTGGCGGCGGTGAAGGCGATCGGCGGCAGCCACTTCATCGTCGGAAGCGATGCCGGGCTGGCCGGACGGCCCAATCACACGGACACGCTCGCCCTCGCCGCGAAGTCGCTGCGCGCGGCTGGCGTGTCGGAGG
>Ga0075421_100006582_pt1 | contig 14191 bp, 9 predicted proteins | sample SoiMetdeltSBSDD5_FD_75292 | JGI IMG/M metagenome (GOLD analysis project Ga0075421, IMG submission 75292) | Bulk soil microbial communities from a Populus tree surrounding site in Tennessee, USA - Soil MetaG P. deltoides SBSDD5 | ecosystem: Environmental > Terrestrial > Soil > Tree plantation...
CCACGCTCGCACAGCACCACCTGGCCGTTGCCCTCGGCGAGGATGTACTCGGCGCTCAGCAACAGGTCGTTGATCGTCGCGGCCAAGCCGCGCTTGAGCAGGATCGGCTTGTTCAGGCGCCCGACGGCCTTGAGGAGCGAGTAGTTCTGCATGTTGCGCGCACCGATCTGAATGCAGTCCGCGTACTCCGCCACGAGGTTCGCGCCTGCTTCATCCATCGCTTCGGTCACGATCGGCAGCCCCGTCTCGCGGCGGGCGAGCGCGAGAAGCTCGAGCCCTTGCTTTCCGAGGCCCTGAAACGCGTACGGTGAGCTGCGCGGCTTGAATGCTCCACCTCGAAGCGCGCTCGCGCCGGCGGCCCGCACTGCGCGCGCAGCGGTCACGATCTGCTGTTCCGATTCCACGGAGCAGGGGCCGGCGATCACGACCACGTCGGACCCACCGACACGAACGCCGGGTGCGAGGTCGACGATCGTGCTTTCGGGTCGCCACTCACGGGACACTTGCTTGTACGGTTTCGAGACGTGAATGACCTGCGCGACACCCGGCAGTGCCGAGATATGCGAGTCATCGACACGCCCGTCGTTGCCGACGAGGCCGATGGCCGTGCGCTGCCCGCCGGGCATTGGCACGGCTTGATAGCCCATTTCCTTGATCGCGCCGCATACACGGTCGATGTCCGTCTGCGTCGCGTCCGTCTGCATGACCACCAGCATTACCGTTCCTCTTCGAGATCGAGAGACCACCCGTCCGTGGCGAGCTCGACATGACCGTCGAATCGTACGCCAACCTCGCCGCGGATGTCCACGGCTTCGACCGGCGGATAGAAGTGCGTGAGAGCGAGGACGCCCGGCCGTGCCGCGGCGCCTAACGCGCCACACTGCTGCGGCGTGAGGTGCGTCGCGATCGCCATCGACTCCGGCAGGGAGCACTCGGCCAGAAGGACGTCGCATCCCTTTGCCCACACGCCGAGCATGTCGTCCGGGCCCGTGTCGCCGGTGTACACGATCCGGCGGCCGCGTGCCTCGACGGAATATGCCATGCTTTCATCCGTGTGCGGAACCTTCGCGCTGCGGAGATGCACATCGTCGGTCAGGGCGATGCCGTCGCCGGGTGCCAGCTCCCGAATCGAGATCGGGAAGCCGAGTGCGAGGAGGCCGTCACCGAAGATCGCGGCAAATCGCGACAGGAGCCGCAGCGTGCCCACGGGCCCAATGATCTCGAGCGCCGCGGACCGGGGCGGCAGCTGACCGTAGCGCCAGGCGTACAGGATCGTTGGGATGTCGACGATGTGGTCGGCGTGAAAGTGCGTGATGGCGAGATGCGTGATCGTCTGCCACTCGATCCCGAGGTCGGCCAGGCGCGTGGCGATCCCGCTTCCGCAATCCATGAGCAGTCGAACGCCGTCCGTCTCGATGAGATGGCCACTCTGGACGCGGCCGGGCCACGGCGCGGCCGTTCCGGTTCCGACGGTCGTGAGTCGCATCAGGGTCCCTGGAAAACCGCCTTCTTGATCGACTGGGTGCTGCCGGCTCGAAGCCGGATCAGGTAGACGCCACGTGGCACCACCGTTCCATCGGCTGCCGTTCCATCCCATGTGAACGCCGGGTCGCAGCCGGTACCGGATGAGGCCGACGCACGGCCGTACCGGCCCGGCTGGAGGAATTGCGGCGAGGATGCGTTAGGCAGGATGACCCGCACGAGATTGCCCCGAACATCGTGCACCGTGAGGCTCACGGACGTCGTGCGATTGAGATCGAACCAGATGCACGTGACTCGGGTTGTCGCCGTCGGAAACGGATTGGGGAAGTTCTGGTAGAGTAGAGTAATCGCTGGGCGTCCGGTATCGGGGGGCGTGCCCTGGGCGGGAACCGTCGGGTGTGAAAACGGGCTCGCCGCGGCCATGGCCGCGGCGAGCCCCATTCCCAACAGCACGACGACCCGCGCCGATCTCACGCCGGGGCCGCCGCCTCGGACTCCTCGCCGATGAGCTCGGCGATCTCTTCCACGGCCAAGCCGCGCATGCGCACGCTGACGATGGAGGAAACCCCCGGCTCTTGCATCGTGACGCCGTAGACGGCGTCCGCTGCTTCGGTCGTCGTCCGCGGGTTGTGCGTGATCACGATGAACTGCGTTCTGCTCTTGAACTGATTCAGCATCCGCACGAAGCGCCCGATGTTCGCGTCGTCGAGCGGCGCGTCGACCTCGTCGAGGAGGCAGAACGGGCTCGGCTTCGTGAGAAAGATCCCGAAGAGGAGCGAGAGCGCGACGAGGGCGCGCTCACCGCTCGACAGCAGGTGAATGCGCTGCGTCCGCTTGCCGCGCGGCGACGCGTGGATTTCGATGTCGCAATCGAGCGGGGCCTCCGGATTCTCGAGCCTGAGGTCGCACTCGCCTCCCCCGAAGAGCGTCATGAAGATCTGACGGAAGTTCTCCCGCACCTGCGTGAACGTCGCCAGGAACAGCTCGCGAGCCGTCGCGTCGATTTCCCGGATCGCCAGAGCGAGGGAGTTCTTCGCCTCCGCCAGGTCCGCGCGCTGCGACGTGAGGAAGTCGAGCCGCTTGGTCTCCTCCTCGTGTTCCTCGATCGCGAGGGGGTTCACGACACCTAACGATTCGAGCTGGGCGCGAAGCTGCTCGACCTCGCTGCGCAGCGTTTCGTCATCCACCTCCACCGGCGTGAACGACTGGAGCAGGTCATCCAGCGGCTTGCGCCACTCGGTCTCCAGTCGCTCGCGTATCGCGGTGCGTCGCCCCGACAGCTCGGTGAAGCGCAGCTCGGCGTGGTGGAGCTCGTCGGCCAGCTGATGCGCTTGGCGCCTAACGTCATCGAGCGTATGGTCGGCCTCCGTCAGCGCCTCATCGGCCCGGTGAACCGACTCCTCCGCGGCGGCCAGTCGATCGTCCGTGTCGTGCAGCGTGGCGTCGCGGGCATCGAGATCGAGCTGCCACGCGGCCATCTGCTCCGCCAGTGAGCGGTCGGCGTCGGCGAGCGTGCTGAGCTCGTGGTCGAGCGACGCAAGGCGTGCCGATGCGGAAGTGAGCTCCTCGGCAAGACGTCGCTCACGGTCCGATGCCACCTGAAGTCGGGCCTGTGCCTGTGCCTGCGCAATCTGGCCCGCGGTCCGCTGCTCCCGGGCCTCGTCCTGTGCCCGTTCGGCGTGCGCCAACCGGGAGCGAGCGTCGGCGGTCGCGCCATCGCGTTGCTCGATCACCAGCGAGAGCTCCGCGGCGGACGCATCGATCGTGGCGATGCGCGCACGAAGCTCATCGGCGCGAGCCTGCAGCCGGCCGGCGAGTGCCGCGGCGTCAGCGACCTCGCGCTCGGCACGCTGGAGGCGACGCGCCAGCTCCGACCGCTGCTCGCCGGCACGACGGAGCTCTTGCTGAAGCCCGGCCGCCTCGTCCGACGCGGCAGACACACGGTCATTCGCCGCGGTCAGCGCGCTGCGTGCGGCGTCGGCCGCGTCGGAGGCAGCCTGGCGCGCCACTTCGCTGGCACTGAGCGCGGCACGAAGCGCGAACAGCTCCGCGCGTCGGCGCAGCGGGCCAGGGCCTCCTGTCGCGCCAGGGAGCCACACGGCGCCCCGCGCGTCCACGAACGCCGCGCCGTCGTCGAGCGCTCGCACGTTACCTAGCAGCGCGCGAACCCACGCCTGTGCCGGAGCGGCAGCGTCCACGTCGGCCACGAGCTCGCCGGCAGACGCGGCTTCGTTCGCGTCCTGGACGGCATCGAGCGGCAACAGCAGCAGTGGGCCCGGGTTGCTCGCCGCATGCCAACGGCGGATCGTCTGCGCCGCATCATGGTCGCGGACGACGACGGCGTGCACGGTAGCACCCAGGTAGCGTTCCACGAGCAACGCGGACGCAGCGCTGGCATTCACGAAGTCCGACAGCGGCCCGAGAACTGCGCCATCGCCGAACTGGGTGCGTTCGCGCAGAAGCCGCGCCGCTGCCGGCGCGAGCCCCACGCGCTCACGCTCCAGCGACTCGAGCGCATGCACCTTGCCCTGAAGCGCGGTGAGCGTCTCGTCGGCGCGGAACAGCTCGTGACGCGCGGTCGCTTCGCTCTCCTTGGCAGCGTTCATCGCGTCGCGTGCCTCGGACAGCGCGGCCTCCGCCTGTTCCAGCGCGCTCTTCACCAGCTCCACGCCCTCGTCAGCGGCGGACACTTGGCGCGAAACCAGGCCCGCCGCGTCGGCGAGCGCGGCGCGCTCCGACTCGAGCGTCGCGCGGCGCTGCTCCACCTCGTCGAGCTCGCGGGCTGCACCTTCGCGGTCGATCTCGAGGCGCCGCAGCTGATCGCGGCTCTCGCGCCCAAGCCGCTCCGTGATCTCTACGCTCGCGCGAAGCTCCGCGACAGCCCTGCGGGATCCTTCCTCTGCCGTCGCGCGACGGCCGAGCTCCTCCGCCGCCTGACGCACCTCGTCCTCGAGCGCCGCCCGCTCCGCGACCGCGCGGTCGCGATCGGCGTGAACCCGCTCGCCTAACGCTTCGCCCTCGCGCTGCTCTTCCTCTGCCCGCTGGCGGCGCATGAGCGCGTTCCGCTGTCGTTCTTCCGCCACGGCGATCTCGCCGCGCAGCCGCTGCGCCGACTCGCGCTGCGTGCCGGCGAGGCGTGCCAGCTCGGCGCGCTGCGCCTCGGAAGCCGCCCGCGCCGAATGCGCGACGTCGCGTCGCACCTCGTGCTCGCTGACGTCGGCGTCCGCAGTCGGTACCATCTCGCGAAGCTCGGCGACGCGAACTTCGAGGGTCTGGAGCTCCTCGTGCCACGCCTGCATCTCGCGCGACGCGAGCGTCAGCTCCACCGAGAAGCGACGCGACATGAGCTCCGCGTGGCGCTCGGCGCGCTTCCGCTGGCGTGCGAGCGATCGCACCTGGCTTTGCACCTCGCCGATGAGATCGTCGATGCGGGACAGGTCGAGCGTCGTCTCCTCGAGCCGGCGCTCAGTGCTGCGCCGGCGATCGCGATAGAGGCCGACGCCGGCCGCTTCCTCGAACAGCTCGCGACGGTCGTCAGGGCGATCGGAGAGCAGAGCATCGATCGCCTTGGCCTCGATGACGACACCCGAGTCGCCTCCCAACCCGGTCCCGCGCAGGAGGTCGTGGATGTCGCGAAGGCGGCAAGGCGCACGATTCAGCAGGTAATCGCTCTCGCCGGAGCGCGAGAGTCGTCGCGTGATGACGACTTCCTTGAACGCGATCGGGAGCGCACCCTCGGAGTTGTCGAAGTGCAGGGAGACCTCGGCCAGGTTCACAGCGCGGCGCGCCGACGAGCCCTGGAAGATCACTTCCTCCATCTTCGCGCCGCGGAGGAGTCGTGCCCGCTGCTCGCCTAACACCCAGCGAACGGCGTCGGAGACGTTCGACTTGCCGCACCCGTTCGGGCCGACGATCGCCGTGACACCTGGTTCGAACGCGAGGTAGGTCGTATCGGCGAACGACTTGAATCCCTGGAGCTCCAGCTTTGTCAAACGCACCTAGTAGGCTCTCCCGACCCGGTAGGCGAGGGTCGCGTCGATGTTCTTCGTGCTCTTGAGCGCCGAACTGCACAGCGCAGCTTCATCGGGTGTTTCGAATGCCCCGGTGTACACGCGTACGGAACCGTCGCGCTGCAGCAGTCCGTACACCGGAACATTTCGCGATTGGAAATCGGCAATGATCGGTGCCGCCTGTGCCTGCGACGGAGCGGTAGCGACCTGCAGCGCGAGTGGCGCGCGGATCACCGTTCCCCATCCCTGCGGCACGAGCCCACGTTGCCGCAGAAAGGCTAATAGCTGATCGGCCCGGCTGCGATCCACGTAGGCGCCGGTGACGACCTTGTACCACGTGCCGCGATCGGTGCCGCGGCTCACTGGCGCGTAGGTGCCAGCTGGAAAGTCGCCGCCGCCCGAACGGATCCGGAGCGCCGCACCATCCTCGGTGTCGACCATCGCGATCTGCACCGCAAACCGCGATGCGTACGCCGAGTCGGCGGGGTCCGCGACCACGAGCGGCGGTGACGAATCGATCGCCGGAGCTGCGGCGACGAGGCTGTCGGACGCAGCGGCCGAGTCGCGGCGGAGAACCGCCGGCGCCGGTTGCGGCCTCGTTAGGTAGTTCCGCCCCACGGTGCCGACGATTGCGGCGAGCACGGCGACGGCCGCAACAGGCACGATCCATCGGCGCGGCGGTCGGCCGGGCGGAGCCGCTGAGCTTCGCACCGCCGGCCGAGGGGGTGGCCGCCGGGCGGGCGACGACACTTCCGCGAACACGCGGGCGTCAGGAACCGGACTTGTCGCGTCACCTACCACCACGACGCCGTCGAGCATCCGAATGAGATCCTCGACGCCGGGGACCGCTGCCGGGGCCGCGATGAGCAGCAGCGCGCCGGCTTCGTGAAATCCACTCGCGAGGCGTCGCCACCTGTCGTTGCGAAGAATCTCCTCCTGCACAACCTGGTCGCTGCCGCTCGGCAGGACGTGCAGGTTGCCGATCGCATCGATCTGCCGCGCAATCCTGTTGAACGACACGCCATATAGGAACGCGTCGGTCAGGCCGTGCGGGTCGTCGTCGGTCACGAGCTCGCGGAGAGGTGGCACGTCGCCGATGAGATCCCCTACCGCAACGCGCCTGTGCGACGCCTGCGCCCTGGCGATGCCTAACGCCACGGATGCCGTCGCGATCGGGTCGTGCCCCAGCACGACGACCGCGCTCGCGCTATCGAGCGTGCCGGCAACACGGCTGCCGGCCGCCTCCCATAGCGACTCGAATTCGCCCACTGCTTGGTCGGTCAAGGATTGGTCGGTCAAGGATTTCCTTCGTAAACCCAGAACGAAACGCGCGACGCGCGGCCGATGCGCTCTGCGTCGGCCTTCGTCGGATATGGTCCAAGAACGACGCGGTAGATCGTCGTGCCGTTCGTCTCCCCGGTCACCACGCGGGCCTTCTGCCCTTCGACGCTGATCGATGCTGCGCGCTCGCGCGCTGGCGGTTCCGACACGAACGCCGCGAACGACACGACCCATCCCCGGGGTCGAGGCGGTTGTGCGGAACTGGCAGGCGTATCAACCGGCAGTCGGGGCGGGGCAGGCCGCGGGATAGCCGTGCGCGGCGTACGCGGCGCGGTGGCCTGCCCTGGGATCGTCTGACCGTTGGACGTATCTGGCGTCACCTTGGATGGTGCCGGCGCAACCGTGGTGTCCGACGTATCTGAGGTCGCGGAGGAGTCGGAGTCCGCGAACGTCACTGGTTGATCGAGCCCTCCGGCTCGTGGACGGAATCCGTTCCACACGATCGCGTGCCAAAAGTCGCGAGACCCACCCGGCACCTTCGTGCGCGGGCGCAGCGTCTCACCGTCGACGATCGCGACATCGTCGCCCTGCGCGAGGAGCAGGGCGCCATCGGGCGCGACGAGGGGAAGGTCATCGCGCCACTCGGTGGTCACGCTTCCGATGACGCGCGCCGTTCCAACCGCGATGACCCATGCCGAGTCTCCCTTCGCGGACCGAGCGAGCACGTAGCGACCGAGCGGATCCATGCGCAGTGCGCTCACGACTCCCGGCAGTTCGATCGATCGCTCGACCTGATCCCGGTATCGATCGACGACAGAGAGCGTGTGGCTCGAGTCGGTCGCGACGAACAGGCGATCGCCACTCGGAGTGGGCGCGACAGCGCGCAGATCACCGCCGAGATGAAGCGCCGGACTCACCTGCAGCGTGCGGGCGCGAAGTGCAATCAGCGATGAGTCGATACCGAAGTAGACACGATCCCCCACCTGCGCGTGAAGAACGCGAGGCGCGTCGGGAACCGACGCGCTATCGGTTACTTCGGTATCCGGAGGCCGAACGCGAATGATGCCGAGCTCACTGCCGCGGTCCGTCAGTACCAGGAGTGTGCCGTCCTGTTGCGGCAGGACTATCCGCGCACGTTTTGCGGGTGTGAACGTCCAGTCGCCGGACGGTGTGAGGCGAGTGACACTCCCGTTCTCGGCGATGCCGTAGATCGACCAGCCATCGCTCGATGAAACCGACGTCAGCTTTGCCCGTGTCGCCACGCCGACGGTGCCCGACCGAAGATCGATGCGGCCGGGAACGCCGTTCTTGTCGACGTACGCAAGAGACCCGGCGTCGCCGTCGAATGCGAGAACGCGACCCGGCGCGGACGCGTTGGTGGCGGACGTCCAGATGACGGAATCGAGCTGTGGATAACGGTATGCACGAACGGCCCCGCCACTGCGCGGAATGCGCAGAATGATTTGGTCGGGACCGGTCGAGGGAGAGGCGGACGGAGCGTCGTGCCGCGCGGTGTCATTGGAGCGGTCGGGGCGACCGCACGCGGCAAGCACGAACGCCAGAACGACGAACGTACGCACGGCGGTAAGCTAGGCGTAGGGTCGAGAATCGGGAATAGGGAATTTGCGCGGGAACGGGGAACCGGGAACACTGAGTCGTCTTGGAGCTTCCGTTCCCGGTTCCCCGTTCCCGGACGCGCGCCTTCGGCGCGCCGTCGATTCCCGATTCCCTAGAAGCTTGGTCCCAACGTCCAGGTCCAGTATCCCTTCTTGCCGTCCGGACGGTCGAGCGCGATCGCGTAGTCCCACCGCAGCAGCGCGAATCCGAACAGGTTCAGGCGAATGCCCGCCCCGTAGCTGTGAACCGGCGCGCGAGTGTTCGAAACGTTCTGGTTCACCGAATTGTCCCACACGACCTTCTGGCCGTGCGACCACGCCAGCCCGATGTCGTAGAAGAACAATCCGTCCACCGGAGGCAACGAAATGGGCAGCAGCCCGAGGTCGAAGCGCCTGACGAGTGGGAATCGAACCTCCGCGTTCCCGAACGCGACGCGGCTGCCGAGGAGCTGAATTGCGCTGCACCCACCCTGCGTATTGGGGTTCTGTGGCAGCCCCGGGACACCGGTGCACTGAAAGCTGTACTCCTCGCGATCGTAGCCGCGTACGAACTCTGGGCGCCCGATGTACTTCTGCAGCATCATCTCGTCCCGGCCTACCGAGATGCTCGTCTGCCCACGGAGCGCCACCGTGAGGAAGTTGAAGAGAATCGGGACGTATCGGCGATAGTCCGCCTGATACTCGACCCATTGATACGAGCCAAGCGTCGGCTCGATCTGGAATCGATAGCGGCGGCCGGAGATGGGACCCGTGTAGCCGAACAGCGTGTTGTCGGACACGTACGCGAAATACGGTGCGCCGTACATGATGCCCGATTGGTTGCTTACGCTGTCGACCATGAAGGGGTCGGCCAACCCCCGGTCGGCGTCGATTTTTCGACCGTACCAATACGTCAGTTGATCGACATAGTTAAAACTTCCGCCGAATTCGATGCGCGTGAACCGGTTGAGAGGATACGCGCCGATGCCGAATGCCTGGCGTGTAACGAACCGCGTGACCCCCTGGGTCTGGTAATAATTGTTGGTGCCACGCTCCATCGGGGCGGTGCGATCGTACGTGAGGTACCAGACTGGCTGTTGCAGCACGCCGCTCGTGTATTGCAGCCGTCTGCCCATACTGGTGAATGCTGCGAGGAGATACGCCTCGCTGAGCCGACCATTCACCTGTCCCGCGAACGCCAGGCGGTGGTCGCCGAGCAGATCACTCAGCACGATCGTCGTACCGCCGAACACACCACGACCGAAGTTGTCCTGCGTGTAGCCAATGCTCGGGCGCGAGATGTACTCGGGTTGGTATCCGATCCGGTATGGGTAGTGCCTGAACTGGGTCGTGTCGGGAAGCACGATCGCCGCGCTGTCCAGCAGTTGCGCAACGCTCACGACCGTTTCCGCGCGCTCGGGCGCACTCGGGAGGTCCGCTGACGCGCGAATCCCGGTCGCGCTCCGATAGATCGACCGATCACGCGCTACCGAGTCCGGGTTCGCCGTCACCACCGGAGCGAGTGCCGACGTATCACTCCCCTGGGACGACACTGGCTTTGGCAGGGAGTCCGCCGGCACCACCGCTTGCGGTGTCGATGACGCGGTCATGTCAGGCAGCGCGGGGCTCGCGAGCTTCACTGCGAGGCTGTCTCTCCGGAGGCCGGCCTTCGCCACGGTCTGTGTCTTCACCGCGGTGGTATCGCGGAACGGCTCCTTCATCAGACGGCGCGGGTTGTTCACCGACCAAACGGTATAGTCGCCGTTTTCGTAGTACGCGAACGCCAGACGGTCCGCCTGCCGGGCCCACGTGATGACCGGGCTGTACTCCGTCACGGCGAGCACTGCGCCGACGACGTTCGTTATCTGGAAGTGCTGCTTCTTCTCGAGGTCGTAGATGAAGATGTTCGGGATACCAGTGCGGTCCGACACGAACGCGATCGACTTGCCGTCAGGCGCCCACATCGGATTCAGGTTCTGGCCGACCTGACTCGGCAGCACGCTGACCCGACCGGTCTCTAGATCGTAGAGCGACACCTGCCAACGGCTGAACTTCAGGTTGTCGAAATCGGTTTGCGGCCCGCGGTCGGACACGAACGCGATCGTGCGGCCGTCGGGTGACCACTGTGGCTGGTTGTCGCCATTCCGGTCGTTCGTCAGTCGGCGGAGGTTCCGCCCATCGCGATCGACAATGTATAGGTCGGTGAGCCCGCCTTTCCCGCCGCTGAACACGAGCTGGCGCCCATCCGGAGACCACGACGGGCTCGTTACGCCTTCGAGTGGAAGGTCGAACCGGTGCGTGACCTTTCTCCGCTTCACGTCCATGAGGTACAGCACGTCGCGTCCGTCACGCTGCGCGGTGAACGCGAGCAGCTTGGCGTCCGGCGAGAACGAGCTTTGCGAATACAGAAGCCGCAGCTCCTCGAAGTTCGGGTCGGTCGTGGATTTCACGAGCCGCTTGAGGCGTCGGCCGGTCTCGCCGTCGCCTAACCACAGGTCGGGGAAGACCTGGCCGCGCAGGAAGCTGCCGAGTGACACGAACGCGATGTACTTGCCATCGCTCGAGAGCGACGGTGCGAGGAACAGGCTGCCGCCCGTCTTGCGCTCGCTCAACAGCGGCTGCGAAAACTTGCGGGCCCGCTCGAGGGTCGCGATCTGGGGCAGGTGCTTGGTCTGCATCGCCTCGCGCCACTCGTCGCTCAGGTCTTCCAGCGACAGGCCCGTTTCGCGCTTGAACGCGCGCTCGATTCCCACGTTAGGCGCCGAGTTCAGCACCTCGCCGATGATCTCGTCGCCCCACCGGGCGCCCACGTACTCCCACAGCGCCTCGCCATAGCGATACGGGAAGTACTGATCTGGGCGGACGGTCATCTGTTCGATCGACGGCAGATGCCCGTTCAGAGCGGCGTCGCGCACCCACGCCTGCGTCAGAATGTGGTTCGGTCCGCCCGCCAGGTACTCGGCCATCCCTTCCATGAACCACAGCGGCGGGTCGACCTGGGCGAGCGTCTGCAAACCGGCACCGGCGCGACCGCGAGCGAAGATGTCGTACTGGAAGGCATGCACCATCTCGTGCGCCAGCACGTGCTCGAAGCTCTTGTAGTCGCCGGTGAAGGGGAGGAGCATGCGGTGGCGCAGGGCCTCCGTCACGCCGCCCGTGCCTTCACCGAGGTCGCCCGTCACGTTGTTCTGTCCGAAGTCACCGCGCGAGGAATACAGGATGAGCGGCTTCTTCTCGCGGAACTGGTGGTTCAACAATCGTGAGAGCCGGGCGTAGGCGCGTTCTGCCATGCGAGCCGCATCCATCGCGGCGACACGTTCCTGAGGATAGTAGTGCACCAGGAAGTGTTCGGTCTCGAGCACGCTCCACTTGAAATGGTCGTACTGAACCTGGTTCTGGCCGAAGTACGTTTGTGCCTGGAGCCGTGTCGCTGCACCGGCGGCGATAACGAGCGCGGCTGCACACGCGCCCGCCCTCACGAGTCTCATTTGAGTACTCCTTGCGGCTGATCAACCGCGACTACGGCCGCATCGCTCCACAAGCGTTCAAGTTGGTAAAACTCGCGGAGCGTGGGATGAAAAATGTGGACCACCATATCCACGTAATCGAGTAGGACCCAACGGCCCTGCTGAACTCCTTCGACGTGATGCGCGCGCGAGCCTTCCTTGCGTAGCTCCTCGAGGACATGTTCCGCGACGCTGCGCACGTGCGTATCGGACGTACCGCTCGCTATCACGAAGAAGTCGGTCATGTCGGTGACGCCACGCACGTCCAGCACGACGACGTCATTGGCCTTGAGATCGAGGCACAGCGCTGCCGCGCGCTGAGCAAGAGACGCCGGAGCGGGCGCGGTGGATCCGGTCATTCGATGCAGTCGGTTCCCGGGCGAATGGTTGTAGCCGAGTGCGGACGAAGGTTCCGCGGGTCCGCACGCGTAAGCCGTCTTTCGCCAAGCATAATGCAGGTGCACGGCCACCGATACCCGAACGATGAACGTAAGAAAGGCCGGCCGAGCGAACGCTCGGGCCGGCCTTTTGTCGCATCGAGCCGACGATCTGTTGTCGCGTCGCGCCGACGATTTTGGACTTCGCCGTCGCCTCGGCTCAGCGGCTCGCTACTGCTTGATCACCCAGACCTTGATCTCGGGCTTCACGTCGACGTGCAGTCGCACGGGCACGCGGTACACGCCTAGCGCCTTGATCGGCTCGTGCAGGTCGATCTGACGCCTTTCGATCATGTCGAAGCCCTGCGCGTGAAGCTGCTCGGCGATGTCGGATGCGGTGACCGAACCGAAGAGCTTACCCTCCTCACCGACGCGAGCCGAGAAGGTAAGGGAGACGTTCTCGAGGGCCGTCGCGACCGTCTGAGCGCCGCCGCGGCGCTCGTCCTCGGCCGCCTGCAGGCGGGCCTTCTCCTGAGCGATGCGCTTGAGGTTTCCGGCCGTGGCTGCGTACGCGATGCCACGCGGAAGGAGATAGTTCCGGGCGAAGCCCGGTGAAACCTTTACGACGTCTCCGGGCTGGCCGAGCTTCTCGACCGCCTGGCGAAGGATGACTTCCATGTTCACTCCAGTCGTTATGTGGTCGGCCGCGGTCTGCTGCGCCAGTCGAGCCAGGTGTCTCCAAGGCCGACGCCGAGCGCGAATACGCCGAGCAGCGGCCACATGAAGATGGCAAGGCCGATTGTAAGCGCCACCATGAGGCGGCCGGGCGCGAAAAACCACGCCAACACGCCGAGCCCCCGCAAGGCGTACAGAGCACCGAAAAACACGAGCAGATTGAGCCCTGCAGTACTGAACGCCTTGAGCGTCGGTACCGCGACGGCTGTTATTCCCAAAACCAGCCCCCAAACGAGCTGGTCGTTGAACCGAAACTCCTTGAGCGGTGCCAACGGCGCACCGATGCGGGCTCTGCTCACTCTATGATAGAGCCCCCAGGCGAGCGCGAGGACCGCGAGCGACTCCAGCGCCAGCACCGACGGATACAATCGGGCGGTCACCGGCGGCAGACGCCGAAGGCGGTCGGTGCTCTCCCGCGCCAGCGTGTCCATCCCGGGGTTGTCGCGCGTGAGCTCGAGCCACTCGCGCGTTTTGGATACCGACTGCCAATCCGCGAGCCACGAGTCCACGCGGCGTGAATACTCGGCACGGACCGCGCGCTCGACGGCATCCGGTCGCTTCGACGCGAACAGCACGAGCGCGAGTCCGACCGCGAACGATAGCCCAACAGCCGACAGCGCCCGCGGGAAGAACGACTGCCGCGGGCTCATGATCGATGCGACGCCGAACGATGCGGCGAGGAGCAACGACCACCCTTTCGCGATCGGCACGAACGCGGGCGTGCCGGGCAGTGGCGTCACGATCATCCAGACTGCCAGCGCGGTCCACGTCAGCGCGAACAGGAACCGACCCCCAGCCCACCACCCGACGAGCGAGCACACGGCGAGGGCCGGGACGATCAGCAGCGGCGACTGCTCGACCGGAACGGCGACGCGGAGCAGAGGAACGAGTGGCAGCACGACGAACGCCAGGAGAGCAAGGATGATTCGCTTCCATCCTTGCTCGCGCGGCGCCGGGGCCGGAGCCACGGGTGCGTTCGCCTGGTCGTCGTTCTGAATCGGTCCCCCTAGCTATCGACCCGTTAGGTGCAGGCCTCAGGCCTGGTGACCGCGAATGTATGGAATGATCGCGAGATATCGGGCCCGCTTCACCGCCTGCGACAGCTGCCGCTGATGTCGCGCGCAGACACCGCTCAGCCGGCTCGGAAGGATCTTCCCGTGGTCGGTGATGAAGCGGCCGAGCGTGCGATCATCCTTGTAGTCGAT
>Ga0075421_100006583_pt1 | contig 14189 bp, 14 predicted proteins | sample SoiMetdeltSBSDD5_FD_75292 | JGI IMG/M metagenome (GOLD analysis project Ga0075421, IMG submission 75292) | Bulk soil microbial communities from a Populus tree surrounding site in Tennessee, USA - Soil MetaG P. deltoides SBSDD5 | ecosystem: Environmental > Terrestrial > Soil > Tree plantation...
AGTAAGAAGAACGTGCTTGCTAAACATGGATATGACCTTACCAAAATGGAAAGAGCACGGCAGACTCTCACCTCAATAGAGTTGCAAAGTTTTGCAACACATTACGACCTAGGGCTGCATAATGTTCTGGGTAGCCGAGATGATTTGATTCTGTTTGATCCTGATCCGACAATAAATTCTAATTACCTTGACCTAGCCACAAGTTACCTTTGGGCCGTAATTCAAAGCGGTCAGGAATCTGCCGATGAAATGATAAATTCATATAAAGGAATTGTATCCGAAGAATCGTTTAACCCTAAGTTATTTCAAGCAGGACTAACTTTGAGACTGTATTCAAAACATTCAAACTGGCTTGAGAAAACTAGTGACGAAGTGGCGGCTGATTGTATAAACAAGACAACCTACCTTGTAAGCGAAACTATTAGTTGAGAAGGAGTTTGAAATGGGGTACGTCAGTGGACGCATTACGAACTTTCATCATCGCCCTACAGAAGGCAGACATGATTAACAGCTTCGTGCTTACACTTAAGATGATCAGCAATCTAAGTCTAGTAGCCTGAGTGCCGTATTTCATGATTTCAAGGTATAAGCAGTATAATCCATTTATGGAAATTCAAGCTATAAGAGACCTACTTTCATGGTCAAGCCTATTACAAATATTGGCTTTGATTTATGCTGGAATCGAGTTCTTGCATACTAACAAGAACTTGAAGTATTTGTATAAAAGATCAAAACTCCCCCAATGGACGTTACTCACGATCGGTATAGTAATATTTCTTAATTTACTTTCCGACATATCTCCAGTTCTCAGACAGCAAGAGGCTATAGCCTTACCTTTTCAGCTTCCCGAGATGCTTATAAACGGTTTATTACTGAAAATAGTGGCGATATTTATGCTAACAGCTTTGATTACCTATTATTTCATTGTTACGCTGCGTCCTCAGGTTTTGCAAAAGCAGTTAAATTATAAGGAGAAAGATCCTGATAAATTTCTCGACACTGTTTTTCATTTACTAAAGTTTAATATGCCAATTACGACGGATAACTATCGGCTGGTATGTATTCTTTTAGTAAGTGATAACAACTTGAAAAATATTCTTAGCCATTTAACTCAATGGATGCCAAAGGAGTCTCAAAGTAAGGAGTATCGACTTGCAAATGAATTATTGAACTATACACTCGCTGATAAAGGATTCTTGAACTATCTTACTTCCGAGGACAGACAATCCTTATTAAAAATATTGGGAATTATTAAAGAGTCAAAGGCCACAGAATGCCATCAGTTTATACGCAAGCTATCATCACATCTTTTGTCGCACGATTCACTACTAGATATAGAGTTGGACAGACTTGGTGATGGAGTTTACAACTATATAACAGAAGGTTTTTACTCCGAACCGTTTTTCTACAACAACTACTCCCTTTTTGATATTTCATACAACATGAAAGGTTCTGACTATAATGTTCTCAAAAAGCTGACTACTGTGATGGAAAGTAGTATCAATGATTATTTTAGTAATGAGAGTAACCAATTCGGGCATTCTCTCAATAACCCTTATCATTTTGGACTTGAATTTCTTGTGAGTGAATTTAGAACTTTAATTTCTAAGTTAGCAAAGCAAGGAGATTACTACGATGATGCTACTTTGCTTGAAAGGCTTGAAGTCACATCATTCTTTCAGCATCTTGAGTTCTGCCTTTCTTCAAATGAACACAGAAAAGTTAAGCTAAGTGAACCAGAACAGACCGTAGCAGAACATACGCTCACAGAAGATATAGCTAAATGCATATTTGAGCTGGTAGATATAACAACGAGAATGGAAGGAAAAGATGGACAAGAACAAGCACGAAGTATTGTCATGAGTTTAGATTGGATCTGGGGTAGGCACCATCCTGCTGACGATGTCCATACAAACCTGAACAATAGAATCTTGGAACTATTCGACACTAGGATCAAAGAAAACATTAAAGGCAAGTATTCTCCTATGGTTAGAGTTCTCTTATCTCTTGTACCCATTAGCGAAAAAGGAAATTACGGGACAAGTGTGTTACTTTATAAATATAAGTCGCAATTACAACCCTTGCTAGAAGATCCGGCTACGCAAGAAAGATTCAAGCCAATTTCTTGGGTAAAAGATGAAAAAGGTAACTGGATCTATGCTGATACTGGATTATTGGAGTTTGAAGTTTCTAAGTAGAACTTCTTAAAGAAAATACTCTACTTCTTTGCCATATACTTGAGCAAATTTCTTTAATTGGAATATATCTAGTCTTACCTGTCCTGACTCAATTTTAGAAATATAAGCTTGCGTTACTTTTAGTTTCTTAGCTACTTCAACTTGAGTAAATCCAACTTCTTTTCGAACTTTCTTTAATCTATTTATCATTAGCATCTGACTTTTGGAATATACGGTCTTCTGCACAAGTAGCTTGCTTAAAATATTCCAGATGCTAATATTACTAATAGTTATATTCCAAAACGTTATATTTTTAACTTCAAATATAGCCTACCAGACATAGCTAATTAGTATTATTTATTATTTCTCATAGATGAAAGAATATAAGCAGTCCTCTACCATGTTTGTAATTACTATTCTCTTCGACTTAATACTTGGCTGTGCCATTATTGGTTTCTTCCTTATCCCGATTCATATATTAAGCCACATGAATCAGTCACTTATAATAGGTACTAAGAGCTTAGTCTTAAAAACAGGTATCCTCTCTACCCACACTCACGAAATAAGATACTCCAAGATTAATTCAATCACTGTTAACCGAGGTATTCTTGGAAGTTTATTGGGCTTTGGAACTATTACAATCTTTGCAGGGAATGACGTAAGTGGTTTGAAATTCAAGAACCTTGATAGTCCAGACAAAGTTAAGAGAGAAATAGATGAAATGATCGAGAAGAATCCCTAAATCATCCATATAACGCGAAGAGCCTCACTTGAGGCTCTTTTTGGTTATAACCGACTTCAAGCTATAATCTTAATCAGTAAAAATAAGATGTAATGAACAAAAATCAAGACGATGAAAAACAAGATAAGGTTAGTTTGAGCGTTCCTCCAGCGGCGTTAGTTGATTTGCGAAAGTCTATGATAAAGGCTAATGCTGTCGTTGTTGACCTGGATTTAGATCTTATATTTCCACGACAATCACTTAACTTTATTGATGTTAGTAGCACTTTATTAGCTAATATCACTCAATCTTCGCTTAAAGCATTTTCCGTCGCTGAACAACTCAGTCAAATGATGGATGTATACCTTGCTCCAATTCAAAAGTTCCAAGAAAATATGCTAAAAGTATCCGATGTCTATACCAATGTAGTTGCACCGCTTGTTGAATCGACGAGTTTTGTTTCAGCTGCAATATCAATGGAGCTAGATGTATTTAAGAAGCTGGAAGGTTTAACGATTGCTCTACCGATAACCGAGTTGGCGAAATCCGTTAGTATTCAAGCAGATTTATCACTCAAAATTGATAAATATCGCCCAATAACTGGTCTTGCTAATACTTATGACTTAGGAATTATAGCTACTCATTCAACGGAGCAAGAGTCTTTTGGCTTGAATTTCATTAGCAAGGTTGAAATGCGGATGACTAGAATAGAAAGAAAGGTAGACATAACTAATGAAGGCATTAGCTACTTAGTTGAAGATGCTAAAAGAAAGGATGAAACATTGCAGTCTTTAGTAGATTCATTGCATAAAGAAGATAGCCTAATGCGTATTGAGAGGATTAAATATAATAAACGATCTGCTGTACTTTGTATCAATGGAAAAGAGATCTCTATAGAAGGCGACAGTATTCAGCACGAGATTTGTAGCATGGTTCTATCCACCAAAACAGGAAGGAATACGCTTTGGTATAACGCAGAGTTAGTTGAAGCCATAGAAGGTAGTTTCTCAGATGCAAAGCTAACACCCAGAAGCATCTATGACGCAGCGTATCAGCTAAACAAGAAAATTGAATTAGCGACAAGAATAAAAGACTTTCTTATTCCTACAAGTAAAACACTTTCGGTAAACGTAAACTACAAAAACTAACTAGTAGTTGTACATGCGTGTACACGTTACATTAGTTTATATTCTCGGCATGAACGCCGAGATTTTGCTTTCTAAAAGACAAACACTCAATTCCACGCTTCAAACCGTGGAAGCTTCTACTCGTCTGCTCCAATTCGTAAGGATCCTTATTCAGATAAATAAACGTGAAAAATTAGTGAAATATGAACCAAATAATCACCGAAATACAAATTATTCCAGTTAAGGCAGATAAAGGCTTAGTCGCATTTTGCAACTTTGTCTTGTTTAATGCCGTCTTTTTCAGTTCAGTTGCTGTATTCACTAGACCTAACGGCGGATTCCGTCTTGTATACCCTAATAAGCTTGTGAGTGGCAGAAATCTGAATGTATTTCATCCTATTAGCAAGGAAGTAGGCGACAAGATTGAAGCTGAAGTCTCAAAAGTAGCGTTACAAATTCTGCAATGATAGATACCATTACTCTTAGACTCAATGAATGGCAATTTAAGATTCACGACTTCAGTAAGTTTAGTCCTGATTGCACACACTTCTTCTATCCACCTTATGCCAAGTTCGGTAGTCGTGGCTACATCGAAGCATATCAAAACCCATCGAAAACAGATTTGCTGGCTGGCAAATACAGACCTCAACTGACATTACGCAAACGCTGGCAAAACAATCAACCTTTAATCTATCTCTACATCCAGTTCTCCGCTCCTAAGCTGCTCTATCATAATAACTTTGATGAACTCGTAAATGATGACTTAGAAGCCATCTTGCTGGAATTAAGCCAACGACTCTACTCAATGTCCGTCATTGCTTCCGTAGATAGTCTTAGACAGGCTTTAGTCACTAAAATCCACTACGGTAAGAATATTGTCCTACCATCTTTCGTCATACCACACATGGTTATTAGCGAAATTCGCAAGACAGACTTTGATCTACGTCATGATTTAGCCGAGAAAAACTACATTAATTCAGGCGAAAGTATCAGATTTCATACAAATGAGTTTGAGCTTATCTTCTACGATAAAAAGAAGGATTTACAGAAAGCAAAACAAAGCGAAAAACGTGCAATCGAAGATAATAATGCTATCCAGCTAGGACTATTTGATGAATTTAAGCCTAAGAAGCCATTCGAAGTTTTACGCATAGAACTGCGGCTAAACACTTCTGCCAAGATAGCTTCTACTCTCGATTTATCGAAAAATAGATTGCATTTACATGAGTTATTTAAGCAGGAGATTTCCAGTAAAATACTAGGTAATTACTGGAACGGAATTATGGATAGCTACAAATTACTAAGTTGCAAAATCAACGACAAAGAACAGTTTCTTGCTAGCTTTATGGCTAATAACCCTGATGCCAGATTAACCAATGCGCTCGCTGCTTATGCGTTCGTCGAGTACATAAAGGAAATGGGTGTTCAGAAGTTCCGTAAATTGATCGAAGCTAAATATAGTAAGCGCACTTGGTATACACTCAAGGCAAATATTCAGAGCTTGAATCTGCAATCAGAAGTTCCAAGCTACTTCAGCGCGATTACCAAAGAGCTTACTGAGTATAGGCCACTGCGGTTAGCGAATTATCAAAGTGAGCTTTGACTTTTCTGCCATTTAGCTTATACTATTTCAATACATTGATACATAGATGAAGGACATCGGCAGAAAGATAAAACAAATAAGAGAATACAAAGGTCTAACACAAAAAGAGCTGGCAAAGCTCTCGGGTGTTAAATACACTACTCTTACAAAACTTGAAACTGGAGTCATTGTTGATCCTAAACTGTCCCAAATTACCAAGTTATTAGCTGCTCTTGAGATTACGTTTGAACAGCTAGAGTCTATTACGGTTAATACTTAATTTGTTACCTGAAATAAATGCCAGCAGCTAAGCAAAACACTAATGCATACTGTTTTATTGATGCTTCAAACCTATTCTATGGTGGATTCAAGGCCATGGGATGGAAGGTGGATTACAAGAAACTTAAAGACTATTTGGCAACGAAATATGGAGTTAAGAAGCTGTTTTACTATGGAGGAATTGAGACATATGGTTTTGAATTTGATACAGCATCAATTGGAGATTGCCCAATTAACGACATAGTGAATTATCTGGAAGACTGGTTAGAGAAAGGGAGAGATACCCTTTCAGAAGCCGAGATAATCCTTCTTGGAAGACATATTGCCCGCGCTAAGTTCTATAGAATGCTAGCTAGCTTCGGATATATCCTAAAGTTAAAGCCTGTAAAGTATATTCGTGACGAAGAAGGTAGAATGACAAAGAAAGCAAATTGTGATGTAGATTTAACTTTTGATGCAATGCGATTGGCTAATGAGTATGGAAAGTTTGTACTCCTATCAGGAGATGGTGATTTTGAAATCCTATTAAAATACTTTGATGAGTCTGGGAAAGAAGTAGTCATACTAAGTAATCCTGACCATACAGCTAAGAATCTTAAGAAGCGATTCCAAAAACAATATAAGAATTTTGAAGAAATAAGACCCTCTATCGAGTATATTGAAGTTGATGTAACAAAGTCAGAATAAATAAGAAGAACACCCTTGCGGACGTTCTTCTTTATGTTTAGTACGTGATTATAACATACAAACGAGATAGTCAAAATAGTTTACAAGAAGTAAATGAACCTAGTAAATAAAAGGCTTCTAGCCCAGAAAATACAATCCTTTGAGTTTCCTGAAGGTCAAAAGATGGAAGCTATTAAGAGACTTCTAGAAGGTTGGCAGAAAGCACTTAAAGATAGCGATTTAGAGAAGACTAAAGAAAAAAGCGTTCAGGGTAAGTTTTTGAATACTTTTTTTGAGAATATTCTTGGTTATATAGACATGACTACAGGTCTTGAGGAATGGACACTGATTCAGCATCCTCGAATTGAGAATGAAGGCAGAGAACCAGACGGCAGTCTAGGTTGGTTTACTAAAGACCATAAGTTTACGAGAGCTGTTATTGAGCTTAAAGATGCGCACACTTCGTTAGATAAAAAGCAAAATAGCAGAGGTGATAAACTTACCCCTATAGAACAAGCATACTTCTATGCCACTAAGTACGAAGATTGTAACTGGATAATTGCTTCAAACTTCAGAGAGATACGACTTTATAACTACCAAAAGACACAAGATTACTTTGAAACCTTCGATGTGCTTGATTTATTGGATGAAGCTGAATTTAAACGATTCTATTTCATGCTATGTAAGAAGAATTTAATCTCAAAAGGAGAAGATAGTGTCATGGAAATCCTAGCTAAAGACACTTTCATAGAAGAGCAAAATATCACCAAGGAGTTTTACGGTAAATATCGGGATATACGATTATATTTACTTCAACATTTAATCAGCTATAACCCAACAATAGAAAGAACTATACTTCTAGAGAAAGCCCAAAAGCTACTAGATAGATTCATTTTCACATTGTTTTGTGAAGATACAACCAGTCTTCTTCCTCTTAATATTGTTAAGAATACATACGAACGAGCATTAAACTCTTTTTCCTCTAGCGATGAGCGTATTTGGACAGAATATAGAGGATTATTTCAAGCAATAGATAAGGGTAATGACCGAGTTAAACCACCAATAAATGCATATAACGGTGGTCTATTTGCACACGATGACATCTTGGATAACTTAAGTATCAAGGATAGCTTTTGGGAGACATTAATAAAGCTTGCAGATTACGATTTTGAAACAGATTTAAATGTAAATATTCTTGGTCATATATTCGAGCAAAGTATTAGTGATTTAGAAAAGATTAAGTTCCAATGGGCAGATAATACCGACATTGGGATTTACATAGGGTTGGAGTCTAAGCGAAAAAAAGATGGCATCTTCTACACACCTGAGTATGTAACTCGCTACATTATTGAACAAACACTTGGCAAGTACTTAGATGAGAACACGGATAGGCTTACGAACGTGAAAGTACTAGACCCTTCTTGTGGGAGTGGCGCTTTCTTAAATCAGGCGCATACATTTCTCCTAAATGAGCATAGAAACAGATTCGAACAATTGGTTATAGAAAAAGAGCTCAAAGGTGAGCATATTACGCTTTTTGACTACAACCCTGCCGAAGCAAACAAAAGCATACTCCTAAACAACCTTTATGGTGTAGACCTTAATCAGGAAAGTGTCGAGATAACAAAACTCGCACTGTGGTTAAAAACTGCTCGGATTACCGAACCACTTCAAAATCTGGATAAGAACATCAAGTGTGGTAACTCTTTGATAGATGATATAGAAGTAGCCGGCAGTAAAGCTTTCAATTGGACTGGCGAATTTAGTAGCGTTTTCTCAGATGGAGGTTTTGATGTTGTTATTGGCAATCCTCCTTATGTCAGAAATGAACTAATATCTATCACCGAAAAGGAATATTTAGAGAAAAATTATGACACTTATACTGGGAAATCAGACTTATATGTCTATTTCTTTGAGCAATTCATAAAACTTCTGAGACCTAATGGAATCGGAGGAATGATAGTCTCAAGTAAATATACAAAGACTAAATATGGTAAGACTTTAATTGATTACTTAAATAAAAAAGTTCAAATACTCGAATTTATTGACTTTAATGATTCTGACATCTTCGAAGGTATAATTGCCTACCCCTCAATAATAATATTCAAGAAAACAGATAATCGAGAACCCGTTCGTCTAGGTGTAATAAACGATGAAAGCGTAATTCTTAATGACTTAAGTATTGCAGCGCACAATTTTATTAAAGTTGACCAAAATATGCTGTTTGAGTCACTTGGAGGATGGGCAAGAAAAAACAATAAAGAGCTGAGTGATATTTTTAGAAAAGTAAGAAACTCAAATAACTCTCTAGAAGACATGAATGTTAAACCTCAGGTAGGGATTAAGACTGGACTAAATAAAGCTTTTATCCTTACACAGGAAGAAGCTTCATCGTTTGGAGCAGAGTTTGTAAAACCTTACCTATTGGGAAAAGACGTAAAAAAATATCAAAAAGCACACGCCTCCCATTTCATTATATTCCCTTATAAGAAGGATGCAGAAGGAAAGCTATATCTAGTCGAGGAAAATGAACTACCTGAAGTAATCCTTTCCCATCTAAAGAAGTATAAGGAGGAATTAAGTAGTCGCGCAATAATAAAGGATGGTTTAGAAGCAGGTACTAAAAAGTGGTATGAGTATCAACAGATAAAACTAGACTTTAATTATAATAATTACATTATTTACCCCGACATTTCGAATGGCGTAAATTTTTCTTTCGCTGAAAACGCTATATATGATATGACCTGCTTCGGCATTAATAGTGCCGATAGTAATTTGTTAGCCTTACTTAACTCTAAATTCATAGCTAGTTATCTCGAAACAGTGAGCGTTAAAGCTAGAGGTGGATATTTAAGAATGAAGAGTCAGTATATTAATACTGTGCCAATTCCTAGAGGATTGGCTGATGCTGATTTCAATCAAATTGTTACCCAATTACAAACAATCTTCCATCAAACAAAGGAACTAGTTTCAAGTTTCAATTCTACAGTAGAGGCAGAATACAACGTCAGACTTAACTTTAATCTTCAAGAGCTCCAAGATTTAGGAAGTAATGAATTGATTGAGATTCTAAACAAACGAAATGCACATCTACAACTTGAAAAGAAGGAAGACGCAATAAACTGGCTTAAAGCAAAGAAAACAGAAGCGCAAAGCTTACAAGCTCAGTTAGTAACGCTGGAAGATGATATTGACCGTAAAATCTACAGGTTATTTGATCTAAGCCCAGAGGAAATCAGTATCATTGAAGACAAATCATGACTAAACGCGAAGAATTAATACAATTAATTGACACAGGAGATGAATTTAATTTATTTGAGGCAGACATTAGAACTTTTCACTGGCTACGGACAAACGCTAGTAGGTTATTTCTAAGAGCTGCTGCTTCGAACGGCATAGGCGGTGGTAACTTTGCAATCGCTCTAATCTCATTGAGCCGCTTAGACCTCCTTGGACAGGTATATAATATACTAAGAGACAATATTCCTAGCTCAGGCTGGGATGTAATCAACCATACCAACTGCTTTAAAAAGATTGTTAAAGATTCCTTAACTTGGGGATTTAACGATACAGATTTAGATACAATCTGGAACTCCTACCGTAACTACTTAACTCATATGCACTTTCCTAAGTACCCAATCAAAGTATTTAAGGAAGGTCTAGCAAAAAGTATAAAAGTCTTTTACAAGAAGCTGGAAGAGAGCGACAAACCAGCATTTAAAATCAATAATAGTAAGGATATAGTTTGTAACTCCGATATTCTTTTCAGAGATGTCAAAAGAACGAAACTTTGGATGACCGAACAATTGAAAGCTGGAAAGTTCTCCGAGGACGCTATTGTGAATGCTTTAGGATTTATAAGAAAATGAAAGCTATTTTACTAGCAAGAGTGTCTACTGATGAACAAGATACTCAACCTCAACTTCTAAAACTCAAAGAATACGCTGACAGGCAAAACCTTCAATATACCGAAGCTGACATCTTCGACTTTGATGAATCTGCTTACAAAGAAACCAGGCAAAAGTTTGAAGAAATAATCGAACGGCTGAAGAAACAAAAAGAGACTGTAGCTCTATGCTGCGATAAGATTGACCGCTTGATTAGAAACTATGTGAAGCACTTACCTATCATTGATGAGCTGCGTAAGTCTGGTAAGGTAGAACTACACTTTCCTTCTGACAACATTATTCTAACCGACAAGTCACCTGCATCAGATCTATTCCGCTTCAATATGGGTGTTGCTCTTGCTCAATACTACTCCGACTCAATCAGCGACAATGTAAAACGTGCTATTTATAAACGAATCAAATCTGGACAGATACTGAGCAAAGCTCCATACGGTTATAAGAACATCACCCTAGACGAAGATAATAAGACTGTAGTCGTTGATGCCTACCCTGCACAAGTCGTTCTAAAGCTATTTGAATGGTACTCCACAGGTGCTTACTCAATGAGTCAACTAGTCACCAAAGTCGAAAAAGAATTAAATGTGAAGATGGGCAAGTCTGAAGTTGGCAGAATCCTTGAAGATAAGTTTTATATCGGCATTGAGACCTACAAAAAAGGAAATCTTGATTACCCACACATTTATGAAAAAATAGTACCTGAATACTTATTCAATAAAGTCCAAGATGTGAAAGCTGGCAGGCTTATAAATGGTAATCAAGGTAAGTTTGCTGGCAAGCCATTTTATTATCGAAATCTTATCAAGTGTGGCATTTGCGGTTACTCAATGTCTCCAGAAGAACAGAAAGGTAAGAACTACTACTGCTGTACCGAGTACGGCGGTAAACATGGGGCAAAATACGTCACTGAAGACGTTTTAACGCAAGAGTTTGTCAAAGCATTCACTCAGCTCTCTTTGTCTGAAGAAACCGCCAAAAAGATCATGCAAGAGCTTAAGAAAACTAACGAAGATAACTTAGCCATGTCTCAGGATATGATTGACCATTTGCGAACAGAACAAGGCAAACTTCGCCAGCGTAAATCTAAGCTTTATGATGACTATGCTGACGCTGGTATTACTAGAGATTTCTATGAAGAAAAACTGAAACAATACGATACCGAACTAACCCGAATCGAAGATAAACTTTCAGCTGTGGATAATGTGGACAAAGACTTCTATATCACTGCTGGCTATATCATTCAGCTCGCTCAACATAGTGCAGAATTATTTGAGCGTTCGGAAGATGAAGAAAGAAAGCTTCTTATCAAAACAGTACTTACGAACGTGACTTGGGATGGCGAAAAGCTAAGCTATGATTACAATATCCCCTTCAACCTACTAGTAGATTTGGACGAGCGTTCTATAATGGGTAGCTGGTGGGGCTCGAACCCACGACCTCCGCTTCCACAGAGCGGCGCTCTAACCAACTGAGCTACAGCCACCATATAAAGCACTGGATTCTACCATGTAAGAGCTAACCTTTTAAACAGAAAGTAGCTTTGTGATTCCGATGCCCCGCGACCACAGATTCCAGTACTAGACCGTAAACCTAAGTGATATACTAGATGCCAGTAAAGAGATGAAAGTTAGGAGGAGTGCATGTTACAGTTTTTGGTACATGATGATAGTGATTTATCGCAGACACCGCTGCATGATTTGATAATCCATATATGGCCACGGTTTAGAGTAGTCGATCCCGTGAAGAAGCGCGAGCTTTGTGTCATCAAGATTGCTCAGGAAGACGGGTATAACCCAGACGAGTTCGATGTTATCATTTCGCCTCCTGACAGTTTTACCGATAAGAACGAGGTTATGGAAGCATTGCAAACGCTTGTCCGGACGTATTTGCAAACTGATAACGTGTCAATGTTTTCCATTACAGGAAATAATGGCAATAGAAGTCTTTTTGGTCTTGATTTCTGGATACGATAACGTAGAAACTCCCAGCTTAGCTGGGAGTTAATGTTTTTGAACTTAACTACAGCTTGACTTGCTGTAGCAAACTTCTAAAATTAAGAATTACTCATTATCTATTTGCATATGCAAATTAGTTTAATCGCCGCTCTCTTAACCGGAGTAGCATCTCTCGTACTCGGATTTATTTGGTATGGACCATTGTTTGCCAAAGCTTGGTCGAAAGAAGTCGGATTAAGTGAAGCAGAAATGAAAGGCGCGGGAATTGGTTATTTAATCGCTTTCGCTTCTTCTACATTCTTAGGTGGAGTGACATCATTCTTAGTAAATATGATCGGCATTACTGCCGTGATGGATGGCGCCGCCCTCGGTTTACTTCTCGCTGCAGGGTACGTCGCTACCACATTTGCCACAAATTACATCTTCGCTAAGAAGTCGATACACCTATTCTTAATCGATGCAGGTTATCAGACTATCTTAGTCGTCATCGCCGGTGTGATTGCGGCCTTGATTAGATAAATCGCTAAAGCAGAGATTCAACTTTGAGATCAAGCTGCAAGCCTTCATCGGCTTGCAGTATTTTTTCGCGTTCACCGAGAATCGCTACATGCTTATCTGACTGGATTGCTTGTCCCAGCTTTTCGCCAAACGTATGGATGCCTGCAAACGAAGCGGATAGTAATTCATCTCGCAATCGCTGTCGAAGTGCAGGCAGCATTCCGGAAACATGGCGATCGAAAGCCAACCAGCCCTTCGCTTCCGGTTCCAGATATTTATCTAAGCGACCGATAGCACCGATGACCATTTTCTCAAGTTCAGCCTCATTCATATTTAATTTCGCTAAATAATCAGCCGTTTCTTGATAGACTTTCAAAGTCTCCTGCACATGTGGGTCGCGATAGGAGCTGAGTAATAATATACCTTCCCGAATTTGATAATCGGCGAAACCACCATATGCTCCACCTTGGACACGCACACGATTCCACATGTAGTCGCTATTCAACAGATTTTGGACTAAGTAGACTACTCCGTTTAACTGATAATCCATCGCTGATAAATCGAAAGCTTGGCCTACAAAGTTCACGCTCGCCGGGATCACGAAACCTTCATTTTGCTCGACTAATTTGTAGCTGACTTCCGGCAAACCGCGCTGGTGATTATCCGGGAAATCAGCCGCGAATTTTTGGACTAACTGTTTGGCTACACTTAAACCATGCGCGTCCGAGGTTAAGTTAACCGTCAGCTTTCCTTCTTCCAAAATCAAACGATAGAGCCGGCGTAGCTGTGCATGTACTTGCTGCCAGTCATGCTCTACTAGATCTAAAATATGGCGCAAATTATGCAGATAGCTGATACCAGATAATTCATCCGACACAATACACGCCTGACGATAATGCGCTGCGACTCTATTTGAAGCCAATGCGTGGCCTGAGCGCACAATCGCAGATTCTAGTTTAGCTTTATCTTCCAGGATAACTTGCTTAATCTTATCTTGCTGATCTAGGTTCAAATCAAGCAATAACTCGCGCATCAAGCCCAGCAGCTTATCCACCTTTGGTACCGTCGCCTTACCATCGAGGAATATAAACAAGCGCAAATTATCAGTATTTATATATGGACTAATATGATTGGAAACATCGATGCCTCCCGTGTGCAAATCGATCAGTGTCGCGATCTCTTCGTACGAATGTTTATACGTACCTAAGCGCATCAAAGCTTCATTGAATATTGCCAGATAGGGTATCAAGTCCTGTGGTAAATTTGTGATGTCGAAACC
>Ga0075421_100006584_pt1 | contig 14188 bp, 16 predicted proteins | sample SoiMetdeltSBSDD5_FD_75292 | JGI IMG/M metagenome (GOLD analysis project Ga0075421, IMG submission 75292) | Bulk soil microbial communities from a Populus tree surrounding site in Tennessee, USA - Soil MetaG P. deltoides SBSDD5 | ecosystem: Environmental > Terrestrial > Soil > Tree plantation...
CTTCCCGATCGTGTCGGCGCTCGATTTCGGCATGACCGCGGATGAGGTGGCGATCTGGTTCGGCATTCTCGTCCTCATTGTTGTCGGCATCGGCCTCACGGCGCCGCCAATCGGGCTAAACGTGTTCGTGGTCAGCGCTATCGCCCGCGAGGTGCCGATCGCCAAGACCTATCAGGGTGTGTTGCCCTTTATCGCCGCCGACGTGATCCGCCTCGCCTTGTGTGCCCTCTTCCCGAGCCTCAGCCTCGCCCTCGTGCGTTGGTTGGCGTGATCTCCCGGCTATTTCTGTTTGTCGACAAAGCCGCCGGGCTTCGCGTCATGTGGGATGCTCCAGCCGAAATAAACCTCGACATCTCTCAACTTGCCGTCACGCGCGGTGATGAATTCCGTGTTGCGCAACCGGCGTCCATCTTTCATCGTGATTTCGTAAGTGACGAATGCGGACTCATCGTTCTGCCGCAGCAGCCGCTGGATATCGATCGCTGCGATGGCATCGCCGCCGGGCCAGCAACGCGTAAAGAAAGTTTGCCGGTCGAGTCGATTGTCGAGCGGGCTGGTGAAGTGGAAGTCGTCAGCAACGGCCCGCTCCATCGCATCCCGGTCACGCGCAATCCAGATTTTGAAATAACCGCGGATGAGGTGTTCGATATCGGTTTGCGCGGCCATGCCTCATGCCTCCATCTCTCCGGCCATCGGATCCTTCCCTTGCGAGCTTCCCCCGAATAAGCCCATCATAATGCGACATGACAGCGACGGGCTGCATCCCCCTGGGTGCCGTTGTGCAGCGGGGCTTTCACGTTCTGACGATGACTGAGCGAGAAGCCTCGGCGTTCCAAGATGCCCTCTCGTTGCCGGTAGATTGGAGAATGGCATGGCGAAGAAATTTCTCGGGCTGTGCTTGGTGGTTTTGCTGCTGGTGGGCGCATGGGGCGCGGGCGCCTATCTCGGATACCGTGCCGGCAGAGCTGAGGCCCTTCAGGAATTCGTTGGCATCGAGCACTTGCCCGCGCGGCGAAGCCTCGCGATCCGCTACGCGCTCGGTCTAGAGGAGTTCAAGGGCGCCGTCGGGCAAGACCTGTGGGTGATGCACCGGGTGCATCTGGGCGTCACCAACGGCTTTTTCGTCGATCTGGGCTCGGCCGACGGCGTGGCGAACTCGACCACCTGGGCGCTGGAGCGGAGCGGCTGGACCGGTATCTGTATCGACCCGTTCCCGCGCAACATGGAGAGCCGGACTTGCCAGGTGTTTGCCGAAGCCGTGGACAATGTCGGCGGCCGGACCGTGCAATTCCAGAATCCCGGCAGCGAAAGCGGCGGCATCCTCAAATACGCCGGCTGGTGGGTGTCGCCGGAGGACAAGAAGAACCTCGTCGAGGTCAAGACCACGACCTTGCGAGACATTCTTCGTCGCGGAAACGCTCCCTCGTACATCCACTACCTGAATGTCGACATCGAGGGCGCCGAATACATGGCCCTGAGCGAATTCCCGTTCGACGAGTACCAATTCGGCGCGATCACCATCGAGCACAACAACATGGAGGATCAGCGCGCCAAGATCCGCGAGCTCCTGGTTAAGAACGGCTACCGGCTGGAATTTGCCATCCTCGACCAGGACTGGTACGTGCGGGCCGACAAGCCGAACGGCGGCTCCGCAACGCAGTGACAGCGAATTGATGGGAGGCCGCCCGCTTCGCGGCGGGCTCAACTGCACTGTTGTTTTATGGTGCGGGCGGCCGGAGTCGAACCGGCACGGGGTTTCCCCCAAGGGATTTTAAGTCCGTTTTTCGCCGTTACCGCAATCCATTGTAGCGACTCAGGTTTTGCCCATAGGGCAACCTAATCATTTGAAAATGCAGGCTGTTAGCTTGACAACGCAGGACAACTCGAACACCCTCCGTGACAGCATCAACGTGTTTCGGCGCGGACACATTGCGGACACGGCGGGGAACGTTCATGGCCGAGAACCTATCCGACAAGATAGTCAAGGCGCTGCCCGCGCTGTCATCTGGCAAGGCGGCATCGGCGCTTTGCCGCTGTTGAGGGCTGGCAAGCGCCGCGGTCTGCGATAGAATCCGCAAAGCTGTAGCGCACCGTCAGGGTGCCGCGGGCGGCCCCCGTCTTCGGGGCCGCGGTGCTTTAGGGGTTGGTGTTGATCGATTTGACCGCCGCCGGGACGAGTTCGGCGAAGCTCAAGGGACTCGGTTCCCTCGGCTCCCGGCTGAGCGACCGCTTCTGGAACTATCCGCTCGCCCGCAAGGCAATGGTGGCGGCGGTGCGGCGCATGCCGCTGCGCTTCTTCAAGCGCATGCCGACGATCATCGTCATCGACGTCACCAATTCCTGTAATCTGCGCTGCCCGGTCTGCCCGGTCACCTTCGCCATGCACCGGCCGCGCGGGCTGATGCCGCTCGATCGCTTCAAGGGCATCGTCGACGACTTCAAGGACCAGCCGAAGAAGCCGGCCATGTACTTCAATTTCTCGGGCGAGCCGACGCTGAACAAGGCGTTGCCCGACATGATCGCCTATTCGACTGAGCACGGGCACGAGACCTTCGTCTCCACCAATGCGACCAAGCTCTCCGACGAGATGATCGAGCGGCTGGTCGCCTCCGGCCTGTCGCGCATCAATCTGTGCATCGACGGTTTTTCGGCGGAGGCACAGGAGGCCTATCGCGTCGGCTCGAAATTCGACTCAGTGAAGAAAAACATCGAGAACTTCATCGCCGCCAAGGCCCGTTCCGGCGGGGCGAAGCCGCTGACCGTGCTGCAGACGCTGCTTACCTCGTACTCCGAGAAGCAGGCGGACGACATGATCGACTGGGCCAAGCGCATCGGCTTCGACCAGGTGCGCTTCAAGACGTTCAGCCTCGGCTCCTACACGGACGGCGACCAGCAGTCGAAATACGCCTATCTCGTGCCGAAGAATCCGGAGTTGCAGCGCCACCAGACCGAACGGATCGGCTCGTTCTGCGACGTGCCGCTCTACCAAGCCGTGGTGTTCTGGAACGGCGATCTCGGGCTCTGCTGCATCGACTACGACCAGATGATCAAGCTGCCGAATGTCGACGAGGTCGGTTTCCTCAAGGCCTACATGTCCGACGAGGCGGCGCGCGCGCGGCGCAACGGCTACACCAAGACGTTCGAGATCTGCCAGAGCTGCTCCTATTCGAACGCCGACAATATGGGCTTCAAGATCAAGCTGAATAAGCTGCGCCGCGCCGAGGAAGAGTCGAAATCCGCAGAGGCGGCTTGAGGGTTTTCTGTCGTCATTCCGGGGCGGCGAAGCCGAGCCCGGAATCCATAATCCCGAGTTATGAGGGAGAGGCGCTGGCGATATGCTCAATCGGGTCGGACGGAGCTCTCCCGCCGGGAGACTTTCATCATGCGACAGCATTCATCGTTCATTGGCATTTTTGTCATCTGTTGCGGATTTCTGACTAACGGGAGTAATGCACTGGCCGCTCCGGAAACCTGGGTCTCGGGCACCGGCACTGATGCCGGGAACTGTCCGATCACCGCGCCGTGCCGCACCTTTGCCTTTGCCCATACCCAGACCAACAACAATGGCGCGATCAATGTCCTGACCTCTGGCAATTTCGGCCCGCTGACCATCACCAAGCCGATCAGCATCGTGGCCGACGGGGTGGAGGCGGTGATCAACACCGCCACCGACGTCGCCGCAATTCTGGTGCAGGCGGGCGGGGGTGCCGTCATCTCGCTGCGCGGATTGACCATCGACATGCGTGGCACCGTCAATGACGGCATCGGCTTCGTTTCCGGCGGGGCCCTGCACGTGCAGAATTGCTTAATCCGCAAAGCCGGCAGCGGGATTCTCTTTCTGCCGGCTTCCGGCACGCCCGAACTCTATGTTGCGGATTCGGTGATTGCGGACGCCAGCGGGACTGCCAGCGTGTCTGTACAACCAACAGGCAGTGCCGGTGCCAAGGTCGTGTTCGACCGGGTCAGGGTGGAGAATAGCGCAGAAATCGGAATTTTTGTCGTAGGCCAGAGTACAACCGGCTCAATCAGCGCGACGGTGCGGGACAGCGTCGTGGCCGGCAATTCTGGCACCGGCATCTTCGCCTTGGGGGACGGCGGCGGCGCGACCACCGTCACGGTCGATCACACCGCCTCGGTGAGCAACTCCACGGGCATTAGAGCCAGCGGCGCCGGCGCAACGCTTCGGATCGGCGACTCGACGGTGAGTGGAAACGCCACCGGATTGTTCACCTCAAGCAGTGGCGTGATCGAGTCGTATGGCACCAACAAAATAGACGGCAACGGCACCGATGGGACGCCGACCAGCACGATTGCGATGAAATAGAATTGCAGCGGCAACATCACGCCCAGCCTTCCAATTGAAGCGCGCGCAGCCCTGCACTTTGCGCCACGCCAAGTAGTATCTGCGAACAGTCGCTCGGGGCATCTCCCTAGACTGATAGCGCAATATGTCGCGGCCGGTTAAGCGTGCCATGTTTCAGCACCAGTACCCTGTAGTTGCGGGCGGCGGGCTTTTCATTCAATTATGTAAAACGCGGCGGTATCGTAGCGTCCCTTTCCGGCCATATTACTGGCGTGGGGCTCAACCTCATATCCATCCAGGGGGCTAGCGACCGCGTCCGCCACGATCTCGTGGAATCGCTGCACGTGTTCCTCGCTCTTGCCAGTAGCAAAAATCTGGAACTCACCACGCGTGCCGATCAGCTTCACGGTGTGAAATTCAGACCCGCGCTTCAATTCCTCTAAAGTCATGCGTGGCTCCTCTGATTGTTGGCGGGCCCGACACCGTGCGGCGGAATTTATCAGAGGAAATAGACCAGCACGAATCCGAAGGCGAAAGCTTCGAGGCTTTGAACGCAAAACAAAAGCCCCCGGCGAGCGTCGTGCCCCGTCAGACTTCGGACAGGTGGATATGCTCGGCCGGAGTCCCCATTGTGTCAGCCAAGTATGTCCGCAGTTCATCGTCCGAATGAAAATGCGTCCCTTGGTTTATGAGCTCGCTAATAACGACGGAATCCCCTTTCGTATTCTCAATCATAAGTTCGGCGACCTGAAACGTGCCGCCCGCTCCGGCATGCTCGCCGGTTTCTGTGTCTTTTACGAACGAAAGAATCATGGCTTCCAACTCCGTGCCTTTGCCGCACCTAAGAGCTTATGGCGCTCCGTGCCGGTTTGGTTATGTGATTGAATTTGTTGGCTTCCCCGGGCCAGATTCGAACCAGCGACCAACCGGTTAACAGCCGGTCAGGTAGCCCTAGCGACGATACCACAGTCGCGGCGGCACTTTCGGGCTATTCGACATCACAACGATTTCGTGCCCACAGTGCCCGCTGGTTGAGAACTCACACCGCCTACCGCCTAACCCCACACGTCGCGGCGGGCTTTCCTATTGTATGCTGGTGTAATTCTCGGATGCTTGATCACGCGACCTGTAATGCTTCCATTATGCTTCCAAATCGCAATTTTTGGAAACAGCTATCCGAATAAGGTATTGATTTCTTGGTCGGAGCGCCGAGATTTGAACTCGGGACCCCCAGTCCCCCAGACATGCAAAGTGCCATTAACGATACGGAACGGGACGTAACGGAGAACCATGCCCGACCCATTGGCCGCGCTCGATAAGGTATGTCGCGGCGCACTTGACTTGCTAGAATGGGCGTTCAGTGCCCCCGCTCCGCAGGGGCGCAATCATGGGGGCTGTCATGTCGTCGACACGTTTGACTCTTAGCTCGCATCGCATCACCTGCGGCAGTTTGACCTTCGCGTTTGCGCTGCTCGTTTCGGCTGCCACGGCTGTAGCCGGCTGCAACTCAGGGGACATGCTAAACACACATTTGCTCTCGAGCGCCGCCTGCCGCGCGAATGCTTCCGGAAGCAGTGCCACGGCGGTAGGTGAGTTCGCGAAGGCGCCCGCCTTCGGTGCTACGGCAATAGGACATGTGGCCTTTGCTCCAGGAAACCACGCAACCGCTCTCGGCGCTTTTGCAGGTCCCTTCGCCAACGTAACTGTCGAAGGCGCAACTATGGTCGGGAGCGGGACGGGATTTGGCGGAGCCGGACACTATTCCACAGCAGTGGGAGGTGGGGAGGGCGTTGGATTTAATAGCACCAGAGCTGCCCACGCGAAGGGTTCCTACAGCATCGCGCTTGGCGGCGGCGACGCAGCAACTTTTCCCGGTGCCCAGGCCAATGGTTTGCGGTCGATTGCCGTGGGGCAGAATAGCGTCGGTGCTGATTTTGGTACGTCGGTAGGCTTCAACACCAACACAGCGTTCGCCAGCACCGCGATTGGCACCGACGCTCAAGCCACGGCCGACAGCAGCACGGCGCTGGGCCGTTTTGCAAAAGCGAGCGCCAACGCCGCGCTGGCGATGGGAGAGGGCGCTGTGGCTTCGAAAGCGCGGTCTGTGGCGCTTGGCAGCGGATCGCTTGCAAACGTCGCCGACACGGTTTCGGTCGGCACCAACAACGCGCGGCGCCGAATCGTCAATGTCGCGCCCGGCGCGAGCAACAGCGATGCCGCTACGCTCGGACAGGTAAAAAACATTGTGAACGAAGCTTTGTCAAATGCGACTATTGCCAAAGCTGTTGGAGATACCGTTTCCAGCGATCTTCAGCGGGAGCTGAGACAGATGCGCAGCATGATCGCAAGTCTGCAGCAGGAAATTGCTGAACTCAAAGGCCAGAAGGCCGCCGCACTTGGGGAATAAACGGCGCGTCACATCCAGCCTTCCAATTGCAGCGCGCGACAAAGCCGATCGGTTGCGGCGCGTACCTCTGATGCCCAGCTCCTGCGGTCACCAGTTCGCGGGCGAAGCGGGACGCATCCTCGACAATCACCGTGCGGACCCCGTTCCCCCTCAATGCGATCGAGCAGCTCAGCAAAACCGCCGCGGCGTGGCCTTGCCAGATCGTTCGGGCAAGGTGGCGCCAACCTTCGGGGCCTTTGCTTTTCAGGATCGCGGCGTGTGCAGTCTCCCCTGTCCGGACTATCCGGACCTGCCTAATGACGGTGATTTGCCGATTCGAGGCAAGAGCCGCATACTTGCGCACACGCCGCGGGGGAATGGCCGTGTTTATTAACTCTTAACAAAAGAAAGGCATGCTCGCAAACGAGCTAAAATGGAAACAGTTGACGGATATGCCAACACCCGATGAGATTCAGGCTGCTGCCTTTGCCATCGAGAGGGCCATCATTAACCGTTTTGAACAGTACGATGAACGCACTGTCAGCATGCTTATCGAGTATGCTCAGGCTGCTTTAGAGGCCGCCGAGCAGGTCAGGGCCGCACCACAAGCCCGGTAGATACTACGAACCTTAACCGCACCGAAGGCGAAGTCTTCAACCTTTACCCCACCATGGACTTGATGGAGGAGGCCGAGAACGGAGCGCCGCGCTGGTTTGTGAAACCAAGCTTCGCGAGTTCGGCAGCGACATCACGCAAAGAGCGTTGATGGCCTTTGGGCGAACGGCGCCGCAGGCGCTTTGCCTCGTGCACTAGTTCGGGTTTTATTTCTGCCCAGCTCTTGCGGCCCTCGCACTTGCCAACAGCCAGACGCTTGCGCTCACGAGCAGCACGCAGCTTTGCGACTAGTCTCGTCTTTTCGTATTCCGAGAACGCGCCGGCGATCTGCCGCATCATCTTCCGCGACGGATCGCTGCCGTCGGTAAGGTCGTCGCCGTTCGCAGTTAGCACCCGCACGTTTCGCTTGATGAGCGCAATATTGCCTTGCCGCTTTTCAGCGCCTGCATCAGTTAGTTCGGCGGTGTGTTGCCACACCGGCTTTTCCTGCCGAGCCTTTGGCAGCCGCTGAGTCATCAAGCGCGCCGCCTGGGCCATCGTGCTGATAAAATCGCCGTCCCGCAGCTTGATCGGATAGGCCAAGGCGCGATTCCAGCCGCCAGGCTTGGCATTTTTTTCTCGCCATCACTTTTCCAGATTCACCGAACCGGCGCCTAACAGCCTTTCCCAATTCTCTTTGAACGCCCCCTTAGCAGTATCAAGATCATCGACAAGGCCCTGCGCCACGACGCCTTGCGGCAGCGGGCCGCGCAAGTTGATGCCGTAGATCGACCAATACCGTCGCGGGCCTTGCGGCGTGGATTCGGCATAGTTGCGGCCAACGTCGCGCCCGTTAAATCGGAAAACGAAATCGTCCGTGCGGCTGCTGAGGCCAGTTAAGCGAAGGGTATACGTCACGCCCAGCCTTCCGCATCGAGTGCGCGCGGCGCAGCTGCGCCGTCGCGTGCTGCAGATCGAGCCGCTTGCCGGACTCGTGCGCCTGCAGCAGCAGCGCGGCGGTGTGTTGCCAGATCGGTTTAATCTGGCGCTGCTTGGGAAGCCGCTGCGTCATCAAGCGCGCCGCCTGTGCCATCGTGCTGATGACAGCCTATCCGATCAAGCTGCGGGACGCCGGTGCGTGGAACAATGAACCGCCCAAAAGCTTGCAATTAACGCGACGCCTGAAGTGTCGCTAAAAGCTGACAGGGAGTCACAAAAATGAAGTTGCTTTTCAATGCCATTATCGTCTTCACCTTATCGACGGGCGCAGCCTATGCACAAGGTGGAAATGTTGGCGGTGCGGAATCAAGGGGTCAGCCCCTCAATAGCAGCTATCGAGCTGCCGCCGTAGATCGAACAACTGGTTACACCCCGGGCCACAGCGTCAAAAAACGTCATACGAAAAAAACTCGCACCCATCGATCAACTTCCGGCAGTAGCGCGGTCGGCCATTGAGCCGGTCCGAATAACGCGGCAACAAAGTCTGCGGTGCGGCACGACGCACGCGGCGTCCGGCGTCCTTAGCCCGCAGGCTTTCGCGTGGCATAAACCTGCGGGGGCCGCTGCCACCAGGCATTGCTGGCCGAAATAGATTTCGTGGCGCATAATCAGCCGGTGCCGCCAATGAGGCCCCAAGTCCTGCTTACTTGGCATAGCAAGGCCTAGTTTCGGTGAAATCGCGCAAGCCGTCGCGCAGCTTTTCCCAATTGGCCTTGAAGGTCGCTTTCGCTGCCGCGAGATCATCGGCGAGACCCTGCACCACGACACCTTGCGGCAGCGGGCCGCGCAAGTTGATGCCGTAGATCGACCAATACCAGCGCGGGCCCTGCGGCGTCTTTTCGGCGTAGGTGCGGCCGACGTCGCAGCCGTTAAATCGAAAAACGAAATCATCCGTGCGGCTGCTGAGCCCGGTTCGTCGGAGGCTGTACTTATTGGCCATCACACAGAGAGACAGTTCTAAAACAGTTGCCACATCATCTGTCGGGCAGCTTTTTGTGAAATTCTGCACGCCGTTCCCAAAATTTCAAGTTACCTGCTGGCTGCTCCCCATGAAGCAAACCTCGTATATTATCGTCTTCGGCAGGCTGAAGATCGGGGACCATATAGCCTTGGTCTTCTCTGAACTTAAGAGTTTGCTTGGCCGAGTTGGCAGGCGGAGCTTCAGGCAAATGACACCAGACGACCCACACAAAACGTCCATCGACAAGCCGTCCTTCTGCTACTAGGTGGGTTTGATGCTGTTCTTCGCGAGGGTATCGTCCGCTCGTCGCGTTACTCGGCCCTAACAGGACCGCAATGTCGAGCGATTGATCTGTAGTGGGAACTGGCAAGAGTACCGTGTCAGGCGTTGCGGGCTCAGCACGGCGATACAGCGAACGTCCCCTGATGTTTATATTCCACTCGAGCGTATATCCCGGCGCAATTGACGCGCCACGCCACTGGGAAATGTGTCTCCCCTTTCTTTCGGTAAGCACCCGAGCGACCTCGCCCCTCGCATTCGAGTCAAAGCTGTAACGCCTCCACCAATTAGGACGGGCAGGGCGAGGGCAATGAATGGTAGCTTTCAGATCGCTGAGACCTCGAATGCCAAGATAAAGATCTGGTTGGTTTTTGGCGCTCCAGACCATCTAGGTGCTTGAGAACGCGAGCCCATCCGCTCCAGCGGCAAACGAGCAAAAGAAACGCTTTGGTTTGCCCGGAGCCATGTACGCCTTCATTCGATGTAGCCGTCGATGGTGAAATCGGCTCTCGCATTCGGGTTCTGCCGACCGCGATAGGCCGCGATCTGGTCGGCAAGTTCATCACTCGCTTTGCCACTCACAACGATCAGAAATCCCGGCTTGCGTCCTATTTGCTCGAGAGCGTCTAGCGCCAACACACCTTCGACAATTACCGGGCGTCGACTGAGCCGGTGCGAAACGGTGCGTGCCAAATCTGCTGTGCGCCACTGAATTGGATGGTTACTGGTGTTGTAAAGATCCAGATGGACGGTGGGCAATCCGAGTTGCCATGCCAGCCAAGACGCGAGGCTCGACTTCCCGCAGCCGTCCGCACCGTCGACCGCAATCAGTAACGGCCGACGCTGGTCGGGCTTCAGCGGCTGCGTCAGCGCCTGCTCGACACGTTCGAGCAGTTCATCCGAGCGCGGAAGCGGCAGTTTCACAGTTAGTCCCTCCAGTGTGGCCCGTCGCACCATCGCGGCGGGCTATTATTTTGTGGACACAGTGCGGACACGGCGAAATTGAGGTGCGATGAGCGCCCTGCCGATTCTTGCCAACCCATTGATCTTATGGTGCGGGCGGCCGGAGTCGAACCGGCACGGGGTTTCCCCCAAGGGATTTTAAGTCCCTTGCGTCTACCAATTCCGCCACGTCCGCAGTGACTGAGTTCTAGCATCGCGAAAGCGAAGACGGGAAGCGCTGCTTCACGCCCCGCCCTCGCGGATCGGCGGGAGAAATGCGAGACCGGTGTCCCAGGGAAAATGGATCCAGGTGTCCTGCGACACCTCGGTGATGAAGGTATCGACCATGGGCCGGCCCATGGGCTTGGCGTAGACGGCGGCGAAATGCGCCTTCGGCAAGGCCTCGCGCACGATCTTGGCGGTCTGCCCAGTATCCACCAGGTCGTCGATGATGAGGATGCCTGCGCCCCCCGGACCGCCGAGCTTGCGGACCGCCTCCCCCACGCCCTTGAGCACCTTGAGCTCGGCGGGAGCGCCGGGACCGGAATAGCTCGACACGCAGAAGCTTTCGATCACCCGGATATTCAATTCGCGCGCCACGATCGCCGCCGGCACCAGCCCGCCACGGGTGATGCAGACGATCGCGGCGAAAGGCCCGGCCTCGGCCAGCCGCCAGGCGAGCGCGCGCGCATCGCGGTGGAATTGATCCCAGGAAACCGGAAACGGTCTTTGCGACGGCTGCGCCATGTCCCTTCTTACGTCATGTCGAGCACGAAGGAGAATTGCGCCGCCAATCCCTCGCCGCTTTGACCGACGCGCATCAGCAGGGCGCGCTGGAAAAGACCGTCGCGCGCATTGCCCGGCTCGTTCGGAAAATAGAGCTGCGTCGTCAGCAGGGAACGGCCTGCGGATGCCACCTTGACATGATAGTGACGCGTGCGGCCGGGATAGAGCGCAGGCATGATGGTGCGGAACTGGTAGCGGCCCGCTTCGTCGGTCAGCACATGTCCGCGGCAGCGGAAGCCGCGATTGTCGTAATCGCCTTTGTCGTCGGCGTGCCAAAGATCGACGAGCGCGCGCGCCACCGGCCGGCAGCGGCGCGTCAATACTAGCCCCGTCAGTACCACCGCCCGGCCCCCGAGGCCGGGCTCGCGCAGGTCGGCGCGCTGCGGCGAGCTCGGCTTGTAGAAAGGTCCTTCGGTCTGCGCCGCGGTCGGCTCGTCGCCATCCTTACACTTGGGTGTCGGCGGCAGTCCTTGCTGCGCCAGCGCGGTCTCGGCGAAGCTAAGCCCGCCGGCCGCAAGCGCCGCGGCTAAAATCAGATCGCGCCGGGTCGGATCGTGTGTCATCGGCGTATTCCTTCTTTCACCTTTACCAACATGGCTTCGACCGCGGCTTTCGCCTCGGCCAACCGCGCCGGATCACGCGAGCGGATCACGACATTGGTATTCGGCCCGAAATTTTCGTCGAAATAAGGGTAGCTGCCGATGGTCACCTCGGGGTTGGCTTCGGCAATCTCGCCGAGTTCGGTGCCGATATCGCCCTCGCGCGCATTGGCGCACACGGTTTCCGACAACATTTTCACGCCGGTCTTCAGCTTCTGCGCGGCTTCGTCCAGCATGGCCTGCATGATGGCCGGCACCCCCGCCATCACGATGACATTGTCTATCCAGAATCCCGGAGCGGCGGAGATCTTGTTCTTCACCAGCGCCGCGCCCTTGGGAATGCGCGCCATGCGCATGCGGGCTTCGTTCATTTCGGTGCCGCGCTCGGCAAAGCGCGCGCGCAGCAATTCCACCACGTCCGGGTCGTAATCGATCGACACGCCGAAGGCCTTGGCGACGCATTCGGCGGTGATGTCGTCATGGGTCGGGCCGATGCCGCCGGTGGTAAAGACGTAATCGAAGCGCGCACGTAGCGCGTTCAGCGCTTCGACAATGGCCGCCTCGTCATCGGACACCACCCGCACTTCCTTCAGATCGATGCCGAGGGCGGTCAGATATCCGGCGATATAGCCGATATTCTTGTCCTTGGTCCTGCCCGAGAGGATCTCATCGCCGATGACGAGCAGCGCGGCGGTGACAATGCCCTGTCCGGCTGGGGCGTTCACGTCGGTCATGTCCTGGCTCGGCGGGATGGCAAAGGGGGGCTGGGCTGCGCTCCGCAGGGTGCACCGGATGACAGGCCGCATCAAGCTGCCGGGCCAGGGCAAAAACGGGCGTGAAACGTGCCCTTCCCGGTCTGCTTCGTTAACCGGAAGTTTGCGGCATCACGACAAAGCGCCTGAACTCGATCTTTCTGCGAGTTGCGCAAGTCATTTGCAACCTTTTCCCACTAGGCTTTCCGGTGGTCCACGTGGCCAGAATTGGGGAGCATTGCGTTTGCCGGCCGTGGGTCAATTCAACATCGGCAGCCTGGCCAAGCCGGGAAGCTGGGAGCGAACCCACCTCAGCGTGGTGACGCGCGGACGCATCATCGCCAGCATCTCCGCGCCCTATTCCATCAACGGTCAGAATATCGTATTCGGCGCCAGCATCGGCATCGCGGTGATCGATCAGCGCACGAAAGCCGCTACCGATATCATGCGCTACGCCGACATTGCGCTCTACCGGGCGAAAAACGAAGGCCGCCAGCGCGCGTGCATTTACGACGCGGCGATGAACGAAGACCTGTCGAGCCGGCTGGAAGCCGATCTGCGCGACGCCATCGAGAATCGCGTCGGGCTCTATCTTGCCTACCAGCCGATCGTCAACAACAGCGGCGAGAAGATCGTCGGGGTAGAGGCGCTTGCGCGCTGGAAACACCCGAGCGCGGCGAAATCCGGCCCGTTGAATTCATTCCCGTCGCGGAAGATTCCGGCCTTATCACCGCCCTGGGCGAATGGGTGCTGCGCCGCGCCTGCCTGGTCGGAAAAGCCTGGCCGGGCACTACGGTGGCGGTCAACGTTTCGCCGCTGCAAGTCCGCCGCACCGATTTCGTGGAGACGGTCAAACGCATCTTGGCCGAGACGAAGTTCGACGCCGCACGACTCGAACTCGAAGTCACCGAAAGCACCTTCCTCGGCAACGTGGCCACCGCCGAGGCCGCCATGCGGCAGTTGAAGAAGATCGGCGTGCAGCTCGCGCTCGACGATTTCGGCACCGGCTATTCTTCCTTGCTCTATTTGCGCCGCTTTCCCTTCGACAAGCTCAAGATCGACCAGAGCTTCACCGCCAGCATCGAAACGGCGGCGGATGCCGCCGCGATCGTGCATGCCATTGTCAGCCTCGGACGCGGCCTTGGGATGAAGGTGACCGCCGAAGGCGTGGAAACCGCCGAACAGGCACTATTCCTGCGCTCCGCCGGCGTTCACACCATGCAGGGCTATCGTTACGGCAAACCCATGCCCAGCGCAGCCATCAGCGAGGAACTGGCAAGCTCCGGGCACAGCGGCGCCCGAAGCGACATCGCCATCGCGGGCTGATAGTCTTCCCTTCGTTGCAGCGTCCGTCGGCCGCTCGCGCGTCCGATATCCCATGCATTAGAAGCTAGGCGTGGCGCCGTCGATGAAAACACTCGATCTCGCGATTGTCGGCGCCGGGATTGTCGGTCTCGCCCATGCCCTGGCGGCAAGCCGGCTGGGCCTGAGCGTCGTCGTCGTCGATCGGGAGAGGCAGGCCAATGACGCGTCCGTGAGGAATTTCGGCTTTGTCACCGTCAGCGGGCAGGAGCCCGGAGCGATGTG